>OFFK01000891.1_pt1 | contig 23800 bp, 22 predicted proteins | sample 1521361 | NCBI WGS metagenome assembly OFFK01 (sample SAMEA3504096, study PRJEB24116) | mouse gut metagenome | biome: mouse gut; feature: mouse-associated habitat; material: faeces | place: Denmark | collected 2011 | reverse complement strand
CGATTGGAAACACTGGATGCGCGACGGCTCGCTACAAGCCCACGACCACAGCCTCGGCGGCATCCAAGAGCTCGCTCACCTCGTCGGTCGTAGCGGCCTCGGCGTAGATGCGCACCAACGGCTCCGTGCCGGAGGGGCGCATCATGACCCAGGCATCCCCTTCCAGCAAGAGCTTCACGCCGTCGCGGCGATCCACGTCGATCACGCGCTTGCCGGCCACCTCGTCGGCCGTGTAGGAGGGCACCGTCTCGGCACGGAAGCGCTCCATCTGCTCGGGCGTGATGGAAAGCCCGCGGCGGGCGAATTCCAGACGTCCGATGTCGGCGAGCATGTCGTCGATGAGCGTGCCGAGGTCCTTGCCGGACTGGGCCATGCACTCGGTGAGCAGCAGCGCCATCAGCAGGCCGTCGCGCTCCTTCACGTGATTGGGAAGGCCGATGCCGCCGGACTCCTCGCCGCCGATCATGACGCCGCCCTTCTCCATCTCACCGTAGATCCACTTGAAGCCCACGGGCGTGCTGACCAGCTCAAGCCCCAGCTTGCGGCACATGCGGTCGAGCATGGCCGAGGCCGTGATGGTGGACACCACGCGGCCCGTCTCACCGCGGTCGACCATGTGCTTGGTGAGCAGCGTGATAATGCGGTGTGCGTTCACGTAGTTGCCCTGAGCGTCGCCGGCGGCAATGCGGTCGGCGTCGCCATCGTTGATGAACAGCGCGTCATACCCCAGCTCGGCCACCTTCGCCAGACCCTCGTCAACCCAGGGCTGGATGGGCTCGGGGTGCAGCCCGGCGAACGTGGGGTCCTCGCCGTTGTGGATTTCCACCACTTCCACGCCCATATCGCGCAGAAGGTCGGCCAGGTAATGGCGGCCGGCGCCGTAAAGCGGGTCGCACACCACGCGCAGGCCGGCGGCGCGAATGGCCTCCACGTCCACCAGCTCGCGTAGCGCGGCCAGATACTCGGTCATCAGGTCGACGGTCCGGAAGGGGCCGAGCACGTCGGTGGGCTCGGCCGGCAGCACCGCTTCCACCCGGTCGGTGAACTCAGCGGGGCTCGCGCCGCCATCGGCCATGCGCAGCTTCACCCCCAGATACTCGGCGGGATTGTGCGAGCTCGTGAGCATGATGCCGCCCACCGCGTCGTCGTTGTGGGCCACCGACCAGCAAAGCGTCGGCGTGGGGCAGTAGTCTTCCGTGAGAAGCACGTTGAAGCCGTGGCCCGCAGCCACTTGAGCAGCAAGCTCGGCATAGGCGTGGGCATCCTGGCGACAGTCGTGGCCGACGATGATCGTGCCGGGGGCATCGACGCCGCGGCCAGCCGCCACGGCTTCTTCCTTGAAGATACGCGCCGCGGCATCGATGACGCGGGTCAGATTGTCGGGCGTGAAATCCTCCCCGATAATGGCGCGCCAGCCATCGGTTCCGAAATGAATGTCAGCCATGGTGCCTCCTTGGCGATGCTGCGAGTTAATAATGCCGTGCTGATTATAGATGATGAAAACGGCATGAGCCCAGAAGCCGGAGAAGACCTTCTCTCACAAGCAGGTTTTATCCGCCACCAGGAACCAATTATGCGGAGCGGTGCTCAGCTGCTCCGCTTCTTTTGGAAAGGGCAAGCACTATGACCGCCCCCAGCGTAGCGCCGAGGGTGTCGGTGAGCCAGTCGGCAGGGTCGCAGAGGCGGCCGGGGACGAAGGACTGGTGGAACTCGTCGGTTACCGCGTAGGCGCTGGCCAAAACGACGGCACCGAGCATAAGGCGGCTCGGCGAGGACTCCGGCCAGGTGCAGCGCAGAGCCACGAACAGCAGCGCGCCGAGCACCAGGTACTCGGTAAAGTGAGCCGCCACGTTCACCACGTCGGTTTCGGGGCCGAACACGGGCGCGACAAGGCCCACCAGCCAGCGCTTCACCGCGGCCAGGGGGCCTTCCCTGTCGAAGTCGCTGCCCGTGTGGGCCGACATGAAGAAGATGACTGCCGCCCATAGGGCGACGAGCGCCCAGGAGAATATGATCTTTCCTCGATGAGGCATGGAGCTCCTTCGACTCGCTACACAGCTACGGGCGCAAGGGCCACGATCTGCTCGGGGTTGTTGGCGAGCAAATCGGGCTCCCAGCCCTCAGCGGCGAAATCGGCCGGGTCGTGGTAGCCCCAGTCGACTCCCACTGCATAGCAACCGGCGTTGCGGGCCGCGTGGATGTCTCCCGGCGAGTCGCCGATGTACACCGTGCGCGCGGGCGTGCTGCCCAGCTCCTCGATGGTGGCCAAGAGCCCCGTCGGATCCGGCTTGCGCGGGAAGTGTCCCTCGCCGCCCTCGCCGTGGGCCACGTCCACCTGGCCGGCAAGGCACTTCTCCACAATGAACGTCACGCCGCGATCGAACTTGTTCGAGAGAATACCCAGCTTGCAGCCGTGCCTCCGCAGTTCGGCCAGCATGGACTCGATACCCGGATAGGGCTTCGTGAGGTCGTTCGGGTACCTGTCGTAGGCCTCTTGCCACCGCGCGAGGCACGCATCGGCCACTGCCGGCGGCGTGTCGGCGGGCACCGCCTGATAGATGAGCGCCGCCGCCCCGTTGCCCACGTAGGAGTTGATCTCCTCGCGAGTATGCGTGGGCATGTCGAACTCGGCCAGCACGTCGTTGGTAAGCACCATGAGGTCGTCGAGGGTATCGAGCAGGGTGCCGTCCAAGTCGAAGATGAACGTGTCGAAGGGCGGCTCGAGGGCCTGGGCCTTCATTTCTTCAGCAGCCATGGGAATGGGGCTCCTTTGCGTAGGATCGTGCAGTCGTCCTCCTTAGGAAACCACGAACGGGCCGAAGCCTCCACCGTGCCTTCCAAACTGTTATCGAGGCCACATAATTGTAACGGTTGCCCCAGCCCTCCGGCCCCAAGCCGCCTCGGCTGCTCGGGCTTGACAGTTTTTTGACTTTCCCGTCTTATGATTCGTAAGATTGGAGGCGACAGCATGACCCAAAAGATTCTCGTGGTTGATGACGAGCCCATGCTCACCGACCTGCTGGACGCGCACCTGACCCAGCGCGGGTATTTGGTTTGCAAGGCCAACAACGCCGAAGAGGCCCTGGCGAAGCTGGGCTTGAAGCCCGACCTTATCTTGCTGGACATCGGCATGCCGGGGACAGACGGGCTGCAACTGTGCCAGACCATCAGGAACCACATAGGCTGCCCTATTTTGTTTCTTACAGCGCGTATCGCCGAGCAGGACAAGATTGACGGCCTTGCAGTCGGCGGGGACGACTACATCACGAAGCCCTTCAGCCTGCGAGAGCTGACGGCGCGCATCGAGGCGCATCTGCGCCGGGAGGCCCGGGGGCGCCAGACATCGGAAGTGGTGGCCGGGCAGGGCCTTCTCATCAATCGGTCCCAGCGGAAGGTGTTCGCCGGGGATCGGGAAATAACCTTCTCGAAGCGCGAGTTCGACATCTTGGATTTCCTGGCATCCCACCCCAACCAGGTTTTCGACCGCGAGCGCATTTACGCGGCGGTATGGGGTATCGACGGCCAAGGGGATGCCAGCGTCGTCAAAGAGCACGTGCGCAAAATACGCCAGAAGCTCTCGGAGGCCTGCGGCAGCGAGCCCATTGAGACGGTTTGGGGAATGGGGTACCGGTGGAAGGCATGAAGAAGAAGTCCCTCAAAGGCGAGTTCGCCCGAACCGTGGCGGTGACCATGCTCGCCGTTGCTCTGGCCAGCGGCCTCGCGATCTTCGGCTGCAGCCAGCTGCAGAAATCCATCCTGCCAGATTCCAACGAGGCCTGGCTCACCCAAAGGATCACCGCGGCCGACGGCACGGTCTCAGAAGCGACCACCCGAGTTGAGATCGGCGGACAGGCGCAGTCGCTCGGCCGTCTTGTCCAGGACGGCGCGGAAGGCGATCCCGACCAAACGGCGAGTTACACCATCGACCGCATAGACTCGAGCTTCTCGATGCTCACGGATAAGGCGAAAGCCGCCTACCGCGCCTCGCAGGTGGCCATGGTCGGGCTGCCGCTTCTCTTCGCCATCCTCGGCATCGCCCTGGCGGGGCAATGGTTCTACCGGAAGAAGCTGGAGCCTCCCATCCGCGCGCTCGCCGACGCGACCGCCCACGTCCGCCGCCAAGACCTCGACTTTCGGGTGCGCTGCGCTTCCGCCGACGAGTTGGGCCAGCTCTGCGTTGCCTTCGAGAGCATGCGTCAGGCCCTCGTCGACAACAACCGCCTTCTGTGGGACATGCTGGAAGAGCGCCGAGCCCTCCAGGCATCCGTGGCCCACGATCTGCGCAACCCCATCGCCATCATGGGAGGCTATGTGGAGCACTTGCAAGAAAGCCGCAAGGCGGGTCTTCTGACCGATGAGGAACTCGATCGGGCGCTTGCCAACCTGGAATCCGCCGCCGACCGCATGGGGCGCTACACCGAAGCCATGCGCGAGGTGGGAGCCATCGAGGAGGTGGAGGTTCGCCTCGAAGAGGTAAGCCTTCCGGGGTTTCTGGAGGGGCTGGGCGATTCTTTGGCCGTGCTGTGCCGCGGCAGTTCCGCGCAGCTGACCTATCGCATCTCCGTGCCGGAGCGCACAGCTGTCTTCGACGGCGAACTTCTGTACCGCATTCTCGAAAACCTCGTAGGCAACGCCCAGCGCTTCGCCCGCCGCGAGATCGTCCTTGAGTTCCACCTGGAAGGAGAACTGCTAGCGGCCACGGTAACCGACGACGGCCCCGGCTTCTCAGAGACAGCGCTCCGAAAGAGGGACGCCTTGTTCTTCACCGAGGATGCCTCTGGTGGCCATTTGGGGCTGGGGCTTGCCATGAGCCGGATATTCTGCAGGAAGCTGGGAGGATCCTTGGAGCTGTCGAACGGCGATACGGGCGCCTGCGTAAAGGCGCTGGTTGCCGTCAACCGCCCCCAAGGAGGCGTCGAGAAAAGCTAACGCAAAACCGCTGCCGTCGATCTTCACCGGCGCTCCTTCAGCATCTCCGAAATTTTTTTCGCCGCTTGACCGGTTTTTGACTTTTGCGCCCTAGGCTGGAGCAGAAGACGCAAAGGAGGTCCTGTATGCGAATGAAACCTATTTTGGCCATGCTGCTGGGGGCGGCTCTTCTGCCTATCTCCGCCTGCAGCGGTTACGACATTCCGGAAGAAGTTCCCGCACCTGCGCAAAGCGATGCGTCGAACCCCTTCGAGGAAGCCCAGGACGACGCGAGCCTTATGGCCATGCTCAGCCACGAGGCCGCCAATCCGCCCCTGTCCGACAGCGGTGAGCGGGAGCCATTTCCCTACGATGGCGGAGAGTTTCGCCTGGACTATCACTTTTCTGTCAGCGGAGACCTAGACAGTGTAGGGTTTCTCCTGTTCTTGGACGGGAAACCCCAGCCATACCGCATCGACGGCCAATCGTCCGATTATGCCTTTTGCCATACATTCGATGCGGCAGAGGATCAAGACATTGCCTTCCTCTTCGAGCCGGTGGCCGGGCACGGCGGCGACACGCTGAACCTGACTATCGTCAGCATCACGAACCCCGACTTCCAGCCGGACATGGAAAGCACGTCCAGCTACGGGTGGTATCACAACGCACTTTCCGCCAGTGTGGAGATGCGCTTCAACGCCGACCCCCCTTCGTCTGCCACCACAGCGCCGAACCCGGTGGAGGCTCTTTCCTCCTGCAGCGTGCACGAGGAAAAGGTCACGTCCCGGTACCTGGAGAACGACCTGGCCCAGGCGGGATGGCCGGATATAACCATGGACACGCTGGACGACGGGATCTATTACACGCTCACCCTCGATGGCGACACGGTGTTCGACAACCTTCCCCTTACCGAGCCGGTAGCCGTGCGCTTCACCCTGTGCGGCACTCCCGGCGCGCGTTACAACATCTCCTTTTTCCTCGATCACCAGCCGATGGCGGTGAACGGAGAGGCATCGAGCGCCGTAGAGCTGAGCAAAGGGGGCGTGGCCGTGGTGGAGGGCGTCATCGACCCGTCCCTGTTAGGGAAGCTCAGCACGTTCTACTGCGTGGCGGTGCCTGCCGACAACGCGGGCACGCCCTTCTTTAAAACCAACTCGATACTGCTCTTCCAGGAGGCCTAGATCATGAGAAAAGTACTTTGCGCCGCACTGGCCCTGTCGCTGCTCGTCCTGGGAGCCTGCGGCGCGCCTGCACCAACGGACAACTCCGAAAAGGCGACGCCGGAAACACCGGCCGCCCCGCTGCCGGCTTCCGATGTCATGAAGGACGACGACCCCGCCCAAGCGTCAGGCTCCTTCGCTTTCAACAGCGCTCCTTTCCAGGGAAAGCTGACGGGCTGCTCCTATGCCCAGGCGGGCACGTTGCTCGTCTGGGCTGACGAGCTGTACCTCTACGATACCGCCTCCGGCACGGTACTGGCCCACTGCCCGGCTCCGGCACCGATGCGAGACTTCGGCGCAGCACCGTTCAAAGACGGCATCGTCCTCACGGTTATGGGCGATGCGGGGGCGGTCGCGTACATCTACGACAGCGAGTTGAAGCTGGAGGAAACTCTGGCGCTGGAAGAGCTTCTGTCCGGCGATCCGGTGGTCGATCCCGGCTGTGTGGCGGCGTCGAGCGACGGGAATCGGCTGGCCATCGCAGGCCTTAGCGCCCTCTACCTTTACGACCGCCCGGCCGGCCAGCTGACTACCCTGCTCGACACTGCCCAAGGCATCGGCGGCTCCAGCTGCATGGCGACCTCGCTGAACGGCGCCGCATTCACCCCCGACGACGACCGCGTGGCCTTTTTCGGCGACGGCTTTTCCGCCGAAAGCGGAAATGGCGAGGACAGCGCGCCGGTATGGGGAACCATAGGCATCGACGGCAGCGAGCTTGAGCTTGACTGGCTGGAATCGGAGGGCGTCGAGGAGATGCTACGAGCCGACGGCCGGCTGGTCTTTCCCCCTGCGATTTCCCATGTCGACGGGAGCCTTCCCTGGGTCGATGCGGCAAGCGGCGCCGCGCATCGGCTCGCTTTTTCCGCGAGCGACGAGGGAGGGGACGGCATCTACGTGTCCGAACAGGGCAAATACGTCGCCACCGCCGAACTGGGCGACGTGCTCACCGTGCGGGTCTATGCCGTTGACTCCGGCGAGCTTCTGGCCACCGAGACCATCGAGGTGGACGACTCCCGCTATGTGGGGCGGGTTCCCCAGGTGATCCTTCTAGATGATGCGCAGGCCGCCATCGTGCTTCTGGGCTGCGGCATAGAGGAAATCGACACGGCAGTCGCCACGTTCAGCTTTGGAGCCTAGCATGGAGATTCAGTTCGATAACGTAGCGAAATGCTACAAGGGCAAGTACGCCCTCAAAGACTTTAGCGCCACGCTGGGCGAAGGCGTCTTCGGGCTACTGGGCGAAAACGGCGCCGGGAAGACGACGCTCATCAGCATCCTCGTGGGCATCTTGCGCGCCGACGGCGGGACAGTGAGAGCCGATGGGCGCGACGTTGGGGCGCAGGGCCGCGCGTTTCTGGCCGATTTGGGCTATATGCCGCAGTACCCGGTCTTCTACCGCGACTTCACCGTGGGGGATTTCCTCCTCTACATGGGAGCGCTGAAGAGCCTGTCCCCGGCTTTGGCGCGAAGCCGCGCGGCGGAATTGCTGGACACCGTGAATCTGTCAGACGCGCGGGACAAGAAGATCGGCGCCCTTTCGGGGGGCATGCGCCAGAGACTCGGTATTGCCCAGGCCATGCTATCCGACCCGAAGGTCCTGGTGCTGGACGAGCCCACCGCCGGCCTGGACCCAGGCGAGCGCATCCGCTTTCGCAACCTTATCTCCCGCTTCGCCCCTGGGCGCACCATCCTTCTAGCCACCCACATCGTTCCCGACGTTGAGTGCATTGCCACGGAAATCCTGCTGCTGCGCCGCGGCAAGCTGCTCATGCAGGGAGCCCCGAGTGCACTGGAGCAGAGCATCGCGGGCAAAGTGTGGGAGGTAACGGCGGACCGGGAACAAACCCGGCGGCTGGCCGAACGCTGCTGCATCGGCAACATGAAACAGGACGGCCCCCTCTTCTCGCTTCGTATCGTCAGCGACGAGTGCCCCTGTGCGGGGGCTCGGCCAGCGCGACCGAACCTGGAAGACGTGTTCCTGTATTTCTGCCAGGACGGCGATGCACCATGCGCCTAGTCTGGTACGAATTCGCCAAGCTTTTCTGTCGGCGATCGGTTCTCGTGCTCTTCGTCCTGTTCAGCGTTATAAACCTGGCCAAGATCTACAGCGAGTGGGATGCCTATTCGTTTCTGGCCGACGGCGGCGGCGAGCGCAGCTGGCACACCGTCTACTGGCAGCTCTACGACCAGTACCAAGGCCCCATTACGCCCGAAAAGGTGCAGCAGCTGCTGGCGACGTGGCAGCCTTTGGCCCAGGCCACGGCGGACATGACCGCCAGCACCGCCACCGACGACGCCAACTCCCTGACGGGAAACCTCTACAGCGATCGGAATCTACTGGAGAAGTACTTCGTCGATCCCATGCAGTATTGCTACGAATATGGCGACCGTGCTGCATCGGTGGCGGAAAAGGCGCGCCAGAACGCCGAGGCCGCGGCTCAGGCCGGAGCCTTGTACCAACAGCGGGAAAGCGCCGCCCTGTACCAGATCTACGCCGGTCGCACCGTGCCCGACTTCGCCTACACGGAGATGGCCAACTACTACCTGAACTACGACTTCTCCCTCGTTCTCGTGCTGCTTCTGGGACTCTACGGCGTGGCCGGCACCTTCGTGGAGGAGCGGGAAACGCAGATGGACCGGTTGCTGTTCACGAATCCCATTGGCGGCAGCCGCACCGTTCTCGCGAAGCTGATGGCAGCCAGCGGGTTTTTGCTGCTGGTGACCATGTGGTTCTCGCTGCTTGACCTGGCGGGCTTTGGAGCCGCCTTCGGCACCTTAGAGGGCTTGGATTTGCCGGTGTACGCCATCCCCAGCTTCGCCGAGGCACCTATCGACCTCAGCGTCCTCCAATTCGCGGTGCTGGCGGCGGCGCTGCGAAGCGTCGGGCTCTGGGCTTTGGGCATGGTCTGGCTTGCAGTGTCGCTGCGGGGCAGAAACGCCCTCGTTCCCCTTGTCGCCAACTTCGCGCTCACCGCCGTGCTCGTCATCGGCGGCGCGAGCATGGCCTATTCCCACTTTGTCTGGGCGAAAGCGCTCGATCCCTATTCGCTGCTGGCGGGCCGCCCCCTCCTGGCCCAAACGGAGTTTCTGGACATCGGCGGCTTCCCCGTCCTGTCCTGGCAGGCAGCGCTCGCAATCTCCCTGGTTGCGGGGCTCGTCATTGCCGCAGCCATCTATCTGCTTTCGCCGCGAAACACCTACTGTCCCATAAGGAGGCTGCGATGATGGTGCTCGCCTATGAATGGAAGAAGCTCATGATCGGGCAGCGAGGGTTGGCCTGTCTGCTGGCGGCCCTGGTGGTCAGCGGGGTCTGGCTGGCGGCGACCGAACAGCCCCAGAACATCGCCATGCAAGAGCACCGATCCGATTACGTCTGGTGCCTGGAAAGGCTGGACGGGGCGTTGAACGACCAGAAGGAGGCCTGGCTTCAAGACGAGAGCGAGGCCATCACGGAAGTGAAAGCCGCCCGTGCCGAAGCGCAGGAAAGCTACTACAGCGGCCTCACCTCGGCTGAGGATTACGAAAGTGCGGCGGCCCAGGCCGGGGAGGTGCTGGCCCACGAGAGGGGCTTCGACGCCGCCTTCCAGCAGTACCTCTATGTATCGGAGAACCCGACCAACCGATACTTCCTTGAGACGAACGGCTGGGCCGGGCTTCTCTCTGTCCAGACGCTGGATTTCGCGGTGCTGCTGGCCGTCTTATATCTGGCCGCCGCGGCTTTCTGCTCGGAATACGCCTGCCAGATGGACGCGCTTTTGCGCACGACCCCCGAGGGCCGCGCAAGCGCCCGGTGCAAGGTGCTCATCGTCATCGGTTCCGCCGTTGCCCTTTGTGTTGCGCTCTCCCTTCTCCAGCTCACGTTCTTCGCGGTGAAATACGGGCTGCCCCACGGGGACTATCCCTTCCAGAGCGTTCCGCTTTTCGGCACCAGCGAGAAGAGCCTCTCCCTTCCAGAGTCGTTCGTGGCGGCCGCCGCCCTCCGTTGCTTCGGCGCGGTGATGCTCGCGGCCTTGCTCCTCTTCACCTCGGTTATAGTGAGGAAGTACGCACTGACGGCTCTTATCGGCGCCGCTGCCACCCTCATCCCCTTCATCGGGCTACCGGAGCAATTCATCTTCCGCCTGCCCCTTCCCCTGCCGTTCTTGCTGGCCACGGGATTCTTGGAGGGCGGCCGCTTTGCCCAGGGCGACGGCGGGGAGGCAATCGCCGTGTTTGCCGAAGTGTCCCCGTGGGAATTTGCGCTGGTGGCGGGAATTTCGGCGGCGCTTACGATGCTCGCGCTGTACGGAACGGTGCGGCGCAGCACGAACTGCTGGCTCTTGGAGAGAAGGCCCCGCTTCGGCAGCAAGGCAAAGCCCGCGGCCGCCCTTCTGCTTGCCGTCGCCCTTTTGCTGCCCGTAACCGGATGCTCTTCCGAGGCCGCTGAGACCGTGGTCTACAACTCTGCCACCCAAAGTTTGACAGGCGACGGCTTTGCCGTGGCGCTCGACGACGAAACCCGAACCTACACCTTAGAACGAGAAGGTGCCGCACCGATGGCCGTGGAAACATCGCCGCTTTTCGGCGCCTTTTCGGACGGGGAGTCCGTGACGGGCGCCTATGTGGCCGGCTCTCGCATTTACTACCTTACTTCGCGAACCCAACAATACATCGACCGGGTTGGCAATTACAACAGCACGTTCACGCAGTTCAGCATCGTGCGCCTTAATGCGGACACGCTGGAACGCCAAGTTATTTTCGAGCAGATCGCCGACAGCGACCGCTCCCTGCTGGGAATCGACTACACAGTCGGCGATACCTGGGCGTTTCTTCCGGATTGCCGCAGTTTTTTCCTGAACGACCGCAGTTTCTTTTTCGTGGTGAACGATAAGATCGTCGAGGTGGACCGAGGCACGCGGTCGGTGCAGACACTCGCCATCCCCGCCAGCGGCAACATAGCCTTCGACGGTCGCGCCATTTACTTTATAGACGAGGATTCGCGCCTTCAGGCCTACGACACCCAAACCCGGGAAGTTGCTCCCGTGGGAAACATCGTCGCCCGCAGCTTCTGTCTCACCGAGGGCGGCCTTTGCTTCGTCAACCGCCTGGACGGCGATGCAGTCTGCACCTGCGCCAAAGACGGCTCCGATGCTGTGGTGGTGTTGGAAGGGCCTGCCCTGTCGGTCGATTATGAAGGCGGCGAGCTCTCCGCCACTCTGAAATCGGATGGCCGAACGGTTCCAGTTGAGTTATGACGAGCGGCTTTCGCCTATGCGCAACTGGCCCAACGCGCGCTGCCTGCCCTCTCTTGCGCCCCAAGGGTGAGACGATCTTCGTGTTCATTTCTTACCTCATTTCCTTTTTTCCGAATCGAAGCACCGACAATGAGAGGAACGCCGCGAAGAGCAGCGCCGCGAAGAGGGCGAACGGGAACGGCTGGAACGCGGTCGATGCCATTCCGGTCGTGAAGTCATGGAGCGAGCACGAGACGAGGTAGCCGCTATAGCAGTACGGATAAGCTATCCAGGCGGGGGTGTTCGCAACGAGAACGCCCGGGATGACGAGAAGCAGGTTGAGCCCGACGGTGATGAGGGGCTTCTCGAAGACCACCGTTATCGCCCACATGGAGGCAACGGCGGGCAGCATGGTCAGGAAAAGGCCCGCGCAGGACTCCAGCAGGTAGCCGATGGGCAATGCCTCCCGCACCCCCATCATCTGGGTGGCGATGAGGCCGGCGATCACGAAGACCGCGAAGAACACGGCGATCTCCATGAGAAGGAAGAACGCGACGACCACGAACTTCGCCAGGGAGAGCTTGTAGCGGCTGACGGGGAGCGCGAGCATCTTCAGGATGCCGTTGTGCGACGTCTCCCTGCCCGCAATCATCACGCACACGACGATCATGCTGAGCGGGAGCAGGTAATACGCGTACACGAGCGCACTCTGGACGAACATCGCGGGCCATGCGTTTGTGTACTCGGGGGTGAAGTAGCGGCTCAAGTTCGCCACCCCCGATACGACCACGAGGATGGGCGCGATGAAGATGAGCGGGACGATCTTCGACCTGCGCACCTTCATGAACTCGATTCCGATAAGGCTTGTAAATCCCATAACTACCTCCTACTCGTAGCGCCCGCGGTCGGAAAGCCAGAGCCCGGCCGCAAGGAAGATGACCGTCTGCGCCGCCGAAACCGCGATGGCCAGGAAGTCCGGCTGGGCGCTCATGGCGATCGCCGGCTTCAGCATCAGGACGAAGGGGTGGGCTAGGACGAGGGGCGAGTCGACGCTGGCGAGCGCCATGGCGCTTAGGAAACCCGCCACGCCTATGCCGAGGGGTATCCACATGTTCTCGATGCGCGACGACACGAGCAGCATGAGGGTGAGAACGGGCATGTTGGTGATGAGCGAGTAGCCGGCGAAGGCGATCACAGCGCCAGGATCGTACGCCCCCTCGGGCAGGCTGCTCGCTCCGATCAGGGCGAGCGCCCCGTTCTGCATCGCGACGGAGATGAGCAGCCCAACAGTGAGGACGAGGAACTTGCTCACGTACATCGAAGGCATCTGCATGGGCATCACGAGCATCTTCTTGATGGCATCGCCCCTGAACTCCATGCCGTAGATCATGCACGCCGCCACGATGACCCCGAACATGTTGATGACGACGATCATCCCGTAGAGCTGCGTGAGCAGGATGTCCATCGGGTCGAGCGGCATGCCGAGCAGCGCCTCTCCGCGGACGAGGAAGTTCGCGCATGCGTAAAGGGCTCCCAAGACGCCGATCGCCAAGAGCACGAAAACGATGCCCGTCCTGCGCTCTTTGCGCAGCTCGATCGACAGCGCGCTCATAGGACGGCCCTCTGCTTCCGCAAGAGGTTGTCCTGCTCTATCATCGCCAAGAACAGCTCTTCCAGGTTCTCGGCGGCGTAGCCCGAGGCAAGCGCCTGGGTGCGCAGGTTGTCGAGGCTTCCCTCGTAGAGCATCGTCCCATGGTTCAAGATGCCGATATCGTCAGCCACAAGCTCGATCTCCGACAGCATGTGGGAAGAGACGAGCACCGTGCAGTCGAAGGCCTTCGGCAGCGATTTGACGAGGTTTCTGATCTCGTGTATTCCGGCAGGGTCCAGGCCGTTCGTCGGCTCGTCGAGGATGAGGATCGGAGGCCTTCCAAGAAGGGCCTCGGCAAGCCCCAGCCGCTGCTTCATGCCAAGCGAGTACTTCTTCGCGAGGCGGCCGCCGAACTCCGACAAGCCCACGAGCTCCAGGGCCTCGTCCACGGAGCTCGCAGGCAGCCCCAGTATCCTCCGGATGATATCGAGGTTCTCCCTTCCGGTGAGGTTGGCGTAGTAAGAGGGGGACTCGATGAAGGAGCCGACCTCCTTGAGGATCGCCACCCGGCTGTCCGGAAAGCGCATACCGCCGATCTCGAAGGTGCCCGATGTGGGCGCCGTGAGGCCGAGCAGCATCTTCATGGTCGTTGACTTTCCCGCTCCGTTGGGCCCGAGGAACCCGTAGATGCTCCCCTTCCGCACATGCATTGAGACATCGTTGACGGCGACGAAGTCCTTGTAGCGCTTCGTCAGATTGCGGGTCTCGATGCTGAGAGGATGGCGCCCCGAACGCCCTGGTTGCGCATGTTTCATCGTTGCTCCTTTCGACGGAGATCAAGGTATTCGCCCCGCCTGACATTCCTCGATTGCGCACCTGACTTTTTCCTTACTTTCGCGTACGGCCCAGGCGCGGGACTGTATTCTGTACAGTGGATAGGCTTGAGAAAGGCACCTCGTGGATTACGCTCTCTTGCACAGCAAAAGGATCTTGCTCGTGGACGACGAGCCGGAGCTTCTTGCCCTCGTGTCAGATATCCTGACCGACGCGGGGTTCGGGGAGATATTCACCGCAGCAAATGCAAAGGACGCGCTTGAGCGCTTCGATGAAGTTAATCCGGAGCTGGCAATCTTGGACGTGATGCTTCCCGATGGCGACGGGTTCTCGCTCATGCGGCAGGTGCGCAAGTCGTCCGACATCCCCGTGATATTCCTCACGGCGAAAGACGAGCCCATCGACAGGATATCGGGCCTGGGCCTGGGGGCTGACGACTACATTCCCAAGCCATTCCTTCCCCAGGAGCTCTTGCTGCGCGTCTATGCAGTACTCAGGAGGTCATACCCCGCGGTTGAGCCAAAGGTCCAACTTGATTATTGCGTGATCGATTTCGACAGGGCCGAAGTCGTGCGCGAAGACGGCTCGGTCTCGCTCACGGCGAAGGAGTTCGCGCTGCTGGAGATCCTTTCCCGCAATCAGGGCAAGGTGGTCACAACCGACGCCATTTGCAATGCCTTGTGGGGCGGGGACGCATTCGGGTACGAGAACCCCCTCAATGCCCACATCAGGCGCGTGCGGGAGAAGATCGAGCGCGATCCCTCGCATCCCGTGTCGCTCATCACCTGCAAGGGGCTCGGGTACAAGCTGATGGTTTGCAGGTGATGCCGTGAAGTCCCTGCGCCCCTATATCGCGAGAAACCTCGCGTTCTTCGCCGCCCTGATGGTCGCTTTGCTGGCGTTCAATGCGGCGGCGTTCGGCATCTTCTTCTCCGGAGCAGTCGCCCATGAGGCCGGAGATGCCTCGCCCGCGGCCATGCTTCATGCCATTGAGGACACAACAAGCGCATCGGAGGCGTCTCTGGAGGCGAGGAGCAAGCTACGGGAAAACGGCCTATGGGCGCTGTTCATAAAGCCGGATGGGGACTGCTCGTGGTCGGTTGACGCTCCCGAGGGCGTTCCCCTCCACTACACTCTGCAGGATGTCGCGCGCTTCTCGAAGGGATATATCTCCGACTATCCTGTTTTCACGCGCGTCACTGACGCCGGCCTGCTGGTCTTGGGCTATCCCAAGGACAGCTACATGAAGATCACGGGCAACTATATCCCCATGCGGGCGGTGCAAGCTCTCCCGTCTTTCCTCGTGGTGATGGCGTTCCTCGATGTCGGCTGCCTCTTTCTAGCCTATTGGCTCTCAAAGAGGCGCACTCTGTCTGGATTGGAGCCCATCGAGGATGCCATCGAGGCACTGGGAACGGGCAAGGCGGCGCATTCCCTGCCGAAGGGGACGCTTGCGAACCTTTCGGAGAGCGTGACTCGCGCGTCCGACCTCATCGCCAAGCAGAATGAGGCGCGCGCGAACTGGATCGCCGGCATATCCCATGACATCCGCACCCCGCTCACCCTCATCATGGGAAATGCGGAGCGCATCGCCAGCGATCCCTCTGTCCCATCGGATGCGTCTGGCCGCGCTGCCCTTATCAGCGCGCAGAGCGCCAAGATCAGCAACCTGATCAACGACCTGAATCTTGCCTCCCAGCTGGAGTACGACATGCAGCCCTTGCATAAGGCGAAAGCGAAGCCCTCGAAAATCGTCCGCAAGGCGGTGGCAGATGCGATCAACGCATGCCCGGAAACGAGGTATTCCTATGAGATGGAAATCGAACAGGAGGCCGAAAAGGCGGCCGTTGAGTGCGATGAGCGCCTGCTCGGGCGGGCGATAGGGAATATCCTGCAGAACAGCGTCACGCACAACCCGCAAGGCTGCCGCATACGCATAGGGCTGGATGCGACCGATGAGCATGTGCTCATCACCATTGAAGATGACGGGACGGGGGCGGCCGGAGAAGGCCTGCTCGCCCTTCTTAAATCTCAGGAACACGCGAGCAGCACCGACGAAAACCTCGACCTTCGCCACGGGCTCGGCTTGCAAATCGCGTCACGGGTGATAAAGGCGCACCAGGGAAATCTCTCCTTTACGGCTCCCGTCGAAGGCGGCTTCAAAACTGTAATGCAGCTTTCCAGGTGTTAATCCGGCTGCGAGGCCTGCTGCCTCGGTGCTCATGAGGCACGAGAACCCATCGTACACGCTCGGCCGCTATACAGGATACGCCCCGAACACGGTCATGGGCATAGGGGAAGATGCATCGACTACATCCGTTCCGCCGAGCAAAATTGTGGTTTTATCTGTTAGTCGGGGCCGACAAAGATCAATAGCGTGTAACTCAACAGCACGCGGGCGTCGCCAAATGGTAAGGCCCGAGCTTCCCAAGCTGCTAGCGAGGTAGGCATCCGCGAAACACGCGAAGCGCGTGGTTGAGAAATCCCCAGTTCAGATGTGTCATTTTTGAAACTCGGGAATCCCTTTTTCATCTAGGCTTTTCGAGAAACCCCGATATTTCCAGTGCGCTTCCAGTGTTTTCGCGAAACGCACGCCCATCGCACATTGCGCGCGGGCCGTCTGGCCTCCCGATGCGGACAACCGCAGAAGGAGGCGCATGAGCCATGCCATGCAGAACCATCGCAGTAGCGAACCAGAAGGGCGGCACGGGAAAGACCGCCACCACCTTGAGCCTGGGGATCGCCCCTCAAGGCGGACGGCTGCGCCATCCTCTCGGAGCTCACGCGCGGGCCGCCCGCCAACGTGGAGGCCGGACCCTTCCCGGAGAACGAGAGCGAACGCAACGGCGGCCCCGAGAAAGCGCTACCTCAAGATTTCGACCTCTTCAAGCAAGTCAAGGTTGCTCCCCAACCAAAGAGATGGTCAACGCCGCGGTCCAGTCGTCCGAGAGGTTGAAAGGGGCGGCATCCCTCTTGAGGATGCTCGAAGACAAGGCCGACAACGAGCAGATAACCGCCTCCGAGCTTTCCGCCGTCCGCTGCATAGTGGAAGCCTGCGCGAGCGATCTCGATGCGGTCTTGGAACGGGCCTAGATAAAACTAGAGCCAGTCCCAGCAGGACCGGCCCTTACAAAACCCCCAGGGGTTTTTCACGTGCAATCATAATCCCAAACTCAGCCCCTGTCGTCAATCGCCTTGGCGATAAACGACAGGTGCGACATGAAGCTGTTTTCCTAACCGTAGAGCCCAGCTCTGTTGCTCAGCGATTCCCCGAATCGGATGTCAAGAGGACGGTTCCCTTGACACCCCACCGGCATTTTCTTCCCACCGAAGAGGGGCGGCGCGGGGTAAATCGCGCAGACCTCCCGGCTAACCCACTGCAGATGGCAGCTTTGGTTGACAGATTTCCAACCATGGTTGGTAGATGCGCGGCACCCCTTCCGCTTGAATCGAAGTGCGCTCATACTGGCATCGAGGAAAGGAAGCGCCATGAAATTCAACGAGCGGCTCATGGCCCTGCGCAAGAAGCGGGGCCTCTCCCAGGAAGAGCTCGGCTTCGAGCTGGGGGTATCGCGGCAGACGGTATCGAAGTGGGAATCGGGGCAGTCCTATCCCGACTTCCAGCGCCTGGTGCTGCTGGCCGACTACTTCGACATCAGCCTCGACGAGCTGGTGCGCGGCCTGGACGTGGGCGACGTGCGCGCCCTGAACGAGTCGGAGAAGCAGCTGTCGTCCATCTACGCCGACGTGGAGGGAGGCAAGGCCGCCATGCGCAAGTACATCCGCGTGCTGCTGGGCATCGGCGCGGCGATCCTGGCATTCTTCGCCGGCATCGTCTGCTACGCCGTGCTGTTCGCGTAGAGGCAGCTTTCTCGTACGCCATAATCTCCGCGAAGGTAAAACACGACCCCGTCCCCAAAGTCCAGATGATCACCGAGGACATCGCGGAGATGATCGGACTCATCGGAGCCTAGAGGCGCCTCCTCAACAAGCGGCCAGGGAGAGCAGCGGCCTAGATGTACGCCGTATCGCCAACTTGAATGTGGCCCGATCGTGCGCCTAAATAAAACTAGGGCCAGTCCCAGTGGAACCGGCCCTTACAAAGCCTCGAAGGCTTTGACATGTACGAGTATAGTGACAGGCTCACATGGCTTTGTCAGTGAGTCGGGAGAGAAAGCCGAGATACAACACGAAAGCGTTTTGGTTGCCGTATCTGCCGCAGGCGTCATCTAACCGCTCCCTCAGATCCGAGAGCCTTGCGATAGACTCCTTCGAGGTCGGGCGGCAGCCCATCCTGTCGAACATGGCAAGCGTCTCCGTCAACTGCTGGATGCGCCCGTTCCTTAACTTCGATTTACGGCCCCTCCCCTTAGGTATGCCAATCTCGTCAAGCCATCCGTAGACGGTGCTGGAGACGCCCGTCGATGCCCTCGCTTCGTCCTTCAGTCCGTTGATGATGCAGCTCATAGACCTCCGAGAAGTTGTGCTTCGCCTCCTCATAGACCTTCTCGTTGACGAACTGCGAGTAGACGAAGAGCATGGCGCAGACGATTCCTAAAGCCGCGATTCACGTGACGATGATGTCAACTCTCGATCTAAGGTTCTTCATGTGATACGCTCCGAATCTGCAATCTGGCATCATCGCAAGCGTCATCGCCTGGAGTGCCGCTATTTCGCTCTGCTTAGCCGAAGCGACCTGACACATAGTCGGCTGTTCGGCTGTCTTTCGGATGCGTGAACAACGCATCCGTGTCACCTGCCTCAACCATCTCCCCTAGGAGAAAGAACGCGGTCTTGGTAGATACGCGAATGGCTTGCAGCATATTGTGCGTGACCATGATCACGGTGTATTTCGATGCGAGCTCGGTGACCAGATCCTCGATCTTCGCCGTGGATATCGGGTCGAGTGCGCTCGTGGACTCGTCAAGCAGCAACACTTCAGGCTGAACGGCAAGCGCACGTGCGATACACAGGCGCTGCTGCTGGCCACCCGAGAGCCCAAGGGCACTCTTCTTCAGGCGATCCTTGACCTCATCCCAGATGGCGGCATCACGGAGCGACTGTTCCACAATCACGTCGAGCTCTTCTTTGCCCTTGATCCCGTGAGTACGCGGGCCGAAGGCGATGTTGTCGTAGATACTCATGGGGAAGGGATTGGGCTGCTGGAACACCATGCCCACGCGGCGGCGGAGGTCATTGACCGGCAGGCCACCATAGATGTCGTCGCCATCCAAGGAGACGCACCCGTCCACGCGGCAGCCGTCCACCAGGTCATTCATCCGGTTCAAGGTCTTGAGCAACGTCGACTTGCCGCATCCCGAAGGCCCGATCAGGGCCGTCACCTCGTTCTTCGGAAAATCGAGCGTGACGTCTTTGAGAGCACGGAACTCTCCGTAGTAAAGGTCGAGTCCCTCAACGCCCATCTTCGCTTCGGCGGCGGCGGCTTCCGCCCGTGCGCTCTGCATGCTTTGCTCCTTCTCAGGTTCCATGATTCTCTTTTCGGGTGCTGTGACTGCGTCCATCATCTACATTCCTCTCTTAAGTCTCTTTGCCGCGAAGTTCGCTCCCATGTTCAGAATCACAATGAGGATCAGGAGCACGACGGCTGTTGCATAGGTCTCGTCCATGTGAAGGCCCTCGCTTGCGAGCACGTACATGTGGACGGCAAGCGTCCTGCACGAATCGAAGATTGCGAAGATGCCCTGTCCGCCGAAATCGGGGATCTGCGCCACGGTGCCAGCGGTGAAGAGGAGCGCGGCCACCTCTCCAACGCAGCGGCCAAGGGCAAGCAGCACGCCGCCCACGATGCCAGGAAGCGCGCTTGGCAGCACACAGCGAAAGATCGTCCTGACATGGCCCGCCCCCAATGCGAAGCCGCCCTGCTTGTAGGATTCGGGGACAGCGAGAAGCGCCTCTTCGGTAGTGCGCATCACGACGGGGAGCACCATGATGGCGAGCGTGCATGCGCCGGAAATGAGGGAAAGCCCCCATCCGAGCATGGTCGTGAAGAAGAGCAAGCCGAACAGACCGTAGATGATTGAGGGGATGCCCTGGAGCGTCTCTGCTGTCATGCGGACTGCCCTCACGAAGCGGCTCGATGAGCGCGCGTACTCCACCAGATAGATTGCCGCGCCAACGCCCGTCGGCACAGATAGCGCCAAAGCGAGCAGAGCCATCAGGATGGTATCGATGAGAGCGGGCATGAGCGAGACGTTTTCGGAAGTGTAGGTCCACTCGAACAGGGAGGGCTTGAGATGAGGGATGCCGTTTACAAGGATGTATCCCACGATCCCCGCCAGGACCAGAGCCGTGAGGATGGCTCCCACGTACACGAGAGCGCGCAGAATCTTCGATGTCATCGCTCCTCACCCCGCTTCTTGATAGCGCTGAACAGGAGGCTGATGAGCATGATGAAGACGAACAGCACGACGCCGGTTGCTATGAGGGCGCCCCTGTGGAGGTCGGCGGCATAGCCCATCTCCAGAACAATATTCGCGGTCATCGTGCGAACGCCGTCGAAGATGGAGTTCGGTATGACGGGCTGGTTTCCCGCGACCATAACGACCGCCATGGTCTCGCCGATCGCACGCCCGACTCCCAGCACGACAGCCGCCATGATTCCCGAGAACGCAGCAGGCACGAGGATGCGGAACACGGCCCGCTCATGGGTTGCGCCCAGGGCAAGGGCCCCCTCGTAGTAACTTCTCGGAACGGCATCGAGGGCGTTCTTCGCCACGGTGATGATGGTGGGAAGGATCATGATCCCCAGCAGCAGGGATGCTGCCAGAAGCGAAAGGCCCCTGCCAGGCATCGTCACCCTGATGAAGGGGACGAGCACCATCAACCCGAAGAAGCCATACACGACAGAGGGGATGCCGGCGAGCAGCTCGATGCCCGGCCGCAGAACGGATGCGACCCTGCTGCCCGCAAAGCGCGACAGGTATATCGCCGTCAGGATGCCCGCCGGAACACCGACGAGGATGGCACCGGCGGTCACGTAGATGCTCCCCACGATCATGGGAAAGATGCCGTACATGTCGCTTCCCGGCTTCCAGGTGGTGCCCAGCAGGAACTCGGGGATGCCGATCTGGAACATCGCCGGAAGCCCGTTGGCGAAGAGGAACACGCATATCAGGGCAACTGCCAAGATCGAAATCGCGGCAGCGAGGGTGAACAGCACCCTCGCAAAGCCTTCTTTCCTTGCAGACTTCGACATATAGCTAGCCGATCACTTCTGCCCACGTGAGCGCTTCGCCAGAAAAGATCGCCTTCACTTGATCGCTGGTGAGGCTGTCGACGACGGATGCGGGGCCGACGATCACGGCGATTCCGTCCTTGGCGATAGCCGTGGCGCTGACCCCGGACGAAGCCTCCGAATCCTTCAGGTCACGCGATGCCATACCGATGTCGCACGTGCCCTCGATGGCCATGTTGACGCCGGTGGTGGAGTCGGATTGCTGAACCTCGATGGTTACGTCAGGATTCACGGCCTTATACGCTTCGGCGAGCTTCTCCATGATGGGGGTGACCGAGGAGGACCCCGCGATCACGACTTTGCCACTTGCGCCAGTAGCGGTAAAGGGAGCCGCATTCTCGTCAACGCCTATGTAGCCGTTATCCTCGATGATCGCCTGACCATCGGAGCTCATGATGAAGTCTACGAAGTCCTGTGCCGGTGCGCTGAGGTTCTCGGCGAACACGATGTTGAATGGCCTGGACACCTTGTAGTCGCCGCTCTTCACGTTCTGCGCCGTTGCCTCGATGCCGTCGATCTTGACGGCCTTGACCGAATCGTTGAGCGAGCCAAGAGAAATGTATCCGATACCGTCGGGGTCGCTCGCTACCGACGTCATCATCACGGAAGTAGAGTTAGTGATGGCGGCTGCATCCGTCGTCATGTCAATCTTGTTGCCGCTCGCGTCCTTCTCTTCCAAGCCGAAAAGCTCTATGAACGCACCGCGCGTGCCCGAGCCATCTTCACGCGAGTAAACCGATATCTGATTGCTCGTCTGCGCCTCGGATGCGCTGGGACTCCCCGATTGGGTTTCGGGTGAAGAACAGCCGAAGGCGCTCATCATTCCGAGCGTGAGAATCGCCGCCGCAGCGATAGCGAGTACTTTTCTTGTCATGTTTTTGGTCATGTCGATTCCTTTCTCTGAAAGACGCCTCCTCTCACAGGAGGGAGCCTAAGAGGAGGCTCTGCTCAAGTATGACCAAGCTGTAAGTGCGCCTTGTCAGAGGCCCGTAAAGTCTTTGCAAAGTTTCACGGCAGAGCAAATCGAAACGGGACACCTTCTTCTCAATTTGGGATATCTTTTTCTCGGATGAATCGCAGAGTTTTAGCCTTGCTCGTGAAATGTGCATCTCCGGAACTATCGGTGATATATACGGAATGCAGGCACCTTGATAACCGCATCGAATACTCATTTCGAGTTGTGTCACAACTGCGCGCTCTGCGCAAGCATGCGCTGGCTCGGGCCGAGCACGTCACCCCGGGAACTCGTCATCGTGCGCGTCCGCAGCACCCCGAAACCAAAGCAGCCCGCCCAGCGCCGAAGCGCGTGAGCGGGCTGCTCCTCGTCAATAGGCCCGAAAGACCCCAGAGCCCTATAACGCCTCGGCAATTACCTCGCCCAAGCGACGGATGCCATCGCGAATGGTGTCGGCATCGGCGTTGGTGAAGTTCAGACGCATAGTGGAATAGCTCCCCGGCTCGGCGTAGAAGGGCTCGCCAGGCACGAAGGCCACGCAGCGCGCGAGCGCCTTCGGGAACAGATCCATGGTGTTGATGCCCGCCGGAAGCGTCGCCCACAGGAACATACCGCCCTGGGGCTTGGTGAAGGACACCTCGGCCGGGAAGAACTCCGCCATGGCATCGGTCATAGCCTGCGCCTGGTCGCGGTACAGGTCGCGAATCTTCACCAGGTGCTCGTCCAAGTCGTTGTGGCGCAGATAGTCCAGCACCACGAACTGGGAGAACACGTTGGTGTGCAAATCGGCGGCCTCCTTGGCCGTGTTCAGGCGACGCAGCAGCTCATGGTCCTTCGTCAGCAAGTAGCCCATGCGGAAGCCCGGCGTCACCGTCTTCGAGAACGAGCCCATGACCACCCCGTGGGGCAGCGCCGTGGCCCCGATATAGGGCAGCGATTCTCCTTCGAAGCGAAGCTCACCGTAGGGATCGTCTTCCACCACCACGATGTTGCGACCAGCCAGGATCTCCCGCACCTTCGCGCGGTTCTCGGCCGTATAGGTCAGGCCCGTGGGATTCTGGAAGTTGGGAATGAGGTAGATCATCTTCGCGCCGGCCTCAAGCGCCGCCGTCAGCTCGTCGGTGTTCAGGCCCTCCTCGGTGAGCTCCACCTCGCGGAACACCGGCTGGTTCAGCGCGAAGGCCTGGATGGCGGCGAGGTAGGTGGGCTTCTCCACGATGACGCCGTCGCCCTTGTCCAGCAGCACCTTGCCCAGCAAATCGAGCACCTGCTGCGAGCCGGTGGTCACCAGCACGTCATCGGCAGTGTAGTCGGTGCCGAAGCGGTGGTTGTAGCGCTCGGCGATCCACTCCCTCAGCTCGGGAATGCCCGCGGTCATCGAGTACTGGAAGGCCTCAGGCCCGCGCTCGGCCACCACGCGCTGCATCGACTCCATGAGCTTTTCCTGGGGAAAGGAAATAGGATTGGGCAGGCCGCCCGCAAAAGATGTGATCGCCGGGTCGGACGCCGCCTTCAGAATGGCGCGCACGAACGACGGCGGGGTGTTGGTGATGCCGTCGGACAGCAGCTCGTCGATGGCGAACTCCGTTGCAGTTTCAGTCGTGGTCATAGGTTGCCTCCGCTCGCTGGGAACTCTCCGTTTCATTGTTCCACTACGCGACCCCATGGCGCGCCAGTTTTTTGCCAACGCGCAAAAGTGAGGCGGGAACAGGCGCCCTTTCCGCTGTCCCCTGAGAAAGCGGAGGCGATGGCGCGGCAGAGCCGTCCGAGCACGAAGAGGCAGAGGCCGGCTTTTTTCGCTCGTGTGAGGCAGCCCCGCCCGCC
>OFFK01000884.1_pt1 | contig 23856 bp, 19 predicted proteins | sample 1521361 | NCBI WGS metagenome assembly OFFK01 (sample SAMEA3504096, study PRJEB24116) | mouse gut metagenome | biome: mouse gut; feature: mouse-associated habitat; material: faeces | place: Denmark | collected 2011 | reverse complement strand
ACCGTAATGCATGCCCTTCGGGCGGGTGGACTTCGTCTAATAAGGTATGGGATTTAGAAATTTGTAAGAATATTTTCCTGCTGAAAGAAGCGTCAGGAATTATATTATATGGAGCGGCGGAGAAGGGAAAAGAAATTGTAAAAAGTCTGCAAGATGCAAAAATAAAAGTAGAAGCTTTCTGTGATATGGATATGAAAAAGTGGGGAGAAACTATAGATAATATAAAAATCATTTCACCGTTTGACCTAAAAAATAATATCAATAAAACCAATAATACAACATATATAATTGCATGTATCTTAAATCCTCAGGAATTATGTGATTTATTGGAATATATGGAATTGAATACTATGAGAATAATTACTTACTGGGGGATAAAAACAGCTTTGCAAATCAATGCTGAAATTATTTATGGAATTGATTCAAAATATTATTCTCATATGCAAATAGAGAACAGATTAAGAAAAAATCAATATATTAATCTTGGACTTGATATAGCACGTAATTTAATAACAACTCCTGATAGTGCGATATGGCTTATACAGCCCGGTAAAACAGCCTCGACTTCTCTGGCAGCCAGATTAAAAAGAAAAGACATTCCAATTATCAGTATGCATTATTTGGAATATCCTGATCATATTATCGGAGAACAATATAGAGAGGTTTGGGAGAAAATAATTCAGAAAAAATCATCTGCAAAAATAATAACAATGGTACGGGAACCATTGAATAGAGATTATTCTGCATTTTGGCAAGCTTTTACTGAAGATGTACGCCATATTATGTGGATGCCGATATTAGGGAATGATTTTCAAATGATGTATGAAAAATTCATTGACTTCATACTAAAGGGAAGTACATATACAAAGAAAATTCTTGGTGATTCAATGCCCTATACATGGAATGACGAATTTGAGTGGTTTGACGAACAGATAAAAAAACATTTGGGAATTGATGTATATCAATATCCTTTTGACAGGGAGAAAGGATATACAATCATAAAAAAGGAAAATGTGGAATTATTTCTGTATAAAGTAGAAAAAATGGAAGAAATCATGGACAAGATCAGTGAGTTTGCAGGAGTCCCAAACCTTCCGGCTGTGAATGCAAATGTAGCGAAGCAAAAATGGTACGGCCTGGCATATGCGCAGTTCCGAAAAGAAGTACTGCTGCCAGAGAGATATGTAAAACATTATTATGAAGAAAACTCTAAAATGGATTATTTCTATACCGGAGAAGAAAAAAGTAGTTTTCTGAAAGAATGGAAGAATAACATAGAGAATGGAGATAAATAATATGGGTGATCATCTGGATACTCTTGAAGCAGAAGCGGTCTATATTATCCGTGAGGTAGCGGCGGAATGTGATAATCCGGTTATGCTATATTCTATTGGGAAAGACAGTTCCGTTATGCTGCATCTTGCAATGAAAGCATTCTATCCTGAAAAGCCGCCATTCCCTTTTTTACATATTGATACTACATGGAAATTCAAAGAAATGATAGAATTCCGCGATCGTATCGCAAAAGAAAAAAAGATTGAAATGTTGGTTTATACCAATGAGGAAGGAGTAAAAAAAGGGATTAATCCATTTGACCATGGTTCAGCTTATACAGATATCATGAAGACACAGGCTTTGAAGCAGGCATTATCAAGCTATGGTTTTACAGCTGCATTTGGAGGCGGACGCCGCGACGAAGAAAAGTCCAGGGCAAAAGAACGTATTTTTTCTTTTAGAAATAAGGAACAGGCATGGGATCCAAAGAACCAGCGGCCGGAAATGTGGAAATTATATAACACACAGATACATAAGGGCGAAAGCATAAGAGTATTCCCTCTTTCTAATTGGACTGAAAAAGATATCTGGCAATATATTAAAAGAGAAAAGATAGAAATCGTGCCGTTGTATTTTGCGAAGGAACGCCCCGTCGTGTATCGGAACGGTAATATCATTATGAAGGACGACGAGCGTATGCGTCTGTTTCCGGGAGAAAGGGTAGAATATAAAAGCATACGTTTCCGAACACTGGGATGTTATCCATTAACTGGCGGAGTGGAGTCTTCTGCCGATACGTTAGAAGCGATTGTGAGAGAAACTCAGGGTGCGGTTTCTTCGGAACGGACGAGCCGTGTTATCGACCACGAGGCGGCAGGAAGTATGGAACGGCGGAAACGGGAGGGATATTTTTAAAATGGACGGATTGTTAAAATTCATTACCTGCGGCAGTGTGGATGATGGGAAGTCAACCCTGATTGGACATATGTTATATGATGCGAAGCTTTTGTTTACGGATCAGGAAAAAGCATTGGAGTTAGACAGCAGAGTTGGAAACAGGGACGGAAAACTGGACTATTCTCTGTTGCTGGACGGTTTGCTGGCAGAACGGGAGCAGGGAATTACCATTGACGTTGCTTACCGTTACTTTACCACAGACTGCAGAAGCTTTATCGTAGCAGATACTCCGGGACATGAAGAATATACCAGGAATATGGCGGTCGGGGCTTCTTTCGCAGCTCTGGCGGTTATCCTTGCAGACGCGACGCAGGGACTGCAGATACAGACTCGCCGGCATGCAAGGATCTGTTCGATGATGGGGATAAAATATTTTCTGTTTGCAGTAAATAAGATGGATCTGGCAGAGTATAGCCAGCAGAAGTACCAGAAGATAGAAAAGGATATCAAGAAGCTGGCGGCAGACCTGGAACTTGAACATGTAGAAGTAATTCCGGTATCGGCAACAGAAGGTGATAATATTACGAAAAAATCAGCAAATATGCCATGGTATCAGAAAAAGACTTTATTGAAGTACCTGGAAACAGTGGATATAAAAGAAGGAATAGAAGAAAAAGGATTTGTTATGCCAGTCCAAAAGGTATGCAGGCCGAACGCAGCATACAGAGGATTTCAGGGACAGATTGCATCAGGCAGTATCGCGGTCGGAGATGAAATTGCAGTATTGCCAGGAGGGGAAAAAGCAAATGTACAATCTATATTATATTTAGACTGTCCGGTGGAAAGGGCAGAAAAAGGACAACCCGTATCAATCCGGCTTAACCGCGAGATTGATGTATCCAGAGGCTGCGTGCTGGCAAGGGATGCAGACTTGAAGGTCAGCAGTATGTTTACTGCTTCGATTCTCTGGATGGATGATACGAAACTGGTCCAGGGAAAGAATTATTTGATCAAGCTTGGAACCAGAATACTGCCCGCGGTGGTGATGTCTATAAAATACAAGGTGGATATTCATTCAGGTGAAGAAATCGCTGCTTCAAAATTACATAAGAATGAAATCGCTGTCTGTGATATCTGTCTGTCAGAGAAGACAGTTTATAGCGTGTTTGCAAAACATAAGGATATGGGATGCTTTGTCCTGATTGACCGCGTCACGAATATGACTTCTGCCTGTGGCGTAATAAGGCATCCTTTGAGGAGATCGGACAACATTACGTGGCAGAAGCTTGATATCACACGAAGATTCCGGGCAAAAAGGATGGGGCAGAAACCGATAACATTGTGGTTTACCGGACTTTCGGGATCAGGAAAATCCGCGTTGGCAAACGAAATCGAGAAACGTCTGAATCTCAGCGGAAAATATACTATGCTCCTTGACGGTGACAACATCAGGATAGGGCTGAATAAGAACCTTGGTTTTGAGCCAGAGGACCGAATAGAAAATATCAGAAGAACCGCAGAGGTTGCAAAGCTGATGAATGACGCAGGTTTGATTGTACTCACGGCATTTATCTCGCCGTTCAGAGCCGACCGGCAGAACGCCAGGAGAATCATTGGGGAAGAGAATTTTATTGAAATCTATGTAAGCACTCCGTTGGAGGAATGCAAGAAGAGAGATGTAAAAGGATTGTACAAGAAAGCAATGGATGGGCAAATTCCTAATTTTACAGGGATTTCAAGCCCCTATGAAGCGCCGGATTATCCTGAGGCAGAAGTCGATACCAGTAAATACACGCTGGAAGAAGCCGTGGAGCATGTGTTAGGCCAGATAAAAAGATATTTGTAAATATATCGGCCGGATAGGAGTGGAGAGGTTCTGAAAATGGGATTTGAAAAAAATAAGCGAACTTTTATAATGGCTGCGACGGGAATACTGGCGTGTATTTTATGTGCAGGCTGTACAGGAAACCCTGAATCTTCAGCAGACAGCAGCAAAGGGATAGAACTTTTGAATGTATCCTATGATCCAACGAGGGAGTTCTATGCGAAATATAATGAACTTTTCCGTAAGTACTGGAAAGAGGAAATCGGACAGGATATTACGGTCACTCAGTCCCATGGCGGCTCTGGTTCCCAGGCCCGTTCGGTGATCGAGGGAAATGAAGCTGACGTGGTGACTCTTGCCCTTGCCTACGATATCACGGCGATTGAGGAAGCGGGGCTGATCGACAGCGGATGGATGGAGGAATTTGACAAGAACAGTTCTCCATATACCTCAACGGTCGTATTTCTGGTACGGAAGGGAAATGAAAAAAATATCAGGGATTGGGACGATCTGGTCAGGGATGGCGTGGAAGTGATCACCCCGAATCCCAAGACTTCCGGCGGCGCCTGTTGGAATTTCCTTGCCGCATGGGCTTACTGGCAGGAGCAGGACGGAAATAATAAAGAAGAGACCATGAAATATATGAAAAAGCTCTATGAAAATGTACTGGTGCTGGATTCCGGTGCAAGAGGGGCGACAAATACCTTTGTAGAAAATGGGCAAGGGGATGTGTTGGTCGCCTGGGAGAATGAAGCATTTCTGTCCATGGAGGAATATCCAAATCAGTATGAGATCGTAACTCCAAGCATCAGCATCCTTGCGCAGCCTTCCGTGGCAGTGGTGGATCAGAACGCAAAAGAACATGGGACGACCAGTCTGGCAGAGGCATATCTGGAATATCTGTACAGTGATGAGGCGCAGAGACTTGCCGGAGAGAATTATTACCGTCCGTCAAAGGAAGCGATCCTGCAGGAATTTTCTGGACAGTTCGACTTGGATATGAATCTTGTTACAATCGATGATTTTGGTGGCTGGAATCAGGCTCATAAGGATTATTTTGATGACGGCGAGGTTTTTGACCAGATTTATACGGAGTAAATTTAAGTTATGGAGCAGATCATAAAGGTGAAGAATAAAAAGGGAGTCAAGGTGATACCAGGCTTTGGGATATCTATGGGCGTGACACTCTCCATGCTAGGATGCCTGGTGCTGCTTCCCCTGGCATCCATCTTTTTCAGCGCAGGAGAACTGGATTTTCGGGAATTTATAGAAATCGTTACCTCGCGTCAGGTTGTATCCGGTTATGGAGTGAGCCTTTCCTGTGCTTTTTTCGCGGCGCTGGTCAACGGGGTGTTGGGGCTTGCTCTTGCATGGGTTCTAGTGCGATATGATTTTCAGGGGAAACGGCTGATGGACGGATTGATTGAACTACCGTTTGCACTCCCTACCGCAGTGGCAGGCATATCCTTGACGCATCTATATTCAGACCAGGGTTGGATTGGAAGATTATTTGCTGAAGCGGGGGTGAAGATCGCCTATACACGCACCGGCATTACGATAGCCATGATATTCGTAGGAATCCCTTTTGTGGTGAGGTCGGTGCAGCCAGTGTTGGAGAAGTTGGACAGACAATATGAAGAAGCGGCGGCGATGCTTGGAGCTGGACAGATTTATACTTTTTTCCACGTAATCCTTCCCGAATTATTTCCCGCGCTGCTTGCGGGCTTCGGACTGGCTTTTGCCAGGGGGATTGGGGAGTATGGAAGCGTGGTATTTATTGCAGGAAATATTCCTTATAAGACCCAGATTGCCCCTCTTTTGATTATGACGAAGCTGGAACAGTATAAATATGCCGACGCTATCGCTATTGCCCTTGTGCTGCTTGCGCTGTCCTTCCTGTTGATGCTTCTGATCAATTCTATCCAGCTCCATATGCAGAAATTTAGTCAGGGTGGGATTCATTCCTTACGAAAAGTAACAGAGCCCCACAGAGATGAGGGAAGCCGTTTTGTAAAATATCTGTTGATTGCCATATGTGCAGTATTCTTGTTTGTGATGTTGGTTCTGCCACTTACTGTAGTCATCGCAAACGCTTTTAGAGATGGTTGGAAGGTGTACCGTGAGAATGTGCTGGATGAATATACGATAAAAGCATTCCGGCTTACACTGCTGGCAACGGTATCCGCCGTAGCTGTGAATACTGTGTTCGGACTGTCTGCGTCTTATCTGCTTTCCAAATTTTATTTCAGGGGACGGCAGGTATTGGCTGCGCTGATTGATATTCCGTTTTCAATCTCTCCTGTGATAGCGGGGCTGATTTTCATCCTAACCTTTGGAAACATGGGCTGGATGGGGGATTTCCTGAAAGCACATGGGATTAAAATTGTATTCGCAACGCCGGGAGTCATCCTAGCCACGATATTTGTCACATTTCCCTTTGTATTCCGTGAGCTGTTTCCAGTGATGAACGCACAGGGCAAGGATGAAGAGGAAGCAGCCGGTTTGATGGGAGCTAAGGGGTTTACAATTTTCTGTAGAATCACCTTTCCTCATATAAAGTGGGCGCTCATTTACGGCATCATATTATGTGCCGCGCGCTCCATGGGAGAGTTTGGAGCCGTCTCAGTCATTTCGGGCCATTTAAGGGGAAAAACCAACACGCTGCCGCTCCATGTTGAGATTCTTTACAATGAATTTAACACCACTGCGGCATTTGCGGTTTCGTCGGTTTTGGTGATAATGGCAGTGCTGATACTGATCGCGAGAAATCTCGTAGAATGGAAACAAAAATAGAGGGGGAAAGCGGCTATGTATGTGGAAATGAAGCACATCCATAAAACTTTTGACGGGTTTCTTGCATCCAAGGACGTGAGCTTCGGGGTAGAAAAGGGCCATCTGGCTGCCCTTCTTGGACCAAGCGGAAGCGGAAAGACCACAATCTTGAGGATGATTGCAGGATTAGACCGACCAGATTCGGGAGATATACTGATTAATGGCAAGAGAGTGAATGACCTTCCGGGGAGTAAACGGGGGATTGGATTTGTGTTCCAGAATTACGCTCTGTTCCGTTATATGACGGTGGCAGAAAATATTGCTTTTGGCCTGAAGGTACAGAAAAAGAGCAGGACAGAGATTAAAGACAGGGTAGAGCAGCTTTTGGAACTGATCTCCATGTCGGAATTGGGGAATCGTTATCCCCACCAGCTGTCCGGTGGACAGCGGCAGAGAGTGGCATTTGCCAGGGCTCTTGCTCCCAATCCACAGCTTCTTCTGTTAGATGAACCCTTCGCGGCAATTGACGCAAAGGTGCGTCGGGAGCTGCGAAGCTGGCTTCGTAAGATGATCAGGCAGGTAGGGATTACCAGCATCTTTGTAACTCATGACCAAGAGGAGGCTATGGAGGTCGCAGATACGATCATCATAACCAATGATGGGAGCATAGAGCAGATTGGAATTCCAGAAGATATCTGCCGAAATCCTAAGACAGTATTTGTGAAGGATTTTGTTGATACAAAGAGATATGAGGCATGGAAGCGAATCAGAGAGTCAGAAGTATGATGTGGGTGGGAGAAAATAATGATATATGCTACAGGTCTATTATCTAATATATTAAGCAAAAAAGAGAAAAATATATACTGTTTTGGGGCAGGAAGGGTATTTGAAGCTTTTTTGAAGGAATTTGAAGGCTATAATCTTGAAGAGAGTATCAAAGCAGTTGTTGATAACAATCCAGATGTCGTCAAAACTTCGGTAAAAGTAGTAAATGGCGTTTCTATTGCTCTTATATCATTCAGAGAAATGGTGGAAAGCATAGAAAGCAGTGACAAGATTTTAATAACAACGGAATCGTTTGAAGAAATCATACAGCAGATAGAAAAATCAAATGTGTCAGGTGATATCAATTATTATATTTATCCCGTTTTAAGAATTGAACAATACGATTATGACCGATTACACATTAAAATGCCATCCCAATTATCAGCCTGCGACAGTATCCAGATTCCCAAAACAATTCACTATTGTTGGTTTGGAAAGAAAGAGATGCCGGTTCACTATAAGAGATGGATGAAAAGCTGGAAAGAGTATTGTCCAGATTATGAAATTATTGAATGGAATGAAAAGAATTATGACGTATATAAGACTCCATATATCAGCCAGGCATACGAAATGGAGCAATGGGCTTTTGTATCCGATTATGCCAGGATAGACATTATAAATGAACATGGCGGAATATATTTGGATATTGATGTTGAATTAACAAAAAATATCGATGAATTGTTGATGAATCAAGCGTTTTGCGGTTTTGAAAGCAGCGAATATGTAAATTATGGACTGGGATTCGGCTCCCAAAAACATAATCCGATTTTGCATGAAATCCGGGAGTATTACGATAATCTGGATTTCGTGCAGGATGATGGAACATGGAATCGCACAAGCTGTCCCGTAATACAGACAAAGATTATGAAAAGACATGGATTGGAATGTAATGGAAAATTTCAAATTATAAATGGTATGGCGGTATACCCGTCACGTGTTTTATGCGGAATGAGCCCGTATAGTTTTCGGGTGGAGCGAAGTCCAATACATACTTATGCAATCCACCATTTTTCAGGCTCATGGATGGAAGATAAACGTGAAAAAAATATGTTAATTTCAGCTATGAAGAAATGGAGCAGAAATGATAACTATATTTACCCCAGTTTATAATCGTGCTTATATCATAGAAAATCTATACGTTTCCTTATTGCGCCAGACCTGTTATGCGTTTGAATGGCTGATTGTTGATGATGGCTCAACAGATGATGTGATTTCACTCGTGGAGCGTTGGAGGAAGAATACACAGGAATTTCAGATAAGGATTTATCGGCAGGAAAACAGAGGAAAACACAGTGCAATTAATTATGGAGTGAAACTGGCAGAGTATGAGGCTTTTTTTATCGTAGACAGCGATGATTATTTGGAGGACGATGCGGTAGAAACCGTCTTAGAATATTGGTCAGGGATTCATTCTGACTGTCAGTTTGCGGGTATATCAGGGCTTAGCAGGAATAAGCATGGAAAAATGATTGGAGGCACGCCTTGCTTTCGGGAGTATATCGACGCCACGAATCTGGAACGGGAAAAATTCGGTTTAGAAGGTGATAAGGCTGAGGTTTTGAAAACAGAGATTTTACGCAGATTTCCGTTTCCAGAGTATACAGGTGAAACATTTATTACGGAAGCTGTCGTATGGGACAGGATTGCATATGAAGGATATAAGATTAGATGGATTAACAAAAGCTTTAAGATATGTGATTATCTCGAAGATGGATTAACGGCTATGGGAGATCGGATATTTATGGACAACCCCAAAGGATGGGCACATTATATACGAACTGAGTCACTGTATAGACCGTTAGAGAAAGGTATTCAATTAAAGAAATGCTATTACTATTATGAGTGTGAATGTACAATGTTTACAAATGATGAGATACAGAAGTTATTGAATTTGAATAGCGCCGATTTTGAAGCGGTTACAAATCAATACCACCGTTTTAAGCAAAAATTAGCCAGCATTTGTGATGGTAAGGACGTTTGTATTTATGGTTATGGTCAATGGGGAAGAAGAATAAAGAAGTATCTGGATGATTTAAAAATCGCCATAAAGTATGTGATTGATCAAAAATATAAAGAAATCGTTGACGTTACCTCATACTCGATTGAGATGGATCTGCCTGGAACGGACCTCATTTTTATTGCATTAAATATGGGAGCAGAAGAAGTAGCGGAAACCGTAAAAAATAAGATGCAAGAAACAGATGTAATTCTCTGTAAAGATATCATTCCTGCGCTTTGGTAATAAGAACGGATGGAGATATTGTAATGAAATTGACGGTAATTGTGCCAGTATATAACAACAGAAAATATCTAAAGCAATGTATTCAGAGTATAAGTAACCAGGTGTACAAAGATATGGAAATAATTCTCGTAGATGATGGTTCTACGGATGGTTCCGGTGAAATATGTGATGAATATGAAAAAGCAGACAGCCGGATACGTGTGATACACCAAAACAATATGGGCTGTATGGAAGCCAGATGGCATGGTCTTAAAAGCAGTAAAGGGGAGTATATCGGTTTTGTGGATAGCGACGACTGGATTGCTCATGATATGTATCAGGATCTGATGTCTGTAGCAGAAGATAAGAAGTGCGACATTGTTTCAATGGGGTATACGGCTGTATTTGGACAGACAAAAACAGAGATTGATGATAACACATTGTATGGCTCTTATGAGAGAGGAGTAAACTTAGATATCTTTTTATCTAATATGATGCATGACGCAGCGAAAGGGCAAAGAGGAGCACAGCCGTCTTTGTGTACAAAAATCATGAAACGAAAGCTCTTACTGGGAGCATTTGAAAGAGCGGACAGAAAGATTACAATGGGAGAAGATGCTGCTATTTTCTATCCCTGTTGCCTGGATATAAATCGCATTTATATTATAAAGAAATATCAATATTTTTATAGAATTCATGAAGAGTCTATGTGCCGGAATATGAATATCAATACGATTTGTGAAATCCAGTCTTTTTATCAATATATGCAGAAACGCTTTTTTAAATACCAAAGCCAGTACCATTTACAGAAACAATTAAAAAACTATGTCTGGCTTCTTCTGGAACAAGGGTTACAGCAGATATTTCATATTCGGTTTAAGAGGACATTTCTATTTCCCTATACAATAATAGAAAAAGGCAGCGATATTATCCTGTATGGCGCTGGAGAGGTAGGGCAGTCTTATTATCATCAGATTGTGGATAATCATTATTGTAATATAGCCGCATGGGTTGATAAAAATACCTGTGACGGCAGAAAAATTATACATCCTGCCCGGATTGTGAGTTTAGATTATATAAAAATACTCATCGCAGTCAAGAACAGAGAGATGGCAGATGAGATTATGGACGAGTTAACTTCATTAGGGATTCATAGAGAACGAATGCTCTGGGTTCGTCCACAGGAAATCCCGATTGTATAAGTGATTTATCAGAGGTGAAAAAGCGTTGGTATCAGTAAGCGTAGTTGTTCCGGTTTATCAAGGAATACCGTACATAGAGAGGATGATTCATCAAATCGAAGCCTGTGCAGAAGTTACAGGCGCAAAGACAGAATTATTGTTTGTCAATGATGACCCTCTGACGCCTATCAAAATAGATATATATTCGTATACGGTTGATATCAGGATTTTGAACACAGAGTTTAACCGAGGTATCCATGGAGCAAGAGTTCATGGATTAAATGAGGCGAAGGGGGAATATGTATTATTTCTGGATCAGGATGATCGGATTTTCCCTTTATATCTTAAAAGTCAGTTGGACCGAATCAAAGATGGGGATGCAGTGGTTTGTCGATTAGTAGACGGAGGCAAAATTTACTATGATGAGCAGAGATTCTTTCAGAATGCGGTTGACAGAAATTATGTCATTAGAAACGGGAATACAATTGTGTCTCCAGGACAGGTACTTATCAGGAAGAATTCAATTTCAGATATCTGGAAGAAAAATATTCTGCATCATAATGGGGCAGATGACTGGCTGCTATGGCTCTGTATGTTGAGCGAAGGAAAACAGTTTGTATTAAATGATGACATTTTATTTGAACATGTTATGGATGGAAATAATGCATCTCTTCAAACGGTAAAGATGATTCAGTCTGAACAGGAAGTTGTAGAGATTGTGAGAAAAAGTAAACTGCTTTCTGATACAGAAATGTCTGATTTGCAGCAGGCTTTTTGGAAAGAAGTATTTGGGAAAATACAGCTTCTCGATAAGTTCAGGAACATGGTAACTTTGTATGATGACTGGCTGAAGCTGGAAAACAGAGGGATAAGGATTTGGGATATCTTAAAAAAAAGAGGTTTTCACAAGGTAGCAATATATGGAAACGGAACTATTGGAAAACAGATTGAGAATTCATTAAAAGAGGCGGGTATATCGGTCTGTTACTTTATAGACAGAAGCATACCGTATTTAAAACCAACCATACCAATATACACACCAAAAGAAACATTGCCTGGTGTGGATTTGGTAATTATATCTCTGGTGGAACATGAAGAGGATGTTAGGAAAATATTAAGTCAAAAGCTAAATGCAAAAATATGGACCATAGGAGAATGGATAAGAGGTATGCATGAAAATGGATAGGGAGTGTACTGTGGAGAAAATAAATATTGTAATGTCAACCGATGAAAATTACGTCATACCGACACTTGTGACGTTATCTTCTATTTTAACATCTTCAAAGAAAGGTACATGCTTTCATGTATATATTCTATGTGACCGGAATTTTAATTATGCTTGCCGGGATATGCTGAAGAAATTGGAAAAAAAGGACGGCAGGATTGAGTTTACCTTTAAGGAGATTCATGATTCAAGGCTAGATAAAGCAGTCACAACAGCCCATATTTCGGTTGCGTCCTATTACAGGCTATATATTAGCCAGATGATAGAGGAAGAACGATGCCTGTTTATTGACGGGGATATGATAATCAGGGATGACTTATCGGAAGTTTATAACACTGATATGGAGAATGATTATGTGGCTGCGGTGAAGGATTTGGGGGTTCAGAGCCATATGTCAGAGTATAAGGAATATGCCGACATCTTGCATATTCCATCCATGGACGATTATGTGAATGTTGGCTTTATGCTTCTTAATCTTAACAAAATCAGGGAAGACCATGTGGAGCATAGAATGATCGAAGCCATAGGCTCAGGCTGCAAATATATGGATCAGGATATTATCAATAAATGCTGTTATGGAAAAATAAAAATACTTCCTTTAAAATATGATTTTTTTACAGAATATTATGGAAGTATAGCCGAGAAACCACCGGACGGCTATTCAGAGGAAGAGTTGTCTCATATTGAAGAGAGAGCCTGTGTGCTGCATTTTACAGGTTATTTTAAACCATGGATCTGTACAAGGCTTAAAGTGAATACACTGTGGTGGAACGAGGCAGGCAGAGTGTTGGACGAGTCGGTTTACCGCAATATTTGGGAAGCAGCTTTGGAAGCTGAACGGAAAAGTGACTGGTCATATATACGTGGGATGGCAGAGAAGGCAGAGCAAGTTGTCGTATTTGGATTCTCTGAAATCGGGAAGAAAGTTGCAGACCATTTGCTTCGGTCAAATGTAAAATCCATTGCAGCATTTGCCGATAATGATAAGGCAAAACAGGGTATGACATATCGGGGGATTCCGGTTATTTCGGCAGCGCGGCTTGAGGACGAATATCCGAATACTTTTTATATCATCAGTAGCCAGAACGGGTTTATTCCAATAAAAAAACAGTTAAATCAGATGGGAATCAATGATTGCAGGATGATCAGATATATCCATAAAGACAATACGTATTATGCAAGGCTGGATGAAAAATATACGGAATATGAGAAAAAGATGCAAGGATGAGATGTAAGTATGTGGAGGAAAAGTGTATGCAGCCTGACGAATTCATACAGGGGTTAAAAGATGTTTATGAAATGCTTGAGGATCAGTTATCAAAAGAACTATATCTTGACCGTCTAAACTGGCTTGTGACTGGAAACTTTGGATATGTGGAGCATATGGCTAAAAAGTCGCATCCGGATATTCCAGTATGGAACGGATGTGATGAAAAAGATTTCATTAAGACACTGCCTGAGGGGATAAAGATTACGTTCTATGGGACAGGCAGTTTTTCGGAACGTCTGATACCGTATCTGAAAGAATGTAACCTGGAAATTGAGTTTTGTGACAGTGATATTCAGAAGCAAAAAAAGGATTTTTATGGATACAGGGTAATATCGCCAATGGAGCTCTTCGGGAGGAGAGAGCAAAAAAAGATTGTCATATGTACAACAAAATATATGAAGGAAGTGAAAGAATATCTGATTAATCATGGCGTTGAAGAAAGGGAACTCATGGATATTCGGTCATTTTTTAAATGCGGAACAGGCGATGATTATTTTTATGAGGACTTTTTACATTACTTGGATGAGGAGATTTTTGTGGACGCAGGATGCTATGACTTGGGTACGACCTATGATTTTGCAAAACTTTGCGGCGGTCTGAAGAAGGTATATGCATTTGAGCCGGATCCCAAGAATTATGAAAATTGTCTGAAAAGGCTTGAGAGAGAAAAGGAGTCTTTTCCTGAAATATCACTATTTCCCTATGGGACATGGAGCTGCAGTTCCAAATTGCCTTTTGCTTCAACAGCAGATGGATGTGCGCATATTGGAGAAGGAAAATGCACGATAAAAACAGCAGCTATTGATGATGTTGTGGATGTACACGACAAGATTACATTTATCAAGATGGATGTTGAAGGAGCAGAACTAGAGTCATTAAAGGGAGCAGAAAAGATAATAAAAAGAGATAAGCCAAAGCTTGCAATCTGTATTTACCATAAACCGGAGGATATTGTTACGCTGCCGCTCTATATGAAAGCTTTAGTTTCTGAGTACAAGTTTTACCTCCGAAGCTATAGCAATGCAGATAATGAGATGGTTCTGTATGCCATACCTTAAAATGCAAAGGAGTGGGGATGAGATTTTTACTGTTTGGCACAGGCGAATATTATAATCGATATAAGATTTGGTTTGAGAAAAAAGATGTGGTTGCTCTGATTGATAATTCAAAAGAGAAACAGGGTTATTATATAGATGATATTCTTGTGATTGCACCAGAAAATGTCCTGCAATATGAGTTTGATGCGATTATTATTTTGAGCTTTTACGTGAAAATGATGAGGGTCCAGTTGCTTGATTTGGGGGTAAGTGAAGAGAAGATATATCATTTTTTTGACTTACATGATTTGATTGGTACACCCTCTAAAAAGTGTCGAAGAGTGTGTGTCGATAACGCCGGGAATCCCAGAGTTAATAAGAAGATTCTGTTGTTGAGCCATGATTTGACGTTGGGAGGTCCTGCCATCGCCTTATATCATGCGGCACAAGCACTGATTAAAAAAGGATACCATGTGGTATATGTATCTATGCTGGATGGCCCTCTGCGTGATATTTTAACCAGGGAAGGGATACCGGCAGTCATAGACGAAAATCTGATGATTGCGACAATGAAAGAATCGGATTGGGTCAGGGAGTATAATTTTATCATCTGCAATACGATGAATTTTCATGTATTTCTTTCGGAGAGAGAACCAGAGATACCAGTTGCATGGTGGCTTCACGACGCCCCCTTTTTTTATGATGGAGTCCGTCAGGAAACGATGGATAAGCTAGTGTCACATAATATGAAGATATGGAGCGTAGGACCTATACCGGAGAAAGCCTTGAAGATATTCAGACCGGATTTTCATGTGGAATATTTACTTTATGGTGTTACGGATCAATTTAGAAGAGTAGGTAAAATAGTGCAGTCAGGAAGACATCATAACAAGATGTGTTTTACTGTCATTGGATATATCGAATATAGAAAAGGCCAGGACATTCTGTTGAAAGCCATTCAAAGGTTAAGTCCAGAGATCAGAAAGAGAGCACGGTTCATCTTTGTCGGCGAAAATACATCTCTGCTGGCAAAGGAGATCATGGAGTCTGCAAAAGATATTTCTGAGATTATCATTTCAGGGCCTGTGGGAAGAAACGAAATAAACTGCATTCTGGAACAGACAGATATCTTAGTGTGTCCTTCCAGAGAAGATCCGATGCCTACCGTAGCTGCAGAAGCGATGATGCACAGCATTCCTTGTCTGATTTCAGATACTGCAGGCACGGCAGAATACATAAGGGACGGAATCGATGGAATTATATTTCCAAGCGAGAATGTAAACCGGCTTAGGTCAGCGTTGGAGGACTGTATCGTGGGGAAATTTGATTTGCAAATAATGGGTAATAATGCCCGCAGAGTTTATGAAAAATATTTTTCTATGGATGCTTTTGAAGAGAGACTTATGAGTTTGATATTCAATCATTAAATACAATAAGGAAGTGACAAAAATGTCTGGGATAAATGAACCATTTCAAAAATATATCGGGGAAAAAACTGCCCTGTATGGTCTTGGTACGGAGACAAAAGGAGCACTTCTTTCGTTGGAGGACAGATTTGAAATCCTTGGTCTGTTGGACAGCTTCCGTGAAGAGGGGGAACTGTACGGCAAAAAAATTGTATCTCTGTCTTATGTGGTTGAAGCAGGTGTGAAGCTTATTATTGTCGTTGCACGTCCGGGTTCCTGCAAAGCGATTGCCGGGAAAATCGGGGATATCTGTTCAGAATGCGGAATTGCTCTTATGGACATTAGGGGGAAAAATCTTCTGGAAAGAGAAAGCATTACATATAGCTTTATGCATATGAAGGGAGAGACGAAAGATGAGCTATATAAAAAGATAGACAAAGCAGAAGTGATCAGCTTTGATCTTTTTGATACTCTTATTTTGCGTGAAGTATTATTTTCGTCTGATATCATTGAACTCATGGATAGTGCGCTAAAGATGAAAGATATCTACATTGACCAGTTTCCTTCTAAGCGTCTGGAAGCAGAAAAGAGGCTGTCGGATGAAGGGGCTCCGACGCTTGAGCGATTATATAAGGAGGTCTTGAAATGTACACAGGGGGTTTGTGTTTCGGCCGGCGAATTAGCAGAACTGGAGTGGGAGATTGATTGCAGGACGCTTTTAAGAAGAGAGGCAGTTTGTGAGGCGTACAAATATTGTATTCAGAAAAAGAAGGCTGTCTATATCGTGACTGATACCTATTACACAAAGACACAGATAGAACAGATATTGAGGGAATGTCTGTTGACAGGATATACGGGTCTTTTGGTATCCTGCGAGTATAACACAGGGAAAAGACAACATCTTTTCGATAAGTTATTGGAACTTGAAGGAGAAAAACAATATCTGCATATTGGCGACGATCTTATCACAGATATGGAGATGGCGTTAAAAAAAGGAATGGATACATATCGTATATTTAGCAAAGAGGATTTGCTGGATGCGGTTGGAAACATGGGATTGGAAATGGATTCAGACAGTTTAGCAGAGCGATTGAAGGTGGGAATGTTTTCAGCAAAACTGTTTAATGATCCCTTTCAGTTCGAGACAGCCAAAAAGAAAATCGAGGTATCTGATGCTTATGATATCGGTTATTTACTCTGCGCACCAATCATCACGGATTTTGTGTTCTGGTTTCGGGAAAGAGTGCAGCATTATGGATTGCATAATATCTGGTTTAGCGCAAGGGACGGATATCTTCTGCAGAAGATGTACCAGATGCTGGATAAAAATGCAGATACCGTGTATTTTCTGACTTCAAGGATGGCGGCAGTTCGGGCAGGTATGATGAACGAGGAAGATATTGTTTACGTGGATAGTATGAGATTCAGCGGTACATTGGAAGAAAATCTGAAAGCGCGGTTTGGATTAGAGTGTGGAAGGACTGAAAAGAAGGGTGGGAATGCCAAGCGGTGGGACAAGAAGGAGACTGACCTGCTTAGATATAAGGATGATATTTTAAGACAAGCCGTGAATGAGCGGGAAAAATATATGAAATATATAGAGAAATTGGCTCTAAAAGGCGGAGATGTGGCTTTTTTTGATTTTGTGGCAAAGGGGACGACACAGATGTATGTAGAGAGATTTGCTGCGCATCGTCTGAAAGGTATGTATTTTTTGCAGCTTGAAGCATACTTCATGAAGGATAGGGGGCTTGATATAGAGTCTTTTTATGATATAGATGAGACGGATGGAAGCAGTATTTATGATAATTATTATGTTCTGGAGACAGTTTTGACTGCCCCACATCCATGTGTATGGGGATTTGATGACAGCGGAAATCCAGTGTTTGTGAAAGAAACTCGGAAAGAAAAAGATATCAGATGTGTTATGCAGGCGCAGGCAGGAATCCTGGATTATTTTGGCAGATATCTAAAACTTTTGCCTGCAAATATGGAAAGCCGAAGTAAGCGGTTAGATGAGACGTTTCTAGGATTAATTCATAATCTAAAGATTTCGGACAAAGATTTTCAGGAATTGATTGTAGAGGACCCTTTTTTTAATCGGATGACAGATATAAAAGAACTTATTTAAGGAACATTAGGCTCCAAGCGAAAGGAAAGGAATGGATATATATGCAGTTTGAATTAATGGCATCTATGATGTGTGCCAATTATGGAAATTTGGAGAAAGAAGTTAAGAACCTGGAAAGCGGCGGTATCGATTCTTTCCATATAGATATCATGGATGGACGTTACGTACCGAATTTTGCGATGTCTATAAATGATATGTCTTACATTGCATCAGCTACTAAAACTCCGCTGGATGTCCATCTAATGATAGAACACCCTAATAACAACATTGAGATTTTCCTGAGAAAGCTGCGCAAGAAAGATACTGTCTATATTCACCCGGAGGCGGAATATCATCCATCTACCACTCTCCAGAAAATTACCAATGCAGGTATGTTTCCGGGCATTGCGATAAACCCCGGAACTAGCATTGAGAATGTCTATGAAATGCTTCGGATTGTAAAGAAGGTGCTTGTAATGTCAGTAAATCCTGGCAATGCAGGGCAGATGTATCTCCCCTTCGTGGGTGAAAAGATTACGACGCTTCTGAAAATGAAGGATGAAATGAATTTCCAGGTGTATTGGGATGGCGCCTGCAGCGCTGATAAGATTCAGAAATTTGCCCCTATGGGAATGGACGGGTTTGTGCTTGGGACAACTATGCTTTTTGGTAAGAAAAAGCCTTATAGGGAGGTTATCAAAGAAATACGTGGTATACAGATGAGCGAGAAGGATGGAAAATAGTAAATCGCCGAAACAGCTACAGAAGTCGGTCTAATACTATCGTATTAATACAATCTGTGAAATGATTGGACACGCTGACGAACGGACGACATATAACGGCTATTGCTTCGACAGGCATACAGAGAACGAAAAAACTGTCTGATGAATCTCTTCCTCAGACAGCATAAAAAAATGGAGTATAGGGGATTCGAACCCCTGGCCTCAACAATGCGAATGTTGCGCGCTCCCAACTGCGCTAATACCCCAGTCAAGATTATTTCTTACCGACTTTGTTATTATAGCACATCTTATCCCAAAATGAAAGAAAAGATTACGAATTTTTGAAAAAAAATAAAGAACAAAAATAAAGAAATGGGAGGGATGCGCGGCGAAAAGGATAAATCAAAAAGAACCTGTGCCATATTTATTTCGATATTGGTACATTGTCACTCCGGTATGCTGTTTAAATCGTCTGCCCAAATGGCTTTGCGATGAGTAGCCGAGGTAGGAGGCGATTTCACTGTAAGTATATCTTGAATAAACCAGTAGATTTTGCGCCAGTTTTATTTTCTGCATGTGAATATAATCTGTAACGGTCATACCTTCGTTCTTGTGAAATATTTCTGACAGGTAATTTGCGTTTATATTTAGTTCCTTTGCGATCTCCCGCACATGGATTTTCTCATGAAGATGCGAAAAAATATAAGTTTTGCATTTCTCGGCGTATCTGTTCGGTTCGGTTTCTTTTTGTGAGGATTTTCTTTCATTATGGTCAAAAACCATCTGTGCATAGCGGTATTCCGCGGAATGAAACAGGTGGAGGACTGTAGGGATATCGTTACAGTCTTCGATTTTCTGAATATAGGAATCAGAAAGTGAATATGCCACTTCTGGTAAGATTCCGCCCTTCATGGCTGCGCGGCTGGCAAGGGCGACCACTACAATTCCGCGGTTTTTCATCTGCCGAAGCGGGGTTCTGGCCAGCATGCCGACCTCACCGGGATAGTCCTCGGAAAGGCTGTTCCGGAGCCCTTCGAGATCTCCCTTTGCGATACTGGAGAATTCCCTTATTTCCTGGTCATAAGGATTATGCAGTTTTCCGATTTCCTGATTTTCAAACGTATGCTCCATATATCTTATCTCAAGATCTTGCCTGACCTGCGGATTGATACAGTTTTCAAGAAGGATGGCTTCTTCATCAATGCATTTAGAACGGAAAAGGTTCGCAATAAGCAGAACATCCGCCATAAACTCATGAAAATCACAGACCGGAATCAAAGCTCTAAAAGCGCTGCTGAATGCAGGAACCGTATCCTGCCGCCGGATCTCCACAGGGGTGGAAAAGGAGACAGGACCCAGTAAAAAAAGTTCACTGTCTGCAGGAATTCTGGCATATACGGCCTGTTGATTCAAGGATAAAAAAACAGGGATATTTTTGGGAATATTGTAAGAAGCCTCCCGGGAGCAAAACCAGTTTGCGATCACTGTCCCAAGATGGTCATCTTGAAGATCTGCGCGGGCACAGAATGCTTCGACCGGCTCCCAGGCCGCGGTATAGAGGCGTATCAGTGTATGCAGGCGGCGGGAAATGTGTTCCATCAGATAGTGTCGGTTCATGGGCTCCTCCTTTCTGCCGTCATGTTATGTCAGCACGGCTTACAAAACAAGATAAGTATGGGTTAGGGAAAACATGGATCTGTTTGCTTTTTATTACAATATATTGTATCATATTTTACTGAAAAATGTACTAAAAATCTGAGAATGGTAATATAAAAGCAAAAAGAAATAGGATAATATTGCTATGATGATATTGGAAACTGATGAAGGAGAATGATAGAATGAAAACAGATCGACTGATGTTTGGAGCGGCATATTATCCGGAATATATGCCATATGACAGGATGGAAGCAGATTTTTCCATGATGAAGAAAGCTGGGATAAACACGATCCGGGTGGCGGAATCTACATGGAGCACACTGGAACCGCGGGACGGGGAGTTTGATTTTACATTCATTGACAGGATACTGGAAGAAGCGCAGAAGTGGGAGCTGTCTGTGATCGTGGGGACGCCGACTTATGCCGTTCCGTCCTGGCTGGCACAGAAGGATCCGGATGTGCTGGTAGTGAATTCCAAAGGACAGGAAAAATACGGACACCGGCAGATCTTTGACCTGCTGAATCCAACCTTCCGGTTCCACGCGGAGCGTATAATTGAGGTGCTTGTTTCCCATACGGCCCGGCATGGGATGGTGATCGGATTTCAGATTGATAATGAAACAAAACACTATGATAATAAAGGAAAAGAAATACAGCGTTTATTCAGGGAATATTTGAAGGAAAAATTTCAGACAACAGAGCGTTTGAACAAGGCGTTCTGTCTGCCCTACTGGAGCAATTCCATCTGTGACTGGGATCAGTTCCCGGATATCACAGGCTGTATAAATGGAGGACTGGATGGAGAATTCCAGAGATTTCAGAGGAAGGTTGCTGCGGACTACCTTGGCTGGCAGTCGGGTATCGTCCGGAAATACAAAAGGGAGGACCAGTTTATAACACACAACCTTGACTTTGAATGGAAGAAATTTGGAGCTGATATCGCCCAGGATGGCTATTCATACGGTGTTCAGCCCGGAATCAATCATTATGAGGCGGCAAAATGCCTTACCAGGCTGGGGACAGATATCTATCATCCGACCCAGGACGACCTGACCGGAGCCGAGATCGCGTTTGGCGGTGATTCCACCCGGAGCCTGAAGCATGAAAATTATCTGGTTCTGGAATGTCAGGCACAGGCGTTTAAATATTGGACACCGTATCCAGGACAGCTGCGCCTGCAGGCATACAGCCATCTGGCGGGCGGGGCGGACGGCATCTCGTACTGGAACTGGCATTCGATACATAATGGTTTTGAGACATATTGGAAGGGGCTGCTCAGTCATGATTTGGAAGAAAACCCGGCCTATGATGAGGCGTGCAGGATCGGGCAGGAATGGAAGGAGATCGGGAAGCATCTGATCCATCTGGAAAAGGACAACAAGACGGCGCTTCTCGTTGACAACTGTTCTATGACAGCCTTCCAATGGTTTCCCATTGACCGGGATCTCAGCTACAATGATGTGGTGCGCTGGGTGTATGACAGCCTGTACGAGATGAATATCGAGTGTGATGTGGTCGATGTCAATGGCCTGGATCCCGCGCGGTATAAGATGATCGTGGCACCGGCGCTGTACTGTGCGCCAGAAGGGCTTCTGGAGAAGCTGGATGGATTTGTAAGAAACGGAGGAGTTTTGGTCAGTACGTTTAAATCATTTGTGGCAGACGAGTATTCCGGCGTCTATGCGGATAAACAGCCTCACATGCTGCATGCCTGCTTCGGTATGAGCTATAGCCAGTTTACGGAACCGGGAAAAACAAAGCTGATGGGATGCCGGGTCAAATATTTTGCAGAACTTTTGAAGCCTGAGGGCGCCCAAAGCCTTGCAGACTATGAGCATAAATACTGGGGAAAATATGCGGGGATCACAAGGAACGTATATGGAGAAGGCGCCGCCTATTACATTGGATGCTATACGGAAAAAGCGGTACTCAAGCAGATATTAAAGAGGGCGGCAGAGGATGCGGGAATCTGGGGAAGGACGATGGAGTATCAATGGCCGATTATTGTACGGCAGGGGAAAAACCAGTATGGAAGGCGTCTGTACTATGTTTTGAACTACAGTGAGGAGGAACAAAGCATCAGATGTATCTGGGAAGAGGTGAAGGATCTGCTGACCGGAAAAACATTTCGGGAGGGGGAAGAGGCTGTGATCGGTGACTGGGACCTGATGATTTTTGAAGAGATAAGGAAGAAAATGTGATGGGTGGAACCGGGATGTTTCTGACCTGCTCGGCTGCAGTTGGGATCACAGGCATGTATGGGCTGCGGAAAGAGAAAGCCTGCTGCTTGATCCTCTCGACTTTGGCGCTGCCTTTGCTGCTTTTTGCGGCGCTGTGGTTTGAAATTGGTTTTGCAGATATTTCCTGCGGCTTCTGTATCATTGCGTTTCTGGTATTATACGGGGATCAAGGAGGCAGAAGATGAGCTTTACATCGCTGTGGTATTTTCCGTTCCTGTGTACGGCTGCTGCTGTTTATTATGCTCTTGATACCCGGCTGAAATCATGCTTTCTTCTTGCGGTGTCATGGTTTGTCTATGCATTATTCGGACTTCCGCATTTTCTGCTGCTGCTGTTTGTTACAGTAACCGGCTATCTCTGCGGAATATTGACCGAAGGCAGGGAGAAAGGAAAGTCTTTGGTGTTGGCAGCGGGTGTGCTTATAATTGCGGTAGTTTTATTTTACTATAAATATTAAACAAAATCAATAGTAATTATATTTTTAACACTATTTAAAGCACATATTGCTTTTTAACTAAATATATGTTAAAATTAATTATTAATATAAAGACTTATCATAATATGTGCTTTATTGAGCAATATTAAAAATGCTATCTTAACATAAAAAGGATAATCAAAATGAAATACACAACAGATAATGGTGGAACTGCAACTAAATGTGATGATATTAAATTGTTTAAACAAGGCAGCACATGGGCAACTAAACTATCGCAATTAGGCAAAAGTTCAGGCAAACTTATCATAATGACGCATAGTTTTCAAACAAGATATGATAAATGCCCTACTGAAAGTTTAGATGATGAAAAAAATTATATCAAAAATATTTTTGATAAACGACCTTATGATATTTTTATAATTTGTAATTCTGATAACTACGAAAATGCAAAAATGTTAAAAACTGCATATCCCAAAATACGAATTAAACATTATGACAAAATTAATGCCAATATTGCTATTTTAGAGCCTAGAACAGTTTTTATATCTAGTGAAAATTTTGGGTATAGCCATTATGATAATTTTGGTGTAGGTTTTCATTCTCAAGAAATTTATAATCACTATAAAGAAATTTTTCAAGATTATTGGAAAAAATCAAAAGAAATAGAATAAAAATACAACTAAACAAAAGTCAAAATTTAAATAAATATAATTTTATTGGAGTTTTACTTAAATAATTATAATATGAAAGAAAAGTTT
>OFFK01000880.1_pt1 | contig 23907 bp, 23 predicted proteins | sample 1521361 | NCBI WGS metagenome assembly OFFK01 (sample SAMEA3504096, study PRJEB24116) | mouse gut metagenome | biome: mouse gut; feature: mouse-associated habitat; material: faeces | place: Denmark | collected 2011 | reverse complement strand
CTACCATCGCCTGCCCTGACTTCCGCCCCCAGATGGCTACCGTGCGCCCCGGCGTTATGCAGAAGAAGGAGAGGCAGGCCGGCGCAAAGGCCAATATCGAGGAGTTCAATCCCGGATTTACCCCCAACCAGAACTATGTGGAGATCCTGGAGGTGGTGAAGGCCGTGTCCGAGACCGTGGACATCATGGACGCGAAGATTCTGGTATCCGGCGGCCGCGGAATGGGCAGCGCTGAGAACTTCAAGATTCTGGAGAATCTGGCCGAGGTGATCGGCGGCACCGTGAGCTGCTCCCGTGCCGTGGTGGACGCAGGCTGGAAGCCCAAGGATCTCCAGGTAGGTCAGACCGGCAAGACCGTCCGCCCCAATGTGTACTTCGCCATCGGCATCTCCGGCGCCATCCAGCATCTGGCCGGCATGGAGGAGTCCGACATCATCATCGCCATCAACAAGGACGAAACGGCTCCTATCTTTGACGTGGCTGACTTCGGACTGGTAGGCGATTTGAACAAGATCGTGCCCGCCCTCACCGAGAAGCTCCGCGCGGAGATGGCAAACAAGAACTAAGAAAAGCTGACCAAGTGCGTTTGCGCCAGCGATGAACCAGAGCACGAGGAAATAGTGACGAAATCCCGCAGATCCGGAAAGCTTGGCTGGACGGATCAGCGGGATTTTTTGCGCAGCCAGCGCACTGGACGGTGGATTTCCCGGTATTCAGGCCAGGAAATTAAGATTTTATGAAATCAATTAAATCCCGCAATTTCGTCTCCGGGAAAGCTTGCGCATCGGAAAGCCAGCTGATATAATCTTAATAGCCGCATCTGAACGGTGGATTCCGGGTCAGCAAAAATGCTGTCCGGCATACGAGTTGAATGAAAAGTCGATTTTGGTGAAATGATATGAAACGGAATGTCAGCCTTTCGGAGATTTCCGACGGACGTTTATACAATAGCAATGATATGGTAAAGGCAGATTGCCGCGGCTGCGCGGGATGTTTCCGGTGCTGCACGGGAATGGGCAATTCTGTGGTGCTGGATCCCTATGATGTGTACCGGCTCCGGCGGGGATTGGGGAAAGGTCTGACGGAGCTGCTCGCGGAAGGCGCAGTGGCGCTGAATGTAGTGGACGGTGTCATTCTGCCGAATCTGATGATGGCGGGTCCGGAGGAAAGATGCTTTTATCTGAACGCGGAAGGGCGCTGCAGCATTCATGAAAGCCGCCCAGGCATATGCAGGCTGTTCCCCCTGGGACGCTTTTATGAGAATGGTGATTTTAAGTATTTCCTGCAGATTGGAGAATGCGGTTTCTCCAACCGCTCCAAGGTAAAAGTGAGCAGATGGATTGACACGCCGGAACCGGGCAGAAACCATGATTTCATCTGTCGGTGGCATTACCTTGTGAAGGATTTGGAAGAAGCAGTGGCGGGCGCTCAGGATATGGACAGGGCCAAGTGGCTGAATCTGTTGATGCTGCAGACTTTTTATCTGGAGCCCTATGAAAGGGAAGAGGATTTCTACGGACAATTCTCGGAACGACTGGAACGTTATGAGGCGGACATGGCCGGATCTTTCGGAAAATGAGCAAGTCAGCCGTCAGCGAAAAATATCAGGCTGGCAGTGTGTAGCCAGTGATGCGGACAGAGCATGTGAGTGTAGCTAGAGGATAATGGTTGAAGCAAGTGGAAGGACAGAAGGGAAGAGTTTGATATAGATGGAGACAGAAGAAGAACGTCAGGCGCGGCGCAGAGCGCGAATCGCGGAAATGAAGAGAGCGAAGAGGAGACGTGAGCTGCTGTATAAATGGGGCGTGCCTGCGATGGCGGCGGTGGCGGTCATGGCAGGCGTGGGCATTGGCTTCCGGGCGGCAGCGTTTTCCAATGGAGATACAGGCAGAACGGAAGAGGAGGGGATGGTCTTGACCGATGGCGCAGCGCCGGAGGGGATCCACCAGAAGAGCGGAGATATGCCCATGGGATTCCTGATGGCAGCGTCCAGGGGCGTCTCACAGGGGGAGGTCCGGAAGGAGCAGATACCGGAGGACGCGGCGGTGCCTATGGCAGGCCCACCGGTGGAGGCGAAGACGCCGCTGCCTTTGGCGGAAGCCGTACCGGCACCGGTTTTTCAGATGGAGGACTACACGGAGATGTTCACCGAGGACATCCTCAGCCAGTACGGAATTTTTATCGATGCGGAGAGCGGTGCCATCCTGGCGGAGAGAGAAGCGCATACGAGGATGAATCCGGCTTCCATGACGAAGATATTGACGGTGCTGGTGGCAGCGGAGCATCTGACGGAAGCCGATCTGGACCAGACGGCGACCATCACCATAGACATCACGGACTACAGTTATGTCAATGACTGCAGCATTACGGGATACGTGGTGGACGAGACGGTGACGGTCCGGGACTTGTTCTATGGGACGATTCTGCCTTCGGGAGCCGATTCGGCAGTGGCGCTGGCAGTGTATGTGGCAGGCTCCCACGAAGCATTCGTGAATCTGATGAACGAGAAGCTGGCGCAGCTGGGCCTGGCGGGGAGCTCGCATTTTACCAACTGCGTGGGTCTCTATGACGAGAACCATTATACCACTGCATATGACATGGCTGTCATGTTGAAGGCGGCTGCGGACAACGCTTTCTGCAGAGAAGTGATGTCCGCGCACACCTATACGACTTCCTCCACGGAGCAGCATCCCGATGGCCTGAAGGTGTCCAACTTGTTCCTGCGTAGGATTGAGGACAGGGACACCCACGGGGAGGTGCTGTGCGGCAAGACCGGCTTCGTGGATCAGTCGGGGAGCTGCGCCGCCAGCCTGGGAGTGGACAACGCGGGCAGGGAGTATCTGTGCGTGACGGCAGGCTCCGCCACCAAGTGGACCTGCATCGCCGACCATGTGGTGCTGTACCAGAGGTTCCTGCCGGGGAACGGCGATATGCCTTAAAAGGTCTTCAGGCCTTCCCGGAAGGCGATGCCGGTGGGGGTGGCTGCCAGGCCGCCTTTTCCGGTTTCCCGTAAGTCGTTGGGCAGCATTCTGCCTACGTTGCGCATGGCATCGAATACTTCGTCAGGAGGAATCCGGCTGCGGATGCCGCTGCTTGCCAGATCCGCGGAAGTAAGGGCATTGACCGCACCGATCACATTGCGCTTCACACAGGGGACTTCCACCAGTCCAGCCACAGGGTCACAGGCAAGGCCCAGCAGATTCTTCATGGCAAGGGCGGCTGCGTGGGCGATGGCCTCTCCGTCACCGCCTAAGAGGTAAGCCACACCGCCTGCAGCCATGGCGGAGGCGGCACCGATTTCCGCCTGGCAGCCGCCGGCCGCGCCGGATACGGATGCCCGCTGGGCGATGATGCCGCCGATGCCCGCGCTGACATAGAGGGCCTTGGCCATCTCTTCCGCCGCGTAGCCTTTCTCTTCCTCCAGGGAGAGGAAGACTGCCGGGAGCACGCCGCAGGAGCCGGCGGTGGGAGCGGCAACGATGCGCCGCATGCAGGCGTTGGATTCGCCCATTTTGACGGCTTTCTCCATGACCAGCCCCAGGAAGGAGCCGCACAGGAGACTGCCTCTTTCCCGGGCTGCCGCCAGTTTCGCTCCGTCTCCTCCCACCAGGCCGCTGGCGGAGGACAGGGAAGGGTCATAGGAAGCGTCCGCTTCCCGCATGGCCTCGTACATGCGCAGCATCCGCTGGAAAGCTTCCTCCGCGGTGATCTCCATTTCCTTGCAGTCGTTGTCCCGGACAATCTCCCAGAAGCTCTTTCCGGTATCTTTTTCTATCTCGATGATTTCCTGAAATGATTGATACATATCTGCTCCTATTCTGCCGGCTGTGTAGGACAGCCAGGCGGCAAACCGCAGGTTTCTGCAGTTTGTGTGCATGATGGTGTGCGGGTAGAGACACACGGTAAGCGGGCCCGCCGCGGGCTGTGGAGCGGGGGCCGGTCGCTTTGCGCCAGAGTGTGTCGGTGGCTTCAGCTGGTTTTCGCGGTATCCGCCAGTCCCAAATAAGTCACTTTCAGAATGCCTTCCAGATGGGCCAGCCAGCGGATGGCGTCCGCAGGGACTTCCTGGTCGCATTCCAGAACGATGACCGCGTGGCCGCCCTTGGAGGAGCGGTACAGCTGCATGGTGGCGATGTTGATGGACTTGTGGCTGAGCATGGAAGTGATCTCCGTCACATGTCCGGGCTGGTCCAGATTGTTCACGACCAGCGTGGGGTAGTCGCCCGAGAAATTGGCGGGCAGCCCGTCGATCTCCGTGATCCTTATGGCACCTCCGCCCACGGAGGCAGCTACGATTTCGATTTTATGCTCTTCCCCGCTTAAGCGAAGCTTTACGGAGTTGGGATGCACGTCCCCCAGGTCTATGCCGGATAGGCGGTATTCCATTCCTGATTCTTCGGCGTAGCGGAAACTGTCCGGTATCCTGGGGTCGTCCACCGGAAATCCCATCAGGCCGGCGATCAGGGCCCTGTCCGTCCCGTGTCCTTTGCCGGTGGCCAGGAAAGAGCCGTGGAAGAAGACCTCCGCCCTCTGGACCGGCGCGCCCAATAGCTTCTGCGAGATGTTGCCGATTTTGACGGCCCCCGCGGTGTGGGAACTGGAGGGGCCTACCATGACGGGGCCGATGATATCAAATGAATTCATGCTGTTTGACTCCTTTTTATCTAGTAGGGTACGGTACGGTTATCATGATTCTGCCGTGCCGTGATTTCGCGCTCCCCCGCATAGGAATCCATCGTCGGCACAGTGTCCTTCTGTGTCAGAATTATATCTTAGATTGGGACAAAATGCAAGAGAGGGGAGATTATTCCGAACAAATATTTGCCATAGAAATAGAGTTGTGTTATAATGTCTCACGATGGGGGTTGAAGGTATCCAATATTTTATAAGAAGATGTGCGGAAATCAGAAGATTTCGGGGAGGCGCACGGAAGGGAATGAGAAAAAGATGAGAAGAAGCGGATTATGGAAAATGAGAATGGCGATCGCACCGGCTTTGGTGGCAGCCTGCCTGCTGGCAGGGTGCGGCGGCCAGGACGGCGGCGCATCGGGTTCGGGGAGCCAGACGGAAAGCGGCGCGGGCGCAGCGGAAGACGGAGACCAGCTTGCCAAGATCCTGGAGGCCGGGAAGATCATCATCGGCACGGAGGGCACTTACTCCCCCAACAGCTATCACGACGAGAACGGTGACCTGGTGGGCTTCGACGTGGAAGTGGGGCGGAAGGTCGCGGAGAAGCTGGGCGTGGAGGTCGAGTTCTTCGAGGCGGAATGGGATTCCCTGTTCAGCAGCATGGATGCCGGGCGGATCGACACCGTCATCAATGAGGTGGAATATTCCGACGAGAGGGCATTGAAATACGATTTTTCCAATCCCTATACCTATATCCGGGGAGCGCTGATGGTAAAGGGCGACAATGAGGAAATCAAGAGTTTCGAGGACCTGGACGGCAAAAAGGCGGCCCAGAACCTGACCAGCAGCTGGGGCAGGATGGCGGAGGAGTACGGCGCGGAGCTGGTGGGCGTTGACGCGGTGGCGCAGACCGTGGATCTGCTGCTCACCGGGAGGGCTGATGCCACGCTGAATGTGGAGACGGCCTTTTCCGATTATCTGAAGAAAAATCCTGACGCGGACGTGAAGGTGGTGGCCTGGACAGAGGAGGTTTCCTCCTCCCTGATTCCTGTGAAGAAGGGGAACGAGGATTTGCTGAAGGCCATCAATGAGGCCATTGACGAGCTGAGGGAATCGGGAGAACTGGCAGAGCTGTCCGAGAAGTATTTCGGCATGGATGTCACCAGTGAGGATTGAAAGTGACGCGGCAGGTTTTGCGGCAGCGAGGATAGATTGAGAGAAGAAAGAAGGCAGGCGGTATCATGAATGAGCGGGTTTGGCAGCTGTTGCTGGATTCTTTCTGGCAGATATTATTGCCCGGGATACGGGTCACGATTCCACTTACGCTGGTTTCGTTCAGCCTGGGGCTGGTCATAGCCCTGCTCACGGCGATGGTGCAGGTGGCGAACATCCCGGTGCTGAAGCAGATGGCCAGGATTTATGTGTGGATCATCCGGGGGACGCCGTTGCTGGTGCAGCTTTTTTTGATATTCTACGGGCTGCCCAGCGTGGGGATCGTACTGGACGCTATCTCCGCGGCAATCATCGTATTTTCCTTTAATACAGGAGCCTATGCCTCTGAGACTGTCCGGGCCGCTATCGAGGCGGTGCCGGCCGGGCAGTTGGAGGCGGGCTACTGTGTGGGGATGAATTATCTGCAGATCATGGCGCGGATCGTGCTGCCACAGGCCCTGCGTACGGCTTTCCCGCCTTTGAGCAATTCGCTGATCGGACTGGTGAAGGACACGTCCCTGGCCGCCAATATCACGGTGGCGGAGATGTTCATGTCGGGGCAGCGCATAGCGGCCCGGAGCCTGGAGGTCATGGCCATATACTGTGAGGTGGCGTTCGTCTATCTGCTGTTCTGCACGGTGCTGACGAAGCTGCAGAGCTATTGCGAGAAGCGGATGAAGATATATTGAGGCGGGAAGCAAGGTCTGGGCGCGGCGTGTGCTGAAACGAAAAAGAGGATGGCGTAACGGGATATTGGAGTGAGGGCGATGCTGGAAGTAAAAGGGATAGAGAAATCCTTCGATGGACGAAAGGTTTTGCGGGGGGTGGACATAAAGGTGAACAAGGGCGACGTGGTGACGGTGATTGGCCCCAGCGGCTCCGGGAAGACCACGCTCTTGCGGTGCATCAATTTCCTGGAGCGGGCGGAAGAGGGGGAGATGATATTTGACGGAGCCCATTACCGGCTGAAAGGCATAGGCCGGAAGGACGTGGCCGCCCTGCGGAAGAAGACGGGCTTCGTGTTCCAGAATTACAACCTGTTCCGGAACAAGACGGCCCTCCAGAACGTGACGGAAGGGCTCGGCGTGGCGCGCAAGATGCCCAAGGGCGAGGCCAGGGAGGCGGGGCTTGCGGCCCTGGAGAAGGTGGGCCTGGCGGACCGGGCGGACGCTTATCCCCATCAGCTGTCCGGCGGCCAGCAGCAGCGGGTGGCCATCGCCAGGGCCATCGTCACGGATCCGGAGGTGATTTTCTTCGACGAGCCCACATCGGCGCTGGATCCGGAGCTGGTGGGGGAGGTGCTGAACGTGATGCGGAATCTGGCCGCCGAGGGCCGGACCATGGTGATCGTGACGCATGAGATGCAGTTTGCCAGGAATGTGGCCAGCCATGTGGTGTTCATGGACGAAGGACTGATTGTGGAGGAGGGCCGCCCGGAGGAGATTTTTGAGAGGCCCAAAGAAGAGCGGACCAAAAGGTTCCTGCAGTTCATCATGACCAAAGATGCGCCGGCGGCTCCTTGAGAGCTACCGGCGCATTCGTATATGGGAACTATGTAAAACGGAAAACAGTCTCTATTTCATCGATTTTACATACTGCATATCCATTCTCTGGATATGGTCTATGAGCCAGGTGATCAGGAAGCCCAGAAGCTTTTCGACGACTTCGTTCTGGTTTTCCACGTCCTCCAGGCAGTCAGGGTCGAACTGCATCAGATTGTCTTCGAACTTGCGGTGCAGGGCCATGTGGCCTTCGATGCCGGCATACTGGATGCTCCTCATGAATGCCTCCTCGTGGGAGAAATGGGTCTTGGTGTAATCGATGAGCTCGGAGATCAGGCTGTTGAGCTTTTCCGTCTTGTCGTACTGCAGGGTGTCGGTGAGGAGATCCTGTGTCTCCTGGGCCAGTTCGAACAATCTGGTATGTTCCTGATCGATGGATTCGATTCCCGTATAGTATTCTGATTTCATTTCGTACATAATTACCTCTCCTTTTTATCATGATCATGGATTTCAGGCTTTGAATCCTATCCATAATTTTACTGCTTTTTGGCGGTATCGTCAATACCTCCGGGATGGTGTTTTGTTTTCTGTACAAAAGGCCGGAAAGCGGGGCGGAATGTGAGCTGGCTCTTGCATTTTGCGGGGCTGTGTGCTATTATTTTTAGTAAAGGAAGCAATGCATATTGTACTTTCATTGAACCGGAGCAGGTATCCGGTTACTGTTTTGTGTCCGGAAGCGGTGGCTTTGGCAGGAACACAATCAGAAAAAAAGAACATGTCCCGTGAGGGCAGAAAGGAAGAAAGCAAAAAAATGAAACAGGGTTTTGACGACATTATGGCGAGGGTCAAGAAATGCGCGAAGAAGACTGTGTCCGTATCCGTGGCGCAGGATTCCGCAGTGTTGGAGGCTGTGAAGGAGGCTAAGGCGAGAGGGATTGCCGACGCGATCCTGGTAGGCGACGAGGGCAAGATTCGTGAGATCGCCGCCCAGATCGGCATGGATCTGACGGACTATGAGATCATCGATGAGCCGGATATGATCGCGGCTTCCCTGAAGGCCGTGAAGCTGGCCCATGAAGGCAAGGCCGACATGTATATGAAGGGGATCATCGACACCAAGGATTTCCTGAAGAGCGTCCTGGACAAGGAGGTGGGGCTGCGCACCGGCAAGCCTCTGTCCCATGTGGCGGTGTTCGAGGTTCCCGGCATTGACAGGCTGCTGTTTTTGACGGATGTGGCCTTCATGACCTATCCTACGCTGGAGGACAAGGTGCATATCATCGAGAATACGATTCCTGTCTGCAACGCCTGCGGCATCGAGATGCCCAAGGTAGCGCCGCTGGCAGCCGTGGAGGTGGTCAATCCCAAGATGCCCGCCACCGTGGAGGCCGCGGAGCTGACGAAGATGTGCCAGGAGGGCCGGATTTCCGGATGCGTCATCGACGGGCCCCTGTCCCTTGACCTTGCGGTGGATCCGGAGGCCGCGAAGCACAAGGGGGCTACGGACAGAAAGATTCAGGGGGACGCGGATGTGCTGCTGTTCCCGGACATCCACGCCGGCAACCTGGTATACAAGGCCATCGTACATATGGTGGACATGAGGAACGGCTGCATCCTCACCGGCACCAAGGTTCCCGTCATCCTCACCAGCCGCTCGGATTCCTTCGAGACGAAAGTGAACTCCATCGCGCTGGCTGCAGTGGTTTCTGAGGAGCTGCAGAAGCAGGGATGAGTTCCGACGAAACGGTAAGATAGAATGAAGTGCGAATTTAAAACAGCATCTGCTCCGCACGGCGCCCCGAAGGATTTACGGACGCATTGCTTTCGCGGCCGGAGATTCTCCGCCCATGTCTGGGGGCCGGGCGGGGCAGATACGGAGCTGAAATCAGGAGGAAAATAAGATGTCCATAAAAAGTTTGATCATAAATCCCGGTTCTACCTCCACGAAAATCGGCGTGTTCGAGGACGAGACATTGTTGTTCGAGGAGACGCTGCGGCATTCCACGGAGGAGATCGGTCAGTTCGCCAATATCGTAGACCAGAAGGATTTCCGCAAGAAAATCATCACTGACCTTCTGGAGGCAAAGGAGTTCGATATCAAGAGCCTGAACGTGGTAGTAGGCCGCGGCGGCATGCTCAAGCCCATCCCCGGCGGCACCTACGCCGTGACGGAGGAGCTTCTGGAGGATCTGAAGAAGGGCGTCCAGGGCCAGCACGCTTCCAATCTGGGCGGCATCCTGGCGAAGGAAATCGGAGATTCCATCGGAGCACCCTCGTATATCGTGGATCCGGTGGTGGTGGACGAGCTGATGCCCATCGCCAGGTATTCGGGAGTGCCGGAGCTTCCCAGGGTGAGCATCTTCCACGCGCTGAACCAGAAGGCGGTGGCCAAACGGTATGCGAAGGAGATTGGGAAGCCTTATGAGTCCCTGCGCCTGATTGTGGTTCATATGGGCGGCGGCGTGTCCGTGGGAGCCCATGAGAACGGGAAGGTAGTCGATGTGTTCAACGCGTTGGACGGCGACGGCGCTTTCTCCCCGGAGCGGGCCGGCGGCGTTCCCAATGGAGCGTTGATTAAGATGTGCTTTTCCGGTAAGTATACGGAGAAGGAAGTATATGCCAAGATGGTGGGCAAGGGAGGATTCAATGCTTACCTGGGCACCAATGACATGCGCGAGGTGACGAAGCTGGCCGATGGAGGCGACGAGAAAGCCGTCATGGCCAAGCAGGCTTTTCTGCTGCAGGTGGCGAAGGACATCGGTTCCATGGCCTGTGTGCTGAACGGCAAGGTAGACCAGATCATCGTCACGGGCGGCATCGCCTACGGGGCGGATGTGGTGGCCGCGCTGAAGGAGCGGGCGGAGTGGATCGCGCCTTTCACCGTATATCCCGGCGAGGACGAGCTGCTGGCGCTGGCACAGGGCGCGCTGCGGGTGCTGAACGGCGAGGAAGAGTCCAAGAACTATTGATGGAATCATCGGAGGGATGTCTGCCGGAATCGCCGGGCTTATGCCGAGAGGGCGTTCCGGCGGACTTTAGAGGGCTGTTGCGTTGCATGAAGCGGTATCTATCTGCTTTCCGGAATGTGACAGCTCTTTTTTGTGACAAGCCGGCAGTTTTTGGGGCGGCAGATATCAGCCTGGGGAAATGCTGAGATATGGAAGAGGATGAAAATGGCGATAACCGATATTTATACACGAAATAACGTATATCAGCATTTTCAGGTGCTGAAGACCAACCGCAACAAACGGTACAAGGCCGGAGAATTCTTTGTGGAGGGAGTCCGCAGCATCAACGAGGCAGTGCGGCAGGGATGGCAGGTGAAGTCCTTTCTGTTCGGAAAGGGGAGGCTTTCCGACTGGGCCGACAATCTGCTGCGGACGGTGCCGACGGAGATGAACTATCGTCTGCCCGCGGAATTGCTGGAGGAGCTCAGCGGCAAGACGGACACTTCCGAACTGATGGCCATCGTCAGGATGCGGGAGGACGAGCTGAAGGCGGGGGATTTGTCGGAGAATCCGTTCCTTGTCCTCTTTGACAGGCCCTCCAACAAGGGGAACCTGGGCACGATGATACGCTCCTGTGACGCACTGGGGGCCGACATGCTGATCATGACGGGGCATAGTGTGGATCTGTATGACCCGGATGTGGTGGTATCGGCCATGGGGTCTTTCTTCAAACTGCCGGTGGTCAGGGTTTCGGACAACAACGCGCTGTGGGATTTCGTGGCGGATGTCAGGAGGAAACATCCTGGCTTTCAGATGGTGGGGACTACGGCGCATAAGCAGAATCCGGTCTACGAGGTGGACCTGACAGGGCCGGTGATGCTGATGGTCGGGAATGAGACCATGGGGCTGAATCAGGCCTTTAAGGACAGGTGCGACATTCTGTGCACCATCCCCATGGCGGAGGACTCCTATGCTTCTTCTTTTAATGTGAGCTGCGCGGCTTCGGTCATGATGTATGAACTCACAAGGCAGAGAAGCGCGAAGGGAAGGGAGATTTTATAAGGCTGCGCGGAGGGATTGCGGAGGCTGGTGCGAGAAGGATATTTGTGCGGTTGCAAGGAATTGTCTACAAATAACTGCTGCAAGTTTATGGCAATTTTTATTGTATTTCCGGGCTTTTGCCTGAAGCAATTGCAGCAGTTATTTTCCGACAATTCCAAAAGAGGTTTGGAATGCGTACATTTGAGAATGTCACTGAGGCGAGGAGCAAGACCATGAGCCGCATCCGCGGAAAGGACACCTCCATCGAGGTGGCGCTGCGGAGGGCTCTGTGGGAGAAAGGGTATCGATACCGTAAAAACTACAAGGCGCTGCCGGGCAGCCCGGACATCTGCCTGACGAAGTACAAGCTTGCCATTTTCTGTGACAGCGAGTTTTTCCACGGGAAGGACTGGGAAGTGCTGAAGCCCCGGGTGGAAAAGGGGAATAACGGCGCTTACTGGGTCAGCAAAATCCAAAGGAACATGGACAGGGACGACGAAATCGACAAGCGCCTGCTGTTTCTGGGATGGACGGTGATACATTTCTGGGGAAAGGACATCCTGAACAAGACGGATGAGTGCGTCAGGGCCATAGAGGAGGTCATCCTCGATATCCGGCTGAGCCAGGCGGAGGGGGAGGAATGACGGCAGCCGGATAAGCTATAGATACGATAATAAGGAGTTGTCCTTCGACGGCTCCCAAGGGAAAGGAAATGCTCCGATGGAGAGGACTGTCTGTGAACTGTTTGCGGGAGTGGGCGGCTTCCGGTGCGGCCTGAATGCCATTCAGACGCCGGAGGATATGAAAAAAGAAGAAAAATGGCGGACAGTGTGGTTCAACCAGTGGGAGCCCGCGGAGAAGAACACCCAGTACGCCCATGACTGCTATGTGTACCACTTCGGCACCTGCCTGGACAACGCGGGCCAGGACACCACCAATGTGGACATCGAGGAGGTGGACAAGAGCCTGATACCGGACTTCAATCTATTGGTTGGCGGTTTTCCGTGCCAGGATTATTCCGTGGCTTCTTCCCTGGCCACGTCCAGAGGGTTGGAGGGAAAGAAGGGCATCCTGTGGTGGTCCATCCGGAAGGTCCTGGAGGTGAAACGGCCTCCTTTTGTGCTGCTGGAAAATGTGGATCGGCTTCTGAAATCCCCGGCGAGCCAGCGTGGCAGGGACTTCGGCGTCATACTGGCCTGCTTTCGGGACGAGGGCTATGGGGTGGAATGGCGCGTGATCAACGCGGCGGATTACGGCATGCCCCAGAGGCGCAGAAGGACATTCCTCTTCGCCTGGCGGGAAGATACGGTGTATGACGGCCGACAGGCACAGGCAACAGGATATGAGAGGGAAGGCCGGGAGACGGAACGCAAGTTCAGCGCCGGAACCGCGCTTTCCGGAGAGGGCTTCTTTGCCGGCGCATTCCCTGTGGACACGGTGGACGCCGGGGAGATAAAGGTACAGAAGCTGCCGGAAGGGCTGGGGGAACTGTCGGACTCCTTCCGGTTCGGCTTCGAGAACGCAGGCTTGATGCGGGACGGCGTCATCTACACGGCGGCAGTCGCCCCAAGGTACCAGGGGGAGCGGGTCACGCTGGGGGACATCATGGAGTCGGAGGAGGTCGATGCGGGCTATTTCATCCCAAAAGAGCGGCTGTACTATACGGATCCAAACGTCACCCACAGCGATGAGACCAAGGAGGAGCTCTCCAAAGACCGGCGAAAGACCTGGCAGTACCTCAAAGGCGCGAAGAAGCTTCTGCGGAAGGCTGCCAACGGGCATACCTATGTATTCTCGGAGGGTGCCATTCCCATGGTGGATGAATATGACAAGCCTGCCAGGACCATGCTCACTTCCGAGGGGAGCTTCAGCAGGACCACCCACATCGTAAAAGACAAAATGACAGGGAACATCCGGCTGCTCACTGCCAATGAGACGGAACGGATTCAGTGTTTTCCCACAGACCATACGAAATATTGTGCAACAAAGGACGGAATCATAGAAATGCCGCTCAACAAGCGCCGGTTCATGATGGGCAATGCGCTGGTGGTGGGGCTGGTGGAACGGATGGGAGAGGTACTGGAGGAGATATTTGAAGCGGAGCTTTAAGGACATCGACACACAGATGGCTTCTGCGGTACAAAAAGCCAGGCAAAATCCGCGATGGATAGCCTGGCTTTTTGGGTCGCCCCGGATTGCCCCCATGGTGAAAGCAATGAAATCTTTAGATATCGAACTTGAAATACCTCTTGGCATTGTAATAAGAGACATCCTTAACAATCTCGGACAGCGTATCCATATCCGCCGGGAAGCCGCCGCCCTCTACCCAGTAGCCGATGAGGTTGCAGAGGACTCTGCGGAAATACTCATGCCTGGTGTAGGACAGGAAGCTCCTGGAATCCGTCAGCATCCCTACGAAGCCGGAGAGGTTGCCCAGGTTCGCCAGGGATATCAGCTGTTCCCGCATGCCGATTTTGTGGTCGTTGAACCACCATGCGCTGCCCTGTTGGATCTTGGCCACGGCGCTGGAGTCCTGGAAGCAGCCGATGATGGTGCCGATGGACTGGTTGTCGTTGGGGTTCAGGCTGTAAAGGATGGTCCTGGGCAGCTCGTCCGTCTTGCACAGGGCATCCAGGAAATTCGCCATCTGGGCGGAAGGGGCGTCATTGTTGATGCAGTCGTAACCGGTGTCGGGGCCCAGTTTCTCGTACATCCGGGTATTGTTGTCCCGCTTGCAGCCGAAGTGGAGCTGCATGGCCCAGTCGAGCCTGTGGTACTCCCTGCCCACGAAGAGCATGAAAGCGGTCTTGAACTTCAGCTCCTCCTCCCTGGTGGGGGTCATGCGGTTGAGCCTCTTTAAGAAGATGGCTTCAATCTCATCATCGGTGGCGGGATAGTACATGACATATTCCAGGCCGTGATCCGACACGCAGCAGCCCATGGAGGCGAAATATTCCATCCGCTGGCGCAGGGCCTTCTTCAGCCCGGCGAAGCTGCTGATCTCCGGGATGCCTGTGACTTCGCTGAGCCGGTCCAGATAGTTCAGGTAATCCGGCTTCTCGATGTTCATGGCCTTGTCAGGCCTCCAGGCGGGAAGGACTTTGACGCCGAAGCTGTCGTCTTCCGCAATCTTTTTGTGCCATTCCAGAGAGTCCGCAGGGTCGTCCGTGGTGCAGATCAGGGTCACGTTGCTCTGTTTGATCAGGTTGCGGACGCTCATGGAGGGCTGGGCCAGCTTTTCGTTGCACAGGTTCCAAACTTCATCCGCCGTCTTCTTATTCAATACGCCGTGGTAGCCGAAATATCTCTGCAGCTCCAGATGGCTCCAGTGGAACAGAGGATTGCCGATGGACTTGCCCAGGCATTCTGCCCATTTGCAGAACTTCTCGTAGTCGGAGGCATCGCCGGTGATATATTTCTCCTCCACGCCGAAGGAACGCATCAGGCGCCACTTGTAATGGTCGCCGCCCAGCCATACCTGGGTGATGTTGTCGAAATGCCGGTCCTCCGCGATTTCCCTGGGGTTGATATGGCAATGGTAATCCAGTATCGGTGTGTTCTCCGCGTAATCATGGAACAGCTTCTTGGCCGTCTCGGATTCCAGCAGGAAATCTTTGTCCATAAATTCGTTCATGTTCTTTCTCCTCCATTCTTTTTGGCAGCTTTTTGGTTTAGGTTGGCATATTGTGTTTGCTGAATTAAGGCTTTCTGTCAGCGTGTGGTGCCACGCCTGACGATTTCGCCTGAAAAAACGGTCTTCTTGGGCATCCCGTTCCCCTCCAGCACGCCCAGCAGGGTGGAAATCAGGTGCCGGCAGAGGGTCTCCAGTTTGTTGTCGATGCTGGTCAGTTCCGGCTCGCAGCAGCTGGTGAGCATGGTGTTATTATACCCCAAAATGGAAAAATCCTCCGGAATCCGGTAGCCCATTTTCCTGGCGTATTTCACTGCCGCCAGGCCCAGGGTATCGTCCGCCGCAATGACCCCGTGGAAAGCCGTCCCCCTGTCGTGGACCGCCTCCAGATGGCCCACCATGGCATGGATGTCTTCCGGGGGGCCCTGATAGAACTGTATCAGCGCCTCCGAATCCAAAAGGGCCTTCTCCTCCATGGCGGCCCGGAATCCGGAAAGCTTGTGCTTTCCGCTGTAAGAGCGGGCATTGTAAAAGTACAGGATGTCGTGGACGCCGCTCTGGATCATCTGCAGGGTCGCATTGTACATGGACGTGAAGGCGTCGGAGACGACACTGTAGACATTGGGGATGTCCAGATCCGCGTTCAGCACCATCACCGGAACCTGGGCGGCGGCCTCGGCGATGTATTGATTCTCCTGCTCTTTTTCGTAGACGAAATTGGAGCCCGCCAGGATGATGCCGTCCACTTTCTTCGTGAGCAGCAGGTTCATGGAGGCGGCCTTGGATTCCAGTCCGTAGCCGGTGCAGCACAGAAGGCTGTCGTAGCCGCTGGCCCGCAGCTTCCGCTCGATATAGTAGATCGCCTTGGCCAGGTACAGGTCGGAACTGTCCGCGCACATGATGCCGATGGTCTTCATGGTGTTCAGCCCCAGGCCTCTGGCGAAGGCGTTGGGCGTATAGCCGCACCGCTCGATGACATCCAGCACTTTCTCCCGTGTCTTCTGGCTGACGCTGCTGCTGCCATTGAGCACGCGGGAGACTGTGGCAATGGAGACACCGGCTTTCTCGGAGATATCATAAATCGTCATTGGTCTTCCTCGTTGGCATGGTGAATCGCTGCAGATCAGGTGCCGGGTCATCTCCGGCATCCATGCCAGGCACAATGTAAGTGGTTTCAAAAAGTCCTATAAGAATTATAGCAAATGCAGGTTTTTTTGCAAGATATTTTTTTAACAAAACTCGCGCTTGCGCGCGCTTGCGTCTGCATTCGCAGCCGCGTTTTGCCCATTTGGACGTGGGGTGCTAATCCAATGGCTCGTCTGCATTGCAATCGCACAGGTGGAAACCTTTTAGATTTAAAATAGGGAATGTAAGCGCTTACATAGAGGCGGGAACGAGATATAAGAAAACGGGAGGAAAAGTTTACCCGCACAGCGTTGTACTGTGCGGGCGCATGAAATGACGCAGTGCTTTATGCACTTACAAATAAAGGACACATAGCGATACCTCGTCGTGCGGCAGTTGTTAGGAATTGTCGGAAAATAACTGATGCAACTTGTTTAGGAGAAAGCCCAGAAATACAACGAAAACGGCTATAAACTCGCATCAGTTATTTGTAGACAATTCCTTACTCTACGGTACAGAAGCCGGAGCTTGCTTGTTCCTCTCTCTGGGTGCGTTCGTCAAATTCCGCTTGACTATATTTTTCAATGCCAGTCAGCGTTCCATTCCCGGAGGCGTCCAGGTGGGCAAAGTCACGGACTGTATAAATGTCGACAGTTCCGTCCGCGCTCCCCAACGTGCGGAGTGCCCCTTTGAATTTCCCGCTGGTCAGCCCCTCGCCATTGGAGGTCAGCACATCCCGGAAAAACCGAACCTTTTCACCGTTGAAGTACCACCGGTCATTTTTGATGTCATAGGTGACGCCAAACGCCTCGTATTCCTTTGCCATATCTTCAAGTTCCTTTGCAGAGGGCGGGTCACCAGCTAAGGCAGCGGCGGGAGGCGGATTTTTGATTGCCTCGATGTCACGGGCGGCAAATTCTTCCGCCGAAAACTCCTTTACACCAGTGAGCTTTCCGCCGGGGTCGAAAGAACCATCTTCGGCGCGGACAATGTTGGTGAAGTCACGGACAGCATATACATCAACCACGCCATTCTCGTTGAAAAAGTCGTTTCCGGCTTGCACCCCGTCCTCCACGGCATAGTAGTCCTCGAACCACCGTACTGTTTTGCCATTGTATGTCAGTTCGTTTTTGCTGGCATCGTATGTCAGGCCAAACTGTGCATAGGGTTTGAACAGTTCTTCATAGGAAATTTCGGCGGGGGAACCGTTGCCTTCGGCAAACGCAACGATAGTCTGCTCGGATGCCTCCGTCATCGGCGGGGAAGTTATTCCGAGCTGAGAGGTTCCGCCTTGGGATGCCGCTGCGGTACTGCACCCGGCCAGGCATCCCACAAGCAGTACCCCTCCAAGGGCTAATGCGAGTAGTTTCTTTGTGTTCATTGGAATAAACACCATCCTTTCTTTGAGTGTACCTAAAGAATACCACCCTTTTTTGTGATACGTTTGGGATTAGTTTGTGATTTATGTGTAGTTGAAAAGCGGCGGGCTGATTGCCCACCGCTTTCCTGCATTTGTTAAATTGTAAAAGAAAACTTCACCCCGGATTGCGTATTACAAACCGTACATTCACTTCCATGTTGATATAGTATCTTCTGGGTAACATATAAACCAAGCCCGCTTCCTCCTGTTTTCCGGCTCCTTGAGTGGTCAATTCGATAGAAAGCCTCAAATATTTTAGAAATACTGTCCTCCGGTATGTGGGTTCCAGTGTTTTCTATAGAAAATACCCATTGCTGATGCTCTGCAAAAGCCAAAATGCGGATGGATGCCCCTTGTGGAGAATATTTAATCGCATTTCCAATTAGGTTTGAAAACACCTTTTCCATCAACATTTTATTGCCGTTTATGAATATTTTTGATGGTATATTGAGCTGTATGTGCAAGTCCTTTTTTACAATCAAGTCCTCTGTTTCGCTCAAATAGGATTTAATAATCTGGAAACAGTCCAGACATTCTTTTTTTAAGTCGGCCTCTGCGGTTTCAAGTCTGGATATGGTTAGAATTTCTTGTACCATCACTTCAAGCGCGTTTGCGATTTCAAGCGATCTCGCTAAATACTTTTCCCGGTCTTTATACGCACCGACACCTAAAAGCATCCCCTCTAATTGGCCTTTGATAATTGTGATTGGCGTTTTCAATTCATGGGATACCGCTGAGAAAAAATCAGTTCGTGCCTGTTCTAATTCTTTCTCCCGTTCAATATCCAGTTCCAATTTCTTGTTAGCACTTTGTAAATCGGATAATGCGGCTGACAAATTGTGTGATAATGTATTAAGGTTTTTTTCTAATATGCCCAACTCGTCTTTTCGATGCTCGTCAATCTGCCACTCAAAATGTAAATCAGACATTTTTTCTGATATTTGACTGATTTCTAATACTGGCTTTGTAATAAGACAAGAAAAGCAGCAGGAAGTAATAACCGCTACAAGAACAACAATAAATGCAAGGATTGGAAGTAGCGTGCCGAACGCTCGCTGTAATTCCACTATCTGTCCTGCTGCTCCATAAACAACTAATGTATATTTTGCATCTTCATTCAAAAATGAGATGGAATACCTGTTAGATATGATCGGTGCAGGATAGATTTCACTATTTCCCCAACCATCGTTGCTTTCTTCCACTACAAAATCATCAGTTATATCTCGTGTTGTAGGAATTTCCAGTTCACGACCATCATCTGTAAGCAATTCTATCTTGTCCACGTTTTGATTATCAAGGAAATTGTCAAAAAGATTACCGCTTTGCTCCATTGATACTTCTGACAATTCCAGGATAAACTTCTGCGTCTGTTCGTCTAACGCTTTGTTCAGATTGTTGGAGTAGGTTTTTGGAGTATACCAAGCTAAAATAGCATATACAAGAAAACTCATGCCTGCCAATAATACAGCAGTAACAATAAGAACCTTTGCGAATAGGCTGCTTTCAATTTTCTTTATCAATTTTATATCCCACCCCTCTGATTGTCTGAATAAAGTCAATGCCCAGCTTTTTCCGTAAGTTTTTGATATGGGTATCTACTACACGCTCGTCCCCATAAAAATCATAACGCCACAGCTTGTCCAAAAGGTTTTGCCGGGTCAAAATACGCCCTTGATTGGTGAGAAGTTCTTTCAGCACTTCAAATTCTCGCTGTGTCAGTTCATAAGCGGCCCCATCCACTGTGGCCGTATAATTGTCGCAATCCAAAATAAGATTTTGGTAAGCGATTGTTTTGTGTTCATCCTCCTGCGGCCCGCTGCTCCGCCGCAGGACGGCGGCAATCTTACGAATTAAAATCGGCATGGAAAAGGGCTTTGTGATATAGTCGTCCACTTGCAAATCCAGCCCCCGGATTTGTTCTTCCTCTCCGCTCAATGCGGTAAGCATGATGATAGGAACCTGGGACTGTTTTCTTATAAATTCGCAAACGGCAAACCCATCAATTTTGGGGAGCATTACATCAAGCAGCACCAAGTCAAATTGCGAGGCAGAAAATACAGAAAGGGCTTCCACGCCATCGCTGGCTAAACTAACCTCATATCCTACCTCTTGCAAAAAGTTCTTCAAAAGCTCTTGAATATCCAGATCATCTTCGACAACTAAAATCTTTTGCATAACGACACCTCCGGGAAACAGCATAACATAGTACTTTGTGATTAGTGTGTAGTTTTCAAATTTCTCCTGTTGCCTGCTGGTAATATTTTAATTCTATTCGCAGTATAAAACAAGCTGCAAAATGTAAACAATAAAGATTAGAACCTGTTCTGTATACTTTGTTTTCAACTCGAAAAGTAAAGTATACAATATAGATGGGTGATACAATATGGCTAACATTCAAGATTGTCCCGGTTTTGAACCATTTGGGGAGGATGTCAAGGCGGCAAGAAAAAAGCAGCGGCTGTCCAGGCAAAAGGTCGCTGAAATGGTGGACATCTCAACGGTCTATCTTATCAACATTGAGAATAACCACATCATACCGGCGCTGCCAGTTATAATACAGCTCATTCAAATTTTCAATCTTCCCGCCGCAAAGTATTTCAACCAGCTTGCCGCAGGGGAGGAACACGACCAGCGCCAGCGCATCAGCCGCAAGGTGATGATGTGTCCAGAAGAACATCTGCCGGTCATTGAGGGAGCATTAGACGGGGCTATCGAAAGCAAATAGGGGTCGCTTTGCGAGGATGCAGGGCGGCTTCAATTTTTTTGCGCTTTTTCGGAAATTTCCAGCCTTTGGCGCACAGTTTGGGCGTTCTAATTCGCTTTATTAGTACAGAGGACGGGGAAAGCGGTACGGGGGGAGGGGTAACGTAGCAAGCATAGGGAGTGTAGCCACACTCCCGGAAAACGGTCCGCCCTGGCCCCTGCCGGGCCGTGTCCGTTTTCGCTTGTTGGGATAATCCCAAACCCTTATGCAGAACGGAGGTGACGCATGGCGAACAGGAAGCGGAAGATCGTGCTGCGTGTCCCGGTGACGGCGGAGGAACAGGCGTTGATACAGCAGAAAATGGCCTTGCTCCATACGGCCAATTTTTCGGCCTATGCCCGGAAGATGCTGATTGACGGCTACATCGTCAACGTGGACACCAGCGACATCCGGGCGCAGACGGCGGAGATACAGAAGATCGGCGTCAATGTCAATCAGATCGCCCGCAGGGTGAACAGCACCGGCACAGTGTACGCGCAGGACATGGAGGACATCAAGGGGGCGCTGGCGGAGATATGGCAGTTACAAAGATACATCCTATCAAGTCAACGCTGAAAAAGGCTCTTGACTACATCGAGAACCCGGACAAGACGGACGGGAAAATGCTGGTGTCCTCCTTTGGCTGTTCCTATGAAACGGCGGACATCGAATTTGAAATGCTGCTGGCCCAGGCGATGCAGAAAGGGAACAATCTGGCCCATCACCTGATACAGTCCTTTGCCCCCGGCGAGGCCACGCCGGAGCAGGCCCATGAGATCGGGCGGCGGCTGGCCGACGAGGTTTTGCAGGGGAAATATCCCTATGTGCTGACAACGCACATCGACAAGGGCCATGTCCATAATCACATCATTTTCTGTGCCGTGGATATGGTGAACTGCCGGAAGTATGTTTCCAACAAGCAAAGCTATTCTTTCATCCGGCGTACCAGCGACCGGCTGTGCCGGGAACAAGGGCTGTCCGTGGTGAAGCCGGGTCAGGACAGGGGCCAGTCCTATGCCGAGTGGGACGCCCAGCGGCGGGGCCGGAGCTGGAAAGCGAAGCTGAAAATCGCCATCGACGCCGCTATCCCCCAGGCCAAGGATTTTGACGACTTCCTGCGGCTCATGGAGAGGCAGGGCTATGAAATCAAGCGGGGGAAATTCGTGTCGTTCCGCGCCCCCGGCCAGGAGCGGTTTACCAGGTGCAAGACGCTGGGCGAAGCCTACACCGAGGAAGCCATCACCGAGCGCATCCAGGGCCGGGCCATCGCCGCCCGAAAGCCGAAAGCCCGCAAGGGTATTTCCCTGCGTATCGACATTGAGAACAGCATCAAGGCCCAGCAATCGGCGGGCTATACGCGGTGGGCAAAGATACACAATTTACAGCAGGCGGCAAAGACCATGAACTTCCTGACGGAGCATGGCATCGACGCCTATCCTGATCTGGAAAGCCGGGTGGCGGAGATCAGCGCCGCCAGCGAGGAAGCCGCCGCCGCGCTGAAAACGGCGGAGCGGCGTTTGGGAGAAATGGCCGTGCTGATTAAGAACGTCACCACCTACAAGCAGACCCGGCCCGTGGCGGTGGAGTACCGCAGGGCGGCGGACAAGGCCCGGTTCCGGCAGGAGCATGAAAGCGCCCTGATACTGTACGAGGCGGCGGGCCGTGCCTTGCGGGAGGGCGGCGTGACGAAGCTGCCCGATCTGGCCGCGCTGAAAGCGGAGTATGCCCGGCTGTCGGAGGAAAAGGAACGGCTGTATGCAAAATACGGCGAAGTGAAAAAGGAGCTGAAAGAGTACGGCATCATCAAGCAGAATGTGGACGGCATTTTGCGGGTGACGCCCCGGCAACAGGAAAGGAAGCAAGAGCTGTGAGCATACCGAAGATGAACTATCCGCAGTACCGCAAGGCCCGGAGGCTGACGCGGGAGTGCTGCAACAACGTGGGCGGCAACTGCCTCCTGCTGGACGACGGGGAGGAATGTATCTGTGTGCAGAGCATTTCCTACTCCCTGCTGTGCCGCTGGTTCCGGGCGGCTGTCCTCCCGCTGGACGCTGTTCTGTGCGCCGAGATTGCAAAAGACCACGATCACCTGAAGCTGTGCTGTGAGTGCGGGGCCAGCTTCACGCCGAAGTCCAACCGGGCGAAATACTGTCCCGCCTGCGCCAAGAAAATGCGCCGCCAAAAGGAAGCCGAACGGCAGAGGAAAAGATACCATCGGCTTTAAGGCTGGAATAGAAGGGCAATCTCCATTACATGTTTAGTTGATTTAGTTAGGATATTATGGTATACTTGATTTTGACATTAAGTGACAAATTCCCATCCAATTAGGCAAAAAGCCAAGATTTTCAAGGGGGAAGGCTGTTATGAGGAATGCAGTTAAAGAATATGTAGAACTGAATGGCCAAGAGAAGAATGATTTATGGAATACTGCTACCTTTGTTTTTGACACCAATGTTTTTTTGAATTTGTATCGGTATAGCAATAAAACAAGAAATCAATTGCTTGAATCATTTAGGTGGCTAAAAACACGAATTTGGATGCCATATCAAGTTGCTTCTGAATTTTGTAAAGATAGATATAGTGTAATAGATGAAGCCAACAAACGGTTTGATACTATTGAAAATGAAGCTGGAAAACTGATTGATAGCTGGAAAAAAGAATTACGTCTTGATTCCAATGATTCGGACATTGAAGAGCTAAATAAGTATTTGAAACAATGTATAGTAAAAAAGAGGGACAATAACTATCTCACTTTTAGCGCAACGGATGATGAGGTCTTTAATAGTCTGCTCGATTTATTTGATGGCAAAGTTGGTGTTCCCTTTAGCGTTGAGGAGAAATTGGACATCGAACAAGAGGGCGAAAATAGATATGAAAATAAAATGCCACCTGGATATAAAGATAGCAAAAAAGGAGATAACAGATTCGGAGATTTGTTTATTTGGAAAGAAATAATTCGTTATGCTAAATCTAAAAAGGTTAATATTATTTTTGTAACACATGATCAGAAAGAGGATTGGTGGAATACTATCAGTGGCAAAACTATCGGGCCAAGAATAGAACTTAGGAAAGAATTTTTTAAAGAAACAGGAAAAATGTTTCATATGTATACAATGTCTGCATTTCTTTCGTTTTTCACAGATAACAAGGGAAAATCAATTGATAAGGCAACAATGGATGAAGTCGAATTATTTGCTTCTGTTATGCGAAAGAAGGCTTCTCGTGCAGAATTAAGGGAATATTATGAATCTTTAGAAGATAATAACGAAAAAGCAGCTGCTAAATTAAGATTCAAAATTGCAAGTTTGGAGAGAAAGAACAAGAAAAGAAGAAACAATATTGACCAACTACGCAAAAAAGCAAGTCAAGGGCAACTATCGGTTGATGAAGAAATTGCCCTTCAAAGAAATGGAGAGAATCTAATACGTGATACTACAAAAATAGAACAGCTAAATGAGCGTCTTCAATATCTAATGTCCCTTGACGAATAAAAGCAATCTATTATTGGAAAAACTACCGGCGCTCTACGCATTTAGAGGGGTGAAAGCCCGCTGTTTTCAAGGCTTACAGAGGCCGGTCGGCGGGGTGGCTGAATGATTTATCAAATACCCGCTGAAACGGTGTTCTAAATGCGTAGAATACAGGCAAAAAAATAA
>OFFK01000873.1_pt1 | contig 24058 bp, 22 predicted proteins | sample 1521361 | NCBI WGS metagenome assembly OFFK01 (sample SAMEA3504096, study PRJEB24116) | mouse gut metagenome | biome: mouse gut; feature: mouse-associated habitat; material: faeces | place: Denmark | collected 2011 | reverse complement strand
TTCCGCCTTCCCCTCCTCAAGCAAGGTCATGGGGATTTTCACGGGCCGTATTCCCGTCAGCGTTCCCCAGGGAAGCTGCCTGCCGGTATCTCTGGAAAGCGCTTCGTAAATCAGCCTTTTTATCCGGTTTTTTACCTCCGGCCGGGGCGGTTCGTCCGACAAATCCGCAGACAGTTTTTCAACAAAGTAATTTTCCTCAAAAAGATTGTCTTCTGAAGATTTTTCCGCTGCAAAAGAAGCCGTCTTACTCTCTTCTTTTTTCAGGAAAAGCAAAACAGCTCCTTTTGTAAATTGAAAAGCCATATCCGCGCCGGATAAATCGGGCTCTTTTTCCGGCCCACAGGGCATAGCGGATACTTTTACATTGCCGGCAGGATAAAAGGCTTTTACCAGCGAATGGATATCGTACTCAAACCCTGCCTCGTTTACGGTGATTTCAATTGTATCTTTTCTTTTCATCTCTGTCATTGTTTCCCTTACTTTCTCTCATTATCATACTGTTTATCTGCCAGGCGGCCAGTCTCTGCCGCCGCTGTAAGCGGGCGCCCCGCAAAAGCAAGACTCTCCCTTTATCCTGTTACTTTCTCCGGTTTCCTACTCCACCGTGACTACCTTCGCCAGATTTCTCGGCTTATCCACATCCAGCCCCTTATCCAATGACACGTAATAGGCAATCAACTGCAGTACTATGGACGCCGGCATAACCATAAAGGGGTCCGCCATCTTCGGGAGCCGGTAAACGCAGCTCCACTGTCCGCCCTCGTCCAGGGTTTCATTTTCCTTGATTAAAAGCACCACTCTGGCTCCTCTTGACTGAACCTCCCGGATATTTGACAGCTCCTTGCTTTTTAACTTATCCTGGGTCACCACTGCGACCACAGGGGTATCCTCTGTAATCAGCGCAATTGTCCCGTGTTTCAGTTCCCCTGAGGCATAAGCCTCCGAATGGATATAAGAAACCTCCTTCAGTTTCAGAGAGCCTTCCAGCAAAATGGAATAATCCAGCCCTCTTCCTATCATAAAGACGTCCCGGGCGTTCAGAATCGAACCTGCCAGACGATGGATTTCATCTTTTGTGTCCAGAATCCGCCGCATCACTTCCGGCACTCTTTGGAGCTCTTTCATATAATCTAAAAGCTCCTCCCCGCTCCACAGCCCTCTTGCTATGGCCATTCTGGCCGTAATCAGATACAGCACCGCCAACTGGGTGGTATACGCCTTGGTGCTGGCAACCGCAATCTCCGGCCCGGCGTTGGTGTAAATCACGTACTCGCTAGCGCGGGCGATGGAAGCCCCCTTTACGTTTACAATGGAAATGCTGGGGGAACCGCATTTTCTCGCGAATTTAAGCGCTTCCAGCGTGTCAATGGTCTCTCCCGACTGGGAAATGGCAATCACCAGCGTATTTTTATCCACCACAGGGTCGTTATACATAAACTCGGAAGCCATCACCACATCCACATGAATCCCAATCATAGCCTGAATCAGGCTCTTTCCCACAAGCCCCGCGTGCATGGCGGTTCCACAGGCAATCACGCAGATACGCTTACAGTCCGCAAGCATGGCGTCGGGTATTCCCTCCTCGGAAAAATCCGGCTTTCCGTCCCTGATTCGGGGCAGAATGGTCTCCCCGATAACCTCCGGCTGCTCCATGATTTCCTTTTCCATATAAAAAGGATATCCCTCCTTGCCGCTGCGGCTCACGTCCCAGTCCACTTTCAGCCACTCTATCTGAGCCTTGTCTCCTGACAAATCAAACATCTCAGCGCTTCCCGGTTTTAAGCAGACCACATGAAATTCAGGCAACACAAAATAATCCGTCGAATGCGGCACAATCGCCGCCACATCGGAGGATAAAATGGCCCCCTCATCCGTCACCGCGGCCACAATCGGGCTTACGTTCCGGACCGCGAAAATCTGGTCAGGCTGGTCGTCAAACATAATGGCAAGGGCAAAGGTTCCCTTAAGCTTAAGCACGGTTCTCCGGATTGCCGAATAAGGGTCCCCTGTATAAAAGTGCTCTAAAACCGCAGCCACCACTTCGCTGTCCGTCTCGGATTTGAGCGCTCTCTCCAGAGAATATTTTTCAATGAGTTCCCTGTAATTTTCGATAATGCCGTTATGTATCAGCGTGACGCTGCCGAATCTGTGGGGATGGGCGTTTTCGTCGCACACGCCCCCGTGAGTCGCCCACCTCGTATGGCCGATTCCGCACTGTCCCTCCGGCTTTTTGTCCTCACAGAGTTTCCGCAAATCCTTCACTCTTCCCGCCGCCTTGACAATCTGCGTCACGCCCCGGTTTAAAAGCGCAATCCCGGCGCTGTCATAACCTCTGTATTCCAAAATCTCAAGGGCGTCAAGCATAATCTTAGCCGCCTTTCCTTTTCCTGTATATCCAATGATTCCGCACATATTGTTTCCCTCATCTTTCTGTTTTTATATTCGTTTCCATTTATTTTATAGCTGTTTCCGCTTTATGACACAACATTTTGCTGTGCCGTCCGCGGTCAATGTGAGATATAGGTAATCCCGGGCAGTGTTCTTTGCCGCCCTGAATTTTCATTTCACATACCCTCCTGTTATACCGTATTTGTTTTGCGGTTACCCGCATATTTGCCGGTATATCTCGCACCGGAGGCGTACGAAAGAGCATCCGCCGAATTTTCGATAACTCTTTCCCTCGTCAGCCTTTTCATCCTTCGTAAAGCCACAGAATGTTTTCTTCCTACTCTCAGAAAACATCCCGCTTTCCGTTTCTGCAAAAGGCCATGGCGCTAGATGGGGAAACAATGACAGTTTTCATCACCGCTTATTTAATTTTCAATGTGCCACGAACACCATTATACACAAAATACCCGCGGTTGTAAACCACGGGTATTTCTTCCGGATTGGACTAAGATGCTCTGACCCGTCCTTTCCCTGCTGTTTAATTATATTCCACAAATTCGCCATATTCGTCCCAGATATTGCAAATCCATGTTTTTCCCTGATTGAATACGATTTCCTTTCCGTCTTTGTCGAGGAATTTTGCCGGTGTGGAGTCGCCGTCAAACCGCTCCCAGGTGCCTTCAATGGCTTTTCCGCCGGTAAAGACAATGGCCTTTCCATCGCCGTGAACGCCAAACGCAAGATAATCGTGGGCGTCCCTTACCTCGCCGTGGCAATACTGCAGTATCACGTTGGAAACCTTAAGCTGGCTGCCGTCCAGCTCGTCAATCTGCGCGCTGCCGTCCTGGTATCTGTAGTAAACCCCTTCGTCCTCATGGTATTCAAAATAAGGATTATACGCGCCGTATCCGCTCTGGTTACCGGACTGTCCGCCGGGATAAATCATAGTCGCGTCCTTTTCACCGGCATAATTTTCTTCCGCCCTCTTATCGTCGGCGGCAAATAGAAACGGCGCTACATGCTCGTCGTCATACTCCCAGTCATAGCCAAGACGTTCCGCAGCCTTTAGCATTCCGTCGATAAAAAGATAACCGGTAAACTCCGTGGCTTTGCCCGGACGGCTTACTCTGCCGAACGCCTCGTCGGCGGGATTGTGGATTCCCTGAACCGCGGCGCTGATGTTCTGTACGGTATCCCTGTTAATCAGCTCCTCCACATAAGGCACGGCAAGTCCCCAGTTACAGTAAATCGCTTCATAACCCATGGCAATATAAATATAGTAATCACGGCTGCTTCTCACAGGCCCGATTCTCTCCAAATCGTCAAAATCCTCAAACACAGGCATCAGTCTGGTAATTCTTCCCTCCACGGGCGCTTCGTAGATAATGCTTGCCCTGGAAATACCGTACTGCGGGAGAGCCGGCGCATTGTTGGGCACCATAACCGCAATGGGACGTCTGTTCACTACCTTTTCGTCCTTCCACTCTCCGGTCAGGTAGCTCTGCATTTTTCCGTCCACAACCTCCCTCTGCGTGCCTGACGTATCCTCCTCCGGTTCCGGCTCTTCCTCCGGCTGCTGTGTCGCCGTGGGAATAGGCTCCACCGTAATCTGAGGCTGGCTGTTGTCCTCCTCCTCTTTTCCGCATCCTGAAACTGCCAGTCCAATTGACAGACCAATTACTGCCAATAGCCATTTTCTCCTTAAAGTCATTTTCTTCCTCTCTTTCTACTGTTGTATTTTCCATTTCAAACTTATCAGATAAAAGCGTTATATTTCTTCTCGTGTCCAATCGTGGTGGAATCTCCGTGTCCCGGATAAACCTTCACACTTTCGGGAAGCGGAAACAGCTTTTCCTTGACGGAACGCACCAGCGTGCCCATGCTGCCGGTAGGCAAATCCGTTCTCCCCACTGATTCCTGAAATAAAGTATCCCCACTGATTAATATTTTATCACTTTCAAAATAATAGCAGCAGCTCCCTTTCGTATGCCCGGGCGTCGCAATCAGACGGCAGGCTATTCCCGAAACGGTAATTTCTTCCCCGTCCTTTGCGTAGACGTCGGCCTTCACCGTACAGGCTCTGCCCACATTTCCGGATACGTTTAAAACCGCGTCCTCGCAGACTTCCTTTTCCTCTTCATAAGCGTACACCTTTGCGCCGGAAAGAGCCTTAAGCTCCTCCACTCCCCAGATGTGGTCGAAATGGCCGTGGGTCAGCAAAATGGCCGCCACCGAAAAGCCGTTGTCCCGTAGCCGGTTATAAATATAATCTCCTTTATCCGCCGGGTCAAAAACAATCGCTTCTTTTTTGCCCGCTTCGTATACAAAATAGCAGTTTGTCTGGCAGACGCCCAGTGTTATTCTTCCGATTTTTAATTCCGCCATATTTCTCCTTTCCGTTATTCCCTCTATGCGGCAATGCATGTATTGCGCCGCCGCTCTTTGCTAAAGCGTACAAAACCGCATACGCTCAGCCGGTAGTTCTCTCTATATCCAGCACGCTCTCAATTCCGGCAATCTTGTCGATAATCCGGTTCAGCTCCGCCCGGTTGCTGATTTCAAAGGATGTTGCCAGTGTGGCAATTCCCTGCTTATTTACTCTGGTGCTCATGGATAAAATGTCAATGTCTTTTTCCGTCAGCGCTCTGGAAATATCCGCCAGAAGGCCGTTTCTGTTGTTGGCGTAAATCATAATCTCCGCAAGGTATTTCTCCCCGCTTGCCTCGTCAGGGGAACCCTGCCATTCCGCGTCAATCAGCCGCACCCTCTCCGGCTCAGGCAGATTGATAACGTTGACGCAGTCCGTCCTGTGGATGGAAACGCCTCTTCCCCTTGTGACGAATCCCACGATTTCGTCCCCTGGCACGGGAGAACAGCACTTGGAAAAACGGACGGCCACGTCGTGAATCCCTTTCACCGTGATTCCGCTTTTGGAACGGACCTGAGCGGATTCTCTGGAAAAATCGTTTCCCGCAACCGCCGCAAGAACCTCCTCATTGGTCATTTCCTTCTTGTGGTTCTTCTCATAAACCTCAAGCATTTTATTGATAATCTGGCCTTCCTTAAGGCCGCCGTGTCCTACGGCCGCAAGCACGGAATCCCAGTCCCGGAAGCCGTACTTGCGCATAATGACTTCCATATATTCAGGTTTTATGATTTCGGCAATATTGATGCTCTTTGCCTTACAGTAGGCGTTTAAAAGCTCCTTGCCCTTGACAATATTTTCTTCCTTAAACTCGTTTTTAAACCACTGATTGATTTTATTTTTTGCCTGGGTGCTCTTGACTACGTTCAGCCAGTCACGGCTTGGTCCTTTGGAGTTCTGGGAGGTCAGTATTTCCAACTGGTCGCCGTTTTTAATCTCGTAATCAATGGTTACCAGCTTGCCGTTGACCCTTGCGCCAATCATCCGGTTTCCCACCGCGCTGTGAATGCAGTAGGCAAAATCAATGGGCGTGGAACCGGCGGGAAGGTTTTTCACCTCTCCCTTCGGGGTAAAGCAGTAAACGCTGTCGGAAAACAAATCCAAATCGCTTTTAAGGAGCCGCATGAACTCCCTGTTATCCGACATATCCTGCTGCCACTCTAAAATCTGGCGGAGCCAGGAAAGCTTTTCCTCCTCGGAATCCTCTATCTTTTTGCCGTCCGAAGCCACCTTATATTTCCAGTGGGCGGCAATGCCGTATTCCGCGGCCTTATGCATCTCGTAGGTACGAATCTGGATTTCAAAGGGCTGCCCGTTTGCTCCAATCAGCGTCGTATGCAGCGACTGGTACATATTCGCCTTGGGCATGGCAATATAATCCTTAAAACGTCCCGGTATGGGCTTATACATCTCATGGATCACCCCCAGGGCCGCATAGCAGTCCCGCACGCTGTCCACAATGATGCGCACCGCAAACAGGTCATAGATCTGGTCCAGCGTCTTGTTCTGATTCTTCATCTTCTTATAGATGCTGAAAAAGTGCTTCACGCGCCCGTCTATCTTCGCCTGGATGCCCGCATTCCGGATATGCTCGCTGACCTCGTCCACGATGCTCTGGATATACTTCTCCCGCACGCTCTTGCGCACGGATATCTTGTCTACAAGGTCATAATACACGTCCGGCTCCAGATATTTCAAAGACAGGTCGTCCAGTTCGATCTTCACCTTGCTGATGCCCAGCCGCTGGGCGATGGGGCAATAGATTTCCAGCGTCTCCTTGGCGATGCGCTGCCTGCTCTCGGGCTTCTTGTACTGCAGCGTCCGCATATTGTGGAGCCGGTCCGCCAGCTTGATCAGGATGACCCGGATATCTTTCGCCATGGCAAGGAACATCTTCCGGAGATTCTCCGCCTGCATCTCCAGCTTGGCGTCCGGTTGGTCTCCCCCTGCAGACAGCGGAATCTTCTCCAGCTTCGTGACCCCGTCCACCAGAAGCGCCACATCATCCCCGAACTCCCGCTTCAGATCCTCCTCCGTCATGATGGTGTCCTCCACCACGTCATGGAGAATCCCCGCTATGATCGTCTCCTTGTCCAGCTCCAGATCCGCCAGAATGATCGCCACGTTCAGCGGATGGACGATGTACGGCTCGCCTGATTTTCGGAACTGATCCTTATGCGCCTCTGCCGCAGTGCGGTAAGCCTTTTCAATCATGGAAATGTCATCGCTGGGATGATATTTGTGGACACGCCCAATAAGCTCCTGATAAAGTTCATCAGGATTCACGAACTCATGGTATTCACTCATCTTTCCATCATCAAAAATTTCCTCGAGTTTTTCTTCTGCCATAGATACCCACGCTTTCTGCGATGTCTGCTGCCTTGCGCATTCCTTTAGAGATGCCGGAAAACAGCTCCTTACTTCCCCGGATAGCAGATGGCTGAATCCAGGCGGTAGCCGGCAATCTTCTCACGGCCCTTCAGGCCTGCCAGCTCCATCAGAACCACAATCCCCACTACCTGGCCGCCCAGGCTTTCCACCAGCTTGATCATAGCCTCCGTGGTGCCTCCCGTGGCGATCAGGTCGTCCACGATCAGGACCTTCTGGCCGGGCTTGATGCTGTCCTTATGCATCTCAATGGTAGCCTTGCCGTATTCCAGGTCATAGGAGATGGATACGGTCTCCCTGGGAAGCTTTCCGGCCTTGCGGATCAGCACGAAAGGCTTTTTATTATTATAAGCAATCGGTGTTCCAAATATAAACCCTCTCGATTCCGGGCCTGCCACCACATCGTATTCCAGATCCTTCACCATGCCCTGCATCGTATCAATGGCCAGCTGCAAGCCCTCCGCGTCCTGCAGCACGCTGGTCACGTCACGGAAAATGATGCCCTCCTCGGGAAAGTCCGGTATGCTTACCACGTATTCCTCCAGTTTCTTCATGATTCAGTGCCCCTCTCTTCTATGTACATTCGTCTGTTCCTCTTGCGCCTGCCGAATCTGCGCGTCCCGGCCCGGCTTTGTACTTGTCCACGAAATACTTGATGATGTCGCTGCGGGTGACGATGCCGATGAATACATTCCTGTCATCAATCACCGGCACGAAATTCTGATTCTTCGCGCATTCCAGCAGGTTCTCCATGGGCGTGTCGATACAGGCGGGCCTCACCTTGCCGCTCTGCAGAAAATCCCGCACCGTCCTGTTCTCCAGCCTCTTCAGCGTGACATTTTCCAGGTCCTGGTTGTACGCCAGGATGTTCCAAAGAAAATCCGCCACGCTGATGACCCCCACATACCTGTCCTCCCCATCGATGACCGGTATCGCGGCAAAACCGCTTCTGCGGAGCTTCTCAAGCCCCTGGCGCAACGTCATGTCGTCCCGCAGATAGGCAACTTCTGCCTTGGGCAATAAAAAAGATGCAATATTCACTCTACCACTCCTTCATCGTCCATCCTCTCCGTCCCGAACCCATCCTGCAGCCCTCAATTGTCCCAATCATCTCCGCCGGGTTCGCTTTCCGACTCTGAGGCCTCCGTATAAGTGCCGTCCACAGCCTCCAGGTCCTCAAAATACTTTTTGACCTTGCCTGCCAGATACAGACAGGAGGCGCAATCCGTGACGCCGCTGAAGATCAGCCCCGCGCCCACCAGCTGGAGAAACAGCAGCGCCGCCTCAAAGGCATTCATGATAAGCCCCACGCCGAACGCCACATTCACCGCGGCCAGAATCAGCACCAGCACCCAGTTGCCGTATCCCATCCTCTTCATGTCGATCACGTCCTGCAGCTTCCTGCAGCCGCTGCCCACCACCAGCACGCCCAGTATGGCCGGCACCAGCGAGATGATCCAATCCACTTTATACAGGAAAAGGATGCCTACAGCTATGCCCATCAGCCCATAGCCGAAATCGTTCCGATAATAGTTCTGATGGGCCTCCCGCAGCAGATAGCAGATCATGGAGACAGCCCCCGCCAGAATCAGCAGGATGCCGATCAGATACCCAAGCGTCTTGACCATGGTCTCCGGAATCAGGAGCGCCACGATGCCCAGCACGATGTACAGCAATGAAGTCAGCATCGTCTCCCATTTCATCTGTTTCAGGAACTTTTTCATCCCGGAAATCTTCCCTGTCATACCTTCACCCCCCTGCCCAAAAATCGAGGCTTACTTTTTGCCGCAGCATTTCTTGTATTTCTTGCCGCTTCCGCAGGGACAGGGATCGTTGGGGTAAATCTTCGCCTCCTTCACGATGGTGGTGGAAGATTTCTGCTCTTTGTAGAGGGCCTTCCTGGTGTCCTCGTCAAAGATGTCGTTCCACTCCTCCAGATTGTACAGCCAATCCGCCTCCGCGGCCACCATGTTCTTATACAGCAGCGGCTTGTCGAAGCCCAGGTTCACAGGCGTGTCCTCCTCCATCTCCTCGATGGGGTTGGGCTCCTTCAGGCTGTCGTTGATGCCGTCCAGGAAGCCTGTCATGGTCATGATCGACACCTGATACTTGTCCGCCAGCTCCTTCACCGTGCCCCGCACCACTTCGTCAGGATTCTTCAAAAGCTGGGCATAGATATCCTTCTCCTCCTGAAAATATGCCGCCCATAATCTCTGGAGCTTCTCTTTTGCAACTGACTCGTTATATGCCTCCGCTCTCCATTGTTCTAATAATGCCATACTCTTACCACCTTTTCATTTCTACCGGTAGGACCGGCTGTATTTTTGTCGGACATCCGCCGCTTTAATCAGTATATAACAGATTATCCTTTTGCACAATAAAAAAATTTCCAAAAATTTTCCCCGCGGTGTATAATGTCCGGGTTCCGGGTTAGACTATTGAATGTCAAGGAACCCCCTCCTTTGATCACACGGAAGATAAAATAATACTTAGGCTCGCCCTGCCTGGTTCGATCGGCAAGGCGAAGCCTGAATCCTCCCCTTAATAAAGCCCCGGGCTTCGCTGTGTGCAGGCTCGGGGTTTTTGTTGCCGCGGAAAAGCGCTCTTCCGCAAAAAAGTTGCCAATCCGGCGCAAACATGCTACAATCCCTCTATAGAACATCCACCGGACACCTTTACACAGTTACGTTGAAACGAGGAAAGCCATGAAAGACACCAAAAATGACACACAGAAAAATCTGCGGGAAGATACGCAGAAGAAAAAGATGACCTCCAGGCAGCTGGTGGCCATCATCGGCGTGGCGCTGCTGGCGCTTTTGTACCTGATTACCCTTGTGACCGCCATCGTGGACAGCAGCGAGTCCGCCAAATGGTTCCGAATCTGCCTGTTCGGCACCTTCGCCGTGCCGCTGGTCATCTGGATCTACTCCTGGATGTACGCCAGGCTCACCGGAAAACGCGGCATCGGCGATCCGGAAGCCCCGGGCGCTGCCGCCGCGGATGTCCCGGGCGAACCAAAGGCAAAATGACCGGAACTACACCCGGGCTTCCAGCGCCCGCAGCTCCGCCTCGGCCTGTTCCTTCGTCTCAAAACGAATGCCGTACATCCCCATCGCCCTGGCCCCTTCCACATTTATCGGGGTATCGTCAATGAATACACTTTCCTCCGCGTTCAGGGAATACCTGGAAAGCAGGAGCCTGTAGATTTCCGGGGCGGGTTTGACCATCTTCTCCCGGTAGGACAGGATGCCGCCGTCCGTGTAGGACAGGAAATCCAGGGCATCCATGCAGTCCACATAGGCCTTTTCGGAAAAATTGGACAGGTAGTATATCCTGTACCCCTTTGCCTTCAGTTCCTGGATCCAGGGAATGGCATAGTCCCGCTTCGTCACCATGCCTGTGACATTGTCGTAGGCCCTGCGCAGCTGCGGCTCGATTTCGGGGTCTTTGGCAATGAACGCCTGCATCAGTTCCTCCATATCCCAGACGCCCCGGTCCATTTCGTTCCAGAGCACCGTCTTGACGGAAGCCTGCGCGATGCGCTCCACCATCGCTTCGTCAAATCCCTTGTCCTCCAGGAACCCTTTCCAACGGAAATCCGTCAATACATTACCGATATCAAATATAATATTTCGAATCATTTCTCTCCTGTTTCCTCTCTAAGAAGTCTGATATCCTCTCGGAATCCCGTGACCGCATATCGCGCTGCTTTCCGGAACTCCTTTGCGCCGATTCCCCCCTTTTTCCGGGTACCGTTCTGCCCTAATGCCCGATTCTGCTTCCTAAGCTTCCAAGAGCCTATGTCTGTATCCTCTCGGAATCTCCGGGCCGCAGTGCCGTCCCTTTGATGCCGCGCAGCCCGTCATGTCCGGCCATCGCGCATAATCTCCAGCAGCTTCCCGGCAGCTGCCCCAAGGGGCGCTTTCCTGCTGGTGACCACGCAGAACTGCCTTTTGGGAATCATTTTATTGAAGCGCAGCTCGAACAGCAGGCCCGACTCCACGGCCTCCGTGGCGAAGTCCCTGACCACGCAGCCTATCCCCAGATTGCGCAGGGCGAACTGCACGATCATGTCGCTGGTGGACAGTTCGAACTCCGGCTGCACCGCCACGCCGTTCTCGGCCAGATAAGCGTCCATATAAGCCCTGGTGCTGGTGCTTCCCTCCAGGAAAATCAGCGGCAGCTTTTCCAGCTCCTGCAAATCCAGCATCTTGTTCTTATAAGAGATAAATCTGCGTCCGGCTACGAATACGTCCTCTATCTCTCTGACCGGCTCGCTGCAGATATCCCCGCCCTGGTCAAAGGGGGTGCTGACCACGCCGAAGTCGATTTCCCCCGCCCGCAGAAGCCTCAGGGTCTCCGGGGTAGGGGCATTGGCCACGATGACCTTGATGCCGGGGTACCGCTCATGGAATTCCTCCAGAAACGGCAGCAGATAAAAACGCAGCGTCATGTCGCTGGCCCCGATATGCACCTCGCCCAGCTCCAGGTTCAGCATCTGCTTCACCTTTTCCACGCCACGCTCTATCTCCTCGTAGCCCTTTTCCACATAGGAGTACAGCAGCTGGCCCTCCCCGGTGAGCCGGACGCCCTTGGAAGCCCTTTGGAACAGAGCCACGCCAAGGCTGCGCTCCAGCGCTTTCAGGGACTGGCTCACCGCTGGCTGGGAGATGGAAAGCACGCCGGCCGCTCCTGTGACGCTTCCCAGCTTCGCAGTATAGTAGAATACTTTGAAATACTCCAGATTCCCTATCATGGCCCTCCTATACTCACGAGCGATGAAATTTGCCCCATGTTCCATGAATCTTTCGCTCGTGAGTCAGGTTGTTTGGCAAGTTAGCTCCGGCCGCCGGGGATGCCCAATTATTTCGCCAGCGCCGACTTTCTGTAGATGATGTCGTCTCTGCCGGGGCCGTTGCTGACCATGGTAATCGGATAGCCGATCTGCCCCTCGATGAATTCAATGTATTTCCGGCAGTTCTCCGGCAGCTCCTCGTAGCTGCGGATTCCCCGAATCTCGCACTTCCAGCCGGGGAGCTTCTGCAATACCGGCTTTGCCTTGGACAGTCTGCTGGTCACCGGGAAATCCGTGGTGACCTCCCCATCGATTTCATAGCCCACGCACACGGGAATCTCGTCCAGATAGCCCAGCACGTCCAGCACGGTAAAGGCCACGTCCGTAGCCCCCTGCATCCGGCAGCCGTATTTTGAGGCCACGCAGTCGAACCAGCCCACGCGCCTGGGCCGTCCGGTGGTCGCGCCGTACTCGCCGCCGTCTCCGCCCCGGCGGCGCAGCTCCTCCGCCTCCGCGCCGAACAGTTCCGAGACGAAATCTCCCGCGCCCACAGCGGAAGAATATGCCTTACAGACCGTCACGATCTGTTTGATTTCATAGGGCGGCAGGCCTGCGCCGATCGCGCCGAAAGCCGCCAGCGTGGAGGAGGAGGTCACCATGGGATAGATGCCGTGATCCGGATCCTTCAGCGTGCCCAGCTGTCCCTCCAGCAGCACTGTCTTCCCCTCTTTCAGGGCTTTGTCCAGGAACAGGGACACATCGCACACATAGGGCTCCACCATGTCCCTGTACCGGTGCAGCGTATCCAGGAGCTCCTTCGGGTCGATGGGCGGCTTATGGTACAGATGCTCCAGCAGCACGTTCTTCATCTCGCAGATGCGCTCCGTCTTCTCCGCCAGCAGTTCCTCATTGAACAGTTCGCTGACCTGGAAGCCGATTTTGGCATATTTGTCGGAATAGAATGGCGCGATGCCGGACTTGGTGGAGCCGAAGGACTTGCCTCCCAGACGCTCCTCCTCATACTGATCGAACAAAATGTGATAGGGCATCACCATCTGGGCCCGGTCGGAAACCAGCAGCTTCGGGCTGGGCACGTCCCTCTCCACCACAGACTGCACTTCCTGAAACAGCAGCGGAATGTTCAGCGCCACCCCGTTGCCGATGATATTCGTGATATGGCTGTAAAACACCCCTGAGGGAAGCGTGTGCAGCGCAAACTTTCCATAGTCGTTCACGATGGTGTGCCCGGCGTTGGCTCCTCCCTGAAAACGCACCACGATATCCGCTTCCTGAGCCATCATATCGGTGATTTTTCCCTTTCCCTCATCACCCCAGTTGGCTCCTACGATTGCTTTGACCATATTTCTCCTCCTATTTCCGTTCCGCATCTGCCCTTCCCGCTCCGGAGGGATTCCGCTCCCAGGACTTGGCCCCTTGTCCATGGCGCTCCCAGTCTCAGGACATACACGATTCCTCCGTACATACAGGGACGTAGAATACCTGTCCATGGCGCTCCCAGTCTCAGAGCATGCTCAACTCCGCCGCATATACATGACGCGACGAGTCCGTCCATAGCGCTCCCAGTCTCAGGTCTTGTGTAGTACCTCCGGCACCGGAAGGGCAGATGCTGTTTAATTTCCTGCCATCTGGCAGAACTTTTTCTTAATTGCGTGTTCATTATACTATATTTCGCACTATAAGTAAAATCAATAAATATTATATTTGGCATAAGCACAGATTATCATTCTGTTTCGTTATAGCTTTTTCCGTAGCGCAGTTCCTCCAGGACTACTTCTGTCTCGCTGTCCCCGGCCAGCATCGTGTATACGCCGCCCTGCTCCAGTTCCGGGCAGCTGACCACCACGGAACTGAAAGCCTTCGGGGCAGTGTACGCCGCCAGCTCCCTTCCCTGGGAATCCTTCAGGACAATCTCCGTTCCCGGGTTCTGGGGCGGAATGTAAATCAATATGGTCCCCTGGGTGGAGGCATCGCCGAAATTCATGGCCATGCCGCTGCTGCCCGCGGCCACCAGCGTACCGCCGGTAATCCGGGCCTCGCCATCGTAGTCCAGCGCTCCGTTGAGGTCGTCCACAGGGCCGGAGACATAGACCTTGCCGCCTGAGACAATCAGGGAACCATTGGAGTCAATGCCGTCTCCGGCTGCATCGATAGAAATCTCTCCTCCAGAAATCTGTATGGACGGTTCCTCGCCGCCGGTCCCTTCCTCATCCGCAAAATCATCTGACCCGCTCCCATCACGGCCTCCCGCCGCATTGATGCCGTCATCCGCCGCACACAGCCGCAGACAGCCTCCCGAGACGGCCACCTTGTACCCCTCCACCCCTTCATGGCTGGCAGAGACTTCTATGGTGCCTCCCTCTATGGCCACTGTCCTGTCCCCATGGATGCCCTTTCCTTTAGAGGCAAGCCGGAACCCGCCGCCCCGTAGGATCAGGTCTCCGTCGGCGTGCAGGGCATCGTCCCGGGCATCTATGGCGAAAGCGCCGTCATTGACCACCAGCGTCCTGGCGGCCTTGATTCCCTTGGCGCTGGACGTTTCCTCCCCCTCATCTGCGGTCTGCCCGCTGCCGCCTCCTGCCGTGATGGCAAAGCTTCCATTGTCAATCTGTAAAAAACCGCTGGCGCTGATGCCGTCCCCCTGGGACACCACGGCCACGCTGCCATTGGCGATATATACATATCCTTTCTGCTCATCCTCATGCTCCGCGTGGATGCCGTCCTTGCCTGAGACCACCGCCAGGCGGCCCTCCGCCAGGCGCACGCTGTCTTTTCCGGACAGCCCGTGACCGGCCGCCGTGACCGTCAGGCTGCCTCCCGTAATCCGCAGGTCATCCTTGGACACGATGCCATGCCCTTCTGCAGCCGTGACTTCCAGGCTGCCTGTGCCGTTCACGGTCAAATCGCATCCGGCGAAGACAGCGCCGTCTACCTTGTCGTCGTCATGGGCGCTGTAGCCCCCGCTGTCGGACAGCACATTCTCGCTTCCCGCTGCCAGGGTCAGGAAGACTTTGTCCGCTGATTTCACATAGATTGCCGCTCCGTCATCATTGGATATCCGGGCCCCATCCAGAATCAGCTGCACCTTAGCCTCCTCGTCGGCCTCGATGACCAGCATCCCCTTTTCCAGGACGCCTGTCAGAAGGTAGGAGCCTTCCCGGGTTATGGACACTGTCCCTCCGGAAATCTTCACGGTCTCCCCGTGGCATTTCGCTGTCTCCCCTTCCAGAGCCACTTTCACACAGGAATCCTCGTCATAGTCCCCTTTCATATCCCGGTTCGAGAACCATTCTGATGTTGTTTCCTGCTCCGACGATTCCACGGTGCCGGGCGTGGCATCGGACGCGTTCTGCACGCCATGGCAGGCGGTCAGGGACATTGCCGCCAGACAGGCAAGCAGCCCTGCAAAAAATCTCCTATGCCTGGAATCTGTCTTCATATGCGCCGCCTTTCTTTTTCTGATACTATGTTTGTCTTCGCTCTATGTCTCTATGCATCTTTCTCGCAAAAAACTGTTATCAGCATGCTTTTTTCTGTATATTCGTAAAGTCATGAGGACTTCGTCCTACCTTGCTTCCGAACCTGGTTCCAACTTGCTTTTTGGCGAAAAAACGCACAGCCATCCAATCAATATTTTACCGGATAGCCGTATAGTACTGCTCCATCCCCTCTGACAGAACGACTTCGCCGTCTGAAAGGATGAACAGCGCCTCGGCCCCGTATTCCGCCGCCAATGCCATCCCTTTCTCAGGCCCTAAGATGAAACAAGCCGTGGAAAGCCCATCGCTGAGCAGGCCGTCTTTCAGAAGCACGGTGACGCCTCGCACGTCGCTGACTGCGGGTGTGCCGGTCTTCGGGTCCAGGATATGGTGGTAGCGCACCCCGTCCACCTCCACATAGCGCTCATAGTCCCCTGAGGTGGAGACGCACCACTGGCCTTCCAGGGAAAGGATGCCTATGTTGGAGGATTTGTCAAAAGGATCTATGATTCCCACCTTCCAGATACTGCCATCCGGCTTGCTCCCGTAGGTCAGGATGCTGCCGCCCAAAGATATCACGGCCCCTGTCACGGCGTTCTGCCCTTCCAGCATAGACGTAAGCTCCGACAGCCCAAGCCCCTTGCCGATTGCACCCAGGTCAAGCTGCATCCCCTCCGGCAGAAAGAGACGGCACTGTTTCTTTTCTTCCTGGTCTCCCGCCTCCCGCTGGAGCCGCAGTTTTTCATACCCGCATACGCTCAAAGCCCGGGCCAGCTCCTCCCGGGAAGGAATCGGAAAGCCCTCCGCACCGTTCTCTGCCGCCCATTCATCGATGTTCCACAGGCGCGTCACCGAGCCAAGCGTCATGTCGAATGCCCCTTCCGAACGCCTGGACAGCTCCAGGCCGCTCTCCAGAAGCCCCGCCAGCTCCTCTGACAGCAGGAATCCTCCCTCGCTGCCGGAAGTGACATTGGCGCGGTACACCTCAGAGGTATCCAGCCGCCAGGACATCTCCTTCTGCTCCAATCCCCAGAGAAGCTCCATGGCCTGGGCGGAGAACGCCTGCGCCGTCTCCTGGTCAGGGGCGTACACTGTCTGCTGCACCACTGTCCCCATGGCGGTGTCCACGTACTGCCATGGGGTATCCGCGCTTTGGACATTCTGCTGTCCGTCCGCGCCGTCTCCCTGCCCGCCGTCGGCATTCCCTGGCCTGTCCTGGATGCTGCAGCCGCAGCAGAGAGCCAGCGCCAACAATGTATATATCATTGTCCAGAAAAAATGCTTCATTTTATGATTCCTTTTTGTTATACTATTGTCATTGTTATGATGTTGTGGGCAAAAGATTATCAGAGGACAGATTGTTTTTTAACACAATTCGTGCCTGCATATGGTTTTGACCCTAGCATCATTGCCATAATATCAGGGTGAAGGGGTTGTCAGGAAATCCTTTCGTGCCCTATAGAAACGGCATTTTATTCTTGTCAGCCACTTGCACAGCCAGTCATGCCGATTATGCAATTTTTGTGCTAGATTTCATCATTACATATATATAGCTTGAGACCCAAAAGGCGCATAGGGCTGCGCCATGCGGATGCCTCAGAAAGGCGGTTCCCGTGAAAGAAAACCTGTCCTACCGAAAACCGGCTCTGATCATCGCCGCATTTCTCCTGGTTCTATGCCTGGCAAGCATCGTTTTCCTGCTCAGCGGCCGGGAGGGCGGGCATTACGTCGCAGATATCTTTCAGAACGGAATATTGATTCAAAGCATCCCATTGGACGATATACAGGAAATCGGCACTTTCACCGTCACAGGGGAAAACGGCTGTGTCAATGAGATTGAAGTGCGTCCGGGCAGCATCGCCATCATCTCCGCGGACTGCCCTGACAAGCTCTGCGTCCACCAGGGCTTCATCAGCGATTCCAGGCTGCCCATCACCTGCCTGCCAAACCGGCTGGTGATTCAGCTGCGGCCTGTGTCCGATTCTGCGGAAACTGTCGCGGCACCAGATGCCGTTGCTTATTAGAAAGGAGCCTCCCATGTCCGTCAGAAAGACCACGTTTTTAGCCCTCTTCACCACCCTGTCCCTGGCCATCTTCGCCATAGAGAGCGCCGTCCCGCCCCTGGTGCCTATCCCGGGCATCAAGCTGGGGCTGGCTAATATCATCACTTTGATTCTGCTGCGGCATTTCTCTGCCAGGGACGCACTTATCGTGCTGATTTCCAGGATACTGCTGTCCGCTTTTCTGTTCGGCCAGGCCCTTTCCCTGCTCTATAGCCTGATGGGCGGGCTGTGCAGCCTGTTGGTCATGGCGGTGGTGATGAAAGTTCTACAGAAAAAACTGGTCTTCCTCACGGGAGCCATGGGCGGGCTGACCCACAATCTGGGCCAGCTGGCCGTAGCTTTCGCGATTACCAGAACCGCCGGGGTGGCTGCCTATCTGCCCTTCCTTATCCTCAGCGGGATAGTCACAGGGCTTTTTACGGGACTTTGCGCCGGGTTCGCCGGAAAGCTTCTTCCGTCTTTTCTCTCGGATATCTCCTGAAATGTATCTTCATGCCAGGCCGTTTTGTTCAGTTTGTACTGCACATAAATGACGTTGAATATGGCGATAGGCGTATACGCATTGTCAATCAGCGTGATCAGCGCCACCACGGACCCAACGGACAAGTGGCTGTTTTTCCAGGCACAGGCCAGGGTCCCGGCATTCCCCCTAGGATTTGTAGACACTTCCTTACCGCCTTGCTTCAGGCTGAATGATACGGCGCGATATATGGAGCTTCGTCCGCAAAGCCCCTCTCCTTTTCTTTCCGGTACAATTCCCGGAAATAGCTGTTGTCTGCCAGCAGCTCCTCAAAAGTCCCGTCCCCCACGATTCTGCCCTCCCGGAATACATAAATCCGGTCGAATCCGCTGATGGAGGACAGGCGGTGGGCGATGGCGATTACCGTGGCATGGGCCACCCGCTCCAGGACGTTCTTCATGACGGCGCGTTCCGTGACATTGTCCAATGCCGATGTGGCCTCGTCCAGGACGATGATCTCAGAACGGTCGAGCATGAGCCTGGCCAGTGCCAGCCGCTGCTTTTCTCCGCCGGACAGGCATGCGCCTTTTTCGCCGACTCTGGTGTCCAGTCCCTGCTCCAATGTGGCAAGCAAGGGCAGCAGCTGTGCCGCCTCCAGGCTCACGCGGATGTCTTCCTCCGGGACTTCTCTGTCAAATATCAGATTTTCCCGAATCGTGCCGTCAAATATGGGCGCGTCCTGGGACAGATAGGATACTTTTTCATACAGCGATTCCAGGGAAAGCGTTTTCAGCGGCTCTTCATCCAGCAGTACGGTTCCCTCCTCATACTTGAGCAGTCCAATCAGAATTTTCGCCAGCGTGGATTTTCCGGAGCCCGACTCTCCCACAAATGCCACTTTTTCTCCTTTTCGAATCGACAGGCTCACAGACCGGAGCGTTTTTCTGTTTACAGTTTGTTTTTTATCGTTAAAATACACCCTTTCAGAAGGTGTTTCATAGGAATAGGATAAATCCTCCACACGAATCTCCCTGGAAAGCCCCTGGAACGAGATGCCCTCCTGAAGCTGTCCGTCCTCCTTCAAATCCAACAGCCCCTCGAAGCGCTGCCATGCCGTTTTGTTCAGTTTGTACTGCACATAAATGACGTTGAATATGGCGATAGGCGTATACGCATTGTCGATCAGCGTAATCAGCGCCACCACGGCCCCAACGGACAAGTGGCTGTTTTTCCAGGCATAGGCCAGGATTCCTACGTCCAGGCAGGCCACCAGCACCGCAAATATGGTGAAAAACGCTTCATGTATCATGGTCATTTTTATCTTTGACGCTACGATGATGCGCTTGGCTTTGGACGCTTTCCCGATTTCGCCCGGAAACTGCCGCTTCATGCGGAAAAGGAGCATTTCCATGAATCCCCGCACAAGAAAATGGTTCAGTTCCTCCTCATTGGTCAGGATGTTCTCCTTTATCTGGTACAGACCCTTCAGCAGCAGGTTGGTCACCAGGAATACGATGAGGTATCCCGCCATGAGGAAGCAGGTGATGTTCCTGTCTATCTTCCAGATAAAGTACAGGCTGAACAGAATCGTGGGAACCAGGTCCCTGACCACGCTGAACCAGAAGCCATAGAGGACGCCTTTTCCTGCATTGGCTCCGTTTTCAATCTGCTGTATCAGTTTCCCGGTTCCAAGTCTCTGGTATTCCGAATAGTCCATCCTGCCGATTTTCCGCAATGCCAGCAATTTGAAATCCAGGTAGATTTCGTTTCCCAGCTTCGCGTCCGGATAGTTGTCCAGATAGTTCATGCCGTAGCTCACGATCAGGACAAGGCCGTAGAGCAGGATTCCATGAAATGTTATCGTCCTGTCTGTCAGGCCATCTACAATCTTCTGAAAATAGTCAGCCTTGTAGTTTGCCAGAAACGCGCTGGCCAGCCCCAAAGCCAGGTATACAAGTACCCAATTTCTGTTCTTTTTTAATATTTCCTTCATATAGCGCATAGCTGTCCTCCTTCTCACATGTCATGGTTTCCATTGAGGCAGTACAGCTGCGACTGTCAGCAGTCTTCTTTCTCCTCAGCACAATCCGCTAACAGTTTGTGGCAACTGTACTGAGTCGTTATCTCGGATATGTTTCATCATGTGAATTCACCTCGAATCTTCTTAGATATTGTCAAAATTTTAACAATTTCTGCAAATTGCTCCATAATTGATTGGAACCAGAAATGGCTCTGAAAAAGTTATTTCTGAGCGGTTCCTAAGCTTCAAAAAATCCCAGCTGCGCGGTTGCGTCCATGTCAGGCATGATAGCAGCGTTCTGATCCGGCAATATATTTATATCAGAAATACAAGGAGCAGATTTTAGTGGACTGCAGATTTTAACCGCACAGGTGGAAAAAATCCAGAATGCTGTCCAGGCCCGAAAGCGCGCTTTCGTCCTCGACTGCGGGTCTTTCGTTGGTGTTGTGGCTATATACCGGTTCGTGGATCTGGCGGCAGTTCATATGGTGCAGCAGGGTGCATGCTGTGCCATAGGCTTTCTCCATGTGGCCATCCCCGCCGCCGACCAGTATGACTGCGCCTTTTTTCGGTTTTAAGATTGGTTCCTCTTTTCTGAAAAATCTGGCGCAGAAGTATGTCTGGAGCCTGCTTCCCACATCCAGCAGCCTTCCGGTCAGCTCGGAAAAATAGATTGGGGAGGCGATCAGGATATTGTCGCATTCCTGTATGTACTCGTATATCTCCTGCATTTCGTCTCTTATGGCGCATCCGCTGTTTTCCCAGCAATATCTGCAGTCAAGGCACGGCGAGACGCTGCATCTGTATGCGTCTACGATTTTATATTCTCCCCCGATTCTGCCGGTCATTTTTCCGATCAGGCCTGCGGTATCGCCGTTTATTCTGGGGGAACCGTTTAATATTAAGGTCTTTGTCATACCATTTCTCCAGTATTTTTTGTGCACACAATAGGCGATATCATAGGTTTTGCCGTTGGGACTCGGTATGAAGCAACAGCTATGCATATTAAAGCGCGTCTATCAGGATTTCAGCCCCCAATGCCTGATTCTGCTTCCTAAAATTCCGAGAGGCTATCCTCCCTCTCTTCCAATTCCCGCAAAAGCCCTATCATTGTTTTTCCGCTTATGGGGTGGCGGAAATACGGTTCCATTTCTGCCATGGGCTTCAGGACGAATGTCCTGTTTTCCAAGTCCACATGGGGTATCTTCAAATCGTCGCTGTCGTAACAGAGCCTGTCGTAAAACAGAATGTCCAAGTCCAGCGTCCTGGGGCCCCACCGCACTGTCCTTTCGCGCCGGGCTGCGTTCTCGATTTCATGAAGGGCATCCAGCAGCTGTTCCGGGCCAAGGAGCGTCTCGATTTCCAGAACACCATTCAGGAAGTCTTCCTGCTCCACACCGCCGTAAGGCTTGGTGACAAGCAGTTCAGAGGTCTTCTTCAGAATCATGAAAGGATGCTCTTTCAGGGCGCGCACCGCACCTTTGATATGCTCCTCCCGGTTCCCCAAATTGGATCCCACCGCGATGTACGCTTTGTGCCAGCTTCTGTGGACTTTCACGGAGACGTTCCCAAAGGGCAGCGGGATGGGCGCATGGGGCTTCTGGATTTCCAGTTCTATGGCGGACAGGCTTTTGTACTCCAGCAGAATCGCTGCCGCCATCTTCTCCGCCACCGCTTCCAGCAACAGGCAGGTGTTCTCCTGCATCCAGTCGGTGATAAAACGGCAGACCGTTCCATAGTTTACGGTTCGTTCTAAATCGTCCGTTCTTCCCGCCTGGCTTACATCTGTATATAATGTCGCATTTACATAGAAAACCTGTCCGTTCTGCGTTTCCTCTACGTATACCCCATGGTGCGCGAATACTTCCAGGCCTTCAATGCGTATCTCGTCCTTTGCCCATTCCGAATACATTTCTCCTCCTGTCCGCCTGCATCGGCAGGCATACCTATAGTCCCAATTCGACTTTCTGTTCCTGACAAGGTCTAAATGCTTGCGAAGTACCTTTACGAACCGAAGCCCTCACACGAAGAAGCTTCCAGTCTCAACCCTTTTAACAGGGATTTCCAGTCACCAGCAGCCAATTTTGTCTTGCCCAAGCCAGAACAACCAGAATCTTCACAAAAAGCACCTGTCCAATCCGTCCGTCAGCCGCCGGAAACCCGCTCCGCAAAAATCGCCTCCGCCATCCGCACGGCCCGCACATTTTCCCTGACGTCATGCACCCTTACGAACATGGCTCCCTGCATGACCCCGGCCACGGTGGTCACCAATGTCCCCTCCAGCCTCTGATCCGCAGGCAGATCCAAGGTCAGCCCAATCACGGACTTCCGGCTGCAGCCCAGCAGCAGCGGACAGCCCAGCGTCCCCAGTTCCCCCATGCGGCGGATGATTTCCAGATTCTGCTCATAACTTTTGGCGAATCCCACGCCGGGGTCTAAGATAATCCTCTCCCTGCCGATGCCGGCCTGTTCCGCCAGCCGCAAAGTCCCCTCCAAATCTCCGATGACATCATGGACGAAATCCCGATAATCTGTATCTCTCCTATTGTGCATCAGACAGCAGGGCAGCCCGCTCTCCGCGATGACCTGCGCCATTGCGCTGCCCCCCTGGCCGCTCGCTCCGTTGCCCGGCGCGTCCGCTCCATTGCGGGACCAGCTATCATATTTCAATCCCCAGACATCATTGATCAGGTCTGCCCCGGCCGCGATTCCCGCCGACGCCACCCGGGCTTTGTAGGTATCCAGGGACACCGGCACATCGAAAGCAGCCTTCACAGCCTCGATTACAGGAACCACCCTCTCGATTTCCTCATGCTCCGGCAGAAGCGTGTAGCCAGGCCGGGTGGACTCGCCGCCGATGTCGATGATGTCCGCCCCCTCCTCCAGCATCTCCTCCACATGCCGCAGGGCCCTGTCCCTGTCGTTCCACTTCCCTCCGTCCGAGAAGGAATCCGGGGTCACGTTCAGGATTCCCATCACGTATGTATGTCCTTTGGTCTGAAATTCCCTGTTTCCGATTTTCAAGCTATTGTCCGCCTTTCCTTTATCCAAATTTCAATTTATGCCCCTGGCATTTCCGGGCAATACCTTACCGCATAAAAATCCCTCTCTCCCCGCCAAAGATGCATCATCCAGGCACGCCTAGAATTATACCATGGAAGGGCAGATAAATCCATCCCTCACCCGCAGGAAATCATGATGTCCCTGACATACACAGGGAAATTCCGCGGTTTTCCGGGCCTGTACAGCGGATTCTGCCCCCAAAACGCGAAGAAATCGCCAATATTTTATAGGCATAGTGCACATTTTTGTTCCGTTGCTTCTCCCGCCATCCGTCAAAAAGCTTCCCCCAATCCGGGGCAGGGCTTAATTTTGATGACCATAAAACCCGGGCAGAGCGAGAAATTCAGCATTCTGGCACTTGCTATATCCACCCGATAATGAGTATAATGGGACAATACAGGGGGGATACATAAGCACACTGCCCTTGGTTCTTCGGGCAGGCATTGGGACAGGTGGCTACGGCAGAGTGCATCTGGCTGCCGTTAGACATAGATCAATAAAAGGAGAGAGATTATTATGAAAAAGAGAATCGTAACAGCATTTATCGCAACTGTAATGGCGCTTGCCATGACCGCCTGCGGCGGCAATCCCAGCGATGGAGAATCCTCCGCGGAAAGCAGCACAGAGAGCACCGTAGAGTCCTCCGATGCCGCTGACTCCGAGGAGGCTCCCGAGTCCTCCGATGCCGCCGGCTCCGAGGAGGCTCCCGAGTCCTCCGATGCCGCCAGCTCCGAGGAGGCTCCCGAGTCCTCCGATGCCGCTGGCTCCGAGGAGGCTCCCGAGTCCTCTGATGCCGCTGGCTCCGAGGAGGCTCCCGAGTCCTCTGATGCTGCTGGCTCCGAGGAGGGCGCTGGTTCCGAAGAGAATCCCGAATCCGAAGAGGGCGCTGACTCTGAAGAATCTTCTGAGTCCTAATCTATAACGAGATTCGGCATATGCAGGCCTAAAAAGATTTCCGG
>OFFK01000872.1_pt1 | contig 24090 bp, 22 predicted proteins | sample 1521361 | NCBI WGS metagenome assembly OFFK01 (sample SAMEA3504096, study PRJEB24116) | mouse gut metagenome | biome: mouse gut; feature: mouse-associated habitat; material: faeces | place: Denmark | collected 2011 | reverse complement strand
CCACGGTGGACGAGTGGGAGAGGTACCGTCCCCACCACCGGGCCAGGCTGGCGGTACGGCCCGGGATCACGGGGCTGTGGCAGGTCAGCGGCAGGAGCAGGATCACGGACTTCGAGGAAGTGGTAAAACTGGACACCAGATACATCACGGAGTGGAGCATGGGGCTGGACCTGCGAATTTTACTGAAGACGGTGAGGGTGGTGTTTGGCAAAGACGGGGCCATGTGAACAAGGATATGGAATAACAATTATTTGCGGAATGAGAAGATGGGAATGGCAGGTTGGCAGATTTATAAAGGATATGGATGTTCAAGGTTATAGACATGAAGGAATAGGATATGTCAGGTGAAAATGATAATTACCAGGGACAAAAAGTACTGAAAGGCTTTTTCTGGCGGTTTGCGGAGCGGTGCGGTGCCCAGGGCGTGACATTTGTGGTATCCGTTGTGCTGGCAAGGCTTCTGGACCCGGAAGTGTACGGAATGATTGCCCTGGTGACAGTGTTTACCACCATTCTGCAGGTCTTCGTGGACAGCGGCATGGGAAGCGCGCTGATCCGGAAAAAGGACGCGGATGACCTGGATTTTTCAACAGTCTTTTATTTTAATCTGCTGGCCTGCGGGATCCTATATCTTGGGATATTTCTGGCGGCGCCGCTGATAGCGGGGTTTTACGGTTTTCCGGAACTGACAGCGGTGGTGCGGGTGCTGGGACTGACAGTGGTGGTTTCGGGGGTGAAGAATGTACAGCAGGCATATGTGTCAAGACATATGCTGTTCCGGCGTTTCTTCTGGGCCACCCTGGGGGGCACCGCGGGGGCGGCAGCCGTGGGGACTGTCCTGGCATACCTGGGATACGGCGTGTGGGCCCTGGTGGCGCAGCAGCTGTTCAACCTGTCCGTGGACACGGTGATTCTCTGGATTACCGTGAAATGGCGGCCAAAGCCCGTGTTCTCCCTGGAGAGGCTGGGGGCGCTGTTCGGGTTCGGCTGGAAGATGCTTGCCTCGGCCCTGCTGGATACCTGCTACAATAATGTCCGGCAGCTGGCCATAGGAAAGTTGTATTCCTCCGGTGACCTTGCCTTTTATAACCGGGGAAGGCAGTTTCCGGACCTGGTGGTCAGTAATATCAACACATCCATAGACAGCGTGCTGCTGCCGGCAATGGCTGACGTGCAGGACGACACCGGCAGGGTCAGGGAGATGACCCGAAGGTCCATTCAGACCAGCGTGTATGCCATGGCACCGCTGCTGGTGGGCATCATCTGCACGGCGCCGGTACTGGTAAGCACCGTGCTGACGGACAAGTGGCTTCCCTGCATTCCGTATTTGCGTATTTTCTGTATCACCTACATTTTTTATCCCATTCACACGGCAAACCTGAATGCCATAAAGGCCATGGGACGCAGTGATCTGTTCCTGAAGCTTGAGATCATGAAAAAAGGGGTGGGGCTGGCCCTGCTGCTGGCCACCATGCGGTTCGGGGTCATGGCAATGGCATACAGCCTGCTGGTGAGCAGTGTGTTCAGCCAGATGATAAATGCCTGGCCCAACAGGAAGCTGCTGGATTACGGATACAGGGAACAGCTGCGGGACATCCTGCCCAGCATCCTGCTGGCGCTGTTCATGGGGCTGGCAGTGTGGGGGGTGTCGCTGCTGCCCCTGCCGCCCCTGCTGGTTCTGGCGGTGCAGGTGGTGTTCGGTGCAGAGGTTTACCTCACGGGATCCGCACTTTTCGGACTGGATGCGTTTGTCTACCTGTGGCGCAGGCTGAAGGCGGCAGCCGGGGGACAGGCAGGCGGGAAAGGAAATGAAAAGACATGAAGGTGGGAATTATGCAGCCGTACTTTATGCCGTATATGGGATACTGGCAGCTGCTGGCGGCAGTGGACAGGTACGTGGTATATGATGACGTGAACTTCATCAAGCAGGGCTGGGTCAACCGGAACCGGATCCTGGTAAACGGGAAGCCCGGGTACATCAATGTGCCCATGCTGGGGGCAGGCTCCAACAGAAAGATCAATGAAATCGGTGTCAACAATGACATGCGCCTGGTCCGGAAAAACCTGCGGATGATAGGAAACCTGTACGGGAAGGCGCCGTACTACAGGGAAGTATCCGCGTTGCTGGAAGCGGTACTGTCCTGCGGGAAGGACAACCTTGCGGAATACCTGACAGAATCCATAAAGGCGGTCTGCGGTTACCTTGGGATCGGGACGGAACTGGTGATATCGTCCTCCCTTGACAAGGACTGCAGCCTGAAGGGACAGGACAAGGTGCTGGAGATCTGCAGGCTGCTGGGTGCGGATGAGTACTACAATGCCATAGGGGGAAGGGAGCTGTATTCCGGCGGGGCCTTTGCGGAAAAGGGGATCAGCCTGAAGTTCCTGCAGACGGATGACCTGGAATACGCCCAGTTCGGGCAGGGGTTTGTGGGAAACCTTTCCATTATTGACGTGATGATGTTCAATTCAGTCAGGGAGATAAAAGAAATGCTGGAAAAATACACACTGGTTCCGGGCGCATGAAACCGGCCGGGGACAGGGGGCCCGCAAAGGGAAAATACGGCCCTTTATCCGGGAAGGCCGGAAGCGGGGCCTGCCGGGACACAAAAACGCAGGCCACAGGGAGGAAGATTGAAAATTGAAAATTTTCAATCCCAAGTTTGTGTCTGCACGGCATCCACAAACTTGACATGCGCAAAAGGCCGCGCAGAAATGGAGGAAAAATGAAAAAAAGAAAGAAATAATACCAAAATATGAAAAAAATATTGACATTTCCTATATTTGGGTTTATATTAGTACTAATGTGATGTTGTTACGTTTATAGTAAGAGTGGCTTCCGGGCCACTCTTGCTTGTATGTTGGAGCAAATTTTTGGCGCAGGGCTCTTCTGCCGCGCAGGGCAGGGCGGATACAGGAAGCCGGTCCGGACAAAGGGCAGAATGGGCGGGAGCCGGGAGGAACCCGGAACAGAGGGGAGGCATATAAAATGTCCCGAAGAGAAGAATATGAAACAAAAACCGAGCAGCTGCTGGAACCCATTGCAGAGGAATGTGGTGTTTCCATATATGACGTGGAATATGTAAAAGAGGGCAGTGACTATTATCTCAGGGCTTATATTGACAAGGACGGGGGCGTAAATATCCAGGATTGCGAGAATGTGAGCCGAAGGCTGTCCGGAGAGCTGGACCGGGAGGATTTTATTCCGGATGCCTATATTCTGGAAGTCAGCAGTCCGGGACTGGGCCGTATCCTGAAGAAAGAAAAGCACCTGCGCGCTTCGGTGGGGGAAAAGGTGGAGATCCGGCTGTTTGGACCCATGGACGGCCGAAAGGATTTTTCCGGGACACTGGAGGATTTTGACCAGGAGAGTGTGACGATTCTGGAGGAAGAGGGCAGGACGACTTTGAAGCGCGCCGACATGGCAGTGATCCGTCTTGCAATTGACTTTTGACAATAATTTTGGGAGTCTGACCTGAAAAATGACGGGAAAAGGCAAATGCCTGGTGAGAGGTTTGGCGAAGAGCCGGAATGGAGGAAATGATGAATAAGGAGTTAATGGAAGCGCTTGACATTTTGGAAAGGGAAAAGGAGATCAGCAAGGAAACCTTATTTGAGGCCATCGAGAATTCACTGCTGACTGCCTGCAAGAACCACTTTGGCAAGGCAGACAATGTGCATGTGGAGATTGACCGGGAGACCTGCGATTTCCTGGTGTATGCGGAAAAAGAAGTTGTACCCGCCGCCGAGGATGTGGAGGACGGCTGTCTGCAGATTTCCCTGGACGATGCAAGGGAACTTTCCTCCAGGGCCCAGGTCGGGGACATGCTCCATGTGGAGATCAAGTCCAAGGAATTCGGACGAATCGCCACTCAGAATGCCAAAAACGTCATTCTGCAGAAAATCAGGGAAGAAGAACGAAGCGTTATCTATAACCAGTATTATGAAAAAGAACGGGACGTTGTGACCGGCGTGGTACAGCGTTATATGGGAAAAAATATCAGTATCAACCTGGGCAAGGCAGATGCCATGCTGAACGAGGGAGAGCAGGTGAAGGAGGAGGTGTTCCGGCCCACGGAACGGATCAAGGTCTACATTCTGGAAGTCAAGAATACCCCCAAGGGACCCAGAATTAATGTAAGCCGGACACATCCGGAGCTGGTGAAGCGCCTGTTTGAATCCGAAGTCACGGAGATCAAGGACGGGACGGTGGAGATCAAAAGCATTGCCCGGGAAGCAGGCAACCGCACCAAGATTGCCGTGTGGAGCAATAATCCCAACGTGGATGCGGTGGGTGCCTGCGTGGGTATGAACGGAGCCAGGGTGAATGCCATTGTGGACGAACTCCGGGGGGAGAAAATTGATATCGTGAACTGGGACGAAAATCCGGGCAACCTGATACAGAATGCCCTGTCCCCCGCAAAAATTGTGGCAGTGTTCGCGGACCCGGAGGAGAAGACGGCCAAGGTGGTGGTTCCGGACTACCAGCTGTCCCTGGCCATAGGCAAGGAAGGGCAGAATGCCAGACTGGCCGCCAGGCTCACGGGATATAAGATCGACATCAAATCAGAGACGCAGGCCAAGGACGCTCCGGGCTTCCGCTATGAGGATTACATAGAGGAAGACTATGGGGATTACGAGGACTATGAGGAATATGAAGGTGACGAGTACGGACAGGAAGGCCTGACGGAGGGGGAACCGGAGCAGACTTACGGGGAATATGAAGAACCGGATTTGTCTGGAACCGGCGAAGGCACGGAGGAAACGCCGGTTTATGAGGACGAAGGCGGGGAGCCTTACGGGGAAGGCGAAGATCCCGGGTTCCCGGAGGAAGAAGAGGAACTGCCGGAAGAATATCCGGAGGAACCGGAAATGCAGGAAGAATATGCAGACGCGGAGCTTCCGGAAGCCTGTGAGGAGGAGCCGGAATACGGAACTTCCGGAGAGGACAGGGAATGAGACGTTACAGTGGGTTTAAAATATAAGGGGCAGCGATTTTATGGCAAAAAAAATTCCTCTGAGGCAGTGTGTGGGCTGCGGTGAGATGAAGGGAAAAAGGGACATGATGAGGGTCCTGAAGACAGCCGAAAATGAGATATGCCTGGATATTACAGGCAAAAAGAACGGAAGAGGCGCATATGTTTGTAAGAGCAGGGAATGTCTGCTGAAAGCCAGAAAAAACAAGGGTCTGGAGCGTTCTTTCAAAATGAGTATTCCAAACGATGTATATGATATGTTAGAGGGAGAGTTTGAAAAGCTTGAAACAAAATAAAGTTTTGTTGCTGTTGGGAATTGCTATGAGGGGACGCAATCTGGTCAGTGGTGAATTCCAGACTCTGGAGGCAATTAGAAAAGGCTCCGCCATGCTGGTAATCATTGCGGAAGATGCGTCAGATAATACCAGAAAATTATTTTCCGATAAGTGTTCCTACTATCAGGTACCCATTGTATATTTTGGGACAAAGGAGTCTCTGGGAGGGGCCATCGGGAAGGATTTGAGGTCATCACTGGGCGTATGTGAAGCGGGATTAGCGGATGCGATTGTCAAACAACTGAAAGAGGAACAAAGCGCCGTTGAGGGCAGAAATGGAGGAAAGCATGGCGAAAGTAAAGGTACATGAACTTGCCAGGGAGTTAGAGGTGCAAAGCAAAGACATATTGGGCTTTTTGCAGGGAAAAGGAATAGAAGCAAAGGCTGCACAGAGTTCCATAGATGAGGAAGCCACGGCGCTGGTGAGGAAGGCATTCGGCAAGGGTGTAAAGAGTGCTCCTGAAAAAGCCGACGCGGCGAAAAAGAAAGAAGGCGGAAGAGACATCGGTAAGGAAACAGGAAAAGAAACGGTAAAAGAGGGGGCATCCAAGGCTCCCGTCAGGGAAGGGGCAAAGCCTGCCAGGGCAGCGGAGGCACCGGCAGAAGCGCCCAAAAAGAAGAAGACCATTATTTTTGTGAGCAATCCCCAGAATTCCAAGATGCAGGGACAGCGGCCCGGACAGGGGGGAGCGAACAAACGCCAGGGACAGGGCGGACCGAACAACAGGGCCCAGAACAGTTCCGGCGGCAGAAATGACAGAGGAGACCGCGGCGAGAAAAAACCCCAGCCCAATGTGCGGATTAAGCCGCTGACACCGCCGTCGCCCACACCGTCCGTGCAGATGGTGCCGCCCAAGCCTCCGGTTAAGACCAGGACGGAACCGGCCGAAAACCGTAAGCCCCAGATTCCGGTGAATGCGGAAGAGCAGAATGTGCAGATCCGGAGCGAAAGACCTGCGGTGGAAAAGATGCCGCCCGAAAAACTTCAGACGGAAAAGATCCAGCCCGAAAAGGTTCAGAACGAGAGAGCTGCGGTGGAAAAGGCCATGCCCGAAAAGAGCGGAAATGAAGTTATTTCCGCGGAAAGGCCCGTAAACGAAAGGCCTTCCGGCGACAAAGCCCAGGGAGACAGGGCTTTTCATGACAGGCCCCAGAATGACAGAGGTCAGGGGGACAGACCCAGAAGAGACCGTTTCCAGAATGACAGACCCCAGGGCGACAGATTCCAGGGGGACAGAAGCCAGGGCAGCAGACCCCAGAACGCGGGCGGCAGCCAGGACAGACCTGCCAGGCCGGGGCGTTTCCAGGGTGGATATGCCCAGGATGGACGCGGGAGAGACAACCGGGGCCAGGGCGGCAGCCAGGGAACCCAGGGGAACAGACAGGATCGCGGACAGTTCCAGCAAAGAGGAGGAAACGCGCAGAATGGCAGACCGCAGGGCGACAGACAAAGTGGATTTCAGAGAGGCGGCCGGCCGGGTGCTCCGGGCGGTATGGGTGATCGCCGCGGTCCGGGTGCTGGTCCGGGCGCTAACCGGGGTTTCAACGGTGCTCCGCGCGATGGCAGAGGCACTGGAGGACAGGGAACCGGATTCAGAGATAATAAACCGGGTAAAAGCTTTGTGGGAGAGGCTCCGGCAAAGGATATGGAAAAGAAGCGCGAGGAAGAAAAGAGGCGCGCAAACAGCCAGGAGAAGGGCAAACGCTCCAAGAAAGACCATATTTATGAGGAAGACGAGGCACTGAAGAAGAAACCCGGCAGATTCATTAAGCCTGAAAAGAAAAAGGAAGAGGCTGTGGAGGAGGTTATCAAGGTGGTAATCCTGCCTGACAGCATCACCATAAAGGAATTTGCCGAAAAGATAAAAGTACAGCCCTCCGTGATCGTGAAAAAGTTATTCCTGGAAGGAAAGATTGTGACGGTAAACCAGGAGATTTCCTACGAAGACGCGGAAAATCTTGCCATGGAATACGATATTCTCTGCGAGCGGGAAGTGAAGGTGGACGTGATCGAGGAACTGCTGAAGGAGGATGAGGAAGATTCCTCCGCGCTGCAGGAGAGACCGCCTGTGATCTGTGTCATGGGCCATGTGGACCACGGTAAGACATCGCTTCTGGACACCATCAGAAAGACCCATGTGACGGACCGGGAAGCCGGCGGCATCACACAGCATATCGGCGCTTACACGGTAACCGTAGAGGGACGCAAAATCACGTTCCTGGATACACCGGGACATGAGGCTTTTACCGCCATGCGTATGCGCGGCGCCAATTCCACGGACATTGCCATTCTGGTGGTGGCGGCGGACGATGGCGTGATGCCCCAGACCATAGAAGCTATCAGCCATGCCAAAGCGGCTGGCATTGAGATTGTGGTGGCAGTGAACAAGATCGATAAGCCTTCCGCCAACATTGAGAGAGTGAAACAGGAACTGACGGAATATGAACTGGTGGCCACGGACTGGGGCGGCAACACGGAGTTTGTGCCGGTATCCGCAAAATCAGGCCAGGGAATCGACGATCTGCTGGAGACAATCCTTCTGACGGCCGATATCATGGAGCTGAAGGCGAATCCTGACAGACGCGCCAGGGGTCTGGTCATCGAGGCGGAGCTGGACAAGGGAAGAGGCCCGGTGGCCACAGTCCTGGTACAGAAAGGTACGCTGCATGTGGGAGATTTTGTGTCCGCAGGCGCATGCCACGGCAAAGTCAGGGCCATGATAGACGACAAGGGCAGGAGAGTCAAGGAGGCAACCCCTTCCACTCCTGTGGAAATTCTGGGATTGTCAGATGTTCCCAGCGCGGGAGAAGTATTCCTGGCGCATGAAAATGACAAAACGGCGAAATCCTATGCAGAGACCTACCTGGCGCAGAATAAGGAGAAGATGCTGGAGGAGACCAGGAGCAGAATGTCCCTGGACGATCTCTTCTCCCAGATCAAGGAAGGTAATCTGAAGGAACTGAACCTGATCGTAAAGGCAGATGTGCAGGGAAGTGTGGAAGCGGTGAAGCAGTCGCTGATGAAGCTGTCCAACGAGGAGATTGTGGTGAAATGTATCCACGGCGGTGTGGGCGCCATCAACGAATCCGACGTGACGCTGGCCAGCGCTTCCAACGCGATTATCATCGGATTTAACGTGCGTCCGGATTCCACGGCAAAAGCCACGGCGGAGCGTGAAGGTGTGGACGTAAGACTGTACAAGGTGATTTACCAGGCCATCGAGGATGTGGAAGCGGCCATGAAGGGTATGCTGGATCCCGTATTCGAGGAGAAGGTTATCGGCCATGCGGAGATCAGGCAGATCTTCAAGGCTTCCCAGATCGGAAATATTGCCGGTTCCTATGTTATGGACGGTATTTTCCAGAGAGGATGCAAGGTCCGCATCACCCGCGAGGGAGAGCAGATTTATGAGGGATCCCTTGCTTCCCTGAAGCGGTTTAAGGATGATGTGAAGGAAGTAAAAGAAGGATTCGAGTGCGGCCTTGTATTTGAGGGCTTTGACAAGATACAGGAATTTGACGTGGTGGAAGCCTATATTATGGTGGAAGTGCCGCGATAGGTTTCCGGACTCTTTATTAGGGTGTAAATATGAAAAAAAACAATGTAAAAAATACCCGTATCAACGGGGAAGTGCAGCGTGTACTGGCAGAGGTTATCCGGGGAGAGATCAAGGATCCCCGGATCAGCCCCTGGACAAGCGTGGTATCCGTGGAAGTGGCTCCGGATCTGAAGAGCTGTAAGGCATGGATCAGCGTTCTGGGGGATGAGGAGGCCAGAAAGGCCACCCTGGAGGGCTTAAGGAGCGCGGACGGATTTATCAGGAACAAGCTTGCCAGGATCATAAACCTGCGCAATACGCCGGAGATTACTTTTGTCATGGATCAGTCCATCGAGTACGGGGTCAGTATGTCCAGAAAGATTGACGAAGTGATTGCGGCGGATGACGAAAAGGCCCGGAACCGGCAGGACACGGAACCGGCGGAGGAAAGAAAAGAAGATGTGGAAGAAGGCATGGGGGAGTAGAATATGATGAAACTGGACCTTTTGGAAGAATGTAAAGATGCAGAGAGGATTGGGATCAGCGGACATGTCAGGCCGGACGGCGACTGTGTGGGCTCCTGCCTGGGCCTTTGGCAGTATCTTGTGAAGTGTCTTCCCGGCGTAAAGGTGCAGGTGTATCTGGAGAAGCCGGCAGATATTTTCCGGGAGATAAAAGGTTTTGGGGAGATTGATTCCTCGTATCCCGAAGAGGAGCCCTTCGACGTATTTATCGTGCTGGACAGCGTGGCTGAAGCCGGCAGGATAGGGGATGCCTGGAAATATTTTCAGACCGCGAAAAAGACCATAAATATAGACCATCATATCAGCAATCCGGGCAGCGGCCACATCAGTGAAGTGCATCCGGAGGTGGGATCCACCAGCGAGCTGATCTATGATCTGATAGATCCGGACCGGCTGGACAGGGAACTGGCAACGGCGCTTTATGTGGGCATGATTCATGACACCGGTGTGTTCCAGTACTCCAACACCACCCCGGCCACCCTTGAAAAAGGGGCAAAGCTTATCAGCCACGGCGTGGATTTTCCCAGGCTGATTCAGGAGACTTTTTACCAGAAAACCTATGTGCAGGCACAGATCATGGGCAGAACCCTTATGGAGAGCATCCGTTTCCTGGACGAGAGCTGTATCGTCAGCGCCATTGACAAAAAGACCCTGGAATTTTATCACGCGGAGCCCAAAGATCTTGACGGCATAGTGAACCAGTTGCGCAATATTGAGGGCATTGAATGTGCCATATTTATGTACCAGACCAATGTGCTGGAGTATAAGGTGAGCCTGCGTTCCGGTGAAAAGGTCAATGTGGCGGATATAGCCGCTTATTTTGGGGGCGGCGGACACGCCAGGGCCGCGGGCTGTACCATGTCGGGCACTTTTCATGACTGTGTGAATAATCTTTCCTTACATATAGAAAAGCAGCTGAAAAGATGGAATGAGACATGATAAACGGAATTGTGATAGTACAGAAAGAACCCGGATTTACCTCCCATGATGTGGTGGCGAAGATGAGGGGAATCTGCGGCCAGAAAAAGATCGGCCATACGGGAACCCTTGACCCCATGGCGGCAGGCGTGCTGCCGGTATGTCTGGGGAGCGCCACAAAGATCTGCGACATGCTGGCTGACAGGGACAAAGAATATGTGGCGGGACTTCTGCTGGGGCTGGAGACAGATACCCAGGATACCACAGGGCAGATTTTGGCAGACAGGCCGGTGCAGGCCCCGGAGGAGGAAATCCGACGGATTATGCATTCTTTTGTGGGAGAATACTGGCAGGTTCCTCCCATGTATTCGGCCCTGAAGGTCAACGGCAGGAAGCTGTATGAGCTTGCCAGGGCAGGAAAAGAAGTGGAGCGGAAGGCCCGCCGGGTCATGATACATGAGCTGGAGATACTGGAATGCCGTCTGCCGGTGATTTTGTTCCGGGTGGTGTGTTCCAAGGGAACCTATATCCGGACGCTGTGTGCGGACATCGGACAGAAAGCGGGCTGCGGGGGAGTCATGCAGAGCCTGGAGCGCACCAGGGTTGGCTCCTTTTGCCTGGAGGATGCTTTTACCCTAAAAGAACTCCAGCACAAAAAGGATGAAAACCGGCTGGAGGACGCGGTTCTTCCGGTGGACAGTGTGTTTGCGGACTGCCCGGCGCTTCATGTGGAGCCGGTGTTTTGCCGGCTGCTGGACAATGGCAATGTGATCCTGCCGGAGCAGACCATGGAAAAGAAATGTTACGACCCGGAACGCCGGGTGAGGGTATACAGGCCGGAGGGCAGTTTTGCGGGTATTTATGCCTATAGCCCGGAAAGAAAATGCTATAAGCCTGTAAAAATGTTTTTAGGGAAAGAGTGATTTCAAATTGAAAATCATTACTGATACAACGGAAATCCGTTTAGAGAGGGAGACGGCAGCCGCCATTGGAAAATTTGACGGGATTCATATCGGCCACAGAAGACTTCTGGAGGAGATCCTGTCAAGGAAATCCGAAGGCCTGGCTGCCTGTGTTTTTACGTTTGATCCGCCGCCGGCGGTACTTTTCGGCGGCGCTGACGGAAAAGAGCTGACTACCAAGGAAGAGAAACGGATCCTGTTTGAACGTATGGGCGTGGATATTCTCATCGAATTTCCACTGAACCGCCGGACGGCTGCCACGCCGCCGGAACGTTTTGCCCGGGAGGTTCTCGCCGGGGGGATGCACGCCCGCTTTCTCGCCGCGGGGACGGATCTTTCTTTCGGGGCGGGAGGCGCCGGAAACGCGGCGCTTCTGGGCTTACTGGGTCCCGAACTGGGCTTTCAGGTCAGGACGATAGAAAAGGTGTCCCTGGACGGGACAGAGGTCAGTTCCACTTTCGTGCGTACCCGGGTGGAGAGCGGCCATATGGAATGGGCAGGGAGGCTGCTGGGAATGCCGTACATGATTGCCGGCAGGGTGGTGGGTGGAAAGCGGCTGGGAAGGACACTTGGCTTTCCCACCATAAATATACTGCCGCCGGATACCAAGCTTCTGCCACCCAACGGGGTTTATTCTTCCCGGGTGTGCGTGAAAGGAAAAGAATACCGGGCCATAACCAATATAGGCTGTAAACCCACGGTAACGGAAGAGAAAAAAACAGGCGTGGAATCCTATCTATATGACTTTGAGGGGGATATCTACGGGGAGGAAGCAGAAGTATATCTGCTGAAATTCCACAGGCCGGAGCGGCGTTTTGACAGTGTGGACGAGCTGCAGAGGCAGGTACGCCAGGATATTGATGCCGGAAAATCATAGAAAACTATTGGAAACTTTAAAAACGAGTTTACTCGGGAGAGAAAACAAATGAGCGCAAGTATACTTTTGTCAATGGCGGGAGGTCTGGGACTATTTTTGTTTGGGATGCGCGTGATGAGCGATTCCATAGAAAAGGTTGCAGGTGCGAAACTTCGCCGTATTCTTGAAATTTTTACCACCAACCGTTTTACCGGCATGGTGGTGGGAATTGTCTTTACCGGCATCATTCAGTCATCTTCGGCCTGTACGGCCATGGTGGTCAGTTTTGTCAACGCCGGCCTGATGAATCTGTATCAGGCGGCGGGTGTCATATTCGGTGCCAATATCGGTACCACAGTCACGTCCCAGCTGGTTTCCTTCAATCTGTCGGCCTATGCGCCCATCATTTTGCTGGCGGGTGTGCTGACGGTGATGTTCTGCAAAAACGACAGAATCAAAAAGTTTGCCGACATTATCATCGGTTTCGGGGTTTTGTTCCTGGGACTCAGCACCATGTCCGGCTCCATGGCGGGCATGAGGGAGGTTCCGGAGATCGTGAATCTGATGGCTTCCCTGAAAACCCCGCTGGTGGGTACTCTGGTGGGGCTGCTTCTGACCACCGTAATACAGAGTTCTTCCGTCACGGTGAGTATTGTACTGCTGCTGGCAAACCAGGATCTGCTGACGCTGCAGATTGCGGTGTACATTATCCTGGGCTGTAACATCGGGGCTTGTACCACGGCCCTGCTGGCATCCATGGCAGGTAAAAAAGACGCCAAAAGGGCGGCCCTGATTCATTTCTGGTTTAACGTGATCGGTACGGCGCTTCTGTACATGATTCTTTTTGTGGCAGAGGAACCTGTGATGAAGATGATCTGGGCTATTTCGGCGGACAAAGGCCGTTTTGTGGCAAATGCCCACACCATTATCAAGATATTCCAGGTTATCGTGCTGTTTCCTTTTTCCAACGGGATTGTGAAGCTGTCCTGCCTGTGTGTTCCCGGGGAGGATGTGAAGGTCAGCTACCGCGAAAGCTATCAGCTGAAATACATAGGGGACAAGGTGGTATTCAATCCTGCAACGGCTGTTGTGGAAGTGGTAAAAGAGCTGGACCGCATGGCTTCCCTGGCAAGCGAAAATCTGACCAGGGCCATGAATGCGCTGGTCACTCTGGATGAGGAGGACATCAGCGAAGTCTATGAGGTGGAGAAAAATATTAATTTCCTGAACCATGCCATAACGGATTACCTGGTGAAAATCAACCAGACCACGCTTCCCATAGAAGACCTGAAAAGTCTGGGCGCCCTCTTCCATGTAGTGAACGATATAGAGCGGATCGGAGACCATGCGGAAAATGTGGCGGATGCGGCCAAGCAGCGGAAAGAGACGGGGATTGTGCTCAGCAGGGAGGCCCAGACGGAACTGGGAGAGCTGCTGGATATGGTAAATAAGCTGATACGGTATGCCATAGACATGTTTGCCAGAAGCGATGAGAGCCATATGAAGGAAGTCATTGCCCTGGAAGACCAGGTGGATGCCAAGGAAAAGGACATGCAGAAGCGCCATGTCATGAGGCTGACCAGGGGAGAATGTTCCCCGGAAGCCGGCATGCTGTTTTCGGACATTGCATCGGGGCTGGAGCGTGTGGCTGACCATGCCACCAATATCGCCTTTGCCATCATCACCGCGGACGACGAATGAAAATAATGTTTGCAGCAGTTCGGGGACAGGCTGCCATGTAACAGTCCAGACAAGTTTCTGGACTGTTTTTATGCGCGCGGGCGCGTGACATTCCACTACTCGATTGACTTTTTCGAAATCCGGTTTGTGCCGGTGAGACCTGACAGGCAGGAAAAGGGGCCGGCTGTGGCGGCTATTACAAAAAATGAAAAATATTTCATAAAGATGTTGACAGAATTGTCTCATGAATGTATAATTTCCTTTGGAAGCGTAACAAATTTGTAACAAATTCGTCAAAGATATTTAAAATTGGGAAAATGGGGAAAGCGCATCCATGCCCGCGGGTCCCGGAGGTTTCCGAAAGCGGAAAACAGGCGGGGGAAATCATTTTCAGGGAAAGACGCGGCCGGAAGAAGATGCGCAACAAGTTGTCCCATAGGACAATGGCATAAGGAGAATCGTACATGAGATATTTAAAGAACAGAAAGACAATGGTAGCGACCGCAGGCCTGATGCTCTGCATGGCACTGCATCCCATCACGGCATATGCGGAGGAGACAAATGTGCTGCAGGCCGCAGGTGTGACATCGGTTCTGGAGACAAAGCTGTCAGCCGAGGAGTATCTTGAACTTGGCCAGCAGGCACAGGGGGCAGCCTGGGGATATACCAATATCGGAATCGCCAATGTGGAGGCCGGAAATCTGAACGTGAGGGAGACTCCCTCCACAGACGGAAAGATGGTGGGCAAGATGCCAAAGGATTCCGCCTGTGAAGTGCTGGATACGGCGGATGGCTGGGCACATATTAAGTCGGGTGAAGTGGAAGGCTATGTGAGCATGGAATTTCTGCTCACCGGACCCGACGCGAAACTCAAGGCAGACGATATCGTGCGCACGGTTGTGGTGGTAAACGGGGACGGCCTGAATGTAAGGGACGAACCCAATACGGAGAGCGCCGTGCTGACCCAGGTGCCCAAGGGAGAGGAGATCGAGTATGTGGAAACCCTGGACGGGTGGATCAAGGTGTCCATCGACGGGGAAGAGGCCTATGTGGCCTCAGAGTTTGTGACTGTGACAGAGCGTCTTGACACGGCAATCACCATGTCGGAGCTTCTCTATGGACAGGGTGTGTCCGATGTGCGCGTGGAACTGGTGGAATATGCAAAGCAGTTTGTGGGAAATCCTTATGTGTGGGGCGGTACCAGTCTGACCAAGGGCGCCGACTGTTCCGGATTTGTATTAAGCGTGTTTAAGAAGTTCGGTGTTTCCCTGCCGCATCATTCCGGTTCCCAGGCGGGATGCGGTACAAAGATTTCCGCAGGGGATCTGCAGCCGGGAGATCTGGTATTTTACTCCAACAGCCGGGGCACCATAAATCATGTGGCCATCTATATCGGAGGAGGCCAGGTAATCCATGCCAGCAGCCCCAGAACCGGAATCAAGATCAGCAATTACAAATACCGCACGCCGGTGAAGTATGTGCGCATCCTGAGCCAGTAAGCGAAAGCCATGATTATCTGTCCCAAGGACATTATATGTCCCAAAGGAAAATTTAAGTTTACAAGCCGGCGGGAATGTGCTATGATAAATAAGTATGGAAGACGGAAAATGATAATCCGTCCCAGCCGACGCCCAGAACCGGGAGACTCCGACCCGTTCTTAGTGTCCGGTGGTCAAAATGCAAGGAGGAAGAAACATGATTTCAAAGGAAAAAAAGACAGCGATTATGAATGAGTATGCCAGGACTCCCGGGGATACCGGATCTCCTGAGGTACAGGTGGCAGTACTGACAGCCAGGATTCAGGAGCTCACGGAGCATCTGAAAGTGAATCCCAAGGATCATCATTCCCGCCGCGGTATGTTGAAGATGGTTGGTCAGAGACGCGGTTTTCTGGAGTATTTGAAAAAGAAGGATATTGAGAGATACCGTGCCCTGATTGAGAGACTTGGATTGAGAAAATAAGTCAGATAAAAGCGGAGGATAGCTGAAGAATATTCGGCTCTCCGCTTTTTCGCGTTGTTTATTCCCGCGGGCAATGAGGAAAAACGCCATGTTTACATGGATATTAAAGCCAATTTTTAATTGGCTTGGGAATGCCGCGGAGGGACTGACTGCAGGTTCCCGGCGCGTAAGCCGGCGGGAATCCGAAAGTTTATGTTCAGAATTTACCTGGAACAGAAGAAAGTTCCGAGACCGCTGAAAAGGGTATGGAGACAGGCCATGTGTTTTTCAGTAGTTTCGGTGTCTTCTGTTCCTGTAACGCAGGGGAGGGCAGTCAGGAATGCCTTCACTGTAATATCATATTACCGTGGAAAGCGGTGGAATGGAGGAAAGATATGTATCAGAGTTATGAAATGGAACTGGCCGGACGCACCCTGAAAGTCGATATAGGCAGGGTGGGCAAGCAGGCCAACGGATGCGCGTTTATGCATTACGGGGATACGGTTGTGCTGAGTACGGCCACCGCATCCGAAAAACCCAGGGAGGGAATCGATTTCTTCCCTTTAAGCGTGGAGTATGAGGAGAAGCTTTATGCTGTGGGCAAGATTCCCGGAGGTTTCAATAAGAGAGAGGGAAAAGCCAGCGAGAATGCGGTGCTGACCAGCCGTGTCATCGACAGGCCCATGCGCCCGCTGTTTCCCAAGGATTACCGCAATGATGTGACTCTCAACAACATGGTCATGAGCGTTGACCCTGCGTGCCGCCCGGAAGTGGTTGCCATGCTGGGCGCCGCCATCGCTACCAGTATTTCGGACATTCCCTTTGACGGCCCCTGTGCCATGACCCAGGTTGGCATGGTAGACGGGCAGCTGGTGATCAATCCTTCCCAGGAAGCCTGGAAAAACGGTGACCTGAACCTGACGGTGGCATCCACCAAACAGAAGGTGATCATGATTGAGGCGGGCGCCAATGAGATTCCGGAAGACAAAATGATCGAGGCCATCTACAAGGCCCATGAGATCAACCAGACCATCATTGCCTTTATCGACAAGATTGTGGCAGAGGTGGGAAAGAAAAAGCATGAATATACCAGCTGCGCCATTCCGGAGGAAATGTTTGAGGAGATCAGGAAACTGGTTCCCTCCGAGGAGATGGAGACAGCCGTATTTACGGACGACAAGCAGACCAGGGAGGAAAATATCCGGAATATCACTGCAAAGCTGGAGGAGGCTTTTGCCGGAAACGAAGAGTGGCTGGCTGTCCTGGGCGAGGCAGTTTACCAGTATGAGAAAAAGACGGTCCGCAAGATGATCCTGAAGGATCACAAGCGTCCCGACGGACGCTCCATCAGCCAGATCCGTCCCCTGGCAGCGGAAGTGGACATCATTCCCAGGGTGCATGGTTCCGCCATGTTCACCAGAGGACAGACCCAGATCTGCAATGTATGTACCCTGGCGCCTTTGTCCGAGCAGCAGAAAATAGACGGGCTGGACGAAAACGAAGTGAGCAAGAGATATATGCACCATTATAATTTCCCGTCCTATTCGGTGGGAGAGACAAAGCCTTCCAGAGGACCGGGACGGCGGGAGATCGGACATGGCGCCCTGGCAGAGAGAGCCCTTCTGCCGGTTCTTCCCAGCGAGGAGGAATTCCCCTATGCCATCCGTACCGTGTCAGAGACCTTTGAGTCCAACGGTTCCACCTCCATGGCTTCCACCTGCGCGTCCTGTATGTCACTGATGGCGGCAGGAGTTCCCATCAAGAGGATGGTTGCCGGTATTTCCTGCGGACTGGTCACAGGGGAGACGGATGATGATTATGTGCTGCTGACGGATATCCAGGGACTGGAGGATTTCTTCGGGGACATGGATTTCAAGGTGACGGGCACCACGGAGGGTATCACTGCCATTCAGATGGATATCAAGATTCATGGTCTTACCAGAGCCATTGTGGAAGGCGCCATTGCAAGATGCCGGGAGGCAAGATTCTTTATCATGGATAACTGCATGAAGCCGGCCATTGCGGCTCCCAGACCGGAAGTGGGGGCTTACGCGCCCAAGATCATCTCCATCCAGATTGATCCGGAGCGTATCGGGGATGTGGTAGGCCAGAGGGGCAAGACCATCAATGAGATTATTGCCCGCACCGGCGTGAAAATCGACATCACCGATGACGGAAACGTGTCCGTATGCGGCACTGACAAGGAAATGATGGACAAGGCTATAGAAATGATCAAGATGATCGTGACGGATTTCGAGGAGGGCCAGATATTCCAGGGCAAGGTAGTCAGCATCAAGGAATTCGGCGCGTTCCTGGAGTTCGCTCCCGGCAAGGAGGGGATGGTCCATATCTCCAAGATTGCCAGAGAGAGGATCAACCGCGTGGAGGACGTGCTGACCCTGGGCGATGTGGTCACCGTAGTATGCCTGGGCAAGGACAGAATGGGAAGAATCAGCTTCTCCATGAAAGATGTGGCTCAGAAATAGAAACCAGCAATCCCCTGGCCGTTCCGAAACGTTCGGCGGGGGATTTTCTGCTTTTCGGCTTGGGTAGATCAGAGATGAAGAGAATCGTAAAATATGACTTATTGCGTGTGGTTTCCTGTTTTGCAATCGTGTTGCTCCATGTTTCCGGCAGCTATTGGCATGCGGTAGATGTGGAAAGCAAAGATTTTGCCACCATGACCGTGTATAACAGCCTGACCAGATTTGGCGTCCCTGTGTTTTTTATGCTGAGCGGGCTTTTTGTGTTGGATCCGGATAAAAGCTTTTCTGTGGACAAGTGGGTGAAGAAGACTGTCAAACTGGCGGCGTGCTTTTTTATCTGGTCGTTTTTTTATGGGTTCCAGAGCGTGCTGTTCCATGGAGTCCTGTCTGGGTGGAGCAGTGTGGGCCCGGAGATGTGGTCCAGTGCGGTCAACCGGCTGGTAACGGGGCATGCGCATATGTGGTATCTTCTGGATTTGCTTGGATTCTACCTGATTCTTCCGATTTTGAGAAAAATATGTGAGGATATCAGGATTGCGGGGTATTTTTTTCTGCTTTGGGTCACTGTCCAGTTCGTGATTGCGACAGTGCTTCCTGGGGGGGCAGAGCGCTTGCGTTCGTGGCGGGCATGCATCTCTATCTGTTGACAGGGTATATCGGTTATTTTGTAGGAGGATTCTGGTTTGACAAAATTGCTTTGCCCAGAGGCTGGAGATATGCGCTGTATGTATCCGGAATGGGGGCCCTCCTATTCACGATGTGGAGGACGATAGCAGATTGCAGGGCATCTTCCACCTATGACGAACGCTGGTTCAGCCCCAGTAATATCAATGTATTGATAATCAGCGCTGCGGTATTTGTATTTTTCAAGCATTTGGAGCTGCCGCGGCGTTTGACGGATTCAGGCGGTATCTCGATGATGGCGAAAAGCACTTTTTTCGTATACATGATACACCCTTTCTTCATCGAAAAGCTGAATCTTTTGGGAATTAAGGTAATTGCGTTTCCGGTGGCGCTTTCAATCCCGGTGATGTCGATCGGAATCTTTGCAGTGTGCATGTTCCTGGGACATCTGGTGAGCAGAATTCCGGTAATCGGAAAAATCGTTTTATTTTAATCGAAAAAAACATCGATTCATACCCACAAACGTAATTAATTGCCGTCTGCACAGTAAACGTTGAACGCATCAACAATCCAGAGCTGAAAGCGGCAATTAAATGCGTTCACGAGTATAATATAAAAATCAGCAATATATCAGATAAAATGCAGAGGAGGTATTTTATGTTATCAAAGGAACTGGCAAAGGAAGCCCTGAGGCGGGCTCTGGCTACCGGCGCGGACTATGCGGAGGTATTTGCGGAGCACACCTTAAGCAAGAACATCAACATCATATCCGGTAAGACGGATAAAATCGGCGATGCGGTCATATCCGGCGTAGGCATCCGCATCTTCAAGGGAACCAGGTGCGTGTCCGGTTCAGCCTCGTCCCTGGCGCCGGAAGCAGTGCTGCAGTGCGCTTCCAAGGTGGCGGACGCCCTGACGGGAACGGCGGCGATAGAAGACATCGCGCTGAGAGAACGGCTTTTCGGAGACATCCATCCGGTGAGGATCGTCCCCGGAGGAGTGGAGAATTCCGAAAAGATAGACTATCTGCGCGAGGTATGCCAGGCGGCAAAGGACTACAGCGATGAAATCGTCCAGGTGAACGGCAATTTCCTGGAAGTAGACCACAATATCCTGATTGCCACCAGCGAGGGACTCTTCGCCCAGGACAGGCAGATCCGCAGCAGAGTATCCGTGTCCTCCGTCGCCAGCAAGGACGGAGAGAACCAGACAGGCAGCGAGGCCCCGGGGGCAAGGAAGGGGCTGGAGCTGTTTGAGGACTTCGACCCCAAGGAGCTGGGGAAAAAAGCATCGAAACAGGCCGTCACCATGCTCCACGCAGGATACTGCAAGGCCGGCACCATGCCCGTGGCCATTGAGAACGGATTCGGCGGCGTCATTTTCCATGAGGCCTGCGGCCATTCTCTGGAAGCGTCCTGTGTGGCCCTGGGACAGTCCCAGTTCGTGGATAAGCTGGGGACCCAGATTGCCAATCCCAAGGTGACCGCCATCGATGACGGAACCATCCCCAACGGCTGGGGCTCCATAAATATCGATGATGAGGGCACTCCTTCACGGAAAAATGTATTGATTGAGAACGGCATCCTGAAGAGCTATATGATAGACAAGCTGAACGGCCGCAGAATGGGGATGGAGTCCACGGGAAATTCCAGACGTCAGAGCTACCGGTTCGAGCCCACCTCCCGGATGACCAATACATATATCGCAGCGGGCCAGGACAGCGACGAGGACATCATCGGTTCCATCGAGTACGGCCTCTACGCCAAGAGCATGGGCGGCGGTTCCGTGAACCCTACCACAGGACAGTTCAACTTCTCGGTGAGGGAAGGGTATATCATCAGGAACGGCAAAATCTGCGAGCCTGTCCGGGGCGCGAGCCTGATTGGCAAAGGCTCGGATATCATCATGAACATCGACATGGTGGGAAAGAACGTGGCCAGGGCCCAGGGGATGTGCGGCGCGTCTTCCGGAAGCATCCCTACGGACGTGGGACAGCCCCTGATTCGCGTGTCCTCCATCACGGTAGGCGGACGCTGAGGATGGCAAGACGGTAGAGTGAACGGAAGGAAGCATCGGTTCATTGAGTGTCTGTGCCGCCGAAGCGGCACGGCGGGAAATTTCAGGATATAGAAAGGTATGGGTAATCAAATGACATATCAGGAGTTTAAGGAAGAGGTAATCCGGATAGCGTCCCGTGAGGGGATTGCGGATTACGAATTATATTATACAGAGAGCGAATCCACTTCCGTGGAGATATTCAAGGAGGAAGTGAAGGGCTACAGCATCGAGGACAGCATGGGCATCTGCCTGCGCTGCATCATAGACGGCCGGGCCGGATACGCCTCCACAGAGAATCTGACGGCGGAGGAAGCGGCATCTCTGGTGAGCCGGGCCGTGGACAACGCCAGATCCATTGAAAGCCAGGAGGAATCCCCTCTCCATCACAAAGGCGACGCCTATGCCTCCCTGGAGAAAGGACAGTGCGAAGCGCCTGACGGCACGGCGCTGGTGGACGCGGCCCTGAATCTGCAGAAAGAGATGTACCAGGTGGACTCCCGGGTGGCGGACGGGACGCAAAGCTATCTGGGACATGTATCGGAAAGATACGCGCTGTGCAACTCCAACGGCCTGGATCTGGAGGACAAGGTTTCCTACACGGTGGGTTTCGGCATAGCCCTGGTGTCCGACGGCGGGGAGATGTACGATGGCAGCGAGGATAAACGCGGGAGACTGCAGGATTTTGACATGAAGGAAATCGCCGGAAAGGCTGTGGAGGAGGCCCTGTCCACCATCGGAGCCGGAAGCGTCCCCAGCGGACAGTACACAGTGGTCTTTTCCAACAAGGCCATGGCTACGCTGCTGGGCACCTATTCCGATGTGTTCTCCGCGGAGCAGGCCCAGAAGGGAATGTCCCTGCTGAAGGGCAAGGAAGGCGAAAAGGTGGCGGCGGACATCATCACCATCGTGGACGATCCCCTGTACAAGGACAGCGTGACCAAGAGGACTTTCGACGGGGAGGGCGTCGCCACATATGCGAAGAATGTGGTGGAGAACGGCACGCTGACCACGCTGCTCTACAATCTGAAGACCGCGGCCGTGGCGGGCGTGAAATCCACCGGAAATGCCAGCAAGGCATCCTACGCCTCTGTGGTGGGCACCAGCCCCTTCACGTTCTTTATCCGGCCTGCGGAGGAGAAGTGCGGCCTGGAGGATATGCTGGCGGCGGCAGGCAGCGGGATATATGTGACGGAAGTCACGGGGCTCCATGCGGGGGCCAATTCGGTCACGGGTGACTTCTCCCTCTCTTCCGTGGGGTTCCGGATCGTGGACGGCAGAAAGGACGCCCCGGTGAAGAACTTTACCGTGTCCGGCAATTTCTTCACCCTGCTGAAGGAAATCGAGAAGGTGGGCTCGGACCTGGACTTCTCCCGCGGAAAGTTCGGCGCTCCTTCTGTGCTGGCCAGGGACATTTCCGTGGCTGGCAACAGCGAAGGCTGACGTATATTGGGCGGCGTGACGGCGCCATAGCGAAAAAGCGTGTGTCAATGATTTGGCACGCGCTTTTTTTAAATTTTCTTTATAGTTATTTAATTGTATTTCCCATAAAAAAGTTTAAAATGTTACGTAGCAGTAAAGGAAGAGTCGGTGGGGGTTCATGAGGAGGAGATCAGTATGAGAGAAAAAATGCAGCGCTTTATGTGGGGCCGTTACGGAACAGACCGTTTCAATCAGTTTCTGATGGTCTGCGCCATGGTCTGCCTTTTGATTTCGTTTTTCGGCGGCGGCGTATTTTATCTGGTGGCAACGGCGGTGATGGTTTATGCGTATTTCCGGATGTTCTCCAGGAATGTGAGCAAGCGCACCCTGGAGAACCAATGGTACCTGAAAAAGGAGATGAAGGTGCGCAGCTTTTTCCTGAAGAAGAAAAAGGAACTGCTGCAGAGCAAAGAGTACCATATCTATAAATGCCCCAAGTGCAAGCAGAAGATCCGTGTGCCCAGGGGGAAAGGAAGAATCGCGATCAGTTGCAGAAAGTGCGGGAACGAGTTCATCAAGAGGAGCTAAGGACATCCATGGAGGTCTGCGATGTTTGGATATATTGCTGTAAATAAGTCTGAGATGAAATTCAAGGAGTTTGACATATATCATTCTTACTACTGCGGCATCTGCCGGGAACTGAAGAAGAAGTACGGAGGATTAGGACAGCTTTCCCTCAGCTATGACATGACTTTCCTGGCCATTCTGCTGACGGGGCTCTATGAGCCGGAGACCCGCGTGGGGAGCTGTAAATGCGTGGCCCATCCTTTCGAGAGCCATGAGACCAGGAACAATATTTTCACGGAATACGCCGCGGACATGAACATGCTTTTTGCCTGTTATAAATGCCAGGATGACTGGGAGGACGAGCGGAAGTTCGGGAAGTATGCCTATGGGAGGATGCTGGAGGCGAAGGCCGGCAGGCTGAAGAAGGAATACGCGGACAAGGTTCGGACAATCAGCCTGATGATGCAGGATTTCTCGGATGCGGAGAGGTCCGGGGACGCGGACATCGACACCCTGGCAGGGCTGTTCGGCAGAATCATGGCGGAGATCATGGCCGCCCGGGAGGACGAGTGGGCCGACAACCTGCGCAGGCTGGGGTTCTTCTTGGGGAAATTCATCTATCTGTGCGATGCCTACGAGGACGTGGAGAAGGACATCCGGAAAGGGATGCCCAATCCGCTGAAGCAGAAATTTGAAAGCCCTGATTTCGAGGAGGAGTGCAAGACCATCCTGATGATGATGATTTCGGAGTGCTGCAAAGAATTCGAGAAGCTTCCGATCCTGGAGAATGTGGAGATTCTACGCAACATCCTGTATTCGGGCGTCTGGGGCCGGTATGAAATCGTCCATGAGAAACGGCGGCAGAGCCAGTCCCAGGTGACGGCCCTGGACAGCTAGAGCGGTCATGACAGCCCTGGAAAGCCCCGATCCGGCATAAAAAATAGGCGGGAGGAAACTATGTACGATCCTTACAGCGTGTTAGGCATAAACAGAAATGCCACCGAGGAAGAAATCAAAAAAGCATATAAGGGTTTGAGCCGGAAGTACCATCCGGACGCCAATGTGAACAATCCCAATAAGGCCCAGGCTGAGGAAAAGTTCAAGGAAATCCAGGCGGCATATCAGCAGATTATGAAGGAGCGCACCTCGGGTTACGGCGGGAGCTATGGCGGTTCCGGCTACACAGGGAACGGTTACGGCAGAAG
>OFFK01000871.1_pt1 | contig 24092 bp, 15 predicted proteins | sample 1521361 | NCBI WGS metagenome assembly OFFK01 (sample SAMEA3504096, study PRJEB24116) | mouse gut metagenome | biome: mouse gut; feature: mouse-associated habitat; material: faeces | place: Denmark | collected 2011 | reverse complement strand
AGCCAGTCCCTGGCGAACTGCTTGTCGAAGGAGGGCTGGCCGTGGCCGGGCTCATATTCGTCCGCAGGCCAGAACCGGGAGCTGTCCGGGGTCAGCATCTCGTCACCCAGGACGATATTGCCGTCCTCATCCAGGCCGAACTCGAACTTGGTGTCGGCGATGATGATGCCGCGCGCCAGGGCGTACTCGGCACATTTCTTGTACAGCGCGACAGTGTAGTCACGGAGCTTCTCCGCGTACTCCTGCCCCTTGCCGGGGAAGCGCTTCTCCAGGTAGTCCACGCTCTGCTCAAAGGAGATGTTCTCGTCATGGTCGCCGATCTCCGCCTTGGTGGAGGGGGTGTAGATGGGCTCCGGCAGCTTGTCGGATTCCTTTAAGCCCTCCGGCAGGGTGATGCCGCAGACAGTGCCGTCCTTCTGGTAGCTGGCCCAGCCGCTTCCGGTGATGTAGCCCCGGACGATGCACTCCACGGGTATCATCTCCAGCTTCCGGCAGAGCATGCTGTTGCCGTCGAACCTGTCCTGGCGGAAGAATTCCGGCATATCCTTTACGTCCACGGAAATCATGTGGTTGGGCAGGATGTCCTTTGTCATGTCGAACCAGAACCGGGACATCTGGGTCAGCACGGTGCCTTTCCTGTCCACTTTGTTGTCCAGGATCACATCGAAGCAGCTGATCCGATCCGTGGCCACCATGATCAGGCTGTCGCCGTTGTCGTAGATTTCCCGTACCTTGCCTTCTTTGATGGGTTTGCATTCTTGAATGCTCATGTTCTTGTCTCCTTTGCCTGTTAATGAACGATTGCTGTGAAAGTCCTCAAACTTCCCGTCACGCCGCCTGCGGCGGCACGCTTGGAAGCCCTTTGCACACTTGACCCGTAGGCCTGCTGTATCGGCTTTATGCACTTAAGTTTAGCACAGATGCCCGGAAAGCACAATAACGCGGCAGGAGAATCCGGAAAAAGAATTCATCGGGCAGTTGAGGGAAACTGCGGTCAGGTGCCTCGAACCGGCGCCCGGGCGCTGGCCTCGGGGCTTACGGGAAAGTCTGCGCATACACAGGTTCCTTCCCGGCTGCTGGAGATCTGCAGGCCGTAGGGGGCTCCGTAGATGAGCCTTATCCGCATATGGATGTTGGGAAGTCCGATGCCAGCGTGCTTTTCCGGCTGCGTATCGCAGACCATGGAAGCCTCTTCGATTTCCCGGCGCAGATTTTCCAGCTTTCCCGGCGGGATGCCGATTCCGTCATCCCTGCACTCGAAATGGAGGATGGAGCCGGGCAGCAGGGATGCCGTCAGGGTCAGGGTGCCATGCAGGGGCTGGCGGGGCTCCAGGCCGTGGGATACGGCATTCTCCACCAAAGGCTGCAGGAGGAAGCGGGGCATCTGGCAGTCGCCCGTCCCATCCTCCATGTGGAGACGGAACCGGAAGCAGCCCGGGAAACGCAGGGCTATGATCTGCAGATATTTCTCGATGCAGTGGAATTCGCTTTCCACTGATGTCATGCTGTCCCCGTTGACATTGTAGCGCATCATGTAGGAGAGGGCGGTGACGGCGGTGCAGATTTCAGCGGTCTTTTTCTGATAGGCCATGCCCTGGATGGCGCTTAAGGTGTTGTAGAGGAAATGGGGGTTGATCTGGGTCTGCAGGGCCAGAAGCCGTGCCTGGTTCTTGGCCAGCTCCGTCTCGTACATATGGGCCTGATTCTGGAGTACGGTGTGGCTCAGGTCGTTGATTTCGGTCAGCATCCGGTTGATGTTGACAGTGAGCGTGGCGATTTCGGCGCTTCCCTTTGTCTCCAGGGAGTGGTGCAGGATATAGTAGGAGTCTTTCCCGAGAAAGTCCACGATTTTCGTCAGAGGAGAGGTGACGTTGGCGCTGATTTGGCGGGCCAGCAGGAGGAAGGCCAGGAAAGGGATGAGGATGAGCAGGGCCGCCAGGCGGGAGATCAGCCCCAGCTCCGAATAAAGCTCCCCGTAGGGCACGGCACAGACCAGCCGCCAGTTTGCGGGTGAGGCAGTGCGATGGGAAAGGAGCAGGCAGTCTTTCGGATCGGGGGCGTCCAGCGTCCGGTAGGCGGCTGTAAGCTCCTGATTGCAGGCCAGAATCTGGTCTTCCCCATCCAGAATGGCGAACAGGGACTCCTGGGAGGTGGCAGAATTGCTGCAGAGGGTGCTCAGAGGGCTGCAGTAGCAGATGATGACGCAGGTGCCGATTTCCTTTCTAACAGAGGAGACGGTGCTGTCGTCATAAATGGTCTGGATATAGGCATAATACACCGTATCCTCATCGGACAGGCGGAGCGCCCCCGTGAAGCCGTCGGGATAAGCGCCGGGGGAGAGGATGCGGTACTCTTGATTCAGCCTGTCCGCCAGAGAATAGTCGAAGCTGCGGAAGCTGTATATGGACTCATGGCTGTCCAGGAGCAGGATATTGTGGATGTGGGAGTTGCTCTTGATCAGCCTGGTGATCAGCCGGTTCAGGAACTGCCGGGGGGACACTTTTTTTGCAGGATTCGTCTCCGTGAGGATGGAACGGGTGTAGGGCGTGGTGGAGATGGTCTCGGACATCAGCATGACGGAGGCGGCGATGTCCTCCGTATTCTGTACCAGATTCAGGCAGACGTTCTCAACATTGCGGGCTTTCTCCTGCTGCATGGAGCGGTAGGAGATGAAATAAAAAATGAGAGATGTGGTCAGGGAGAGGGCGATGGTCAGGGAGAACAGGATGTAGATTCTTCTGGTCAGGGAGTATTTCTGGAAGAGGTGCATGCTTTCAGGTTCCTTTCCGGGCCTGCCCGGGGTGCGGACAGGCCCTAGTGCCCCGATGCATGAATCCTTGAGCAATCAGCCCTGGCTGTCCACACCAGTACCGCGTTGTCTTCAGTCGACGATGCCCCGCATCGCCTCCTTCCTCCGCCTTGTCCTGGCGAGACATCAAACACTGATTACTCGGGAATCCATGCACCGGTGTACTAGGCATGTTACGGGTCAGGCGTCTGCAGGGTTACGGTGCGCGTCCCTGTATTGGGAGGGCGTCATGGAGCAGAACCGCTTAAAGGCCGTGCAGAAATAGTGGTAATCCCGGAAGCCCACTTTCTCCGCGATATCGGCAATGGGCATATAGGTATGGGAGAGCAGTCTGCAGGCGTGGGTCAGACGGATATGGGCAAGATGCTTCTCGAAGGTCTGGTTGGTTGCTTTCTTGAACAACTGGCTTAAGTAGCTGTAATTGATTCCGAACTGGCGGGCCAGGTCCTGCAGAGTCAGGCGGCTGGCGTAGTTCTCCTCTATATAGGATAGGACATTGGCGAGGTAGGCGGCCGTCTCCTCATTGACGGAGGGGAGCCTTACGATGCCTGTGGGAGCAGTGCTCTGGGAATGGCAGATGACGCGCATGCGCCGGAACGCATTCTGGAAGGACGCAGGCTCCGGGGAGATAGTCCCATATATGAAAAGGGTGGATTGCTCCCATGCCTCGAGGAAGGAGACGACAGCGTCTTCCTCCGGGGCATCCCCCCAGATCAGGAATGCCTCGTCTTCCCCCAGGAAAAAGACTCTGGCCGGCAGCAGGGAATCCGCCGCTGCCAGGATTTGGCCGGGCTCCGGACCGCGAACCAGCAATAGGGCAAGCTTCCCGGAGCCGCTGGCTGTCAGGGCGGAGAGGAAGTCCCAGCAGAACGCCTCTTCCGCCAGCAGCCTGGAGACATAGGCAGGGTCATGGGAGATCCGGTTCAGAGGGATGTGGCGGGCCAGCTTCTCCAGGACAGGACGGCATTCCTCCTCGGACACAGGCTTCAGGCAGTAGTCCAGGACGCCAAACTGGATGGCCTGTCTGGCATAGGAGAAATCGGAATAGCCGGAGACCACCACGAAAAGGGTCTCCAGATTCTGGCGCTGCGCCTCCGCCAACAGCTCCAGCCCGGTCATGCCGGGCATGCGGATATCTATGAAGCAGGCGTCTATCCGCTGTTTTGTCAATATTTCCCAGGCATCGGGGGAGGAGGCGGCGGTGTGGATGTCCCTGAAGCCATATGCTTCCCAGGGCAGGGCATGGCGCAGGGCGGCCAGGGCGAATTCTTCATCATCGACTAGGAGTAGGGTGTACATAGGTGTTTCCTTTCTGCGTTCATTTTATCAGGCGATTTATTTTTCGTCAAGATGGGAGGGAATGGGAGGAACGGCAGATTCCACGGAAGAAGTAAAAATTTCAAACATCAGCATCCAAAAGTAATCTATTTTGATTAAAAGGGCATTGTGCTATACTGAATTCGTTGATATCACATCGCGATGAGCATAATGACGAAAGGATGGAGGATGTTTTGAAGAAGCTAAAATCAATGACCAGAAGATTCAAAGGAGAAGATATACCGCTTTACATCATGGCCCTGCCGGGGGTGGCGCTATTGATTCTTTTCAGCTATCTGCCCATGGGAGGGCTGGTTCTGGCATTCAAGAAATACAACGTGCAGAAGGGAATCTTCGGCTCTCCGTTCAACGGGCTCGACAATTTCAAGTTCCTCTTTGCCACATCGGATGCATTCATTATTACGAGAAATACGGTTCTTTATAATATCGTATTTATTTTCCTGAATATGGTGATTGCGGTGATATTGTCCCTGATGCTCAGTTCGCTGCGTTCAGGGAGGCTGGCGAAAGCGTTCCAGACGATTTACATGATGCCGTACTTCCTGTCCTGGGCGGTGGTGGCGATCATCGCAGCGGCTTTTCTGGAGCGCTCCAACGGATATGTGAACCATATTCTCCAGATGTTCGGCCAGGAGGGGTTGGTGGACTGGTATCAGAAAATCAGCATATGGCCGCCTCTTCTGGTATTCATCAATGCCTGGAAGGGCGTGGGCTATCAGGCCGTGATGTACCTGGCGGTGATTTCCGGGATTTCCAGCGATTACTATGAGGCCGCCATGTTGGACGGGGCCTCCCGGCTCCAGCAGGCTGTCTATATCACGATCCCCCATCTGCGGTTCATCATTGCGGTCTCCCTCATCATGGCCATGGGCGGCATCTTCCGCGGGGACTTCGGCCTGTTCTATACAGTGACGAAAGACAGCGGGCCGCTGTACCCTGTTACCAATGTAATCGACACCTATATCTACCGGGGGCTGAAGAACCAGGTGAATCTGGGGATGACAACGGCTGCGGGCCTGTTCCAGTCAGTGGTGGGCTTTGTATTCGTGCTGCTGGCCAACAGGATCGTATCCAAGGTGGATCCGGACAGCGCTATGTTTTGAAGCACAGGGAAAGGGGCGCTTATGAAAAAGAAGAGACAATTGAACCGGATAAGCCGGACATGGAACCTGTTCTTTATCCTGATGCTGGGAATCGTTGCCTTATTGATTCTGCTGCCGGTGCTGCTGATCGTAATCATATCCTTCTCCAGCACGGACAGCATAAGCCAGGTGGGATACAATTTCTTCCCTTTGGAATGGTCTTTCGAGGGGTATTACTACACTTTCAAGATGGGGAGCCAGTTGGTGTATTCCTACATTGTCACCATTGCGAATTCGGTGTTCGGCACTGCGCTGGGACTGCTCATCATGGCGATGTACGCATATGTCATCTGCCAGAAGCGGTTCTGGCTGGAACGGGGCCTGACATGGTTCCTGTTCTTCACCATGCTGTTCGGAGGCGGGCTGGTGCCCTCCTATATCTTGAATGTGCGCTACTACCATCTGAGGGACACTTTCTGGATCCTGCTGATACCGGGACTGCTGAGCGCCTATTGGGTCATCATCCTGCGCACCTTTATCAAATCGTCCATACCGGAAGCGCTGTTCGACTCCGCCCGGATCGACGGGGCAGGCCACTTCACGATTTTCTTCCGGATTGTGTGCCCTCTGTTCAAGGCAGGGCTGGGCACCATCGGCCTGTTCAGCTTCGTGGCCAGATGGAATGACTGGTTTATGGGAATGCTGTACATAGATAATAATAAGCTGGTGCCATTGCAGACACTGTTGACGAAGCTCCAGAACAATGTGGATTACCTGAAGTCCAATTCAGCGGTGGTATCCACGCCTGAAGGGCTTGCCATGCTCAAGAGCCTGCCGGGCACGAATCTGCGGATGGCCTGCACGGTGCTGGCCGTAGTGCCTGTATTGTTCGCGTATCCCTTTTTCCAGAGATATTTCGTACAGGGGCTGACTGTGGGCAGCATCAAGGAATGATTGTATTCCGCTTTTTTCAAAGGTGGTGCAATAAATGTCGCTATGAACAAGAACAGGAGGATGAAAGATGAAAAGGAAATTAGTATCATTGATGTGCATGGTTTCCATGATGTCTGCTATGCTCAGCGGCTGCGGAGGCCGCCCGGGAGGGGAGGGGCCGAAGGAGGCTTCAAAGCCCGGCCGGGAGGAATCCCGGGAAAGCAAGGCGCAGCCTACCGAGGAGGGAACTTCGGAGGAGGCGGAAGCAGGCGCAGGAGACCTGGAATATGTGGAGCTGAAGTGGGACGCGCTGTCCTACCAGCCTGACAACATCAAGGATCTGGACCTGATTCAGGCGGCTTTAGACGAGTATTTTAAAGAGAAGCTAAACTGCAGGGTAGTGCTGAACCCCATGACCATAGGAGCTTATCTGGAAAACGTTCCCACGAAGCTGATGTCAGGAGAGGAGATGGATCTCATTACGGTCAACAGCGACGTCCCTTACAACAACTATGCGAATATGGGCGCTTTTTTTCCGATTGATACCCTCTGGGACGAATATGGTTCAGATGTGAAGAGCCTGTTTGGCGAGGGAGTCTGGGAATCCTTGAAGGTGGGCGGCCATATCTATGGCGTCCCGGTACTGAAGGACAACTGCTATATCATAGGCTATATCTATAATAAGACCCTTGCGGATGAGCTTGGGCTGGACATGGAGCAGGGGTGGACAGGCTTCGCCGGGATGGAAGAGTACCTGACAGAGGCAGTGAGGCTTCGGAACGAGAGATTCCCGGAATATGCCCACATGCCTCTGATGATGGACGGCGGCGAAATCTGTCCGTACTGGGTAGCGCTGGAGCGCTTTGGAGCCGGTGAGTTTGCCGTCTGCAACATTCCCGGAAAGGAAGTGGCGCGGGAGCTTGGGACGGACAAGGTATTCAATTACTTTGAGACGGATGCCTTCAGAGAGGCCTGCCTGGCCAAGCAGCGCCTGGTGCAGACAGGCGTCCTGGCATATGACACCGATGTGTTTGAGACCAACTTGCTGGCGGAGCCCTCCACCCTGCTGATTGTATCATGGGGGTATACCTGGATAGACGAGCATCTGTTCGGGGAGAACTATGACGCGAAGCTTGTGGTGTTCGATGATGTCTGGACAGACGGCGGCAACTACACCGGCGCGATGACTGCTATCGGCGCCAACAGCAAGAATCCTGAGCGCGCGATGATGGCGATAGAGCTGTTCAACACAGATCCCTATCTCGCCACGCTGATGCGCTTCGGCGTGGAGGGGGAGCACTGGGAGAAGGACGCGGACGGGGAGATGCGGCTGGCGAACCGCAACGCGGATGTGGCAAATGTGGGATGGCTGCAGTGGTATGGCCCGTTCTACGGCAACCTGACCATTGTGGACGCGCCGGAATCCTACGGCGGGCCGGACGGCATCATGCTCCAGAAGATGGCGGAGTACAATGACGAGGCGATTCTGGCAGCCCATATGGGATTTGTGCTGGACACAACGCCCATTGAGAACGAACTCTCCGCATGCAACAATGTGGTAAGCGAATATTACGGCAATCTGGTGGGCGGAAGGCATGGTTCCCCCGAGGCTGTAGACCGGATGATTGACGAAATGAATGCGAAGCTGAAAGAGAACGGTCTGGAAAGAATCCTCACAGAGGTCCAGGCACAGATTGACGCGTGGGCAGAGGGCAAGTAGGCGGAAGAGGATAACTGTAACGGCAGCAGGGGCTGACCGCAAATAAGCTTAAGCATGATTTCTGCCATGAATATAGGCCGGCGGATTATGGGATATCTCATAATCCGCCGGTTTACAGTTATGATCCTACATCAGACCTCCCGCCAAAAATCAGTTGAAAAACAGACTGAACTGTAATATAATAAGAACAAAGCAGATTTTCTTTCCAGGTAGATTCTAAGTTCAAGGCAGTATTCTGTACAAGTCGGAAGATTCTTGCTTTTATATCCAAAACAGGAATGCGGGGGCTTCCGGTGAGGCCTCCCGCGAGGAAAACTGAACAGGAGGTAGACAGATGGCAGAGAAAGACATCACAGAGAAAGTCCTCATGTCACATACAGACGTATTCGCCGATTGCGTGAATGCCCTCGTGTATGGCGGACGGCGCAGGCTGCGGGCAGAGGACATGCAGCCTGCGCCCACGGAAAGCTTTTATCGGAAAAAGGAAAGGATGCATAACCAGTTCAGCGACAAGAGCTTCTTCCGGATGAGGGGCGGGGAGACAAGAGTACAATACAAGAGTACAATATATCGTGGAAAATGAGATGTGAACCCGTATGAGACAGGCCCTGCGGAAGGCCTCCTACCAGGGTGGTGCGTACTGTAAGCAGGTGGAATCGAAGAGGTCGGTTACCTGAAACGAATCCTGTGACACGTTTTCAGAGAAAGGCTCAAATTTTACAGGTGAATGGCACTGGGCCGGAAAGGAAGAAGATATTGAAAAAGGAATTTGCTCATGATATGATAGTTGATAAGAAGACAGATGATGTGATGGCAACAGAAAACCAGAAAGCACGAAAAAGGAAAGAAGTTCTGAAAGTAATAAGCGAAATGTGCCTTTTGGACGATAACCTGATGACGCTTGTATTTGACAGGAACATTGAGGCCACAGAACTGCTGCTGAACGTCATCCTGCAGAGGAATGACTTGAAGGTGCTGGAGGTGGTGGGGCAGAGGGAATATAAGAACCCTATGTTCGGAGGACGTTCCATCACCATAGACATCTATGCGGTGGACAGGGATGATAAAGTCTATGATGTGGAGGTGCAGCGTGCGTCAGAAGGGGCAGACCCGCACAGAGCAAGGTTCCATAGCAGCATGATCGACACAAAAATGCTGAAAGCAAGGCAGGAATTTAAGGAAATCCATGATTCCTATGTGATATTCATAACGGCAAGAGATGTCATGAGAGAGGGGCTGCCATTGTACCATGTGAATCGAATCATCGAAGAGACGGGCACATATTTTGGAGACGGTTCCCACATCATATACGTGAATGGCAGCTATAAGGATGACGATGATCCCGTTGGAAGGCTGATGCATGACTTTAGATGCTTGAGTCCTGTGGATATGTTCTATCCGATATTGGCAAAGCAAGTGAAGTATTTTAAGGAGACGGAAGGAGGCCAGGAGGTTATGGGGCAGTTGTTTGATGATTTTGTGGTGAAGTGGGGAACAATAAAAGCGAAGGAAATGGCGGAAGAGATGGCAGAAGAAATGGCAAAAGAAAAGGCGGAAGAGATGGCAAAAGAAAAGGCGGAAGAGATGGCAAAAGAAAAGGCGGAAGAAATGGCAAAAGAAAAGGCAGAGGAAATGGTGAAAGAAAAGGCAGAGGAAATGGCACTGGAAGAGAGAAGGGCATCTGCCCGCCGTATGATTGCGAGAGGGAAGCTGACCCTTGAAGAAATTGCAGAAGATTCAGATCTGCCGATTGAAGCTGTCAGAGATTTGGCAGGCCTGCAGTTGGCATAATCAGCTATATAATAGGAAGAATTGAACGCGTAAAGGAGATGCCAGAAGCTGTACCTGTAGTACGGCATTGCATGAACCGGCGGCCTGGAAGCCCGGAATCGTGGCAGGAAAGGCAGCCTTGCATCAGGGAGGCGGGACATCCCCCGTCTCTTTTGATGTAAAGAAAACCATGGAATATACAAGCCTTGCATGGAACAGAGACGCTTCTGCAAGGAAAAATTATCAGATCTGACAAAAGCACTTGCAATTATTTCAGGATATAGTAAAATGGTAAAGAAAGGCCGACCGCTTTGCCGGGAGCATGTAAAATGCAGACGACTTTGTCTGTTTTTAGAAATTATTGCCGGAAAAGGGCAAAAGGCTAATCAAATGGGTAAAAAAAGACGATATATACATAGATTACCCTGTAATATCATATTCCATGGAAATGTATGGATAGATGCAAGCGTCCTGCAGATGCGGATGCTTTGCCGCAGTGATGAAGAAAATCGCGGAGGAGTAACGAAGATGAGCAAGGCTGTGAAGAAGAAAAGCAGAAGAATGTGGAGAACGATGAGGAAGACATTGGGGGCTTTGTTCCTGGTGTCTGCTCTTGTGATAGCGGCGATTCCGGTGGATAATCTGCAGGCGGCCCCTACGGGTTCTGGGGCGGGGACAGGGCAGGATGGGTATGATCAAGGCAATGAATCTTATGCTGGGTGCGACACATCTGCAATAATTCCGCAAATGGATGAAAACACTAAAATATATACGACTGCCGGTCAGGAAATTCAGTTTGCCTTCCTTGAGGATGGGGGGAAACATAGTGCTGTAATTGTAGGGTATAATGGGGGGTATCTGGAGGAGGGAACTCTTGATTTTAGAGAGACAGTGGATGCCTATGGGCAATATAGGATAAATGATGGCGGAGGCGGCTATAATTTTGTAGCCGTAGGATTGAAGGGTAATTTTTTGTTCTATGAAGGGTGGGAACCAAAGACATATTCAGGGACTATTGATAATCCGGTTTCAGTTTCCGACATCATGGATGCTACATTCAAGATGGAAGACGGAAGAGATACCCAAAAAGTTATAAAGGAGGTAAGCCGAGAAACTCAGGACAAAAAAGCCGAGAATGGTGATTTCCTTGAAAAGGTTGTGACTTCATTGGTAGTTTTAGAAAGAACTGGAAAGTATGAGCCGTGCTTTGTAGATACCTTTGATAAATGGTCGCCATTTGAAGATGATTTGTATTATGATGCGAATGATCCCAATGGGCAAAAGCCAAATAGTGAGTTAAAAGATCGTAAGTATCAAAAAGTTGGGGGAAATTCAGACTACGAGCGTATTAAAAACGCCGTTATAAGACACATCAGCAATCAGTTTATTACAAGTAAGGATGGAAAATGGGCATTTGGGGGGACGGTGAATGATAACAATCCTGAGAAAGGTGTCTTCGCCAACCAGAACAATGTTAAAAACCTGATAGTGAGCTCTGAATTTAAAGGAATTGGCGACTATGCTTTTTTTAATTCAGGTATTACTTCGATAAAACTCGAAAATGGATTGCAGTGTATCGGGAACCATGCGTTTGATAGCTGCCGTAATTTGACGACTGTTGATATTGACTTGAATTGTAACCTTACCGAAATAGGGGCTTATGCATTTAAGGATTGTCAGACACTGATGCAATTTACTCTGCCCAATGGTGTGCAGCAAATTGACGATGGCGCATTTGAAGGTTGTATGGCAGCAACAAGCATTGATTTATGTAGTGGAGCCAGTGTTAATCAGTTGAGGCGCTTGGGGAGAGGAGTGTTTAAGGGTTGTAGTTCTTTGCAATCGTTGACGTTTCCAAACAATTGCGATGATGCTGTCTATATGTCCTCGTTTAAAGGATGTAATAACCTAAAGTGGATTTCTGCAAGGAACAGGAATATAAAATTCCCTGATGGAGACGATAACTTTACTTATAATGATTTCAAGAATCAGGTAACAAGCGAGTTCTACTTTGAAGGATTAGGAGACTATACCACTGATAAGACACCTTTTTCAGAAAATATGACTTGGGATTCAGAAGTGCATAAATTGGCATGGAAAGAATGCTTTCCGTTTAGCTATCTTACCTATGTAGGCGCAGATCCTTCAGCAGACAAAAGCGGCAGATACGAAAAGCAGGATCATTATGAGCTTACTACCCAGGAGGAAAAGGTAACTGCTAATAAGAACACATTTGTCGTCAATTCCGGTGGAAACCTTGAAAAGCATGTTTCGACGGATGGTGTGAAGGAATTAGATATTCCCAGTAAAATAGGGCCCCACACCGTTGCCGCGATTAATGCGGGGGTTTTTGAAAATAGCTGTAATATTGAAAAGGTGACTATACCGGAATCGGTAAAAACAATCAGGACAAACGCTTTCAAGGGCTCACATAACCTTACAAGCGTATTATTTAATTCTGGCGATGTACTGATTGAGAGCAATGCATTTAAGACACAGGATGTTGCGGGCAGCCATAGGCCAGGGTCGGGGTGTAATGATGTGGAAACAGACAGCGATAATACCCCTAAGAAGAAATTGAGTTTTGTAGGCCCGATTTCCTCTACATCGGCACCCTTCCAATATGCCATGAGCAGTGAGGGCCGATACAATGCCCCTTCACAGAAGGAAAGCTACATCACATACTACAGTGGATGGCCTACGAATCTGAAGGTTGAGTACGATCCTAACGCAGTGAACCCTAATACAAACGAACAGGGTATGAGCGTACTGACGGATTTCCCTTCATTGGACGACTTGCAGAATGGTATCGCAGGTATTTCCGACTATACCTATTTGACGGCAGATCAAATCGCAGAGGCGCGAGGAGCTGCTGAAATATATAAGGACAGCGGAAGCACGGCCGGCATGACGGAAAACCAGATAGATGCTATCAATGGAGCGTTGAACCTGGAGATTCCGGAAGGGGTTGAGCTGATTGCTCCGGGGCTTATCAAGGCTAAAGAAAACGAGAATGTCACCTTTGCGGCTGGTAATGCTAATATGCCGATTGACATGACCGTCACTGCATTTAGCTTGGCAGTCGTAAAAAGCGGCGAAGCAACAAGCCGTGATAAGAACGGAATTGCCACTTTCAAGGACGGAACAGGAACCTTTGCAGGATGCGAGCATCTGAAAGGAGTCACATTAAACGCAGACAGCAGCAACAGCCCTGTCATCATAGAAGACTATGCCTTTGAAGGTTGCAAAAACCTGACCGACGTCTCCATGGCGGATGTGGCAAGTCTGGGAAAGGCCCCGTTCTTTGGCTGTGAGAAGCTTAGTTTTGTAAACTTCCAGAATAGCCCGAAATATACCTGCGATGCGGAAAAGTCCATAATCTACGGACTGGATGAAAGCGGGAACGCAAATACCATCATAGAGTGTCTGCCCGGAAGGGCCAGCAATCTGAAAGAGGTGACGGCTACAGAGCTTGGCTCTGGAATCACCACAATAGCGCCGGAGGCGTTCAGAGGGAGCCATGTAAGGTCTGTGGATTTGTCCAGCACGAATGTCACAGCGATTCCGGAAGGAGCCTTTGCCAATACAGACAACCTTCAGACAGTGACATTCCCTGAGACACTGACGATAATTGGCAATTACGCCTTTGCCGGGAGCGCAGTGGACAGCTTTTATGTAAAAGGCAAGAACACAGGGTGCTCGCCGTTCGCGTTTTATGGTGAGAATGAGAGCAAGGATTCAACGAACCGTTACGGTGTCGCAGGGCTTACGCAAAAGGCCGGCGATGTCAGATGGTATTACGTGAAGGACGGCGTCACTTCCCAGGCCACAGGTGCGGCCCAGGGATTCCTCACGGAGGAGACCGAGTTCCCCACGGCTTACTATGTCATCTACACCTACCGCGGTGAGGACGGCGAGTTTACGGATGTTACCCTGGAGCAGAGAGTCGCGTCCGTGGACGAAGCGAAGCTTTCCTATCCTGAGATACCTCAGAGGGTGACTGTCAAGGGAATGACATACAGCTTCACCGACTGGGAGTATGTATTGGAGAACGGTGATACCTGGCACTTTACGGCACAGTATGATTTCGCTTTGCATGTAATCACCTTCATGGACAGCAAGGATGGCCTGAAGGAAGTCTATAAGATGGAAATCGCGGACGGCGGCAACGCACTGAGACGGGCAAAAGATGTGGAGGAGCTCGCCGCGATTATGAATGACCCGAACTTCGTCGCCTGGGACTGCGAGGGAAATCTGGAGGAAGTTACCGGTGACTATACAGCCGTGGCGAAATATCGGAACGAAGGCGAGTATGTAGTACGGTTTTATGTGAGAAAGGGCAGCATCAGCAATCCTTACGAACTGCAGTATACTACTACGGTTAAGGCAGGTTCAGATGCGCCCAGCATTAACATTCCCGCAGTGACGGATTATGTCTTCACCGAGTGGGATAAGCCGCTGAACAATATCCAGGAGGATACGGATTTTTATGCTAGGTATGCGCCTGCATCGGGAGATGGCAACAACCCGGGGACGAGTCCTAGCCCGAGTCCTGAGCCGAGTCCCAGCCCGAGCCCCAGCCCTAATCCCAGCCCCAGCCCTAGTCCGGGCCCGAGTAATGGAAACACCGGAAGCGGCAATAATACCGGAAGCGGCAACAATGCCAACCGCCACACCCTCCAGGTGCGCGGCGGAAGCGGTTCGGGACTATATGCGGCAGGAGAGCAGATCATCATTACAGCGGATGCGCCTGCAAGGGGGCAGCAGTTCACCAGTTGGACCGTGAGCCCGGCATCCACAGTGGTGACGGATAAGACCTTGTCCTCGTTCATCCTTACCATGCCTAACAATGACGTGGCGGTCATAGCGAACTACAAGGCTTCGGGAGGCACCACTACAGGCTCCGGCAATACCTCCAGCACCAACACCAACCGTCCCAACGGCACCACAGGCACAGTTGGCGGCACTACTGTAGTCATAGACAAGAACGGCCTGTCCAATACAGGCGTGGTCTCCGCTACGGTGAACGGCTCCTCTGACAACTTTACCATTAAGATAACGGAGAGCAGCAGCGCGGCGGAAGCGGTCCTGCGGGCACTGCAGGCCGAGTACGGGAGCCTTGACAACATCAAATATTTCCCCATGGACATCTCTCTCTACGATTCCACAGGGAATACGAAGATTACGGATACCACGGGCCTGTCCGTGAGCATTACCCTGCCGCTGCCGGATTCGCTGATTACCTATGCGGGCAACAACAAGGTGGCAGGCGTGGTGAACGACAAGCTGGATAAGCTGACTCCCAGGTTCACGACCATCAGCGGAGTGCCTTGCATCACCTTTACGGCAGAGCATTTCTCACCGTATGTGATTTATGTGGACATTGCGAACCTGTCGGACGGCACGATTACGGATGACACGCCGACCACAGGGGACGGCATCCATCCCAAGTGGTTCCTGTCCATTGGCCTGGCCTGCCTGTCCTTCGTGATGTTCATGATGAAGGACAACAAGGGCGCACAGAACAAAGGTCGTTCTGGAAAGAAGCAGAAAGTGGCTGTGAGGGCAAGGAATTAACGTTGAAAGGAATGTATATGAAAGGGAAAAAGCGTCTTTTAGGTGCCTTGATGGTAATAGCGGCACTGATAATCATGCAGGTTCCTGGAACGGAAGCAGATGCGTCAACATCTGCTTCCGGTTTTCAAATGGAGGGAAGTACGCTGGTAAGGTATCGGGGCACGGAGAAGAACGTGTCCGTTCCTGACACGGTGCAGGTCATCGGCCAGGGGGCTTTTGAGGACGATACGAATATCGAGTTGGTGGTGCTGCCGAACTCGGTGAAGCGGATTGAGGCCTATGCATTCTGGGGCTGCGACAATCTGGACACGGTTGTCCTGGGAAAAGGCCTGAGCGAGGTGGGGGATTATGCCTTTACCAACTGTACGGGCCTGGAGCAGATATCCATCCCCTCCACGGCGACTTCCATAGGAAGGGAAGCCTTTAAGGATTGTGTCAATCTGAAGGATATCACGATTCCACCGGAGACGGTGAACATTCATGAGTCGGCCTTTGACGGCTGCGCGCAGCTGACGATTCATTACGAGAGCGGAAGCGCGGCGGAGAAGTATGCCAAGGAGTTCTATGAGCGGCAGAAGGAGATGCCGGGGTATGAAGAGACACCGCCGTCGAATCCTTCTGACGCGGTAGAGGGAATCGTGGGCACGCCTACCCCCGAGCCGGTTCCAGAGGAGACGTCTGCGCCCACGCAGGCTCCGATAGAGGAAGGGCAGGTGCTGGGCACTACGCATGTTGTAGGGAACAGGGCGGTACTCTTTCTGAACAATGCCATGCTGCGTGTATTCGGAGGAGGGCCTGAGCAGGAGACAGGCGGTTCGGTTGCGGACGTCCCTGCGGCGGATTCCGGCAATGTGGGCGGTGTAAGTGGTTCCGATGGAAACGAAAACGGTGAGGGGCTGACAGATGCGGACATTCCGAAGTACCGGATAGTGGATGGCAGCATCGTGGCGGACCAGGCGTACTATCGGGACGCGGCGCTGGGAGACATGACCCTGGAGGACGGGATCTCCCGGATAGGGGAATTCTCCTTTGCCAGGAGCTCCCTGACATCCATCGGACTGCCCCAGGGGCTGGAGCATATCGGCTATGGCGCTTTCTATCACTGCAGCCGGTTGGCGGATGTCGCGCTGCCGGACAGCGTCATGTGCGTGGAGCCGAAGGCCTTTGAGCACAGCTTGTGGGTGGACAGTTTCCTGGCCGGCGGAAGCCCTGAGGACGGAGAGGAGAGCGCCGAAGCGGGAGACTTCCTGGTGACAGGCGGGGTCCTGGTGGCCTATCGGGGGGATTCGAAGGAGGTAGCGGTTCCTGAGGGCGTGCGCGTGATTGCCGGGGAGGCGTTCCGCGGCCACACGGAGATGGAGCGCGTTGCCCTGCCGGACAGCCTGCTGGTGATAGGCGAAGGGGCGTTTGAGGGCTGTACCGGCCTGGGAGAGATCGCCCTCGGAAAGAATGTGGAGGAAATCAAGGACAGGGCTTTCCTGGGGAATGGGGTATCGGAAATCTCCATCCCTGCGTCCGTGAGGGAAATAGGGCTTCAGGCCTTTGGCAATACCGTGCTTACTTATGAGGGCGCGGAAGCGGAATATACCTATGAGCCTTCGGCAACAAGGCTGGCCAATGAGGCTTACCGTGTCTATGACGGAACGGACAGCGGGGAGCCGGGCATCACGGTGGAGGGGCTGGAAGGGGCGTCCGCTACATTGGAAGGGGCTGCCAGGAGCTATGCCCTGACTGTGGAGCAGCCCGAGGATGTGGGCAGGATGGAAAGCGCATTCCGGCGCGCCCTCCAAAGCGGCATTCCGGAGGGGATGGCTATATACAGCCTTACCCTGACGGACGAGAGCGGGATTCCGCTGATGAAGCTGGGAAATCGGGCCCTTGACATGGAAATCCCTGTTCCGGAGGGACTGCAGGGACGCAAGCTGCAGGTCGTGACACTAGACGGGAACGGCCAGCTGGAAGCGGTGGAAGCGGAGAAGATTACGCTGGATGGCAGGGAGGCTCTGTATTTCAGGCTGGATCAGGTGTCCATGATCGGGATATGGAGAGTGGAAAAGGAAGGTGATATCCAAGGTATTGCTCCAAATGGAAATGTCGATGTTGTAATGCCTATCGTTACGCCGACTGAGTCCCCGATTCCTGTGCCGACAGTTGCGCCAACGGAGTCCCCGATTCCAGTACCAACAGTTGCGCCGACAGAAGCTCCGACTCCAGTGCCAACACTTGCGCCGACAGAGTCTCCAATTCCAGTGCCGACAGCTACACCGACAGAGGTGCCTGAATCAACGGGTGGCAATGATAATTCGGGACAACAGAGTAATGCTTACGATTACGTATTGAATACTCGTACAAAGTTGATACATTATCCGAATTGTGCAGAAGTTAGTGAGATAGCACCTCATAACTATGCGGAATCCAATGGGCCGATTGATAGTCTGCAAGAACAAGGATATGAGACTTGCTGGAATTGTTTTGGAAATACAACAAATAACCCTTCAAGTTCAGGTGGCAATAATTCTAATATATTCAATAAAGACCAACAGAGTACAGATGTTGTTTATGTGTTGAATATAAATACGGGGAGGATTCATATTCCTGCGTGCAGATATGTGCCTACAATAAAAGAGGAAAATTATGCGACTTCCAACGAAACAATAGCGTCATTAGAAGCACAGGGCTATGTACGCTGTAAGGTTTGTCTTAAGTATTGATGATATATGGACGTAAAAAGGGCTGGCGGCTGGGAATGATATCCCACCACAGCCTTTTTTCAGTTACTTTTGAAATAAAATTGACAAAATATAGCAGCCCTGGCCGTTGTTTTTTTAGGAAAGATACTTTATAATGTATGCATCAGTTTTGACTTGTGGGAGGAACCATGAAAGAAAAGGTAGTGGTAGGCATGTCAGGAGGCGTGGATTCCTCCGTGGCGGCCTATCTTCTGAAGGAACAGGGCTATGAAGTCATAGGCGTCACCATGCAGATATGGCAGGACGGCGCCGGGGAGGAAACCTGTGACAGCCAGGGGTGCTGCGGCCTGTCGGCGGTGGAGGATGCCAGGAGAGTGGCCCAGGCCCTGGAGATTCCCCATTACGTGATGAATTTCAGGCAGGAGTTCAAATGCCATGTGATAGATTATTTCGTAGAAGAATATCTGCAGGGACGTACACCGAACCCCTGCATCGCCTGCAACCGCTACGTGAAGTGGGAGGCGCTTCTGGATCGCAGCCTTGCGATCGGAGCGGATTACATAGCCACGGGGCACTACGCCAGGATTGCCAGGCTCCCCAACGGACGGTACTCCATCCGCCGGGGCGTAAGCGAGAAAAAGGATCAGACCTATGCCCTCTACAGCCTGACCCAGGAGCAGCTCGCCCACACCCTGATGCCCGTGGGCGAGTATGAGAAGGCGGAAGTCCGCGCCATAGCCAGCCGCCTGGGGCTGCCCGTGGCCCAGAAGCCGGACAGCCAGGAAATCTGCTTCGTGCCGGATGACGACTACGCAGGCTTCATCGATGGCCAGGCTCCGGGACGGGTTCCTGGCCCGGGCGATTTCGTGGACGCGGAAGGAAAAGTGCTGGGCAGACACAAAGGCATCACCCATTACACCATAGGCCAGCGCAGAGGCCTGGGGCTGCCCGGCGAAAAGCGGGTCTATGTGACGGAAATCCGCCCGGATGCCAATGAGGTAGTCATCGGGGACAACGAGAACCTTTTTACCCGGGAAGTAATCTGCGACCAGGTCAGCTTCATGGCCATAGAGGATCTGGAAGCGCCCATGCGGGTGCTGGCCAAGATTCGTTACAACCATAAGGGCGGGTACTGCCGGATAGAGAAGCTGCCGGACGGGCGTGTCCGTGCCTTATTCGAATCGCCGGTGCGGGCGGCCACGCCGGGGCAGTCCATCTGCTTCTATGACGGGGAGTATGTGTGCGGCGGGGGCATCATCACGGGAGGATAAACCACATGAGCGGATATACGGCATCAGCGGATATAGCGCATAAGCGGATATGCCGCGCAGGCAGATATGCCGTATAGACGGAAGAACCCGGCCACAGGCAGGCGAATCGGAAGGCCGCAGCTGACAGAGGACAGGCAACTTTCCGCGGGAAAAGCATATAAATAGGAAGACAGATTATTGCGGAGAAGTGGAAATATATGGATTTTATGAATCAGACATCTTTCAAAAGGAGCCGTTTCGGCTCTGTTACAGGGACAATCGTGGAGCTGGTGCCTACCAGGATCGGGAACCGCCGCGCGGACGGCTGCATGCTGTTCATCACGGTGGAGGACATGGACGGGAACACCGTGAATTTCGTGGTGACGCCCTCCACCTATGTGGTGGATTTCGAGACCCTGGCCGTGGGGATGATGTGCACCTTCTGGTACTCCATGGACGCGCCCATGCCCCTGATCTATCCGCCCCAGTACAACGCGGTGGCGGCGGCGGTCCAGAAGAATGGGCGGATGGTGGATGTAGGGTATTACGACACCTCGCTGGTGAACGAGGATCAGACCCTGCAGCTGAACCTGGACGGCAGCGTGGAGGTGCGCACCACCAACAACCAGTACTTCCAGGGGAGCCCCACAGGACGGAACCTGGTGGTGACCTACGACAATTCCACCAGGAGCATACCGGCCCAGACAACGCCTTTGAAGATAGTGGTGCTCTGCGATTTCTGCGGGAGATAGGCGGCGCCGCTGAAGATGTCAGACAGCGAGAGAGGAAGAAACGATGTATTTCAGATGCAAGAATTGTGGCGGCAATGTGGTATACAGTCCGGAGAGGCATGGCATGTACTGTCCCTACTGCGAGAGCGAGGGCAGCGACGAGCGGGCGGAAGGGCAGACAGAGGCGCTGACCCTCTGCCCCAACTGCGGCGGAGAGGTGGAGGTGCAGGAGCATACCTCGGCCACCCAGTGCCCCTACTGCGACAGCTTCCTGATATTCAACGAGCGGGTGGAGGGGAAGTTCGCCCCCAGGATGCTGATTCCTTTCCAGATGGGCAAGGAAAACTGCAAGAAGTCCCTGCGGGAGAAGTTCAGGAAATGCCGGTTCTCCCCCACGGACTTCCTCTCCGAGGCCCGGCTGAACAGCATGCAGGGCTACTATGTGCCCTACTGGTTCTATGATTACAAGACTGTCTGCCGCTATCAGGGGGAGGGCACCAAAATCAGGGTCTGGCGCAGCGGGGACAAGGAATACACGGAGACCAGCGTCTATGCCATAGAGCGCAGCATGGACATGGATTTCGAGAGGATTCCGGTGGATGCCTCGGAACAGATGCCGGACGATGTGATGGATCTCCTGGCCCCCTTCCAGTACGGCCAGATGGTGGACTTCAGCCCCCGGTTCATGTCCGGCTTCTACGGGGAGAAGTACAACATGCCCGCCGGTGAGGTGGAGAACCGGGCCATGGCGCTGATGAAGGAGGACGCGTCCAAGCTCCTGCGGGAGAGCTACGCCGGGTACAATACGGTGCGCACCGTGCGGGAGGACATCTACGTGAAGGACAGCAGGGCATCCTATGGGCTGCTGCCGGTGTGGAAGTACATATACCGATATAAGGAGCAGGACTACCCCTTTTACGTCAACGGACAGACGGGGAAGATCGTGGGGACAGCGCCCTTCTCCCGGGCGAAGTTCCTGGCGTACACCGGCACGCTGTGGGTCTGCCTGACGGCGGCCCTGGCGCTTCTGCAGATACTGTTAGGGCTGCTTTGATTCGACACGGAAATGCAGGCGAAAGAGGTTGGAAAATGGAAGAGGATTTTAAGAAAGAAGCAAGGAAACAATATCTGCACTATTTCCGCTTTTGGTTCATCGGGATTGGAATCCTGGCGGCGGCGTGCATCGCGGCGGCGCTGTCGGCCCGGACGCGGGACATGCCCAGGGCAAACAACGAGGCGCCTAAGGAGCGGGTGTATGACTACGCGGACGTCCTCACCGACGCGGAGGAAGAGGATCTGCGGGAATATATAGCGAAGACGGAGAGGGAGCTGCACATAGACATCGTGCTGGTGACCTTCAGCCAGTCAGTGGAAGGGCAGGAGGCCATGGAGCAGCACGGCCTGCGGTCAGCGGACTGGGAGCAGAACATGCGCGACCTGGCGGACGATTTCTGGGACGAGAATCGATACGGCTACAACAAGGGGTTCGAGGGGGACGGCGTCCTGCTGCTGCACAACTGGTACGAGGGCCAGAACGGCGAGCACCTGTCCACCAGCGGCAGCGTGGAGCAGCGCTTCAGTGTCAGGGACATCGACCAGGTGCTCTATGCGGTGGACGATTATTATGCCACGGATCCCCACAGGGCCTACAGGGCCTATGTGAAAGAGGTGGCCAAGCTCATGGACACGTCCCTGTCCCTGCCCTTTTCCTGGGGGCTGGTGGCCATTCTGCCTGTCATCGTGGCCATAATCTATGCCGTCAGCGGCGCCTCCCAGAAGAAAGCGGAGAACACGGTGGCGGTGAACGCCTATGTGGCGGGCGGCAGGCCGGAGCTTCGGAATAAGGAGGACATGCTGATCCGCAAGAACGTGGCCGCCAGGAGGATTGAGACGGACTCCGGCAGCGGAGGCGGAGGCGGGCGCAGCGGAGGCGGAGGGCACCATACCAGCAGCGGCGGGGCCAGCCATGGAGGCGGGAGCCACAGGCATTAGGGGCCCGGAGACGTAAAGAAGGGCATTGGGCAAAGAGAAAAGAGGCGGAGAAGATGAGGGCAAATTACCATACCCATACATGGCGGTGTAGGCATGCTTCGGGGACGGAGAGGGAATATGTGGAGAACGCTATCCGGGGCGGGCTTAAGATTCTGGGGTTTTCCGACCACACGCCCTATTCCTACCCAAAGGAGTTTGTCTCCCACATGCGGATGCAGGTGGATCAGCTGGAGGGCTATGTGGACACGGTCCTGGATCTGAAGCGGGAATACAGGGAGGACATCGAGATCCATCTGGGCCTGGAGGTAGAGTATTACACGGAGCATTATATCGAGTATTTCCATAAGCTGCAGCGCCTGGTGGCGGACTATCCTGTGGAATATTTCCTGCTGGGCCAGCATTACATCGAATGCGAGATCGGCGGCAGTTGGAGCGGGCGGCCCACCGATGCCCCCGGGGTGCTGGAGAAATACTGCGCGCAGACCATACAGGCCATGGAGACGGGGTATTTCACCTATGTGGCCCATCCCGACCTGATCCGGTTCACGGGGGACGAGGGCATCTATGAGGAGCAGATGCGGCGGCTCTGCCGGAAAGCAAAAAGCCTGGGCCTGCCCCTGGAGATCAACTGCCTGGGAATCTACGAAGGCAGGAATTATCCCAGCGAGCGCTTCTGGGAGATCGCCGGGAAGGAGGGCTGCGAGGCAATCGTCGGGATAGACGCCCATGACGCGGAAGCCCTGAACCGGCCGCAGCCCATACAGGAGGCGGAGGATATAGCCAGGCGGTACGGGCTTTCGCTGCGGGAGACAGTGGAGCTTCGGCCTCCGGTCTGAGGGGCATGGAGGAAAAAGGAAACAGGATGTACAAATAAATTCCGCAAGGAGGAAAGCAAATGAGGCTTGTCACGCAGACACATGTAACAGCGGAGGTATTCGGGGACGAGGTCTGCATCCCGATTCTGAAGAAGGCGGGCTTCGAGGCCCTGGACTGGTCCTTCTTCGGCATGGAGCTGGGGGAGGGAATCTGGTGCACCGATGCCTGGAGGGAGCATGCCCTCCGCCTGAAGGAGACCGCCGCCCAGTGCGGCATCGGATTCTCCCAGGCCCACGCGCCCTTCCCCACTTCCAGGGAAGAGGAGCCCTACGACAGGGAGATTCGGAAACGGATCCTCCGCGCCATGGAGGCCGCTGCGTTGATGGGTGTACGGAATATCGTTGTACACCCCATGCAGGAGCTGGAGTACGCGACGAACCGGGACAGGCTTTGGGAGGAGAACCTGGAATTCTACCGCAGCCTGATACCTTACTGCCAGGAATACGGAATCCGCATCTGCGCGGAGAACATGTGGCAGAGGGATAAAAAGAGGGGCTATATCGTGGACAGCGTCTGCGCCCCGCCGGAGGAGTTCTGCGGGCTGCTGGACGAGCTGGACAGCCCTTGGATCGTGGGCTGCCTGGATCTGGGGCACTGCGCTTTGGTGGGCAGGGAGCCCCAGGACGTGATCCGTGCCATGGGGGCGAAGCGGCTCCAGGCTCTGCATGTCCATGACGTGAACTATGTCCGGGACTGCCACACCATGCCCTTCATGGAGGCTCTGGACTGGGAGGCCATAACCGGCGCACTGGCGGAGATCGGCTACGAGGGGGACTTCACCCTGGAGGCGGACGAATTCCTGCGGGGGCTTCCTCCCGAGCTGATGCCCGAGGCCAGCGCCCTGATGGCGAAGACGGGGCATTACCTGATAAAGCGCATCCGGGAGCAGGCGGCGGGAGCGTAGAGCGGGAGACCGGCGGCCCATGGCAGAACGGCATAGGAAAATGGCATGGAAAGACGGCATAGAAAAGGCATCCGTGGTGAGAGACGGATGCCTTTTTTGCATGTTGCCTATGGATTTATTTGTCCTGTGGTTCAGGCCATCTCGTTGACGGCCTTGCTGATACGGGAAACCTTGTGGGCAATGTTGTTCTTGTGATAAACACCCTTGCTTCCGGCCATCTCGATGACCTTTGTGGCAGCGGACAGCTCTGCTGTAGCGGCAGCCTTGTCCCCGGTAGCGATAGCGGCATAGACCTTCTTGATAGCGGTCTTGACGCCCGATTTGATGGCTTTGTTCCTCTCCGCCTTTGTGCGGTTCACCAGGATTCTCTTCTTTGCAGATTTAATGTTAGCCAAGTCGTACACCTCCAATTGTATACAA
>OFFK01000870.1_pt1 | contig 24099 bp, 17 predicted proteins | sample 1521361 | NCBI WGS metagenome assembly OFFK01 (sample SAMEA3504096, study PRJEB24116) | mouse gut metagenome | biome: mouse gut; feature: mouse-associated habitat; material: faeces | place: Denmark | collected 2011 | reverse complement strand
GATGTGACTGCTCTTGCTCCCAAACGTCGGGAGGATGATCGAGTGTTGACCCAGGGCGAGAAGAATATCCGATGGGCCTTAAATAAGTTCTTCTACACCACGAAGAAACAATCTCTGATGACTGCCTACACAATGATGCTCAAGGAGAAGTATTGTGATGCCCTGGGAGTACTCGCTGAGGAATACCCGTCCTACTATCAGTTCCGGTACTTCTATCGTAAGACCAGGAACCTCCAGAACTTCTATATCTCCCGTGATGGATTGAAGAACTACCAACGGAACAACCGTCCTCTGACTGGTGAAGGAGTACAAGAGTTTGCTCCTGCTGTCGGCGTTGGAATGTTCGATGCTACGGTGTGTGACATCTATCTTGTCAATGACACTGGAAGTCTGGTGGGTAGACCAATCCTGACAGCCTGTATTGATGCCTATAGTGGCTTGTGTTGTGGGTACTCGTTATCGTGGGAAGGTGGCGTATATAGCCTTCGGGGACTGATGCTCAACATCATTGCTGATAAGGTTGCATGGTGTCAAAAGTTCGGTATCTCCATCCAGAAGGAAGATTGGGACTGCGATATGCTTCCGGCTACGTTCATCACTGATATGGGTAGCGAGTACAAATCGGGGAACTTTGAGCAGATCGCAGAGCTGGGTGTTAAGGTAGTCAATCTCCCTTCTTACAGACCTGAATTGAAGGGTTTGATAGAGAAATTCTTCGATTTGATTCAAGAGAGCTACAAGAAACACTTGAAGGGCAAGGGTGTCATTGAGCCTGACTATCAGGAGCGTGGTGCGCATGACTACCGGAAGGATGCTTGTCTGACTATGGTTGACTTTGAGAAAATCGTGTTGCATTGCATCGTTTACTATAACTCTCAGAGAATCATTGAGAATTTTCCCTATACCGAGGACATGATAGCAGCTCAGGTGAAGCCCTATGCTTCCCAAATCTGGAATTGGGGAAAATCCCAAATCGGGGCTAATCTCATCGGAATTAGGAAAAGGAAGTTGATGCTTACCCTGTTACCCAGGACTACGGGTAAGTTCAGCAGATACGGGTTGAAGGTAAACAAGCTGCGGTATCACTGTGAGGGATACACCGAGCAATACCTGTCTGGCGGAACGGTGACCGTGGCCTACAATCCAGAAGATGTGACCTGTGTGTGGGTGTTGGAGGACAGTGTGTATACCGAGTTCACGATTATAGAATCTCGCTTCCAGGGCAAAGACTTAACAGCAGTACAGGAGCTACAAGAGAGCCAGAGAACCATTGCCAGAAGTGCAGTCAGGGATAACCTACAGGCCCAAATCAATCTTGCCCAACACATTGAGGCTATTGCGGGTAGTGGTGCTGGCCATAGTGATGTTCACATGAAGAATATCCGCAACACTCGTAAGCGTGAACAGACCAAGAACCATCGAGACTACATGAAGGAGGGAACAAGCCGTGAGTGATCTTACAGACATTATCCGTATCCTGCCGCCGATGAAATCAGGGAGCGAGTTGCTGTCTGCGCTGGAAGTGTTGCCAGAGTACGACAATGCCATCTGTGATGCCGATACTCCTGTGCGGCTCATGGCTCTATCTGACCTCTACAGGGTGTATGTCCCTTCTCGGATGTCACTTGAAATCTATAGCAAGCTATATCTGGCTCTAATGCGCTCCTTGCAGAAGAAAAGTACAACACTGGCAACCCAGCAGAAGAACCAGAATTATAGGGCCATCATTCAGCAAGAGTACAACGGCATCATGGGTGGTTCCGACAGTTTCACCATCATAGGGGCGTCTGGCATCGGTAAGAGTTCAGCCATCAGCAGAGCAATCACGTTGATTACTGAAAATCGTGTGATTAAGGTCGAGAATCCATATACGAATATCATTCCCTGCATCTGTGTCCAGTGTCCCTTCGATTCTTCTGTCAAGGGCCTGCTGTTGGAAATACTTCGGAAAGTCGATGAAGTCATTGGCGGTAATTACTACCCAAACGCATTACGGGCCAGGACTACAACGGATATGTTGATTGGCAGCGTCAGTCAGGTGGCATTGAACCATATCGGGCTACTGGTGGTGGACGAGATTCAGAACGTGTGTAACAGCAAGAACGGAAAGAGCCTTGTAGGGATGCTTACCCAGCTTATCAACAATAGTGGTATTTCAATCTGCATGGTGGGTACTCCTGAGAGTGCGGTGTTCTTTGAACAGGCTATACAGCTTGCCCGTAGGTCACTAGGGCTGCGGTATGATGTGATGGGGTACGGGGACAGCTTCAAGCAATTCTGCGAAGTTCTGTACTCCTATCAGTACGTGAAACAAAGGTCAGCAATCACCGATGGCATTATGGAATGGCTTTATGAGCATACATCCGGGAATATATCGGTAGTGGTTTCTCTGATCCATGATGCTCAGGAGATCGCCATTCTCAACGGCAGAGAAATTCTAAACCTGGAATCGTTGAACGAAGCCTACCAGCAGCGGCTATCCCTGCTACATGGGTTCATTCAACCGAAGCCAAAGTGCCAGACCTCGAAACCCAAGCGAAGGACTACGGCTCCCAAGGTCTATGCTGCTGTGGAGACGGACGGAGAATTTACGATTGCTGGTCTGGTATCCCAGGCCAAGAGTGAGGACGTTGACATCGTGGAGCTGTTGAAGAAGCATTTGCCAGTGGTGGAGGTGGCGGTATGATCTCCTACTTTCCCGCCATTTATCCTGATGAACTGGTGTATAGCTGGTTCTGCCGATACTACGTCCATTCTGGTTTCTTTTCAAGTAAATCAGCCATGCAGGAGTTGTATTGCAAGCGATCAGATAATCCCAGCAAAGAGTTTATCGGGAATCTCAATCCTGGCGTCATGGAGCAGATCGCAAAGATGTACTCCCTTGACAAGCTGGTGCTGGAACATACGATGTATCCCCAGTATGCCCGCTTCATCCCGTTGGAGCAAAAGACAACTGCACTGTATCGGTTGGGATATGATAACTGTGATGCACACCACCTGTTCTGTGTTCTCCCTCGGTCTGAGGGGGAACAATATCTGCGGTTCTGTCCGCTGTGTGTAAATGAGGACAGGGAGACATATGGTGAAACCTACTGGCATCGGAAGCATCAAATCCGAAACATGAGTATCTGCACAAAGCACAAATGTAGGCTTGTGGAATCCAGTGTTCCGGCGAAGAGTGAGCAGGGCTTTGTGTTCTGCCCGGCAGAGCACTACATAGGCCCCAATAAGGTTGCCTTTGAGGACGATCCCCAGATGATCCGGTTTGCAAGTTATCTGGAATCCGTATTTGACGCACCAATGGATTTGAGTGATGATATTTCAGTGAGTTCTATCCTGTACGATGGTTTAAGCCGGACGAAGTATTTGAAGCCGTCCGGTCGAAGCAGGTACACAAAGATGCTTGCCGATAATCTGAATGTGTTCTATGGATACATGGGGCTATGTAATATAGCGAGTATGTACCAGATTCAGAGGGTATTGCTGGGGAGCCGGTCTGATTTTTCCGTTGTCTGCCAGATTGCTTTCTTCCTGGGGATGAAACCAGAGGAGCTAACCGCTCCCTCCTTGACATTGGAACAGATTCAGCAGGAGCAGGACAGCCACTACATGAAAGATACCGCCCCCGTAGACTGGGTACAGTTGGATGCAGACACAGCCCCTATATTGGAAAAGGTTGTCCAAGGCGTATATGATGGCACGGCCAACGAGAACAGTAGGCCCGAACGAGTATCAGAGAGACTTGTGTATCGGGAGATGGGCTTGCTGGGGCATCAACTGGAGAATATGCCAAGATGCAGGGCCATCTTTGAACGATACACAGAGACCTATCCCGAGAGCTGGGCCAGGAAGATCATTTGGGCATATCAGAGATTAAGAGCGCAAGGTAAGCCCTTCTATTGGTCGGATATTAGGAAACTCTCAGGGGTGAAAAAGAAGAACTTTCAATCAATCATCCCCTATCTAGTGAATCACACAGACGATAATATGGTCAATCAAATCATAGCTTTAGTTGCAACGGATACATAAAGAATCCCCTATGCTACTTTGAATGGAGAGCCTGTTTTCAGTCTTCACTACACGCTTTGATATGATTCATACGATAAAGCGACATAAGGTGCGTTGATATACCCTCTAGCCTCATAAAAACATGAAATTCTCGGGACTTTGATATTGAAACTCGAAGATAGATGTCGTATAATAGTTCTGTATATACTTTTGCTAGAAAAGGTGGTGGGCAAGCACTCATGAGTCTAAGCTCTAATGTCCATGAAAAGGCGGGGCTTATTTGGGCCATCGCCGATAAGTTGACCGGGGTGTACAAGCCCCACGAATACGGCGAGGTCATCCTGCCCTTGACCGTGATCCGCCGCTTTGACTGCATTTTGGCCGACACCAAGGATGCAGTGCGGACAAAGTATGAGGAAGTCAAAAAACTGCCCATGCGGGATGTGTTGCTCCGGCAAGTCGCCGGACATCCGTTTTACAATGTCAGCCAGTACACCTTCGAGCGTCTGCTGAATGAGCCAGACAGCATTGAGGATAATCTCCGGGACTACCTCAATGGCTTCTCCGCCAATGTTCGGGATATTCTGGAGAAGTTCAAGTTCGATGGGCACATCACGACTATGGCAAACAAGGGCATTCTGTATATTGTCATCAAAGAGTTTACCACCCCTCACGCAGATCTGCACCCGGATAAAATCTCCAATCTGGAGATGGGCTACATCTTTGAAGAGATAATCCGCCGCTTTTCCGAGGCGCACAACGAGGATGCCGGACAGCACTACACGCCCCGCGAGGTCATCCGGCTCATGGTGAACCTTCTATTCTGCGATGACAGCGACATTCTCTCTGGGAAAAACGTGGCACGGACGATCTATGATCCCGCCTGCGGCACCGGGGGTATGCTCTCTGTTGCGGAAGAATATCTGCGCCAACTCAACGCTACCGCCCAGCTTGTGGCGTTCGGGCAGGAGATCAACGACCAGACCTTTGCCATCTGCAAGGCGGATATGCTCATCAAGGGCGATAAGGCCGACTTCATTATGGATGGCAACACCCTGTCTAATGACCAGTTCACAGGCCAAACCTTCGATTATATCATATCAAACCCTCCATTTGGAAGAGAATGGAAGAACGAAAAGTCAACTGTGGAGATGGAAGCAAAGCTCGGCTACGCCGGACGTTTCGGCCCCGGATTACCCTCTGTGGGGGACGGGCAGATGCTGTTTCTGTTGACCGCAATCTCCAAGATGAAAGACCCAACAAAGGGTGGTAGCCGCATCGCCATTATCCACAACGGGTCTCCCCTGTTCACTGGGGACGCCGGCAGTGGGCCGTCTGAGATTCGCCGCTATATTCTGGAGAATGATTTGCTGGAAGCCATCATCGCTCTGCCCAACGACATTTTCTACAATACGGGCATTGCAACCTATATTTGGCTGCTGTCCAACAAGAAAAAGGGAACACGGCGTGAAGGTAAAGTCCAGCTCATCAATGCCAACGGCCTGTTTGAGAAACGAAGGAAATCTCTGGGCAGTAAGCGGAACGACATTCCAGAGGATGCGATTACTGAGATTACGCGGCTCTATGGGGACATGGCCGTGGGCGAGATCAGCAAGGTTTTCGATACTACGGACTTCGGCTATACGAAGATCGTGGTGGAGCGGCCTTTGCGTGATGAACACGGGAAACCAGTGCTGAAAAAGGGAAAGTCACAGCCAGATACGGCACTTCGGGATACGGAAAATGTGCCGCTGAAAGAGGATATCCGCACCTACTTTGAACGCGAGGTTTTGCCGTTTGTCCCGGATGCCTGGATCGACGAGAGCAAATCAAGGGTGGGATATGAGATTCCCTTTACCCGGTACTTCTATCAGTACGAAGCTCCCAGACCGTCCGCAGAGATCATGGCGGAGATACTGGAACTGGAGAAGGGGCTTGATGAAGAGCTGCGGGAGGTGTTCGCACCATGAGGGAGATGAAGCACTCCGGTGTATCATGGATTGGGGAGATTCCGGCAGATTGGGAATTGAGCAAGATTGGCTCACTCTATGACGAACGTAGCCAGAAAGTAAGTGACCAGGACTATATGCCATTATCCGTAACTAAGCAAGGAATCGTACCGCAACTTGAATCGACCGCAAAAACGGATCATGGTGATAGTAGGAAGCTCATACGGAAGGGCGACTTTGTGATTAACAGTCGTTCTGATCGGCGGGGTTCTTGTGGCATTTCTCAATATGATGGGTCATGCTCACTGATTAACACTGTTCTGAGGCCACGGCGAGAAATGAGTAATGTATACTTCAGCTTCGTGTTCCGTTCTGACCTGTTTGCTGATGAGTTCTATCGCTGGGGAAATGGAATTGTGGATGATTTATGGTCTACAAAATGGTCAAGTATGAAGCGGATATATATCCCCTTTCCTCCATTAGACGTTCAGCGACAAATTGCTACCTACCTTGATGCCAAGTGCGCCAAGATCGACGCGGTCATTGCCAAACAGCAACAGGTGATTGAAAAACTGAAAGCCTATAAGCTGTCGGTCATCACAGAGACTGTCACCAAGGGATTGAACCCGAATGTGCCGATGAAGGACAGTGGGATTGAGTGGATTGGCAGTACACCTATTGACTGGAAAATCCTGAAGTTTGGGCTTGCCGCTCGTGTGTCTGCTAATCTTGTATCTCCAGTGGATTATTGGGACTATCCACAGATTTCGCCGGAGTCTGTCGAAAAGGATTCCGGACGGATATTGGAGCATAAAACCGTCGCAGAGGCTGGGGTAATAAGCTGGAATCATCTTTTCGTTAGGGGACAGATTATATACTCAAAAATCAGGCCGTTACTGAATAAGGTTGCTATCGCGCCGTTTGACGGTCTGTGTAGTGCAGATATGTACCCTATCGACACTGAGAACGACCCTGGATTCATTACATATGTAATGCGGTCTTGTTATTTTACCGCACAAGTAGGTCTCGTGACGGAAAACAGGGTGAAAATGCCCAAGATCAACCAATCTGAGTTATCAAAGATTATGATAACACTTCCGCCATTGCAGGAACAAGTTGAATTGGCTGAGTATTTGGATAAGAAATGCAAAAGGCTTGACCATGTCATAGAACAAAAACAAGCACTCATCGATAAACTGACCCAGTACAAGAAGTCCCTCATCTATGAGGTCGTAACAGGCAAGCGGGAGATAGATACGGAATTGCCGCAAGCAACCACTGTTGCGGTTGTATCTCCAGAGTTGCTTAGATACATGAAAGCTGTCCTGATGGCACGACTGATTGACGGACTTGGCGATCATGTTCTGGGGCGTGTCCAAGTGCAAAAGGGACTGTACTTTGCGGAAACATCTCCCAACCTAGGACTTCATCTTGATACGGATTATGCCCGATATAAACACGGTCCATATGATCGGGAAATTCAGAGCTATGAAGCTATCATGGCAGAGCATGGATGGATCTATACTTCTGGCGAGCAAGATCACACCATCTACAGGCGTGGCGAACATTTCTCTGAATATTGGGGCGAGTACCAGCGATTATTCCCCAACTGCGAAGGGACTGTGCAGAGGATAATTGACTTTGTAAAACAATTTCAATATACCAAGGATGTTGAGAAAGTTGCGACACTCTTTGCCGCATGGAACGATTTTATCATTGATGGAGTTGCATCGCCTACGGATGAGAAAATCATTGCAGAGGCCCGCTATCACTGGACAAAAAACAAGAGAAGAATCAAGGATCGTACTTGGAGAAAGTCGCTTGCCCAGTTGAAGAGTGCGCAGTTCATTCCTCAAGGTCATGGCAAGCACACAGTGAAATGGCAAGGGGGAGAAGCGCATGGATGATTTCGATGTAAGGGAAAAGCGTTTTGAACAGGACATCGCCGACTACCTGACCACCCAGGGCGGCTACACTGTGGGCGACCCGCGAGCCTTTGACCGTAAGCTGGCCCTGGACACCACGCCCTTTGTACAGTTCATCCAAGAGAGCCAACCCAGGCAGTGGGAGCGGTTCAGGAAAATCTACGGTTCCGACAGTGAAAAGCAGATCGTTTCCCGCTTCTGCCGGGAAGTCCATCAAACCCATCTGCTTCATGTCCTGCGCCATGGGTTTACCGACCGAGGAATCAAGTTCCGGGCAGTCTTCTGGAAGCCGGAAACCTCTCTGAACGATACCACACAAGAGCAGTATTCTGCCAATATTTTCCACTGCGCCCGACAGCTCCACTATTCCCTGACCAATGAGAACAGCGTGGACATTGTGCTGTTCCTCAATGGTATTCCTGTGGTTTCCATGGAATTGAAATGCCAGTTTACCGGACAGGACACCACCAATGCCATCCAGCAGTACAAGTTCACCCGCGACGGTAAGGCTCCTATCTTTGAATTCAAGCGCCGGGTGCTGATCCACTTTGCGGTGGATTTGACCAACGTGTATATGACAACCAAGCTGGAGGGCGGCGCGACCTATTTTCTGCCGTTTAATCAGGGCAGCAACGGAGCTGGACGTGTCGGCGGCAAAGGAAATCCCGATAATCCGGACGGCTATGACACCGCCTATCTCTGGGAGTCTGTGTTGTGTAAGGATCGGCTGCTGGAGTTGCTGCAACGTTATCTGCATCTACAGGTGGAGCGTGACCGAAAGACCGGAGCGGTCAAATCCGAGCGGCTGATTTTCCCTCGATACCATCAACTGGACGTGGTAACAAAACTGCTGGCGAATGTGAGGGAGAATGGACCAGGTCACAACTACCTCATTCAGCACAGTGCGGGTTCCGGCAAATCCAACTCCATCGCATGGTTGGCGCATCGGCTCTCTAGTCTCCACAATGGCCAGAACGAAAAGATTTTTCAGTCCGTGATTATCGTAACGGATCGACGAATATTGGACAGTCAGCTTCAGGATACGGTCTACCAGTTTGACCATGTAGAGGGTGTAGTGCAGAAGGTCAAGAAATCCTCACAGCTTCGAGACGCGATCAACAACGGAGTCGGGATCATTATTACCACGCTGCAAAAGTTTCCGGTGATCTATAAGGAAGTCCGCTCCGGGAACAAAGCCTTTGCCATCATCGTAGATGAAGCTCATTCTTCCCAAACAGGAAATGCCGCGAAAAAGCTCAAGCGAGCGTTGGCAGACACTGAGAAGATTTTAGAGGAATACGCCGCGCAGGAGAATGCGGAAGAAGATGCCCGAAAAGACAACGAAGATAAGCTGCTGGACGAGTTGGCCGCGCAGGGTGAGCATGAAAATATGTCCTTTTTTGCATTCACGGCCACACCAAAAGACAAGACCTTACAGATGTTTGGAACGATTGGCGAGGACAACAAGCGGCACCCCTTCCACATCTACTCCATGCGGCAGGCGATTGAGGAACACTTCATTCTGGATGTCCTCAAAAATTATATGACCTACCGGATGTACTACAAAATTGTCAAATCTATCCCAGACAATCCAGAGTTGGATACTGTGGCTGGAGTCAAAGCGATTCTCAACTATGAATCTCTGCATCCGCATAACATCGCTCAGAAGACCTCCGTCATGCTCGAACACTTTTGCAACGTGACACGCCACAAGATCGGCGGCAAGGCAAAAGCTATGGTGGTTACACCGTCCCGTCTCCATGCGATTCGTTATGTACAGGAATTCAAGCGGCAAATCGCAGAGAAGGGGTGTACGGATCTGGATGTACTCGTGGCGTTCTCCGGTGAAATTGAGGACGATGGAGAGAAGTTTACAGAGGAGAAACTGAACCATACCGCCGATGGCAAGACGATCTCAGAGAAGGCCCTGCCAGAAACGTTTCACTCTGACGAATACGGCATTCTGATTGTGGCAGAGAAATATCAGACGGGCTTTGACGAGCCGCTTCTGCATACCATGTTCGTGGATAAAAAGCTGTCCGGAGTTAAGGCAGTGCAGACGCTTTCCCGGCTGAACCGCACCACTAAGGGGAAGCAGGACACCTTTGTGCTGGACTTTGTAAACTCGGCGGATGACATTCAGAAAGCATTTGAGCCATATTACGAGGAAACGATTCTCGAAGAGGAAACCGACCCCAATGTAGTCTATGACCTAAAGAACACATTAGATGAGTACCGCATCTATCAGCAAATGGAAGTGGAAAGGGCTGCGGATTTGTTTTACAGCGGACGCATTCAACAGTCCAGCGACCTGGGAAAGTTTCAGGGAATCTTCCGTCCAGCCTTAGATCGTTTTGACACTTTGGAACCGGAGCGTCAGGACTTATTCAGGTCCACATTGGCACGGTTCAACCGTATCTATTCTTTCATCACTCAGGTTTGCAGACTTTTTGATAAAGATCTGCACAGGTTCAGTGTGTACGCGAGGTTCCTCTACACTCTGCTTCCCAAAACCAGCGCAGAACATGTGAATGTGGATGACAAGGTTCTTCTGGAATACTATCGTCTGGAAAAAGATTTCGAGGGTGAGATTACTCTGTCCAGCACCGATGAGGGTTTCCGACCTATCACGGGCGAGGCAGGACGGCGCGAGAAAAGAAAAGATCCATTGGCCGCCATTATTGAGAAAATCAACGAGCGGTATGGAACCAGCTTTACGGAAATGGACAAAGTGCTACTCCAGATTGAGAACGATTACGCCGCCAAGGACAAGTGGCAGAACTGCGCACAGAATAATGACCGCAAGACGTTCATGCTTCTGTTTAAGCAGGATTTCCCAGAAATGGCGGCGGCTAGGTATGAGCAAAACGATGACTTCTTTGTCCGTCTGTTTAATGACACAGATATGATGGAACAGGTCATTGAAACCGTGGGAGCGGTATTGTACGAGCGGCTTCGGAAACATCGACCATCTCAGGCTTAGAAAAATGGGAACAGTATTGGGCCAGGGAGGTTGTGTGGGCTGCTAATCAGCTCAAGGTTACTGGCTCTCCCTTGGTGTGGCGTAGGATACGGGAGCTGACCAATATGCGGCCAGAGAACTATAGGGCCTGTCTACCCTATGTTGCTACCTACACTGATGTAGCAATGCTAGAAAAACTACATTCCATTATAGAAAAGGACGGCAAAAGGGGGTAGGGATCATGTCCCTACTCCATCCTCATTATCTCAAAAGCAATCTAATTGTGGCGTCTTTTCCTAAACTGATTACGAATGGAGTTTTCCTTTATAAAATTAGGGTTGATCTTAAAAGATTCTGACTGAGACACAGCAGAGGGTGAGAGCTGCGCTTGGACATCTGAAATCTCAGCAGGAGACTCCGTGTCTTGATCCTGCTTTGGCTCCACGTCGATCAGCATATCAGATGAATCCAATATCTGGTTTGACACATCCTCGGTAACATCGTTTGTGTACCCACAACTATTCAAAAATTCCTCTAGCTTATCCTGATTGACAGTCCTTGGTAACTTTGTTCCCTTCTTCTGTTCCGATATGATTCCGGCATCTTCTAACATCTGAAGGAATCTATTTGCCCTATCATACCCCATTTCAAACTTGTCCTTGAGCTGCTTATTAGAGATTTTCTCTTTCTCATTATCACGTATCCACATGACAATCTCGATGAAACGCTGCTCATCAAGGCCGGCTTCTATTTCAGTATCGCAAGTAATCAACGAACTTCCTAATCGAGTGTTTTCCAACAATGTTTCGCTTCCCAGGTGGACCTCGTTATACTGTTTCCCCGCACTGCTTTGACTGAAATCCATGGTATCGAGCATATCCATGATTTCCTCGGGAGGCATGAATGAACCTTGTAATCTTCTAAGGCCCTCATACTGGTCACATCGGAAGTACATAGCTCCTTTCCCGTATAAGTTCACAGCGTCAGATTCACCGATTATCACCTTTGAGGTATGCCAGTTAGTACATCTGAATGCGATACCAGCGGCTAGATTAGTATTTTTAATTCCAATACCATCCTTGGTTGTGTCCTGAGCGGCTAATACCAGATGAATCTTAACTTTCCTGGCGCGTGCCAGCAGGTCTTCAATAACCGCAGAAGACTTCTTATTGCCCCTCCCATTAGTTAATCCTTGAATAAACACAGGGGATTCATCTATAACGCAGACAATCGATGGCCATCGTTTGAAATGTTCGATGAAGACCACTTCATCTAATGAATCTTTCTCCTTTAGACGGCGTTCCATTTCCCCCTGCAACCACAATATACATTGGCGTCCCCGCTCAATCTCATGCACTCTTATAGTGGGTTGCAACATGTGGGGAACCTTATCAAATGTTTTCAAGTCCGATCCCCCGAAGTCAAATAGCAACAGCTTTACCTTATCGGGTGGCTGCTTATAAACGATGCTCATTATCAAGCTGAATAAGGCACTTGATTTACCGGAACCGGATGTCCCACCGACTAGCAGATGAGGGAATTGTGCTACATCAGCAATGACCATCTCCCCCATCACATCATAGCCGACGGCGTATGGTATTTCCATCTGGGATTCTTTGAAACCCTGACTTTCTAATATCTTAATCAAGCTATTCTCATGTAAAGGCTTTTCAGAGACAATCAGCCTTATTGAATGAGGTGTTAGATCAAAAGTGAGGACCTCCACCTCTAGTAATCGCCTGACCTCATCCGCATATCTGCTAATCAATTTCACATCTGTTCCCGGCAGTAACTTGACTGAATAGACATATCTGCTATCCCTATATTCCGCCTCCGGTGCTATCGATATGGAAACATCATAGCTCTGATAATACTTTATGATGTCCTTGGCGTATGCTGTGCCTTTCCTTTTAATACGCTTTCTCTCTGCTGCATCGGGAGAGTCTACATCAATATGGATTGTTTCTTGTCGTGTCGGTGCATAGGTAGCATGGAGCCTGAGCAGAGAATCAACAGCTTCATCTGTTATTTTCCTCACCAGTTTACTTGGGTTGTGTCTCCCTTGCCGTGTTCTATATGTGAACTGCGTCCCCTCAGATAGCCGTATAGAACACTCAAAGACCTTCATGAAGTGTGAAAAGAAGTATGCAAGATACCCGGTGTTAGTTATGTCTTTTGAAGTGATCCCAAGCCATCCGCCATACCTTGTCCGCAACCTATTGGTGCTGTCGTCAAGATCATATAGCAGAGGAATCTTACCCCCGTACCTACGCAATTCAACTAGCTTCTGTGTCTCTGATAGAGATGAGTATGAAGTTGAGTTACCCGCATCAAAGTATTTCTCTGCATCCCTCACAAGTTCATATACCCAAGAACCTAACCGCTGTCTGTACGAGGAGATGAGGTCGATATACTCATCGTCGATTTCCAACTCCGTAAGATCCATACTGAACACGTTGCGGAACTGTGATTGGAGAGTCGGACATAGGAAAATCGGAAGCATCTTGAACTTAGCATTGAGGTCAAGTCGCTTGTTCCTGTTGGGAATGTTTGCTGTCTCACGGAGTAAAGCTAAGTACAGCTTCTCGTTTTCATAGCCATCTACAACTACTGGGATGTCTCGATAATATAATAGGCTGTCTAAGGCATTCTCCAGCGTACCTTTAGGGTATATCGTCGCATGGTTATGGTCGCACTCTGCATAGTGAAACTCATGACATTGGTCGAATATCCCCGCATTTACATCGCATATCTGAACTATTTCATGTACCAGTCTATACGTGTTTGAGTTGCGTCTACAAGCTACTTGCAGGACATAGGGAATACCCCTATGTTGAGTTTTTAACAGGCTGCTGAACAGGGCTGCAAGACAATATCCAAAAAGATAGGTGGTGACAGCCCCGTATTCTTTGTGAAGAAAGATGTCATCCATATCTGAAAACACTTTTGCTGTTGCCATTGCGTCATTGTCTATGAGCTGGTTACGTCGGCATCGCTGGTCAAAGCGAAGGCACCTGTTGTAAAATTGGTATGTATCACCCTGCCAGCCATAGCCGGACTGGTCAAGATAAGACAGGATTTCATGAATATCACCAGGGTTCTTTAACTGAAGCACCGACAATACTATCTTTATCTTTTCCATATCCCAGGCGTAGTCACTTGCTTTTGTATGTTCGATATGTTGTGCTAACTCATAGAGGTGCTTGTCGTCATCACTGTGGCGCTCAAGGAATTTATTAAGTCCCTCATCCACGATGTGGGAGATGTTTGTCCTCAAAGCACGATATTCACTGTCGTCCATAGAAAAGCCTCCACTCTCAGTCCTTATCTTGTTCTCTTGTCTCTATATGGTTTATATATAGATTATATCATGAATTTTCTGAAATGTAAATATTATATATAGATAAGATAAGAAGATAAGTCAAAAGAACTCAAGGAACCTCTTCCAACTCTCCAGGAAAGAGAATAAATACAAGGGACTGCCCAATGAGCAGCCCCTCGCAGTATGTTACAGAAAAAAGGAATAGAGATTCTCCAGGTGCTTGGCCTCGTGACGCTTGCTGATGGTAACAGGGGACAAGTCGATCCGGGCGAAGGTTTCCATCACCTTCTCCACGTCTCGACAATTCATGGCTTTCTGCGCCAGGTGCAGAGATTTCTTGTCGGGGATCAGAGCCAGGAGCCGCAGCATCTTCCTCCGTATGGTGATGTCTTTAACCTCGCTGCGGACGATCTCAACAGCAGCGTCCATCTTGTGAAAATCCCCAAATGGGATGATTCGTGCAAAGGTATCCATGAAAATCTCTGTGCTGTTCTTCATCACCTTCGTAATCTGACTGGCTACGTCTGTTGCATCTACATACTCCCGGACTGCCTTGGGCTTGGTGAGCTTCACCTCTGCCCGTAGGATACCCTTGGTCTGCATACTTGCTGACTGTAGCTGCTTCCGGCCTGCGTCTGCGTTCCGAAGCTGTCCCACGGTAGCAGCTTCCAGATCGTACAATAGAAAATCAATATCATTGCTGTTGCCGCTCAAACAAAAGCTGGCTTTGCTATCAAAACAGTCATAATCGACCGGGGAGAATCCCTTGACCTTGCCGATCCGTTGCAAGACTTTCAAGTAGTCCGACACCTTCTCCCGGCTGTCAACGTCGATGTCAACAGTAAGGGTCACTCCTGACAAGGTAAAGTCATCCAGCGTGTACCTATGGTTGAAGTATTCAGAGATGCGCTTGTCCAGCTTGCGGATCAGCTTGTCAGTGTTGGAGTAGTCATTCACGATCATGCCAGCGTTGGCAAGAACCCGAATCCTCTTTTTGTATTTGCTGGCCCGGTAGACAACAGTGATGCCCTTCTCTGCCAGAGAGGGGTCGATGTATTCACCATCAAGCTCAACTTCCTTTAGGTAGCTTGCCTTGGTGGTGAATATCTTATGGAATGGGTCTGTGTCCAGTATCAGGGACAGTTCAAAAGTCTGGTTTAAGATCATGATGGTCTGCCTCCTCTGCAAAGATTTTTTACAGGGAGGTTGTGAACTAATGTGTTTCATACACAGAGACATGCCGTGGGCTGACAATCAAGAGGTGTTCCCAGTGATCCTCAATGGGCATGATTAACTTATGCCTGCTGAAATCATTGATTCAAGAACAAGGTGGCCAGGGAGTACCCAGGCCACCTTTTATAGTCATGCACACTTTGCAAACACTTGCTTTTGAATATTGAGGTAGTGACGTAAGCTATTAAGTTCACTTGCATTTGCAGGAGCCTCCACCTGCCCATTATAAGAATTTGCAACGGCGAACTGTACAGTGTAGTCTCGAATCATATCAATCAGCATACTGGTGTTTTCTGGAGAGAGTTCGATATTGATGACACCCTCTTCTTGCGTCTTTGTGACTGTCTCAAGGGCAGCAATTACCTTGTCAATCTTGTCTTCACTCAAAGACCTGCTCCTAATGGAATTAAGATAGCTGACAAAGGAATCATTGAAGTCAACCACACATTTTGGAACCTTGACCTTCTTGTTGTCTTTGTCTTTGACCACGAGGTACACAATACCAGCAATGGCTGTGGTAGCTACTATAATCACAGTGCCAACAATAAATTTGTTCTTCTTAACAAACCCAAGGAGCTTGTTTGCACCTTCCTCTATTTCTTTTACAGGGACTTCCTTTAGATGTGTTACAATATGGCCTGCCGCATCTCTTACAACTCCACCATATCTAAATAGAACGCCAGCATCAATACCCTGTTGGATTTCAGGTGGAATTAAGAAAGCAATCTGGACTATATCTGGCATAGGAAATCCTCCTTTACTGCGATTCTCTCTGTGGGAAACATTGTGGTTCAAGCTCGACTGACCCTGCGTTCTATTAGGCAGCATGACCGCCAATAGGACTATCGGCTAGATCTAATACTATGTATCTCTATTATACATGACCTCCGCCGAAAAGTCCAGAGTCTTTGACAACATCTGTCAAGAATCTCCTGTTGTCAATCTGAGAACAGGTCACGAGAGACACAGAGGCTGGTTACGGTTATTCAGATTATATAAGAACACACAATAGCGAGGCAGGGCGTGATGGCCCTCGCTGTTTGCTCTGTCACATGATTGCCTTTGGTATTATAACATGGAATGGTAAATACCACCGCCACTGTCTGTCAGTGGGGGGGTATAACTTGACCATATCTAACATGACGTGATTTGATAGATAAGCTCTAAGCTGATGGTGAACCTTCATTGGTATCATACTCGGATTCCTTTAACGTAGCTTGTTTCAGAGGGAAGTCAGAGAACAGGTTGACGGTACAATCACAGCGTAACAATCTAGCCCGGCCTACGGCTTGCTCAAGTTCTGATTCAATCATGTAGAACTGGATAGCTCTCAGCGTTGCATCGGCGTATGTCATGAATCGGAAGCGGAACCCATTATGAACAACGACAGTGTTAGGCTTCAAACTATCATCAACATCATATCCCAGCGAGTAGGCAAATAGCTTGTATATCCACTCTGGCTGATGTGGTGTTCCAATAACATCTATATTCTTACCCTTCAACGTGTCACATCCTGCACAGTTCCCGAAGTGTAGCTCTCCCTCATAGTATTTGTGAAACTCCTTGAAAGAGATTGTATAATCAAAACCTGTCCACTGCTTGATGCGTTTGATAATAGATGGGTCTTTGCGAATCGAGCTACGGCCCATAGGCTTGTCTCCATATTGATGAAGGCCTGTGATTGTAGCTTCTTTACAGTCATAGAACCGTACATTCTCTTCACCGAAGTAGTATTTGCAAATGTCTTCATCCGCTGTGGCTGAGAGCATGATATACTTATCACCAGGAAACTTAACAGGTTTGATAAAGGTGATGCTATCCTCCGTCAAGTCACTCTCCTGCTTTGAAGCGGCACGGTAGCAGAAATGTGTAGCAGAGCATAGTGCCGGTATATTGAGGGCCATCTTTATATCGGCGTATGCTCTGTGCCAGTCAACTTCATCTAAAGTAAAGAACTCTGAATCCTCGATCTTCTTTAGAATCCTCTTGATTTTAGCTGCCAGCGGATCGCTGGCGGCTAACTTCTTTCGTACTTTCTTCAACATTGACAGAGAGACTGTCTCTCTGTTAGGAATGACAGTGCTGTAGATAATATCTTCATCGACTATGACGAGATCGTACTTGCTCACATCCATGTTGGTCAGGCGGCGATGAGTGGTGATAGCGTGGCTCTCTGAGTTAATGAACTCTGAAAGCTCACGTTTATACTTTTTGAATATCTTTGCACACTCTACATCGTCTTCAGCAATCGCTTTCTCTACCCGAGGCATCGGCGACTTGCCTACATCGTATAGTGCCTGTATCTCGCACCAAACAACAGTAGGTATCTCATCTTGCAATTCATGTAATGAGGGTGATGCGACTACCTCTACCTCCATCTTCTTAGCTCGCTCACAGACCTCACGTTTCAGATTGTTAGTCGGCACGGCAACCAAGACTCTGAGCGAGGTGTCCCTGAGAAATTCCAGTAATGCTTGTGTCTTACCGAGGGCAGTCTGACTTTTAATGATATGCCAACCTGGTTCGTTAGACGCTACCGCATCCCGAAACTTCTCGCTGAAATCTTCCCACGCTTCATCTACATCGACTAGGGGTACACCCCAGTTGTTAATCCGTTCGATTTGATGATACTTGGGCTTTGCAGTTGACAAGATGTCTGTCCCGTGATGACAGGAATCACGGTATGGGCAGAAGTAGGCACATGGCCTAGAACCTTTCCCTTTGATGTAGTAGAAGTAGTAGTCCCAGTTGTCAATCCGCTTTCCCCAGGCATCATCATACGGCTTTGAGCCGAGAACAGCCTTGAACATCTTCTGCCCTGACTTGACCTGAGAGAGATTTGTAGCCAACCCAAGGAGTTCTTGCTGAGTCAATCTCCTACTTCCTGATTCAAACTCTTGATACAATCTACAGGATGAACTGAATGATTTGAGCACATCAGATCCACGAGGGCTGATGGTAGGTGATCTCTCATGATCTGCTGCTCTTTCCTCAGAAGTGCTTCCACTCTCGAAGTTGATCCTGCACTCATGATGTGATAAGATCTCGTCAGATCTCTCTTCTATAATACACTTTGACGAGTTCTTATCATCAATCTTCTCTATGTGATACTCAGTGTGAACCTCAGCAATAGAAACATCAGGAAGACTTCTATCGTCTAATCGAACGCCTGTTGCTCGGGAGAACTCGGCAATCTTCCTCTTGTAGTTGGTGGGTCCGAACCTGTCCTTCAAATAAAGGCACATGTTCATGAATAGCCACTCAGCATTGATAGTCGGTATGGCCTCATTAGAGTACAACAACTTGTCTCCACCTTGGTACAGATTAAGGACACTGCAATCTTTGGCGGCTTCCGGGAATACCACCATCAACGCTCTCTGCATGGCCTCGGCTTCTTTCAAATCTGAGAGAGGAGTTTCATTCAAGAACACGATGGAGAACTGTTCGCGCTCTGGATCAGTCCAATAGAAAGGATCGGTGCTGTAGGCGAACAATATAGGAAGACCATAGTACCTTGCTCTACCTTTTATTTTATTAAAGGATATCTTCTCAGTGTTTGCATTGTCAAAGGTAAGTACGAATAGTTGAGCTTGTTCAAAAGTCTCACGGCTCTTTATACTATCCTTGAATGTAGACGGACAGAATACGCAGCCTCGCTTTCCGACCGCTCTCATAAGTGCAGCACAGTTATCACCGTTGACGACTATGGATTTGTCAGCGATAAAGCTATCTATAGCCTTCATTTCTGCCTCTACTAGCCTGTCTTTGAAAGTCTTTGCGTAAATGCTGATCTTGAATTTACTCATGTCTTCAACTCCTTTGGGGTTTGGATTACACCCCTGTAGGAGTTGATTACAAAAAATAATCATGAAGTGCAAGGGATGAGCATGTGCCCATCCCTTGCCCCGTGCGTTCTCTCTTAATCTGATTTCACAGTGTAGAGCTATCGGTAGTTTGCTTCACTCTGCGATAAAACGAAGACTTGCTCATCTTCAATGTCCGCATAGCTTCCGTTGCTGTAATCTCCCCTCTGCGCCATTGTGCGACCACTCTATCGAAGTCGGGCGACTGCTTGGCCTTCCTCCCAGTGTATCGGCCCTGCTCCTTGGCAATGGCAATTCCCTCTCGCTGACGTTGGAGGATATATTCCCGTTCCAGCTCTGCTACAGCCCCGAAGATGGTCAGCATGAATTTCCCTGTGGGGGTTGTCGTGTCAATGGCCTCCTTCCTGCTGACGAACTCCACCCTTTTGGCGGTCAACTGCTCCACCAGCTCCAACAGGTCTTTGGTGTTCCGGGCAAAGCGGCTGATGCTCTCCACAATGACCGTATCACCCCGGCGCACATACTCCATCATCTTTTGCAACTCTGGCCGGTTGGTGTTCTTACCACTCATTCGGTCAATGTAGACCTCATCCACCCCCAGGGATTCCATCAAGACTTCCTGCCGGATGGTGTTCTGCTCCTGAGTGCTGACCCTGATATAACCGATCTTCATATCCAGTCCCCTCATACAAAAGTAAACGTCCCATTAGGGTCGGCTCTCATTCTGGAACGTACCAGAACTCGAAAACCAACTCTAATGGGACGCTTTTTCAATGTCCCGTTTGGGTGTACTCTAACGGGACGCCTAGATGAAATCGGACACACTCATTCCAGGCGCATCCCACGGATTGGAAGGACTGTAATCGCCGCCCGTGCTGGACGGGGCCGGGGGGTTATCGGCATCTCTGTACTGCTCCATGTCTAGCCCCAGATATTCAGCCTCGGTGTCCGACAGTTCGACAACACCGACCATGTAGCGATAGGCTTCTTCCTCACCATCCTCGATCAGCCCATCCTTGAGAAGCGTAGCGATCTCACTCATTCTGGCACAAGGGATGTGCTTCTCGTCCGTCCGCATCAGATAATAGTCCAGCGCACGGAAAAGGGCCTCGGCTTTCGTCAGTCCAGAGAACTTTCCAAAGTCGAAATAGCAACATGTCCAGTCCCAGTTTCCGGTTTCTTTATCTAGCCCACTCACCACGGCGTACTGTGTCATGTGCTCACCCCGCAGGATAAGAGCATACTGTCCGTTTTCATCAATCAGAGTGTACTTCATTCAGGATTCCTCCTCAAATTGTTCGGGATCGTCTATGTCATCAAAGCCAACTTCTTCCGGGTCAGGTTCCTCCACCTCATCGGTTGCCGGGAGCAAAGACCGCATAACATCCCGCCGTGTCTGCACCGAGGTCGGCTTTGCACTGCCAGCAGATACGGTGTGGTTGTACTCCGGGGATGTGGAGGGATGGCCGCTGAAGAACTCGACCAAGGTGCGGTTGATTTCGTCCTGGCTGACATCATATTGAACTGCCAGACAGCAGTAATAGGCACAACTGATGAAGTGCGTTCTGCCTTTGACAGTGCGGAGTACCTTGTTGTTGACATCCATCAGGCTCCTGGCGAACACCGAGTAGGCATCCAGCCCGGCGTTGATCGTGTCCAGCACTTCGCTGTCAACCTCAACCTTGCTGGCCCACTCCCGGAAGGGCTTGGTGGAGAAGTCGGGGGATTCCTCTGTGATAAGCTGGTAAAGCTGCATGGCGATCATCTCATCGGTGAACCGCTTCCTGCCAGCCTCCGAGACTACGAACTGAATTGCCTTGTGCTTGGCGAGCTGTTGGAAGATCGTCAGGCTGGGGACGTTGGCACGGGTCAACTCGATTGCCGACAAAGGTTTGCCGTTGTTCAGCCTGCGGAAGAACTCTCTGACCTCTGCTTCCGTCATTCCCTCATAGTAGTAAATCGTGAGGTTGTAGTCTTTGATTCGATCCCGCACCCACTCCGGCAACTGGGAGAAATACATTCCGCTGATGTCCTCCATGCCCCCGTTTTCATCCACAACGGCAGGGGTATCGGGAGTCAAGGCAAACTCATTGTGAAGATATTCGCTGATGGTATTGGACCGCTGCTTTCCGTCCAGACTGTCATATACGCCGTTCTCATCGCGGGTGAAGTACATGGCAGGGATCGCATAGCCATAGATCATACTGTGGATCAAGAGAGACTTTTTGTCCTCATCCCACACAAGGCTGCGCTGCACAGCGTTGTCATAGTTGACCTTGCCCTTCTCCATCTGATTCACCAGGGCCTTTGCCGTCCAGTTAATATTGAATCGTTGCATATTGTCACCGTTCCTTCCGATGCTCTGCCTTACCCATGAGCAGCCTCCTTCTGGATGCCGTACACATCATCGACATAGTAAGCCCCAGTGAAGAAGTTGAAGATAGCCGTACACTGAACACCGTTGACCTCCGCCAGATACAGGTTATCGCCGATGCACTCAATGATCTCCGCCTCGCCCAGCACATGGCGGTCATGCTCATGGTCTTTTAGGCTATGAATGTACAGGGTATTTGAATGAGTGAAGAAATTGTAAACAAGGGGTAAACAAGCGGGGGGAAATTTGCTATACTGGCATTATTCCCAGGAAAGGAAGGCGGTATGGCAATGAAAAAACTGAGTTTGCAGGAAGTGCTGGAAGGGATCGAGGACACCCGCCGGGAGCGGAGCGTATGGTACCCGCTGTACGAAGTACTGTTCATTATGTTGACAGCGGTTATCTGTGGGGCAACATCATACGCAAAGGTGGAAATGTTCGGGAAAAGCAGGGAACAGTGGTTGAAGAAGTACATAAAATTGGAAAATGGGATACCGGATGCCTGTACATTCCGGAACGTCATCAAAGCAATCGACACCCGGCAGCTACACACAGTGTTTGTGGAGTGGATGCGGAATGCAGTAGAAAATGTCACCGGCATAGTAGCAATAGACGGGAAACAGGCGCGGCGAACAAAGGATGCCAGGAAGCCGCCGCTGCATGTAGTCAGCGCTTTTTCAGCTGAATGCAGCCTGGTACTGGGGCAGCTGGCGTGCGGGGAAAAGAGCAATGAAATCACCGCAATTCCCAAGCTGCTGGATATGTTGGAACTGAAGGGGTGCATCGTAACCATAGATGCAATGGGGACGCAGACAGAAATTGCAAAGAAAATCAGGGAAAAAGGGGCGGATTATATCCTCTCCCTCAAGGAAAACCAGAAAACACTTTACGAAGATGCGAGACTGTTTTTTGAGGAATATCGAAAGGCTCCGGCAGGATTAGATGCAGATTGCTGTGCCACAAGCCATAGCCAGGGACACGGAAGGTATGAAAGCAGAACCTGCTATATCTGCGAAGACATTGGATGGTTGGACGGCCGCGAAAAATGGAGCGGTCTGGCTGGAATCGGCGTCATTTTTTGTAAAGTAGAACAGGCGGGAAAAGTTTCAAAGCAGGCGCATTATTTCATTTACAGCCGCAAAGGGATGACTGCAAGTCAGATTTTGGACGCAAAGCGCAGCCACTGGGGAATCGAAAACCAACTGCACTGGATACTGGATATGCAGTTTCGGGAGGACGAGAGCCGGGCCAGGGCGGACAATTCCGCAGAAAATCTCAACGTCCTGCGCCACTGGGCCTATAACTTGCTGAAGTCCGAATCTTCTGTGCGAGGAAGCTTCTCTGACAAACAGTTTAAGTGCCTGCTTGATGAATCTTTCCTTGATATAATCGTTCGTTCCGCTCTTTGTTCATAATTTCTTCACTCATTCAAATACCCTGTATGAATGTATGCCTTGACTTTCATGCTCCACCTCCATAAAATAGTAATGGGCTGGAGCCGATGAACACCGGCCCCAGCCACGATCTCAGCCAATGGCAACTCTGGCCCGGCAACAGAAGTCCTCCATGCAGCTCACAGCAACACCCTTTGGCATCTTCAGGAGCCGTGCCGCTTCATGGAGAGCAAAGCCATCAATCAAGAGGTTGATGATCCTGGCCTCCCTAGGAGTGGCCACGTTCACCACCTGTTCCAGAAGGGCCTTGCCCTCAACCCGCCGCTCTGTGTCCTGTCTCGGGTCGGTAAGCGTACTGCCAGCATCATCCAGACCCACAGTAACACCACAACGCTTGGCACGGGAATGGTACTCACCCTCCCGGAGAACAGCATCCTTCATGGCCCGGAACGCCATGGCTTTGAAGTTCACCCCCATCGGGGAATTACGGATGTACTGTTGCACAGAGGAGAGATACCCGAAGATCACAACATCGTAGAACTCGTCCATCGGGAGACGCCTGTAGCGGAGAAAGTCGATCACCAGATCGTGGTGTTGCTCTGCAAACTCTCGTTCCTCCTGTGTCATAGGCCGCAAAGCCCTCATTCTTCTCAACTCCTTCATCATGGTTTGATTGATAGCATTAGGGGATGTCTGCCACCCCGACCAGCCATAGACTGTCCGCAGTAATCAGGTGGTGTTCCCATGTGAGCTTCAGATGCCGGGAGATCAATTTCTCAGCCAGCACGATCCCAATGCCGCCGACATCTACGCCGCCCTCATCAGGCAGAGCGTCCTCCCAGTCCTCCGGGGTGGCTTGTGTAGCCTGCAAGAGTTGGCAGAGCTTCGGGAGGGGGAGACGGTATCCGGTGAATGTCACATCCCAGAACGAACCTTCTACCACATTGACCTTGCACTGGATTTGAAGTCCCAGGACTTCCTTGATCTCTTCTGCTACAATGCCGCCGACCTCGGGCCACCTCAGCTCGACAGTGCGCTTCTCAGATATGTCCCGCATATCTGGCTGACCTCCTTATAAAGAAACAGCGGGGCAGTTACCCACCCCGCC
>OFFK01000868.1_pt1 | contig 24134 bp, 19 predicted proteins | sample 1521361 | NCBI WGS metagenome assembly OFFK01 (sample SAMEA3504096, study PRJEB24116) | mouse gut metagenome | biome: mouse gut; feature: mouse-associated habitat; material: faeces | place: Denmark | collected 2011 | reverse complement strand
ATCCCCGCCGATTACCCTCTCGCTGTCCCCGCAGCCCGCCAGCAAAAGCATGGCCGCCGCCAGAGTCAATGCCAATCTTCTTTTTATCCTCATTCTTTCTACCCTCATTCTTTCTATCTCCTTCTATGCTACATTCCGCCGTCTATTTTAATCGTTCATATTGCTCCGTCTTTTCCTGCTCGTAAGCGGCGATCTTCTCCTCCCATACCCGGGTGAGAACTTCCTCACCTCTGCGGTCCGCCAGTCCCGCTTCCCGCTGCAGCACCTCCCCCAGATAGGCGGTGATCTTCTCCGCACCGGACAGATTCAGATGCAGCCCTGCATCATAAGTGTCCGTGGAAAAATCCAGCCCCGTCTCCTCCTGCAGTTCCAGGAAATTAATGTAAAGCAGGTCATTTTCCGCCGCATACCCCTCAATCTGTTCCTCCCACTGGTCATACCAATAAGGATAGAGACTGGGGGCCTTCACCAGAATCAACCGAATATCGTTATCCCTGCACAGGGCGGTGATTCGATCCAGATAGTCCCAGGCGTTCTCTCCGAAACGATAATCCGCCAAAATCCTTCCCTCCGGCACATGCTCCGCAGGTTTCACATCCACCCGCATATAGTAGCCGTTGTGAGAAACTTTCGGTGTGTCAAGCAAATAGGCCACATCCGCTTTCCCCAACTCACTCCAGCGGGAGTGATAGCGCAGCAGAGGAAATACATACTCCAGAAAATGCTCCTCCTCCGTCATGGACGCCCGGATGGCAGCGGCTTTGGACAGAGACCAGCGCATGCCTTCCAGCGTCATGCGGTTATACGCCTCCCGCTGAGGCTCGTTGTACTGCATGGCCAGCACATTGAAAATTACCGCCCGGGGTTTTTCATATCGCAATGTGTCCTCCAGCAGATAGTAGGACTGCCAGATCAACTGCTGTGCGCTGCCCCGGATATAGCTGTTGATGCCGTAATCCAGCCATAGCACCGCCGGGGAAAAATTCTCATAAACCTCACAGTCGCCGATGAAGATCACATCGTGATCCTTTTCTTCTCCGTAATACTCCGCGATCAGCGCGCCTTCCACCACATCCGCGGCATATTTGGGCATCAGCAGCCGCTGTAAAAAGCACAGGCTGGCTATAATCACCGCTGCCGTGCCCATCCATTTCCATAGCTTTTTCACCCTAACTCCCGTCTGCCTGCTTTAGCAGGCACCCTGCGCCGCCAAAGTCCGATTCCTGCCAGACTCCCGCAGCGCTTATGACATAGCCTGAATCTTAAAACTGGTTATAAATAAATTGACTGGCATCGTATCCAATACCATAGGCCCCCGCCAGCAGCACCGCCAGAAACAGGCCGTACCACACCAGAAACCGCACAGGATATGGCTTTGCCGCAATCCTGTCCCGGACGCTGCCGCTCCTCACCGTCACCAACAGCGCCAGCCCCGCCAGCAGCACGCCGTAATCCACAACGCTCAGTCCCAGTCCCAGCAGGGAACCATCCCAGAGGATATGCCAGTTCCCCTCCGTGAAAAGCGTGCCAAACATGCGGAACGTCAAGGGCACATCGCGGTAACAGTCAAAGGTGCGCAGGCAGCTCATCAACAGCACGGTACGGACCACCTGAAACAGCTTGAACCACCAACTGCCCTGCACCCGGAACCGCCCATGGAATCTGGCATACAAAGGCTCCAACTCCTGGGAAACCATGAGAATCACCCAGTTTCCCAGCCCCCAGACCACGAAGTTCCAGCTTGCGCCGTGCCAGATCCCCGTGGCCAGCCACACCGCGAAGGAAGAGAGGTAAACAGGGGCTCTCTTTCCGATACATTCTCCAAAATGTGCCCTGGCAAACCGGGAGAATTTCAGCATGGGCTTGCAGACGGATATGGGATAGAATATGTAATCCGTAAACCAGGTTCCCATGGTGATATGCCATCTGCGCCAGTACTCTTTCACTGATTTGGAAAAATAAGGACGCTGAAAATTCTCTTTCACCCCGATTCCCAGAGACTGGGCTATACCGATGGTGATGTCAATACCCCCGGTGAAGTCTGCGTAGAGTTCCAGCGCATAGAAGAGCATGCCCACAAACACATAGGCCCCCCGATAGGTCCCCGTGTCCCGGATAATGGCATTGACCCCTGTCAAAATTCGGTCGGCAATCACCAGCTTCTTAAAATATCCCCACAGAATTCTCTCCAGTCCATAGCTGAACCTTTTCCCGTCAAAACCATGCTCCGCGAACAGACTCTGGGCCAGGTCGCCAAAACGGCTGATGGGCCCCTGTATGAGTTGCGGAAAAAAAGATACAAACAGCGCCAGCCTGCCGGGATTCCGCTCCGCCTCCACCGTGCCCCTGTAGACATCAATCAAATATCCCAGGGCCTGGAAAGTATAAAAAGAAATGCCCATGGGCAATGCTATGTCCCAGAATCCAAACTGCCTGGCGCTGCCCACTGCCCGCAGCAGCCCGTTCACATTGGATATGGCAAAATTGGTATATTTCACCACTGCCAGAATTCCCAGATTGAACAGCAGACAGGCAAGCAGCCATCTCCACTGTTCGGACTTTATCCTGTCCTTATATGCCTTTTTCTCCTCCCTGGAGAGTTGATCTTTGTTGGCTTTTATATAGGCTTTCTGCCGCCGCCCCATATCTTCAATTCGAAGCGCCGCAAAATAAGTGGTGATCGTAGTGGCCAGAATATACAGCAGCCAGGCAGGTCCTGCGGCAAAGTAAAACAGATAGGAGGCCGCCAGAAGAAGCTTCCACTGAAACCGCCCCGGAACCAGGTAGTACAGCAGAAACAATGTCGCCAAAAAGCCTAAAAACGCATAGGATGTAAAAAGCATGGCTGTTTATTCCTCATCTTCCAGTTCCTGAATCAGGGCATATAAGGCCCGGGCGGAATTAAAGTTCTGAGGCGTAATTTTCTCCGCCGTGACCGTTACGTCAAAGCGGTCATTGATCTCCGCAATGATTGACACGATATCAAAAGAGTCCAGAATCTTGTCGTCAATCAGGCTGTCACAAATCCCGAAATCCACCTCCGGGTGCAAATCCTTCAAAATCTCCAACAGTTCTTCCATATGTTTTTCCCTCGCTTTCTTATTAAGAGTTCCGCATATTCCCTTTCACCGCACCTTCTCTTGAACAAGATTTCACCGCTTTGCGGATAAATCTTGTTCAGTGCGCTGCAAGGGCATATGCTGTTTAAGAGTTCCGCATATCCCCTTTCACCGCACCTTCTCTTGAACAAGATTTCACCGCCTGAGCACTGTTCTTCAGGGTTACGCGGTCTATCTTTCCGTTGGCGGTGAGGGGCATCTGCTCCAGTCGTACCAATCGGTTGGGAACCATATACCGGGGCAGCTTCTCCCGCAGCGCCACCGCCAGTTCCCGTTCCTCCATGCCGCCCACATAGTAGAGCACGATCTTCCCCTTTATATTGTCATAGACACAGCCGGAAAGTTTAACGCCCTCCACCATATTGGCATTGGCCTCTATCTCACCCAATTCGATTCGATGGCCCATATGCTTGATCTGGTAATCCTTGCGGGAGACGAACAGCAGCTCCCCCCGCTCATTGTACCGTCCCAGATCCCCGGTACGATAGATCCGTTCCGGGTAAGCCGTATTCAGGGGATTCTGAACAAATACCTCCCGGGTTTTCTCAAAGTTATTGTAATATCCCAGGGTCAGAGAAGTCCCCCGGATGCAGATTTCCCCGATTTCCCCCTGCCCGGCTCTCTGGTTTTGCTCATTCAGCAAAAGTATCTCCGTGTTGGGGAAGGGGCGGCCGATGGGAATGGCCTCCTCTGGCCCGAACTCTCTCTCCACCTTATAATAGCAGCACATGCCGGTGCCCTCCGTAGGGCCGTACAGGTTTATAAACCTGGCCTGGGGCAGCGCGGCCCTCCAGGCGGCAAACTGCTTGATGGGAAAAACCTCACTGCCGAAAGCCACGGTCCGCAGATGCTTCGGCGTCACCGTTTTAAAAGTCCCAAAAGCCGAGATCATGGTCAGGGCCGACACCACCCAGCATACAGTGTTGATGCCGTATTCATTGAGAAACTCCACCAGTTTGATGGGAAAGAGGAACAACTCCCTGGGGATCAGATAGGTGGTGGCACCGAATTTCAGCGTGGGATACAATTCTTTCAGGCAGGCGTCAAAATACAGCGGCGTCTGATTGCCGAACACCGTATTTTCGTCAAACTCCAATACCTCAGACAACTGCTCAATATAGTCGATAACGGAGCGGTGGCAGGCCGCCACTCCCTTGGGCACACCCGTGGAGCCGGAGGTAAACACAATGTAAATGGGATCCGTGTCAATGGCCCGGCGTCGAATATCCTCCAGAGCCCCGCTGTCCGCCGGCGTGCGGCAGATTTCGTCGTACAGTACCACTTTCCCGCCAAAGTTAAACTTTTCCGCCGCCTCTTTTGTCAGACTGTCACAGATCAGGATCTCCGCCTGCACATTTTCCAGGATCAGCTGAATCCGGCTGGCGGGCATCTCCTCGTCAATGGGCACATAGAAATCTCCCCCGGCAATCACGCCGAAAAAGGCCGCAATCTCCCTGGGATGCTTATTCATAAACACCACCACCGGCTTTCCGTACACGCCCTGCCCATGCAGAAAGCTGCCCACGGCCCGGCTCTGCTCATGAACCTGGCCAAAAGTCAATGCCTCTTCGCCATTGGAAAAAGCAATTTTTTCCGGCTTCGCCGCCGCAATCCGATCCAAATAATTCAACACATGATTCTGCATACTTCCCTCTCCCGCGCCTCTCAGGCCGGATCTGTGTTACCGCAGCCAGATCCTTTTCCTAAAACGGCCCAACTACGCTGCTCCATACCGCCATTCGCCCCATCGTCTAACAATGCCCGGCTGCCTGAGTGACCAAATTTTCATATTCCTTTTTCAGACGCCCGCAGCAGAGCACCGCCTTCCGTGCCAGTACTTCCAGCACATCCAGAAAACCCGGCCCCAGAACATGATCCCTTTTGACCAGGGACAATTCCGTGCAGGCCAGCAGGATTACCTGTGCCCCCTGGGCAAAAAGCCTGTCCGACACGGCCTGAAACAGCGGAAATTCCACCGGTTTCCCTGCCTTCACATTTTCATAAATCAAATGCATCACCGATTCCTGGTCCTGTTCCCCGGGCACCCTACAGCTTATGTGGTGCTGTTCCAGACAGGTCTGGAACAATCTGCTGGCCAAAGTGCCGTCCGTGGCCAATATGCCCACTCGCTTCACCCCCGCCTCCTCCAGACAGGCCGCTGTCTCCCAGACGGCATTCAGGATAGGGATACCGATCTCCTCCTCCAGCTGCCTCTGAAAATAGTGGGCCGTAATGCAGGGGATGGCCAGCACTTCCGCTCCCTGGTCCGCCAGCCCCCTTCCGGCCTTTGCCATCAGGGGCATGGGATTTTCAGCGCTCTGCCCCAGTATATACCGGGTGCGGTCCGGAATCCGGGGCATACTGTGCAGAAGCACTTCCATATGTTCCTGATCCGCCGCTGCTTCGCTCATCTGAACAATCAGTTGTAAAAAATATGCCGATGCCATGGGGCCCAGGCCCCCAAGCACGCCTAATATCTTCATTTACAGACTCCTTCAGTACCCTCTCCGCCGATATAGCCCGTCCTTGTCCCGCAGTCCTCAAAGGCTCTCTTCCCTGCTCAGTTGATCTCCGGATAAGCCTCCCGGTCATAGTTGTGGGAACGGTAATGGATGCCGGAATACTCCATCAGTTCCGCGTCCGTCCACAGGAAAAAAACCGTGTGATCTGTTCTGGGAGTGGTGTCAAAATGATACCAGCCGTCTCCCACATCCACCAGATTCCAATAATGCTCCCTCTTGGTGGGGATCTTGGCAATATCCATATTTTTGATGCCGGCCCTGGTCAACAGCGCCTTGGCGGTGCAGGCATACACATAGCAGTCCCCCTGCCTCTTAGCCAGGCCTTCATAGGCCGCCCTGACCCAGTCCCCTTTCTCGGAATGATTAATGTATCCCACATTCCTGCGGATATATGTGTATATGGCCCAGGCCTTGTCCCGCTCGCTCATCTCGGGGGTAATTATGCCGGCCAGCGCCGCGTCTGCCAGCGCGTTGACCTCCTCCAGACTATAGAGCCTGGCCGCCACCGTAAGGCTCACCGTCACACTGGTCTCATTCCCCGCCGCATCCACTGCTCTGTAAATTACAGGGTAGACCCCTGCTTCCCCCAGATTGACGGCAGATGTGTCCACGGACAGCTCCAGACCGTCAGGACAGTTATCCTGGACGGTAACATTTTTCCGATAGGATACGCTGTCTCCCATAAATACCAACATATCCCTGGCCCCTGTGATCACCGGAGCCTCCGTGTCCGCCTCCAGCGTGAGCAATGCCGTTTTTATGGTCTCATTGCCCCCCTGATCTGTGAAAACGATAGCCACCTGCTGGGTACCGATGTACGCCAGATCCGGTTCCTCCCCGAAACGCAGCTTTACCTCAGTAGCGTCCTCGATTCCCGTCACAAAATCTTCCGGCTGCCGGGGAAGTATGGCAAAGCCCTCCACGTCCTGTACCTCCGCCCGGGGGGGCACAGTATCCACAATATGTAAGACGGAGGAATACAACTCTCCGTCCACCCGCAGGGAAACAGGATAATCCCCCACGCTGTGATAGTCCAAAGAATCTATTTGGGTGATAAAATCCGCTTCCGCCTCGGTCAGCAGGAATTCCCTGATCCCGGGAGGTCCCTGCCCGGCCTCTACAGTCAGTTCTTCCGCCACTGGCAGAACCAACAGTTCCGCTTCCACCACCACTCGGTTTCCCCCCCGGTCTGTCAGCGCTAATTCCACCATCTGCCGTCCGGCCCTGTGGAAATCCGGAGACACGCCAAAGGATAGTTCCACCGCCGTAGCGTCCGTGACATTTTCCACAAACAGTTCCGGTCCGCAGGTTTCCCCCAGTTCCAGCTGCACCGGCACAGTGTCGCAGGCGGGCGGTATGGTGTCCTCCACCACCAACGTACATCTGTGGACAAACCACCCGCTCTTCACCTCCACCTGGTACTCTCCCGGTTCCGTCACAGAAAAGGGCTGGCTGTTCTCAGTAAAAAAGGCGTTTTCATCCGGGGTTTTCAAAAAATCGGAGGGGGTCACCGTAACCCCTGCCTCCACCCGGCACAGATGATAGGCCAGGTTGTCCACATAGAACCATCCGCCCACACATGCCGCCAGCAGCAGCAGGGGTATACCCCCTCCTATCAATATTCTTCTGCGCTTCTTCTTATTAGCTCTTTGGCCTTTCTCTTTTGTAAATGCTGTTTCGTTTTCGACTATCTCCTGCATTTTATCATATATCCTCTTACTCATAAATGATAGATTGCAGGCACTTACCCGTATAGAAACATTTCGGATATCGTATCACCAATGCAGAATTTTGTCAACTTCCTAAAGCAGGTTATTCCTCATCATCTGAGGGATGCCAGGCTTTACCAAATTTTACGTCTCTAAAAAGGGCCGCCAGACCGGTGATCTGCTTCAGGCGCAGGATCTCATCCTTGTCCATTCCCAGGTGCTTGGCGATCCAGGCATCCGAACGACCCAACTCATGAAGTTCCTTTACAATACTGCTCATCAACTCCACATTGTGGGTGCCTCTTGCGCGGTTGTGGCGAACCGTGCTGGCCATTCGACGGTCAATGGGCTTGTCAATGGCGGAAACGGGCAGCATGCCCCCCTCCCTTTCATAGATATCCGGGTACTCCAACATCACCCGGTAACGGTGAAATCCGTCCACAATCACATACACATCCTCCTCCTTCGCGTAGTAACACACGATGGGCATGGTGTAGCCGTCCTCCTTAATGCTCTCATACAGCAGCTTCATCTCAGGAGGGGCCACCTTGTTGGGATTGTAAGTGTTGGCCTTCACCTTGTCTATGGGAACCGATATCACTTGGTATACAGGGCTCTTATATTCCATTTTTTCCTCCTATTTAAGTTCCGCATATCCGCGCCCTCATACAATCTCTTCAATGCTCTGGTATTTGCGCCTGATCGCATCTATATGCTTCTGCTGCTCCCTGGTCAGGCCGAAGCCCATGAAGCGGCAGTTATGGTCATTTTTCAGAATACAGAAACACATGCGTTTCCAGCTTGGAATATCCTTGGTGGACTTGATATCATCGGTATTGTCCGGAATTCTGCCCACGAAAATAATCCGGGATTTCTTGCTGAGGGTGTAATTGGATACCCCGTTCCGACGGATATCATAGCCTCGTTCCAGCAGTTCTCGTATGGTGTCCTCGTCCAGCCCGCCTCCTGTCTTGTGCCAGAAGATTATGGAACTGTTGAATTTTTTGACATAGTTGTTTCGCAGCCGCTTGGGCAGGGTGTCCAGCAAAAAACGGGTATAGGATTCCCAGGTATGCCCCTCGGGCAGCGTGACATTGCGGTATCCCATAGCCTTTGTTTTCCCGTAGATGCAGGCGAAATTCGCTCCCTTAACCCGGCCCACCAGCTTCACCCAGATCTCCGGGTCTATGACCCGGTACAGGTTCAGGGAATCCTTGGAATAATCGTTAAACGGGGAGGCCACCCGCATCTGGGACACCTTCAGCCCCGCCATATAATACAGATCATACAGGTGGTTGTAATCATAGCCAAAGAGATAATTGGCATGCCACACATCGCTCTGGGACCAGTCGTACAGCGGCGAGGCACACCACACATCCTTAAACTGTCTGCTGATCCAACATTCTCCGTTATAGCCGTATCGCTTGTTTAAAAAGCCGCTGTACCTTTGCAGGGATTCCTCTGCCCGCATGCCCAGGAGGCATACGGTCTTACCCTCCCCGTGAGCCTCCCGGTACCATCTGCCAAACTGCTTTGCCAGATCCTCCTGATGCATCCGATAACGGTAGGTGGTAATGGGATTGTTGTCCAGGTTTATCACATATTCCTTATCCGGCATGGGCCTGACCCAACTTTCCTTCTTGTTGTCGTCCCAGGGATACCAGTACATCTCATAACTGCTGAGAGCAGTGCGTGTGGCCATGGGCAGGCACACCCAATACAGATCGGCCTCTTCCCTGATCCGCTCAAAGGTGCGTTCTATGTACTCTGTGGTCACTGTGTACTGGGCCTCGAAATCCTGGTGGAACACGCCGATTCTTCTGTGGGGATAATGTTTTTTCCGGTAGTCCAGCACCAGATTCAGCAGCAGACCGCTGTCCTTTCCCCCGGAAAAGGAGATGTAGATGTTCTCAAACTCTTCAAAGATCAGTTCCAGGCGGGCCTGAAGCCTTTCATATACATTGCATTCCTCGTATTCCCTTAACATGCCTCTCTTCACTCCTATCCTGGGCTTGGCCGCCCCATGCCATGCATATTTTGGCCAAAGCCGGTTTATGCTCCATTACACAAAAAAGCACAAATTGGGCATAATAATTTCCAATATTTTCCAATTACTTAAAAACTTTAACACAAAAACCAACAAATTTCAACAAAAAACAGGAATCCGGATCCCTTTCCGAATTCCTGTTCTTTCTACTTCTATCTGTCGTGATGGCCTCCATGATGGCCGCCAGACCCTCGACCGCCGCAGTCACCGCTGTCCCAGTCCGTTCCGCTGCTCTGGTCTGCACCATCTTCCCAGCGGGTTCCACCGCTCTGATCTGCACCGTCCTCCCAGCGGGTTCCACCGCTCTGATCTGCATTGTCCTCCCAGCGGGTTCCACCGCTCCGGTCTACGCCGTCCTCCCATTGGGTTCCGCCGCCCTGGTCTGCATCATCTTCCCAGCGGGTTCCACCGCTCCGGTCTGCACCGTCCTCCCAGCCAGTTCCGTCTTCCTCCTGTCCCGGGTATCCCTCCCGGTGGTGATGCCCGCCCTGGGATTCCCCCTCATGCTGTCGGCATCCCACGATCCGCTCCTGGATTTCCCCCATGGACATTCCATGGCAATCCTCCAGAGTGACGCTTTTGTCATACGCTGCCAATTCCAGATATGCCCTGTATTTGCCAAAGGACATCTGGTACCGATGGGCTTCCTCCATACAATGGCTGTCGCTGGTGTAAGTCAGCACACTGTAAGGCTCTGTCATGCCGATGGAACCCAGCGCCTCCATTATGGCTTCCGGACTGTCGGAGATCACGGTGAACACCAAAGTGGCATTTTCCGTCAGATATCCCCTGTAGGTTTCGTCCTCCAGCAGAATGCTCACTGCCTGCACATACGGTTTATTTTTCAGGGAAAAATGCTCCAATATGTCCTGTCCGTCCTGGTTGTATGCCTCCGCTGCCACCACCCTTCCATAGCGGTTGACCCCCAGTTCTATGGAAGGATTCACATCCATGCTGATATAAGAAGTGGGAATGGCATACAGAAAACGCCAACCCACTCCCAGGAGAAGGAACAGGCAGCAAGCCGCCGCCAACCCATAAACGGAGACGCGTCTCCATGCCGTACAGCCCCTCCTGGCCCGCTGTCTCTCCAGATACCGGAGGGTTCCTTCCTTTAATTCCCGGGAGGCCGTGATCCCCTCCATGCTCCTGCGTATCCCGTTCATGCCCACTCACCTCCCAACTTCTCCCGCAGCATTGCCCTGGCTCTGGAAAGCCAGGTGTAGACCGTATTCTCCTTTTTACCCAGGATCCCGGCGATCTCCACGGCGGAATACCCTTCATAATAGAATAGATAGATTACTCTTCGATATTTTTCCGGCAGTTGCAGCACAGCCTCCATCACCTCCCGGGAGGCATCGTCCGGTGCATCGCCCTCCTCCAGCAGAGATTCCAGCGGGATCCATCTTCTGCGGGACAGGCTGCGCAGCCAGTCCCCACAGGCGTTGACCGTCACCCGCACCAGCCAGGCTTTCTCATGCTCTTCGTTTTCAAAGGAGCCTTTATAAAGCATATATTTCAGGAATACGTTCTGAAACACGTCCTCCATGTCATGCTTGTTTTTCAGATGCACAAGACAAATTCTCCGTACCATGTCCGCATACATCTCCACGGCACGGTTCATTTCCTCCGAGTTCTTCAAGGCTCTCCTCTTTCCCGCATATCTGAAGTTTGGTTTCGGCAAACTCCCCTGCGCCTGCGATATCGCTCCCACCAGCTGAAATTCCCCTATTTCCGCATATAGGGAGCCTGGTCAGAACCAGACTCCCTATATATTCTCAGCGATGGCAGCCCGACCTGTGGGAACGGCCGGAATGATGTCCTCTGGAACTCCGGCCACAGCCCTGCCCGTAGCCCTCGTGTCCCAGACAATTTCCTCCGTACTGGCAGACGCCGTACTCGTCACAGCATCCCTCCCCCGTGCACACGCCGTCCTGGTAACAGGCCGCATACTCTGTGTCACAGACATTTTGGCGGTTATGCCCGCATCTGGCATAAGCCACCTCCGATACGCTTCCCGCCAGTATAACTGCCGTGAGCAACGCTGCAGATACTTTGATGATACCCTTCATGATCCTGTCCTCCTGTCTCATATTGTCTCCTACAGCTTATGTACTCCCATATGCTGTAAGGCACTTCATAATAAATACGTTTCTCCCGGCTCGATCCTTTCATAAAAAATTATTTTTTCTCCTCCAGATACAACTGCACCCTGCTCTGAATCGCTTCCGCCGTCTCTACGGCCCCCTTGCTGCCCTCAAAGAAGGAATGCGCCTCCTCCTGCACTATAAGCCTGATCTGCATCGGTATATAGGGAACAGGCCGGCAGCTCTCCACAAAGTCCAGATATTCCTCCAGGTATGTGGAACCGTCAGGCTTCAACGTAAGGTCTGTGATCACTCTATTCTCCGCATCGCTGGAGCGCAGCAGTACATAGCACTCCCGCCACGGATGGTAATACACACTGTCCCGAATGACATCCGTCCTTACGCTCCCCTCATCAACCTGGAACTGGTTATCATAGTTCAGCAGCAAAGAGAAAAATTTGCCGATCTCCTCCTTATACGCGCTCTGGGCATTGACCACCAGATAACCTTGGGAATAGCTTTCCACATAGCTGCCGCTTCCTTCCTCCGCGGGAAAGCCTACCACATGGCCTTCCTCCCCGACCCACTGCCTGTAAATGGAGTACCCGTCGAGGCCGCCAGAATGCATAACCTGTACCGCCGCTTCCCCCTCCTGCATCAGTTCCAGACACTCGTCCTGTTCCAGAGCCCCCTCCAGCCTTTTCTCAAGAGTCTCCGTGGACCCATATTTTTTGCACAATTCCAAAAGACGCACAAACTCCGGGCTGTCAAAACCGCAGCTTCCCTGCTCCAGATTCAGAAGAGAGGAATCACCCCTAAAAAGCAACTCATAAAGAATATCATATCTGCTAAGCTGAACCCCTTTCTGAAGAAAGGGGCACTTCCAATCCTCCCTGCTCTCCAGTACTCCCATCAGTTCTTCCAGATTCCATCCATCTCCCTCCCATACCTCAAAAGATGTGGCCATGGTTCTGAACTCCACCGACAGCACCAGTCCCACCAGCTGCCCGTCCACAGTGCCCAGTCCCAGCGCGCCAGGAATCAGTACATCTTTTGTCTCCTGGGGAATCATATCGGACAGATCGCAGAGCGCTCCCCTCTCCTGCAAAAGCATCATATCATCCCGGTTTACATACAGGATATCCGGTCCTTTCCCGGCTGCCATCTCCGCCATTATACGGTCTCGGTAATCCTGCTCATATTCCGGCCGATTCTCCAGTTCCAGAGCGATGGGAATTTCCCCTCCGTTCTGTTTAAAGCCTGCTACCCTCCTCTGGAAATAATATATGCCGGCCTCTCCCTCCAGGCTGACCAGCCGGATCTGCTCCTTCCGGGGCAGTTCCTCATCCGTGAGCACATAAAGGGTACCCTTTCCTCGCTGCAGTCTGCACAGCAGTATCTCCCCCCGCTGGTTTCGAATCAGGCCGCTGGCCTCCGCTCCAGGGTCCACCCCGTTTTCGTACATTCTGAATAGTTCCTCCCGGGTGTTCTTTTCCATGTCCCAGCGCACCAGGCTGTTTCCCCCCTGATAGTAAAAAGTATTTTCACCGTCAGCCAGCAGACTGTTCACATAATCGCCCGGCAGTTCTCCCAGAGGAAACTCTTTCCCCTCCTCATCCAACCGGGTCAGGATAGTCCTCTGCCCTTCGTCGTCATAGCGGCTGAGGATAATCCTGCCGTCCGGCAGCCAGAAGGACTTTGCGTTGTCCCAAAAGTCCAGATTCCAGGGATACCCTTCCTCGGGAAAAGGCTCCGATACCTCCAGGGTATTGCCTTCCAGGTCTGTTTTTAACAGGAAATACCTGTTTTCTCCCTCCTGCATCTTCAGGGATAACTCCAGATCCGCCGTGAGATCGGCGGAGTAAACCTGGCAGCCCTCATGTCCCTGGACCTGGGGGGTAATCACCTGCTGGGTCAGTTCCTTTTCTTCCACATCGTAAATCTGCACACAGAGTCTGTCCGCCTTGTCCTCCCCTCCGCTCTCCACCCGCAGCATATAGATCAGAGGACCGATGATCCGGTAACATGTACATTTCTCCGCATACCCCTCCTCCGGCTCCTCAAAATGCATGACCTCCACATCTTTTACAGTCAGCGTTTTCCCTTGGGATACCTCTTGCGCCACAAGCAGTTCCTGTCCCGACCCGGCATTCCCGGCCCCGGCGGGTTTATTATTTTCCTTCCCGCCGCAGCCTGCCAGCAGCAGACAGCACAGCAACCATAGCAACCAGCTTTTTCTCATACCCGTTCTTCTTCCCTGCAGAGAGTCCATGCTGCTCCCTGTCAGATCCAGAATAGCATATGCACCTATGGCCGCTCAAGGTCCTTAAACAATTCTTCCACGAGCCTTAAACAAATCTTAAAATCCCCCCTGCAATCCTCGATCTACCGGGTGGAACCCGGCAACTTCAGAGAATAATCGCATCTCTCCAGGGTGAAATTGGGATTGTAATAGGGATCTCCCTTCTCCAGCAATGCCTTCCACCTCTCCCGGAACCGAACCGCCTCCTGCTCATAGCGGGCCGCATTTTCCCCATGGAGATCATCCCCCCGGGACTCGGACTCATAGTGGTACAACTCCGCAAAGGGCGTAAACACGTTCAGCTTGCCCCTCTTCAGCAGCCGCAGGCAGAAATCCACATCGTTCAGAGATACGGCAAAGGTTTCGTCCAGTCCGCCCGTCTGCTCGAACAGAGACTTTTTGACCATAAGGCAGGCCCCCGTCACCGCAGACACATTCTGGGCATAGCAAAGCCGCCCCATGTATCCCAGATCCCGAAAATTATGTTTATAATGGGTATGCCCCGCCGTGCCATGGGCCCCCATACCTATGACCACCCCTGCGTGCTGGATGGTGCGGTCTCCATAATACAGCTTGGCTCCCACAGCCCCCACGTCCTCCCGCTGGGCATACATCAGCATCTCTTCCATCCAGTCAAAGGTAATTACCTGCGTATCGTTGTTCAGCAGCAGCAAATATTCGCCGGCGGCGTAAACTGCCCCCAGATTGTTGATTCTGGAATAATTGAATTCTCCCCCATAGGTCACAATCCTAACCTTTGTTCCCGCCTTTCCGGCCTCCTCCGCGAGCATGACACCCATGTCATAAGATTCCTCCGAAGAAGATACACCTTCCCGGGCTGCCAGGGCCTGCTCATAGTCATATCCCAACAGTTCTCCATAATACTGTTTGATCTCAGGGGAGGTACTGCCGTTTTCCACAATCACCAGTTCAAAATTGTCATAGGTGGAACGATCCAGAATGGAATTCACGCAACGTTCCAGATCCTCCCGGTGATCCCGATTGGGGATGATAACGGAGATCCTGGGATTGCCCTCCACCCGGTAGCGGATGCGGAATATGGTGGGAAAGGCCCTGGTACTGCTGATCTGAAAATCCCGGAAGCCATGCTTTTCCAGATGATCTGCCACCGCCCTTCTGGCAGCCTCCACCGCGTAAGGTTTCGCCTCTATGTCTGAGGCCACGCTGCCCTCATGGCTTCTCCAGTAGTACAGGAGTTTGGGAATGTGATGTACTTTCCCGGCCCGGTCCGTGAGGCGCAGGATCATGTCATGGTCCTGGCTTCCGTCCAGGCTGGTGCGGAACAATTCCGCATCCTCCTCCAACAGACGGCGGGAAAAGACGCTGAAATGGGTAATATAATTGTTCCCCCGCAGGGTATCCGGCGCAAAGTCCGGCTTAAAATGCATATTCACCAGATTGTCCACATTGCCGTCCCTGAAAGTAGACTCGTCACAGTAAAGGAAATCCGCCCCGGTCTCGCTTATGGCACGGGCATATTCATACAGGGCGCAGGGATGCAGCACATCGTCATGGTCAAACAGGCCGATATAGTCCCCGGTGGCCAGACGATAACATGCATTGGTGTTCCCCGCAATCCCCTGGTTTTTTTCCAGCTTATGGTAGAGGATTCGTCCCCCCGACCGGGCCGCATACTCCTGGCAGATCCCACCCACATAGTCGTGATCCCCGTCGGAGCCGTCCGCCAGGCAGAGTTCCCAAATCTGGTAAGTCTGTTCCATGACGGATTCTATCATATCCCGCAGGAAGCGTTCCGGCGTATTCCACAGAGGCACCAGAATACTGAATCTGACTTTCCTGGGAAAAACCGTCTCCCTCTGGATCCGGGCCGTTTCCGGATCCGGGAAGCTGGCCGTGCCGAACTGCAGGCTTGCCTGCCGCTCTCTTTTCTTGTAACGCAGCTTTTTTACCAAATCCCGGGGATGCAGTACCCGCCTGGCCCGGGTAGCCTGCCGTCTGCAAAAATGGATGGCCCTGCGGAAAGGCTTGCTCATCTTCCAGAAGGCGCTGTTGTGTATGAAATCCAATTTGGCCTGCAGCACATCCCTCTCTTCCTCCAGTTGAGACAGTCTGTCCGCCAGATAAGCGCTGCGCTGTTTCTCTTTCTCATAGGCTTCTTTATAATTTCGATCCGTCATGTACCGTTTCCCCCTTGTCAGAATTGTCTGTTGGTTCTTTGGCGGTCTTCCACACAAACCCCGGCAGCAACTCCTCCTCCGTCCACAGGGTCAGCCGCCTCCGTCCGATTCTGCTGCGGGCCTGAAAGCCGATCTTGTAACAGCCTGCCGGCAGAAGTCCCTGTTCCAGAATCACCCGGAAGCCGCACAGGGCCACATTGGGCTGCTCCTGCATCCCATACTCTGCCTCCCTGCTGTACTGCTCCTCCAGAGAGATGGCATATATATCTCCCCCCTGGCTTTTCAGGAGCAGATACCTGTCATAGCAGGCATTATTGTCCCATCTCACCACCAGATATCCCTGCAGGCAAAGCAGCTCCCCGCTCCGGAAAGCACCCAGTTCAAAGGCCAGATTCTCCGGCTCCCGCTCCGGGCACTCCGCCAGGCGTCGGCAATTTAATGCCTTCTGAGCCCCGGCGCGGGTGTCCAGATAAACTCCGTATATATGCGTATCCCCCAGTTCCATGCACAAAGGCTCGGGGTAATAAGGATCATGGGCTAAGTATGCGGGATGCCTGCGGTACAGGGTCTGCCTTTCCCTGCGAAGACGTTCCATCTTCTCCCTGGTTAGATCGCCGCCCCGGCTTAAGGATTCATGATGCCAGGCGTGGAATCGGTTCAGCACCACATTGTGCCAGCCGGCCTCCCGCAGCCGGATACACAGTTCCACATCGTTATAGGCCACCTGCAGATCCTCCGGGAAGCCCCCGGCCTGTTGGAATCGGTCACGCCTTACCATGAGACAGGCCCCGGTCACCGCTGCCGCATTGCGGTCCAGGCTGCCATAACCATAATCTTCCTCCTGGCCGTCCCGGGTAAATTGCAGCTTGTGCACCGGCCCTCCGGGCAGGTTGGTGATACCCGCATGCTGAATCATGGTGGAGTCCGGATAGTAGAGTTTCAGTCCCACCGCTCCCACATAGGGCCGCAGCGCCCGCTCCGCCATGGCCTCCAGCCAGCCGTCCGGGCACACCGTGATATCATCATTGAGAAAAAGCAAAATTTCTCCTGTGGCCTCCCGGGCGCCCAGGTTGCACATTTTCGAAAAATTAAAGGGCATGGGCTCATAGATATATCCCATGCCCCGGGTCAGTTTTTCTATTTCCGCCCTGTTTTCGGGGCTGCTCCCGTTGTCCACCACCAAAATCTCCCAGGGACAGAGCCCACTCTCCGGGCTGTCGGGCCCCGAATCTGCCGTAATGTCGGGCTGGCAGCAGGCTTCCCAACATTTTTCCAGAGACTCCAGACACTGCCCCAGGACTTTGGGATTATCCTTGGAAGGAATGATAATGGATAGCTTGGCCGCGGACCGGGAAGTCCACACTTTCCCGTCAAATCCATCCTCCCGGCGGTACGCGGTCTGGACGCCGGCCAAAACCCCTTCATGGCTCATATGAAACAACATGCCTGGCAGACGGGCTATGGAAGCACAGCCACAATCAAAGCCTCCCGCCAGTGCCAGCAGTTGATGCACCAGCCTCCGCACCTGCCCATGTTCCCGGAAAAAAACCACTCCTTCCCTGTCCCGGGGCCATGTCCCCGGGGCAGCTTTTCCGCCAGTTCCCTCCGCAGGGCTATCACACTGCCCGGATAGAAACAGGAAAGCCAGGTATCCGGGGACCATTCCGGCTTAAAATAGGGACTGTACCGATGCTCCCCTGTTATGTCCAGAGCATCCTCATCCCCATACAGCACCAGGGTCTGAGGATGGGCCTCAAAATACGCCGCGATCCAGGCAAAAGCCTCCGGGTCGGGATAGCCCTGTTCCTGCAGAATCAGCCATATTCCACGCTCCTTCAGCAGAGCAAGCCCCTGCTCCAGAGCATCGCCGCACAGCTCTGTCAGAGACCGGGAATTGCCCTTCTCCGGCAACTCGTCTTTCTGTCCCCGGGGCAGAATACCCGGGCGATAAGAATCTTCCCCCGGTCCATCGGCCTGCCCCACAAGCCCCAGCCACTCCTCATAGGAAATACGCCGCTTGGCTCCGGCCAGCCTGCAGGCATACCGCCTGTTCTGTTGTCTCTCCAAAGCCCCCCGCAGCTTTGCCTTGATATGCAGTCCCATGTGAACTTCCTCCCCCTGCTGCCCACAGGTTAAACCCATTTCCTCACTGCGCCGGCCAGATCTTCCGCCATGGAGAGGGGCAGCAGACGGTACTCCATGCGGATATACAGGATATTCACCTCACCCGGCTGCAGGCGGCTGATGTCAATGTCGATATTGGGATCCGGGGTGGGATACACCACCGTCAAATAATTGTCTCCCTGCTCCCCCCTGGACCGAATCCGCTTTCCGTTGACTGCCAGCACCTTGGGGACATTCGGCGGAACCTTTTCCCCGTTGAAGCGCAATTCCAGGATCCTGCAGATTCCGCAATCCATGGCGGGGTCAATCCGCATTCTGCGCACATTGCCGGGAAACTGAAGTTCCAGTTCGATCTGTCCGCCATCCTCATAGACCCGGTCCAGAAAACGGGAGCATTCCTCCCGATACCCCTCGCCCCTGTCCTCGTATACCTGGATTCTGGTGAGGCGCTCTTGCTCTTCCTGATCTCTCACCAACTTTTCGGGATCCCGCAGTTTTTTTCCGATCCCTTCCCACAGCGCCGCCATGGAAGCCGCCTTACCCTCCACATAGCGCTGGAACTTCAATTCCCGTTCCCGGTATTCCTGGGCCTGTTCCTCCGTGATCCCCAGAGTCCGCAGCACTCTGTCCAGATCCAGCCGGCCCCGCTTCTCGTTCTCCAGCAGATAGCAGTACACTGCCCGAAATGCCAGTTCCCTGGTCTCCATGGGCTTTTCGAAAGTCCATTCATAGTCGATCAGCGTCCATCTGTCCCCGTCTACCAGCAGATTGGAGAACACCAGATCAAAATCCGTCACCGGGCATTCTTCTCCATAACCGATTCTCTCCAAATACTGGTCAAAAAAGTGCCAGAAGCCCTCCTGATCCCCTTTTTCCAGACATTCATCCAACAATTCCGCCAGGGGCCGGCCCGTCACATATTCAAATACCGCATGGAAATCCTTGTCCTGCCCCTCCAGCCTGCATTTATTTACGCCCAGAGCGCTGCCCTGATAGCGTTCCGTCAGCTTTTCCCAGGCCCAGACCATCCTGCGCACATGCGCCTGAGCCTCCTGGGTCAGGGGATATTTACGTACTGTTTTCCCCCCCTGGCCATCCCCGCAGATCTCTGTACGAATCTTAAATTCCCTGGCCCGGTCGTTGGAATACTTTACATATTCCACGGGAAAAGACGCACCGATCACAGCCATGTAGGAATTGGCGAACACGGGAAAAAGCCCCTCTTCCACTATGCCGTCAAAGGCCAGCTTTTCATCAAAAAGCATCATGCGGTCCCGGTCAAAATTCCGCAGATTGTTGGACAACTCCCCCCGGCCCGGCAGACGCTGGTCTGAATAGACTGCGGTCATAAATTTATAGTCCGGATAGGGATAGTAGAAGCTGTATTCTTCCGCGCCGCAGCTTTTGAAAATCGCTTCCAGCCCCTTTCGGGAGAAGGTTCTGGCACTGCCTCCCTCCTGATAGTTCTCAATCCCGGAAAAGTAGCTGCCCAGGTGATCCTCCTGGCAGCCCGCAAAATATTTCAGCCCGTATTTGTTCTCAATGGCGATCAGAATCCGCCCCCCCGGGGCCAGATGGCCCATCAGGATCCGCAGGAACTCCTCATAGGGACGGTCTCCGCCAATATAGCCCCGGCCATACTCAAACACTCCGATGAGACAGATATAACTGTAGTCCCGGGGCAGCACGGGCTCGATATCCTGGAAATTCCCCACATGGATGGTGATATTGTCATAATCGCTGTGCCGGCAGGCATTGATCATGCTGCGCTTTTTGGACAGATCCACACAGGTGACGCTGCCGGCCTTCCTGGCCAGCGCGCCGGTGATGGCCCCGCATCCGCTGCCCACCTCCAGTACCTTGTCCTGCGCCGTCATAGGCACGAAATCCACAATGTTTTCCCTCAGCGGGGACAAATGGTACAATATGGGCCAGCTTTTCCGCTGTTCGATCAGCTGAGGATACTCCACCCTGGAATATTTTTTCACAATGTCCAGCAGTTCGTCCTCCACCGTGCCGTCACAGTAAAGGTCCTCTCCCGGGTATTTACTTAAATCCAGTGTGATCTTCCCGATCTGTTCCGTCATATTCTACATTTCCTCCGTTTGGATTCCGGCACATTCTGCCGTTACTGCGCCGCCCCGGGCGTCCGTTCCAGGTCCTTCACCGTGATCCGTGAGTTCATATCGTAATATCCCACCGTGTTTTTGTCCGACACCACGGTAATATTCAGCGCGTCATACAGGCGATGGTACACCTGGAATGTATCGCCCTCGTAGCCCGTAAGTCCCAGGGACAGCAAATACTCCCCTCCCTGCAGATTCATTTCCTGGGTAAAAGTGATTTCTTTCACCTGTCCCGGCTCTCCGCTGTCCAGATAAGCCTTTTCCACCATGGTATTGGTGCCGGTAATCTCCACGCCGATGATGTTTTTCACCGAATAGGCAAAGATGGGCGACGGGATATGTTCGTAGAAAGCCACCTTCATATGGATGGAAAAGACAGTCCCCTTGAGGATGGCATTGGACCGCATCCCCCGCTCGTCCGTGAGATACACTTCCAGTATCTCCGCCTGATGGGTTCCGTATTCCAGCAGTTCCGGATTCTGCCCCGCCTCACCGCCGGCGGCGTGCTTCTGGTCCTCTCCCTCCTCATACTGCCCCACCAGCACCTGCTTGTAAGCGTCTATCATCTTTTTGGGCGAGCCCTCCCCCAAAAGAACCCCCTGGTTGAGCAGATACACCCGGTCACAGTACTTGCTGACGCTGCTGAGATCATGGCTGACAAACACGATGGTCTTGCCCTTTTTTTTGAATTCCTCAAACTTCCGATAACATTTTGCCTGGAAAAACACATCTCCCACGGACAGGGCTTCATCCACTATCAGGATCTCCGGATCTATATTGATGGCCACCGCAAAAGCCAGCCGCACAAACATGCCGCTGGAATAAGTCTTTACCGGCTGGTGCACATAGTCCCCGATATCCGCAAACTCCAGGATCTCCGGCAGCTTGGCCTCTATCTCCTCCTCGGAAAAGCCGATCATGGTGCCGTTGAGGTACACATTCTCAATGCCGTTGTATTCCATATCAAAACCCGCGCCCAACTCCAGCAGGGCGGAGATGCGCCCGTTGACCCGGATCTGGCCGGAGGTGGGATTGAGTACCCCGGTGATAATCTTCAGAATCGTGGACTTGCCGGAGCCGTTGGTGCCGATGATGCCCACCGTCTCTCCCTGGCGGATCACCATGTTCACATCCCGCAGCGCATAATGTTCCCGATACTGCTTCCTGGTCAGCCGCAGGGCCTCCTTGAAGCGGTCCGATGGTTTGTCATACAGCTTGTATACTTTGTTCAGGTCCCTGACCTCAATGGCCGCCTCCCTGATATCTTTCTCTTCCATTACGTCCTCTTCCCTGCTTTCTCTTTTTCTATATTACATCCGCGAAATGCACCTTCAGCTTCTTAAAGATCGCCGCACCCAGCAAAAACAGCGCCGCCGTCACCGCCCAGAAGTACAGGGTCCCGGAGAGATCTTCAAAAAACCAGTGATAGCCGTACACCGAATCCCGGTAGCCGTTCACGATGTATACAAGAGGATTCAGCTTCAGCAGCGTCACCACCACGGGATTGTGCAGGGAGTCCAGACTCCACAGAATGGGGGTGGCCCATATGCCCACCTGCAGGCAAATGGAAATAATCTGAGACAAATCCCGGAAAAAAATTACCACGGCGCAGGTAGTATAGGACATGGCCAGCACCAGCAGGAAGAGGCACAGTCCGTAATAGACCACCTGTATCAGGTACACACTGGGATAATAGCCGTATATGCAGCCCAGAAGCACCGCCAGCCCCAGGAAGAACAAATGGCTGAAGGTGGCTGCGAGAACCTTTATCACAGGCAGAATGCTGATCTTAAATACCACCTTTTTCACCAGGTAACTATATTCAATCAGCGACATGGTCCCCTGGCTGATGGCTTCACTGAAGAAAAACCAGGGCACCAGCCCTGCCGTGATAAACAGCGCAAAAGGAACCTCCACGCCGCTGCGCAGTTCCACGGCTTTGGTACCAAATATCTTATCGAAAACCAGGTAATACATAAGTACTGTCACCAGTGGCTGGGCAAATCCCCACACTACCCCCATATAGGAGCCAGCGTATCGCTTTTTAAAATCATTTTTGGACAGTTTCCAGATCAGCTTTCTGTTCTGCCATAGTTCCCCGGGCAACCGGGTCAGCCGGGAAGCAGGCATTCTTGTTTTCTCCATATAGCGGTTCCTGTCACCTTCCGTATTCTTCCACATAGGCGGAAAGACCGCCCCATTTGGTATCTCTCTCTGAAAAGATCAGTTCCATCCCTTCCGGGATCGGCCACTGTACCCCAATCTCCGGATCGTCATACCGCAGGCCGCCCTCATCGCCGGGATGGTAAAATTCCGAGCATTTGTAGCAGAATTCCGCGTAGTCCGACAGCACCAGGAAACCATGGGCAAATCCCTTGGGTACATAGAACTGCTTCATATTCTCTTCCGTGAGCAGTTCCCCATGCCACTGCCCAAAGGTGGGAGAACCCTTCCGCAGGTCCACCGCCACGTCAAATACCTCCCCTCTGATCACACGCACCAGTTTATCCTGGGGGTATTGGATCTGAAAATGCAGCCCCCGCAGTACCCCCTTTTTGGACGCAGACTGGTTGTCCTGCACAAATTCCACATCTATCCCCGCCGCCTTATAATCGTTGTAATTATAGGTCTCCGCAAAATAACCTCTGGCGTCCCCAAACACGGTGGGGGTTATCACCTTTAACCCTTCAATTCCACATGTTTCCACTGCAATTTTACCCATTATATCTCTCCCTCTTTTCAATATTATTACTTGTATTACGCAGAAAGCCTCATGCTTACACAGCTACTATCGTCCCATATAGCTGATATTCATATCCACATTTCCCTCTATGCCGTCGATCTTGCCCTTGGAGGTATACTGCCACATATGATAGAATCCCTCATACAGGGGAACGCTGCGGTATTCTGCCAGCCAGATGCAGTAGTTCTCCAGCCGTCCTGTGTCTATACGATTGTAGTACCAGTTTCGGCTGGCATACACCCCTGCCTCACCGCCGGCATTCTCCACCGTGCGGCAGAAGGCCTCGCACACCAAGGTACGCTCCTCCACGGACAGGCCGTCCGCCCGTCCGTTGCCCCCGGCCCCCTCCGTATCGATGAAGATGGGGTAATCCAGATTGTATTCACGCACCAGTTCCAGCACCATGGAAGCCTCTTCCACCGCCTCCACCTCGTCTATGGCCTGGGTGAAAAAATAAACGCCCACTTTCACCCCCGCCATGGAAGCCCCTTTGATATTCGCTACAAAATAAGGATCCACCACCAGACTGCCCGTACTGGAGCCCCGATAGCCTGCCCGAATAATGGCAAAGTCCACCCCGGCGGCCTTAACCTTCTCCCAATCGATCTCCCGGTTCCATTTGGACACGTCTATTCCCACGGTGGTGTTGGACGTGGGAGTCTGCAGTTTTTTGATCTCCGATTTGTCGCTGTCTTCTTCCGCCTCCTGCACTCCCGTGTCCTCCGCCTGGGCGTCAATGTCCTCCTCGGTCTTCATCAGCAGGGAGATATCGTCAATAAACACATATTCCACCTTGTCCTTGACCTGCACCCGGGTGGGATTCACCGGCACTTTATAACCCTCCACCTCCTGCAGGCTCACATAGTATTCCCCGGAACTCAGTCCGCCGATATACAGTACACCGTCCTGGTCCAGATCCCTGTACTCCCCCTGATCCCCCAGTTCCACCAGGAAACTCTGCCCCTCCACAGGCTTCCCCTGGTAGTCCACCACCTGGATACGCAGATCCCGCTCCACGGAGGTGACCACCAGGGACAGCCTGCTCTGCTCTTCCAGTTTCTGCTCCAGCCAGGTGTTTTCCTCCGGGTTGAAAAAGGTGGCGTCCTCCAAAAAAGCAGACAGGTCGCTGCCGATCCTCTGCCCGTATTCATCGTAGATTATGTCCTGGCTTTGGGGTTTGGGGGTGGGTTGCCCCG
>OFFK01000865.1_pt1 | contig 24204 bp, 21 predicted proteins | sample 1521361 | NCBI WGS metagenome assembly OFFK01 (sample SAMEA3504096, study PRJEB24116) | mouse gut metagenome | biome: mouse gut; feature: mouse-associated habitat; material: faeces | place: Denmark | collected 2011 | reverse complement strand
TCCATATTTTTTTGCAAGTGGTTTCGGAGGACAATATTTGACTATTATTCCACGTAAAAAAATGATCATTCGTATTATATCAGATACGGACAGGCCACATCCTGAAAACAAGTCCATAATTGAAAAGGCACTACAACTATAATCTCCAATTATTCAAAGGTTGAACATTAAGTGAGGGATGGAAGAACCATTTTCCGTATAAATATAAACTGTACATTGGAGAAACGGTCGGCAGGCACAAGCAACAAAATTAGGATAAAACGAAGCACAGAGCAGGAGGATCCAAAATGAACGAACCCCTATCCCGCCCACGATTCAACCAAATGGAAACACCCGAAAAGCAGGCGCTGATGGAGAAGCTGGCAGCCCGCTACGATATGACCTTCCTTGGGCTGCATACCTTTGACCGCTGGGGGCAGAGCTGCACCACCGGCGTGTTCGAAAAGGACGGCCGGGAATTCGTCTTTGTCCCCGGCGACAGGGTCACGCTGGGCTGGGAACGGTTCGCCATAGGCCTGAACCAGGAGAGCAGAGAGGAGCTGGAGTACCTGTTCCGGGAATGGGAGATGGAGGGCGACCCGGAGGAAATGATCGGAGAGGGCATGGCGCCGGTGCGGCAGGCCGCCATTCCCCCCATGCTGGTGGGGCGGGAACTGGAGGAGATCGGCTGGGAGCCGGTGGCGCTGGACGACCCGAGGCTGTGCCCGGACTGGCTGGAGGAGCTCCGCCGATTCGCTGCCACCGGCGGGAACAGCCTGACGCTGGTAGGCTGCGCCCGCTTCGAGAGGGATGGCGATAGCTGGCAGACGTGCCTCTACCATGAGACAGACTATCCCGACTTCCGCAAACGGCTCCATGAACAGGGCTTCTTTTTGCCCACAGCAGATGAGTGGGCTTACCTGTGCGGAGGAGGGTGCCGCACCCTCTTCCCCTGGGGCGACGGGCTGGACTACTCCATGCGCCTCCACTGGTTCGAGGACACGGAGGACGAGGACAGACCCTATGACATGGAAGAGCCCAATTTCTTCGGACTGTCCATCGCCTACGACCCCTATAAACGGGAAGTGGTGCAGGCGGACATGCTCACCACCTGCGGCGGCGACGGCGGCTGCAATATCTGCGGCGGGCTGGGGCCCTTCCTGGGTTTCCTCCCCTGCTCCCCCCACTACAGGCCGGAAGTCCAGGAGGACAATGAACTGGACGGCGACTACGACTTTTACCGCCCCATCATCCGGGTGGAGATGAGTTAGTACATCATTGCATTGATTTTGGGTAAAAAGGTTGTAGAAAAAATTTGGGGGAGATTCGCCCCCCATTGTGCGCCAAATGAAAATGGCGTTGACTGTAGATGAAAAACGGAGGAATTGTTGTATAAAGAGAAACTTTGGAGCGCTTGGGAAGAGCGCGAAGATAAGTAGTTCTGAAAGAGAAAGATGGCGATATAGGGGATGCGGCGGGCATTGTGGCAGGACGGCACCTGGAAAAGGGAAGGAGTCGCTCCCAAGGATTTCCGGAAAGCCGCGTGATATGCGGACTGGATATTCCGAGAGGATATTCGACAGAAAGAGAGGTACTGACATGGGCGCCTGGGGCATAAAAGCATGGGAGAGCGACGAAGGACAGGCTGTGATCCACATCCTGGAAAATGAGTACATACCGGAACATCCGGTGATGGAGCTGGGCGAGATCATTCGACTTCCTCTTTGACAATACCGCCATGGCTCTGGCAGAACTGTACTTCCGGTGGAAGGACGAGGCCAGGCTGGACTTAGGACACCGGGACAGCCCATGGAACCAGGTGACAGACTTCACCGCATCCAAAAAGGCCCTTGCCTGCCTGCTGAGACAGCTCACCGACATAAAAAACCAGGTGCCGGACGAGGACGGCATCCGGGAGAGCGTGGAGCTCTGGAAAAAAGAAGACAGCGGAGAAATCGACCCTGCGTGGTGGGAGCATTTAAACCGGCTCATTGAGCGGCTGACTTCAGAATGGAGGACACAGAAGATGTATATCAAAAAATATTGGGGCAACTACATTGGCGGGACAGACGATAGCCTGAACCTGATTGAATTTCTGAAAGATCAGGATCAAGATGAGATTTCCCTCAGCGAAATCTTTGCCAAGATTGGACTGGACAAGCAGAACTGGGACTTCCATCAGACGGTGGAATTTCTGGAATTCACCTGCTCCGACGGCTTGGAGATGGACTTCCACTTCGCCATCGACCTGGTCACGGATCTGGCCGCCATCCTGCTGGAGTGCAGCGTCAGCGGGGCGGTAGACCTCCACGACCTGGACGAGTACATTGCGCCCTCCCGCCTCATCCGCGTGACCGCCACGCCGGAGGAGCACGCCGCCATGAACAGGGCTCTTTCTGACTTTGTCAGAGATCCCCTCAGCTATGACCTGCACGAGCTGGTGCCGGAGGAAGATATGTTCGCCATGGCAGAGGACTGTGAAAACCTCCGCCAGGAACTGTATGGCTCCGGCGGATGCAGCCCCCAAAGCCCCGTGCCGGGCGGGAAGGGCGCTGCGCCGGGCGGAAAGAGCCCAATGCCAAGCGAAAAGGAGCCCCTCCCTCATCCAGTAGAGACAGCCCAAGATAAGGAACAAAAAGGGAATCTGCTGGAACAGTGCCAGAGATGGAACGCCGAGGACAGATACCAGGAGATCATCCACGCGCTGGAAGCCATCCCCGCCGAAGAACGCACCCCCGAGATGGACAGCGAACTGGCCAGAGCCTACAACAACTGGGGCACCCTCCGTTCCGACTGGGCGGCACTCAAAAAAGCCATCGCCCTGCTGGCGCCCCATGAAGAATATTTCTCAGGCGACCATTTCTGGAACTTCCGTATGGGATATGCCTATTACTACCTGGATCAGGAAGGGCGGGCGCTGCCCTACTTCCGCAGGGCGCTGGAGGCCTGCCCGGACGATGAGGACACCAGGGAAATGATCGGTTACTGCGAGGAACGTATCGCGCTTCCCCAGTTTGCAGAGTGCTTCCGGGAGCTGACGGTAAATTGGTGGGAAACCTTTGCCGAGCGGGAAGCGGAGCTGCGCTGGATGATGGACGAGGACAAGGAACACCTCCGGGGCGCGGAGATCGCGGCCCAGATGGAGGAAGTCCTGCACCTGGTCTTTGACGATATTTCCTTTGAAATAGGATGCAACGGAGAGAAACATGAACTGATCCTCACCCCGGAGGGAGACAAAGTCAAGCTGTTCCAACTGGCATACTTCCGCAGCCACGCCCCGGAAAAAGTGCTGCAACACTGGAACATCCTGGTAGGCCGCCAGCCCAACCCCGATATAAGCCTCCGCACAGACCTGGGCTGGGAGGTCTCCGGGGAGGATGTGCAGATCTGGCTGGAAGAGCGGGGCGAAAACACCTTTGCCCTCTCTGCCTACTGCCAAAAGCTGCTCCCCATGCTCCGGGAGGAGGAAAACCGGGTCTGGTGGGCCATCGTCACCCTCACCGACCAGATGCTGGGCGAAATCCCCCACATGAGATACATCGACTCCTTGGATGTGCTGGAAGCGCCCAGAGAGGAGCCCTCCATCCCCCTGACCGAACTGCCCCGCAAGCTGAGGGAGCTGGGGCTGGATCTGTCCACCGACCCCAAGGCCTGCCTGGAAAGCTACCTGGGCTATCAAATGACCCCCAATGAAGACCGGGACGCCGACTGGCGGCTGGATACCATCGCCGGTTCCACCTGCTGCGCCCCGCTCATCAACGGCTACCTGAACGCCGACAACTACCAGATGGACAATCTCCACGCCGACGGCGCAGTGGCGGGCTTCCTCTGCTACCCCCTGTGCACCCTGCAGGAAGAGGAAGGCAGCCAGAAAATCTTCGACTTCCGGGACAGCCTGGAGGAAGCCCTCACCGCCGGGGACGGCGCAGAAGCGCTCACCCTCACCGGCGGAGCCACCGGCATCTACTGCGGCTATGTGGACTTCATCGCCTGGGATCTCCCCGCGGCGCTGGATAGGGCAGAGACCTTTTTTAAAAATACCCACCTGCCCTGGGCGAACTTCCACACCTTCCGCCGGGAGGCAGCCACAGTGCCCCTGAAAAGACCGGAGGAGGACGCCGCGGACATAGAGGAACTGGAAGAATCCCTGACCGGAATGGACTATATCCCCTACACCCCGGAGAATGCCGACAAATTTTACCGGCAGCTGGAGCAGTGGAACGACCAGGACGAGTACACCCGCTGCATCCAGGCGCTCAACGCCATCCCCGAAGACTGGCGGGACTACCGCACCGCCTACGCCCTGGCACGGGCGCTGGAAAACTACGCTATCATCGGCGACCACGATACAGGCGCCCCCAACGGCAAAGGGGACAAAGCCCTCCAGCGAGCCCTTCAGGTGCTGGAATCCGTCCGGGAAGAAGGACAGCACAAGGCAGAGTGGAATATGCGCATGGCCTACGGCTACCAATACCTCTACGGCCAGGAGGAAAAGGCCATCCCCTACGCCCGCCGCTGGGCAGAGCTGGATTCCACCAATGAAAATGCCACAGCAGTGATTCAGGAGTGCCAGGAAGAGATTCAAAAACAGCAGCACAGCCCCCAAAAGGATGCCAGCCAAAAGGATGACGGTAAGAAGGATGCCAGCCACAAAGATGACGACATCGGCGAGGATGACGACACCACCGGAATGGACTATGCCATCTGCCACATAGAGAGCATCGAAGAAAAGGGGCTGGACATCGCCCCCATCAACGCCTACAACCACATGGCCATCTACCTGCGCTGGTGCATGGAACATGACCTGATGGGCGATGATTTCCTGGAGGAATACAGCGCCATGACAGAACAGGCCAAAGCCCGCCCCGGCAACACAGACCTGCGGACATTCATCCGGGAAGAGCTGTCCGGCTGCCTGCACTCCGCCCTGTTCAACCGGCAGGGCCAGGCCTTTGCCCAATACTACTACGGGGAAAACGACCAGCCGTACTACCCCGCCGACATTGACGACTACGCCCTGGAATACTTTGGCAAAGCCCGGTATCACTCTGACGAATTCCGGGAGGAAGCCTACCTGTTCCTCCCCTTCGACGAGGACTATTACCAGGCCATGGCAAAGGTGATACAAAGACGCTTCACCAACTGGCAGAGCCAGGACTTTGACGAAGATACCCTGGAGCCCTCGGAGCTGGCGCAGGCCATGATGAAGTACCTGGACTGCGAATGCACCTATTTTCCCTCCATGAGGGACGATGACCCCATCATGTCGGCATACCGCTATGCCCGGCGCCTCGGCGTGCGGGAAGGCTTTATCCCCCTGCTGGTGAAGGTGGACGAAACCCTGTGGGAGTGCCTTGTGATGAACACCGACCCGGAAAACGATGGCGCTGACGACTATGCCTTCCAACCGGAGAAAGTAGCAAAATACCGGGAGAAGATGCTGGCCGCTCCCGTGAAAGACGGCAAAGCAGTCTTAGAGGAGTTGATTGGCCAGCGCAAGGAAGATGCCGAGGACGACGACATGGACTGGGAGGAAGTCCTGGGCGAGATGGAGGAAGACGCGCAGCCGGATACAGAGGATGAACTCAACTGCCGTTTCGCTTCTTATTGGTGCGAAAGAACGCAGATGACCTGTCCCCTGATTCTGGCGAAAATCCCGGTGAAGAACCCCTGGGAGATTTTCGCCTACCTGCCCTTCGGCAACTGGAATGACTGCCCCGACACGCCGGAGCTGATGGCGGCAGCAAAATACTGGTTCCAGCAGCATGGCGCGGTTCCTGCGGCTATGACCCATGACGAGCTGGAGTTCCACCTCCCGGCCCCAGTCCCCGGGAACGAGGCCATGGAGGTGGCCGTGGAACAGTACGGCCTCTGCCCGGACATGGATCAGAACTTTGAAGAGATCGCAGCCCTGGCCGACACCCTGCGGCGGTCTACCGTCTGGTATTTCTGGTGGGACTAAAGGGAGTGTGACTCGTCGCTATTTCCTTAACGTCTTTCTGCATTGAGGGTCTCGATGCTGTATATGCCGCCTGTATGGCCGAAGGATTCGTTATTGAATATGAAAAATGGTATTATGATTTCGGATGGAAATCCGTATTTGGGGAGGAAGATATCATGGAATTTAATGAAGATTTAGAACAATTTATTTTTGAGTTCAATGGACTGATTTTTGCCTGGGATGAAGAACCTGGAGAAAATTATTTGGAACAGGTCAAAACATTATCTGAAAAATACAATGCACATCTAAATTTTATTGTAGAATTTATGATGCCTTATATTACGAAAGTGTTTGGTACGTTCAGTTTTGATGAGATCAAAGAAAAATTGGGCAAGCCTGTTATTGACTACGAGAATGGCCGGGTAAATTACTTTGAGCAATCATTTGATGATACACATATTTTTACATTTGAATTTTCGGATGATGAATTTGAGGATCTGCAGTATTTTTCAATAGATGGTTGAAGGGAAATGCCCATAGTGGAGAGGAATAGTAATATGAGTGAAGAACTGCAGAAACAATATTATCTGATTAGATTTAAGGTTTTGCAGGAAACGTGTTATGCTATTTGGTATACAGATGATATTGACGGGTTTCTGCTTGATAAAGACGGCATGTTAAGATCTTTTCCGACCAAAGAGGAAACGATGGCGTTTGCGCGGGAGGAGGGATTGCTGATCAATACGAAAGAAGATGAATTTCTTTTATCCTCAGCAATCCTTAGGAAAAAGAACATCAGAAAAATAAATTGCAGTCTTTTTCTGAATTACTGGAATCTGTTTTCAGATATAGCACATTCAATGAACTGTAGATTTATCGGCGATAGCAGGGAAGAGCATATTCGGCATATTTATGAAAAGCTGTTTTATGGATGCAATATACTGCTAAAGGAAAATGAGGAACCTTATAGACCCAAATGGAGTAAGAAGGAAAAATGTCTGATTGCCAGTGTGATGAAAAATGGATTTAAGATTTTATCGAAAGGTCTGCACAAGAGCTGATGTTGGAAATATACAGGTCTGCGCATGTTTATTCGTAAATCTGGTATTTTATGATTTTTCAGGGGTCAGCTGCGATATACCCGTTTGGAAAGGGGGCTCAATGTAATTGATTATGAAATTGTGTGCAGATTTTCATTGTAATGGTTGGGATAATCCGTTATACTAAAACGGTCATAGTTTGGAAGCTGTGGAGGGTGAGATGCCAAAGGCTATTGTATTTGATTTAGGCGGAACCTTAATGGAATTTGCGGGAATGCCACTGAACTGGAGCGATTATTATATTGGTGGATTTGAAAAATTGAATGAACTTTTGAAATTGAATTTATCAGAAAATGATATACAAGAATCTGCGAATAAATTAAAATCTTATAATCCTCGTACCAGTAAGAGAGAATATGAAATAAAGCCAGAGGATATTTTTAATGATATTATTTCAAACTGGGGAGAAAAACCTGATACAAACAAAGTAATAGGACTATTTTTTGAAAGCTTGCGTTTAAAGGCAAATATATATGAATATTCTACAGAATTGTTAAAGAAATGTCGAAATTCGGGCTTCAAAATAGCCTGTTTAACAGATTTGCCCAATGGAATGCCTGACTATATTTTCAAACCTGCAATAGAAAATATTCTTCCCTATTTTGATTTATATGTATCATCACAAATATGTGGTGTAAGAAAGCCCAATAAAGGTGGAATATGCTACATAGCGGATGCATTTGAAATTCGGGAAGCAGAGATATTGTTTGTCGGTGATGAAGAAAAGGACTTTTTAACATCTTTGAATGCTGGATGTGATTTTGTTTATATCAATGATTTCCTAATAAATGAAAAAACACTTCATTTATAAGGACGAATTCCAGTTGAAAAATCGTCAGGTGAGTGCAAATCCAGTAATCATATGTATGAACATGTAATTATGTCAAATTTTAAGCAGTGGGAGCATTTTTCCGAAAAGGAAACAAAACAGGATGAACGCTGTGTACAGTTTTTTGGCAAGAGGTGACGGATGGTGAATATAACTCAGGATAAAATCAGAATAAGAACTATGGTTCCCGATGATTCTGCCATTTTGCTCAAATGGATGACGGATATGCGCGTCCTGGAGTTCTATGAGGGGAGAGACAAGCAGTATACGGAAGAATTGATTTACCAGGATTTTTTTGAAGAAGATTCGGAAGATGACAATGATGCCGCGATGAAAGTCATCCTGGAATATGAAGGGGATCCCATTGGATACGGACAGATTTATCCCATAACTGACGAAGGCTGTGAAGAATATGAATATGATAATCGGAACGAGACCGTATACGGCATGGATCAGTTCATCGGAGAGCCTGATTACTGGGACAGAGGAATCGGGACAGAATACTTGAAGCTTGTCTTACAGTTCCTGCGGGAAGAAAAACAGGCCGACGCCGTCATCATGGATCCCCACCAGGATAACGTGAGGGCGATTAGATGTTATCAGAAAGTCGGATTCCATATCGCAGAAAGTTTACCAGAGCATGAGCTGCACGAGGGAAAAATGAAAGACTGCTATCTGATGGAGTACCGCTGTAGAGACAATGACAAGAATGTTCAGCCAGTCCAAGAGAAAAATATTTATCAGAAAGGTTGGCAAAGATGTTGAGAGACGAATATGATATCGAAAACCTGAATCCAAGAAAAAATCCATACTCAAACAGAGTAAAAAAACAGAATACCATCAATATAGACAGAGAAACCATAGAGTATTTCAAAAGCCAGTCGGAAAGCCTGGGGATACCTTATCAGACATTGATCAATCTGCATTTGTCCGATTGTGTGGCATCAAAAAGAAAGTTACGGATGGAATGGAAATAAAAGGCGAAAGGCCGGGAATATCAAGTATATAAACTGAAATTTGTGGGGCAATTTTATGAATATTAGTATTGAACCTAGTGTATTGACACATTGATATATAGTTAAATTATGCTGGTAAATACAGCCGTTTTGATATATACTAAGAAAAAACGGCGGTGATTCCTATGAAATGATAGAGATTGCCGAAAATAAGAGATTTCGGGAGAATTTGGCAAAAAAGCATGATAAAAATGCCAGATTTGGATGGTATCGATATGATTCTCGCTTTGCCCTTCCGATTTTTGATGACGATGGAGAGGTTTTACGTTATAATGTGTTTCACGTAGAGCTTGTTATAAGACATGCAGAAGATAAAAAAATGTATTTATATGACATCATGAACATAAAAAAAGAAACGAGTACCCCGCTTGAGCCATAAGGCTGTACGGTTAAAAACTCATTTCTTTATTTGATTATATAATAGAAAGGTAAAAATGTCAAGAGAAATGTATAATGAAACTAATTTAGATAAAATAGAGGTAAATGCGGAACCACCTATAGAAGAACCAGCCAGGCAATACTATTTTATGGCAAAGTGCCGGGAGTGGGTTCGGGAGTTTGAACGGATAAACGGCCGCCGCCCAAGCTTTTTTACGCAAACCTTCGGCTGCCAGATGAACGCCCGCGACTCCGAGAAGCTGTCCGGCATCCTGGAGACAGTGGGCTACCAGAGCACGGAGAGCGAGCAGGCAGACTTCGTCATCTACAACACCTGCACCGTCCGGGACAATGCCAACCAGCGTGTCTACGGCAGGCTGGGCGTGCTGAACCGATACAAAAAGTCCAACCCGCAGATGAAAGTGGCCCTCTGCGGCTGCATGATGCAGGAACCCACGGTTATCGAAAAACTAAAGAAAAGCTACCCATTTATCGACCTGATTTTCGGCACCCACAATATCTATAAATTTGCTGAACTCCTCTATACCTCCTTCGAGACAGAGGGCATGCTGATTGACATCTGGGAAGATACGGACAAAATCGTAGAAGACTTGCCGGTAGAACGTAAATATCCCTTCAAGTCCGGCATCAACATCATGTTCGGCTGCAACAACTTCTGCAGCTACTGCATCGTGCCCTACGTGAGGGGCCGGGAGCGCAGCCGGGAGCCCCGGGAAATCATCCGGGAGATAGAGAGACTGGTGGCGGACGGCGTGGTGGAGGTCATGCTGTTGGGCCAGAACGTGAATTCCTATGGAAAGAATCTGGACGAGCCCATCACCTTTGCGCAGCTTTTGCAGGAGGTGGAGAAGATAGAGGGGCTGCAGCGCATCCGCTTCATGACTTCCCACCCTAAGGATCTGTCGGACGACCTGATTGCGGTCATGAAGCAGTCGAAGAAAATCTGCCGCCACTTGCATCTGCCCCTACAGTCCGGCTCCACGCGGATTCTGCAGCAGATGAACCGACGCTATACGAGAGAACAGTACATAGAGCTGGCTGACCGCATCCGCCGGGAAATCCCTGACATCGCCATCACCACGGACATCATCGTGGGCTTCCCGGGAGAGACCCCGGAGGATCTGGAGGAGACCATCGACATGGTGCGCCGGGTGAAGTACGACAATGCCTTTACCTTCATTTATTCCAAACGCACCGGCACGCCCGCGGCTGCCATGGAGAACCAGGTTCCGGCGGAGCAAGTGAAGGAGGGCTTCGACAGGCTTCTGAAGGTGGTGCAGGACACAGCCAGGGAGCAGATAGCGAAATACCAGGGCCAGGTCATGGAGGCTCTGATAGAGGAAGCAATGGAAGAAAAACATTCCGCCGAGGAGAAGCATTCCATGGAAGAAAGGCATTCCCCCGAGAACAACGTTACCATGGTCACAGGCAGACTGTCCAACAACACCATCGTCCATTTACCCGGTGACGCTTCCCTGATTGGAAAGATTGTCTCGGTATCCCTGGACGAATGCCATGGATTTTATTATATTGGCCATATATGTAGATAAATGTATGTATACTACAGAACGCCAGAATTTTTTGCTTTATTGAACCAATTTGGCGGTTTGCAGCAAATCCTGGGAATATGAGGATACCCAAAGTACAGAAAGAACCATGCGCGGTACTATGCCTTAAATAAATGTTACAGAACGACTTTGCCCGAAGGCATTCGGCAGAGTCGGGAATGGAGTCAGGATTCATGATGCAGGAGCAGTTTTCAAGGACAGAGCTGTTGCTGGGCAGAGAGGCGATGGAGCGCCTGGAGAAATCCCGCGTGGCCGTGTTCGGGGTAGGCGGCGTAGGCGGATATGTGTGCGAGGCCCTTGCCAGGAGCGGCGTGGGAGCCTTCGACCTGGTGGACAACGACAAGGTAAGCCTTACGAACCTGAACCGCCAGATCATAGCCACCAGGAAGACCATCGGACACAGCAAGGTGGAAGTGATGCGGGAGCGCATCCTGGAAATCAATCCGAAAGCGGATGTCAGAGTGCACGATTGTTTCTTCCTACCGGAAAATGCGGACGCGTTTCCCTTTGGAGAGTACGATTATGTGGTGGACGCCGTGGATACCGTGACGGCCAAGATTGCTTTGGTCATGCGGGCGCAGAAAGAAGACATACCCATAATCAGCAGCATGGGCGCAGGGAATAAGCTGGATGCCGCCGCGTTCCGAGTGGCGGATATCTACGAGACAAAAGTCTGCCCTCTGGCGAAAGTCATGCGCCGGGAGCTGAAGAAACGGGGCGTGGAAAGCCTGAAAGTGGTATATTCGGAGGAGGAGCCCCTTCGTCCCGATGCATCCAGGACAGCGGACATACAGGAAAAAACCAGCCTGTCTGGCGATTGCACCGAAAGCGGACAGCAAAAGCACACCGACCCGGCAGCTATAGAGAAAACGGACAAGCACACCGACTCGGCGGCTACAGCGAAAGCGGACGATAGGAAAGATGCCTGCCCGGAACTGTCCAAAAGGGACGCAGTGCGCCGAAGCATTCCCGGAAGCGTGGCATTCGTGCCCTCCGTGGCAGGTCTCATCATCGCGGGCGAAGTGGTGAAGGATTTATCCGGCATAAACCCGGCACAGCAGAAGGATGGATGTTATACGGAAGGAAGCGTTTGTTAAGAAGGGGCACCTTCAAATGGCAGAAATTGGACACATCCGGCAATGGTTGCGACATGTTGCGTTATCCGATACAATTTTCTTGATATTATATAAATTATATAATATAATATATACTGCTTTACAGTAAAATTTCCGAGTAACCCGACTACATAACGCCAGCCATATACGTTTAACCAATGCAGTACAGTAAATTCTGGCGTAATATAGTATAATAAGGAATTGTCTACAAATAACTGATGCGAGTTTATAGCCGTTTTCCTTGTATTTCCGGGCTTTCTCTTAAGCAAGTTGCATCAGTTATTTTCCGACAGTTCCCAAGGAGAAAGCCATGACAGGAAAAGAACTTATAAAGCTGTTGAAGAAAGAAGGGTGGACAATAAATCGTGTGCACGGAAGCCATCACATCATGGAGAAAGACGGACGTTCGATAACCGTCCCGGTTCACAATACAGACATCCAAAAAGGGTTGCTCCATGCAATTAAAAAGGAAGCAGATTTGAAGTAAGACCATAAAATTCGGAAAGGAGATATATGATATGACAAAAGTGTATCCCGCGATTATCCATGAAGAGGAAGGCTATTGGGTAGAATTTCCCGATTTGTCAGGATGTTTCACGAACGGCAACACGTTGGAGGAAGCTATGGAAATGGCCAGGGAAGCATTAGGGCTGCATCTGGTCGACCTTGTGGAAAGGGGAATGGAGCTTCCGGCTCCGTCCAATATCGCTGACATTTCTGCCAGCGATGGGCATACAACATATGTTTCCACGGATATGAACGCCTACCGCCGCGATACGCATGCGGTCAAAAAAATGCTTTCCATCCCCGCATGGCTTGCTAAGGCGGCAGAAGAAAACAATATCAGCCTTTCGAAAGTACTGCAAGACGCATTAAAAGAACAGCTTCATCTCGCATAAAAAACTGAGGCATGTTTTATGGAAGACAATATCTTATAGAACACATACATTGGGAGGCACGCTATGAAAGTAGTATTGCGGAACCTGACAAAGAAATTCCCCAGCCGGGACAGAAAGAACCGCGGCGAAGTGATTGCCGTCAATGACTTCGACTTTGAAATCCCTGACGGCAAGCTGATCGGCCTTCTGGGACCCTCCGGCTGCGGCAAGAGCACTACCCTGAACCTGATCAGTGGTCTGCTGAAGCCTACCAGCGGCCAGATTTTCTTCGGAGAGGACGATGTGACGAATCTGCCGCCGGAGCACAGGGGAATCGGACTGGTATTCCAGAACTATGCGCTCTACCCCCATCTGACAGTGAGACAGAACATCCAGTTCCCGCTGGAGAACCGAAAGGGCAAGGAAAAGCTGTCCAGGGAGGAGATGCACACAAAAGTTCTCGAAGCCGCGAAGCTGGTTCAAATCGACGAACTGATGGAGCGCAAGCCCAAGGAGCTCTCCGGCGGCCAGCAGCAGCGGGTGGCCATTGCCCGCGCCTTGGTGAAACAGCCCAGAGTGCTCCTTCTGGACGAGCCCCTGTCCAATCTGGACGCCCGACTGCGGCTCCAGACCCGGGAGGAAATCAAGCGGATCCAGAAGGAGACTGGCATCACTACCATTTTCGTGACCCACGATCAGGAAGAAGCTATGAGCATATCCGACATGATTGTAGTCATGAAGGACGGCATCGTCCAGCAGATCGGCAGGCCCCAGGAAGTCTACGACAGCCCGGAGAACCTGTTCGTGGCGAAATTCCTGGGAACGCCCCCCGTCAACGTCTTTGAGGGCCGGGTGAAGGGCGGAAAGCTGTATATCGGGGAGGACGCCGTCCTGGACGTGCCGGCAGCGGGCGACCGGGAAGTCTGCGCGGGCATCCGGCCGGAGGGCTTTCTGCTGCAGGGGGACGGCCCGTTCTGCTGCGGCCTGAAAGGCGTGGAAGTGATGGGACGTGACGTCAGCGTGATAGCCACCAATGACGCCGCCATGAGCCCCACTGTCCGGGCCATCGTCAACGCGGAGGACATGGCGGACGCATCCCCGGAAGCCCTGACCGTGAGATTCGCCCTAAAACCCCGAAAAGTATTCCTGTTTGACAAAAAAACAGAGAAGCGGATTGCTTTTTGATTCGCAAGATAGAAGTGGAGGTGCACACACATGGAGAAGGGGAAGAAGCCCATCTCGCGCAAATTGGATTTCGGCAGCCTGAAAGGCTGGCTGTACCTGCTTCCGGCGATTCTTTTTCTGGGTTTTTTTATGGTATACCCGTTGATTGACGTATTTGTCTATTCATTTGAGGAGGGATACAATTCCGCCTCCCAGACCTACTTCGGCACCGGAACATACAATTATTCCTATGTCCTTCACGATCCCTATTTTCTGCAGGCCGTGAAGAATACATTTCTGCTGGTCATCATCACGGTGCCGCTGTCCACAGGGATTGCCCTGTTGATTTCCGTGGGGCTGAATTCCATTACACCGTTACGAAATTTACTGCAGACCATATATTTTCTGCCCTATGTGACGAATACCCTGGCAGTGGGGCTGGTGTTCATGATTCTGTTCAAGAAGACAGAGTATTCGGACGGCCTGGTCAATCTGCTCATCCAGTGGTTCGGCGGGGAATCCGTGGACTTCATCGCCGGTCCCTACTGGGCGAAAATGTTCGTGCTGTGCTTTTATACCATCTGGGTCGTCATGCCCTTCAAGATCCTGATCCTGACCAGCGCCCTGTCCTCTGTGAACCAGGATTATTACAATGCGGCCAGAGTGGACGGCACCTCGAAATTCCGGATTTTCCGGCGCATCACACTGCCGATGATTTCGCCGATGATCTTCTATCTGGTCATCACTGGCTTCATCGGGGCCTTTAAGGCGTACAGCGATGCCGTGGCGCTGTTCGGCACGAACCTGAACGCGGCGGGGATGAACACGATAGTGGGCTATGTCTATGACATGCTGTACGGCGACAGCGGCGGCTATCCGTCCTATGCGTCCGCGGCGGCCATCATTCTGTTCGCCATCGTGCTGACGATTACCTGTATCAATCTGCTGATCAGCAAGAAGAACGTACATTATTAAGCCAGATTAAGCCAAAATCAAACACTTGCGCCACTGTACATGGAGGTCAATGACAATATGGAAAAAGATGCGTCAAAACAATATGCCAGCGTAGGAGAGGGGCCTTCCGTCAACTATGCGAAAATGGAGCAATCCGCCAGAACCCACAGAAAAGTGCTGAGCGCAGTCACCTACGTCCTTCTGGCGCTCTGGGCGGTCATCGTGCTGTTCCCCTTTTACTGGATGGTGCTCACCTCCGTGAAAAGCTACAGCGCCTACAACTCGGAATATATCCCGCAATTCTTCACCCTGTCGCCGACGCTGCAGAATTACGTGGATGCCTTTACATCGGTACCTCTTGGACGGTATTTCGTGAACACAATCGTATTCACCGTCCTGACCACAGCCATCATGGTGGTGGTGATCACCCTTGCCGCCTTCGCGTTTGCCAGGCTGGAGTTTCGGGGCAGGAATATCGCGTTCCTCCTGTTCCTGTCGCTGATGATGATTCCCAATGAGCTGGTGATCATCACGAATTTCGTCACCATCACCAACTTAGGAATGCGGAACACGTTCCAGGGGCTGATTCTGCCCTCTGTCACCTCCGTCTTCTATATCTATCTGCTGAAGGAGAATTTCGAACAGGTGCCGGACAGCCTGTACAAAGCGGCCAAGGTGGACGGCACCTCGGATATGAAATATCTGCTCAAGGTACTGGTGCCCATCTCCAGGCCCACGCTGATCACCGTCACGATCCTGAAGGTGATCGAATGCTGGAATTCCTACGTGTGGCCCAGGCTGATCACGGACGACGAGAACTACTACCTGGTCTCCAACGGCATCCAGGAAATCCGGGAGAACGGCTTCGGGCGTGAGAACATCCCGGCCATGATGGCAGCGGTAGTAGTGATTTCGCTTCCTTTGATTGTGCTGTTTCTGATATTCCACAAGAAAATCATGGCCGGGGTTTCACGAGGAGGTACGAAGGGATGAGAAAGTGTGATAGAACAATCCTCCGGCCGGCAGAGAGCGCACTGGCGCCAATCGGCTGCCACGGCTCCAGGGAACAGGATGTCTTTGTGGTGCAAGTCATGGCCGGGGTTTTGCGAGGAGGGACGAAAGGATGAAAAAATGCGGCAGTATCAGGAAGCTGGTTCAGGCGCTATGCGGCATCGGCAGGCCGTTACCGGCTCAGGGATTGTATAGAAAAACGATTTACCATAGAATCATGTCCCGCCTGGCGGCATTTGCTGTGCTGACAGGGAGCGCGCTGGCGCTCACCGGCTGCCATGGCTCCAAGGGCATGAACGCCTTTGCCATGCCGGAGGAATTCGACACTTCCATAGAGCATGAAATCACCTTCTGGGCCAAGAACGACACCAACAAGGCCCAGACCGTCATCTACCAACAGGCCATCACGGATTTTGAGAATCTGTATCCCAACATCACGGTAAATCTGCGCCTGTATACGGATTATGGTAAAATATATAACGATGTGATAACAAACATTGCCACCAACACCACGCCCAATGTCTGCATCACCTACCCGGATCACATCGCCACCTACCTCACCGGCGAGAACCAGGTGGTTCCGCTGGAAGAGCTGTTCGACGATGGGGCATACGGCCTTGGCGGCAGCGAGGTTTTGTACGATTCCCCCCGGAAAGAGGAAATCATCCCGCAGTTCCTGGAGGAATGCGCTTTCGGCGGCCATTATTACGCCATCCCCTACATGCGTTCCACGGAATGCTGCTATATCAACAAGACTTATGTGGAGAAGCTGGGATTCACTCTGCCAGAGGCCCTGACCTGGGATTTCGTCTGGGAGGTCTCAGAGGCCGCCATGGCCCAGGACCAGGAGGGCAATTATCTGGTGAACGGCCAGAAAGTGATGATTCCCTTCCTCTACAAGTCCACTGACAATATGATGATACAGATGCTGCGGCAGAAGGGCGCCGGATACTCCACGGAAGAGGGGGAGATCCTGCTTTTTTCCGACACCACAAAAGAGCTGCTGGAGACCATAGCGCTCCATGCGGAAAGCAGGGCCTTCTCCACCTTCAAGATTTCCAGCTACCCCGCCAACTTCCTGAACGCAGGCCAGTGCATCTTCGCGGTGGACTCCACGGCCGGGGCTACCTGGATGGGCACCCATGCGCCGCTTCTGGACATCAGCGAGGACAAGCTGGTGGAATTCGAGACAGCGGTAATGACGATCCCCCAGTTCGATCCCGCCAGCCCCCGGATGATATCCCAGGGCCCCTCCGTCTGCATCTTTAACAAAAAGGATCCCCAGGAAGTCCTGGCTTCCTGGCTGTTCGCCCAGTATCTGCTGACCAATGACGTCCAGATCGCCTATTCGGAGACGGAAGGGTACGTGCCCGTGACCTCCAAGGCCCAGCAGTCCCCGGAATACCAGGACTATCTGTCCAGATGCGGCGAGGACAATGACGTGCACTATGAAGTCAAGATCAAGGCGGCGAATCTGTTGCTGGAAAACGTGGACGACACCTTTGTCACCCCGGTGTTCAACGGTTCGGCCTCTCTGCGGGACGCCGCGGGCCAGCTGATAGAGAAGACCGTGATTTCCGTCAGGCGTTCCCAGCAAGTGGACGATGCCTTTTACCGGGAGCTCTACGAGGACGTCCAGTCCCAATACCACCTGGATCAGCTGTCATCCCAGGGCGGGGCGACGAGCATCGGCAAGGCGGACTTAGGACCTCTTCCCGGGACTGCGGTGGCGCTTCTGACCGCCCTTGTGTGTGCCTGGGCACTGATTGTTTTCTATGTCATTTTCCAGAAAGCGAGGCAAAACAGAAAAATTTAGTTGCATTTGCTGTCCCCTTATATGCTTTTGATGCGAAATATATAGCATGAAGCTTATAAGGAGGTATCAGAATGAAAAGAAACAAAAGAAACTTAAAAGCAATATCGGCTCTGGCTTTGGCATTAGCCCTTGGTTTAAGCGGGTGCAGCAGTCCGGCGGGAACGGAAGCAGCAGGGGAAGACGGCGGCGAAGAACCGATAGAAAACGGGGCGGAAACGGACATCGACGGCATTTCCGCCCCGGCCAGTATTGAAATCGCCTCGTCCCAGACGGTACTGGCAGTGGGAATCAACCACACGGTGGGTCTGAAGAGAAACGGAAAAGTGGTAGCTGTGGGCCCTGTGGAGGGTCATTCCCAGGGAGAGTGTAAGGTAGGGGCAGCTGAGTGGGAGGATATTGTCTCGGTGGGGGCCGGGGTGAATTATACCGTCGGGCTGCGTGCAGACGGTACGGTGGCGTTTGCCGGAGGCGGAGGCTCCTTTCAGTTTCAGGAGGATGACTGGAGCGGAATTGTCGCAATCTGTGCCTCCAGCTATCACATGGCGGCAATCCGGCAGGACGGAACGGTCGTCGCTTCCGGAAGAAATAATGACGGAGAGTGCGATGTGGAGGGTTGGACAGAGATTGTAGCTCTGGATGCTGCCTCCGGACACACCATAGGATTGAGGCAGGATGGCACCGTAGTGGCAGCGGGAAGCAATGAGTATGGGGAATGCGAAGTGTCCGGCTGGAGCGGGATTACAGCCATTGCCGTCGGTTCCCGGCATACGGTGGGATTGAGACAGGATGGCACTGTGACGGCCATAGGCAATAATGAAGATAGCCGCTGCGAGGTATCCGGCTGGAGCGATATCGTAGCCATTGCCGCCGGTGCGGATTATACAGCGGGCCTGAAGTCGGACGGCACGGTGGTGGCCACAGGGAACAATGAATTTGGAGTCTGCAATGTGTCCGGCTGGAAAGACGTTGCAGAAATACATGCAGGAACATTTGTTCTGGCAGGGTTGAAATCAGATGGCACGGTGGAAGCTGTAGGCAAAAATGAGCATGGGGAATGCAATGTGTCCGGCTGGAGCGATATTTCAGCCATTGCGGTGGGCCCTTTCTACACGATAGGTCTGAAGGCAGACGGTACGGTGGTAGCAGCGGGAGACAACGATTCCAATCAATGCAATGTAGAGGACTGGAACCTCTGCCTGCCTGGACAGATAATAGAGCGGGATGGCCCGGGGCAGAATGCAGAGGCTATTGCCGGTACCAATGCCAGAAATGCGGTGCTTTCAGCCGGAAATTCACAGACCGCCGCAATAAAAGAAGACGGAACAGTGGTCGTAGCGGGCGAGATGGCGGAACATTACGAGGGCTGGCCGCATATGACGGCGGTATACAGCGGAGTGTTCGGGGTATATGGCATCATGGAAAACGGATTTGTAATCGCACAGCTTCCGGCAGATCCGGAGATTAGCGCTGGCGTTAGCGGCTGGACGGATATCCGGTCAGTGGCAGAGTGCCATAGTGCATCTCTGGCTCTTGGTCTGAAATCCGATGGTACCGTGGTTTTGGTCCAATCCCGCGGTGACCGGGAATATGATGTGTCCGATTGGACAGAAATCGTGGCGATTGCCGCCGGAGATGAACATATCGTTGGCCTGAAGTCCAACGGAAACGTGATTGCGGAGGGAGATAATTATTATACTCAATGCCAGGTATCCGACTGGACCGACATTGTGGCTGTTTCCGCCGGGGATGAGCACACGGTGGGAGTAAGAGCCGACGGCACGGTGGTGGCCACAGGCAACAACAGGGACGGACAATGCGAGGTGTCGGACTGGACCGATATCGTGGCTGTCTCCGCCGGGAGCTGTCACACGGTGGGGCTGAAGTCGGACGGCACGGTGGTGGCCGTAGGCTGCAATGATGACGGAGAGTGCGATGTGTCGGGCTGGAGGGATATTGTGGCTGTCTCTGCCGGAACCGATTATACGGTGGGGCTGAAGTCAGATGGCACGGTGGTGGCTACAGGCAGTGATGATTACGGACGTTGTGACGTGGGAAGCTGGAGGATTGTCCAACCGGCGCTGCCCTGACCGGAATAGATAGACATCAGGAAAAAATGATTTATCAATGGCGCTAACCCTTGATTTTACTGGGGTTGCGCCATTTTGGGGGTTCATGGATGCTGTTGTGCCACTTGTATTAGTTAATGAATTGAGAAAAAATACTATTGATTTATTGCAAGATTCATGTATAATTAACTTCGATGTAATAGCAATGGAAAAGCAAGTCTTTTCTATTGCGAAGAATAAATGAGCCAAATGGCGCATTTAAAAGAGGAGGATACTATGAGAAGTAAATTTTTGTTGTTGACAGGAGTGCTGATGCTGGCCTTTACAGGCTGCGGCACGGAGGGAGACAGTTCTTCGGATGCAAATTCCGGGAACGTTGTGGACGATTCCGCTGAGTCTGAGAGCACCGTGGAAGACGGTTCCGCAGATGCAGAGTCCGAGGGCGCTGATGATTCTGCGGACGCCGAATCCGAGGATGCTGAGGGAGAGGATTCCTCAGACGCTGAGTCCGAAAGCTCCGAGGGAGAGGGCTCCGAGGACGCTAAGTCCGAAGGCGTCATGACATATGACGAGTATATGGCTGCGGCGCTGGACTCCGAAGTGGTAATCGAGACCTATGTACAGGCAAAACAGGCCTGGTGGGAAGACAAGGCCACCGTATACACCCAGGACAAGGACGGCGGCTATTTCCTGTACAATCTGACCTGTTCCGAGGAGGACTATGCGAAGCTGACTCCCGGAACCAAAATCAAAGTGACAGGCTACAAGACCGAGTGGTCAGGGGAAGTGGAAGTTGCCGAGGGCGGCACCTTTGAAATCATGGACGGCAGCTACATAGCGGAAGCCGAAGATGTCACATCCCTTCTCGGAACAGACGATTTGATCAAGCATCAGAATAAATTCGTGTCCTTCAAGGGCATGACTGTAGAAGCTGCGGGGCAGGACGATGACGGCAATGACGTGGCGTTCCTGTACAAATATGACGGTTCCGGCCAGGACGGGGATGACCTTTATTTCAACGTTTCCCTGGACGGCCAGACCTATACCTTTACGGTAGAGTCCTATCTGTGCGACAATACCACGGATGTCTATGCCGCGGTAAAGGCCCTGAATGTAGGCGACAAGATTGATATGGAAGGTTTCCTGTACTGGTACGAGGGCGTCAATCCCCATATCACTTCCGTGACCGCCGCAAACTAAGCTGCACGCCAGTAAAAAATGCCGCGAATCCCCACTACAGAACGCCGATAAAGGCGGTCTGTAGTATAACAGGAATTGTCTACAAATAACTGAAGCGAAGTTTATAGCCATTTTCCTTGTATTGCCGGGCTTTTTCCTAAACAAGCTGCATCAGTTATTGCATCAGTTATGACAGTTCCCAGCGAAAAGAGGATTTCCGGCAGCGCGTGTGCAGTCGGCAAGCAGTCAGTCCGTGCTTTTTTAGGGCTGGCTGCTTTTTTGCATGCTTGGTATGCATGCTTGGTATGCTTGATCTCATCGTCTCGGTCTTGTCACATCCATCGGATGGATGAAAGGAGACGAAGTGAACAGAAAAATTGACATATATCTGAATCAAAAGTTCAAAACGCCCTGTTTTTTGGACTTATCTCAAATCTTGATTCTGACATTATTCCATGTGGCGGCTTCCCTGGGAGCCATTGTAAGAATAGAACTGTACCGAAGAATCCTCCAGGCGGTGCTCTCCGCGGATGGCCCTGTCCTGTTGCGGGAGCTGGGCTTTCTGGCGGTGTATGAAGCGCTGTATTCCGGGATGGTGCAGTTGAGACAGTACGAATCCGCGAAAATCCAGGGGAAGCTGCACCGGCAGCTGCTGAACCATGTCCTGACGAAGAACGAGAAGCTGCGCTCCCTGGGGAACTGCCCGCTGGGGGCAAGCGACCGGTTCTCCATGGCCAGCGAGGACTGCCCGCTGTACGTCTCCAGCGTCCTGTCGAAGGCATCGCTGTTTGCGGATTTCGTGATCGTGCCCTTGTACATCGCCTACGGCTGCAGCCTGAACCCAGGGATAACGGCGGCCATTACGGGAATCAGCATAGCGCTGAGCGTCCTGAACCGGAAGAACAAGAAGAAACTGTACGGCTACAATCAGGAATACGGGGAGCGGTTCGCCCATTGGTCCAATTTCCTCTGGAAAGCCGTGGACAATCTGGAAGTCATAAAGGTCTTCCTGGAGAAGAAGAAAATCAGGGCAGAGCAGAGGAAGCGGAATCAGGCGCTGGATGATGTGAACCAGAACAGATTGAAGACCTTTCTCCACATGACCCTGATAGAGGAGTCCTCGGATATGGGGTTTACGCTCTTTATCCTGTGCGCTTCCTTCCTGGCCGTGGCCGCGAAGCGGATAGCGCTGTCTGACATCCTGGCCATGGTGGAGTCGCTGACGGTGGTGCAGAAAGCCATATTCGCCCTCCCTGAGAAATTCGTGCAGCTGAATGAACTGGAGAGCATCGCCAGCAGAATCAGCCGTTTTCTGGCCCTGGAAGAGGACTATGTACAGGAAGGCGGCGATGTACAGGAGGACGGCGACGCACAGGAAGATAAAAGCGTAGTCGCTCGGAAGAATTTGGAAGACTTCCGGACGCTGACCCTGAGACAGGTGTCCTTTGCCTACGAGGAAAAAGAGGTATTGAGAGACATCGACTTTACCTTTGAGAGAGGGAAGTTCTATCTATTGGTAGGAAGGTCGGGCTGCGGAAAGAGCACGCTCCTGAAGGTGCTGTCGAAACTGGTTCCCTACACAGGGCATGTCCGCTGGAATGGGACGGAACTGCGGGAAATCAGCAGACAGACGCTCTACAGGAAGCTTTCCTACCAGCCCCAGAGCCAGATTTTCATAGAGGATACCATCAGAGAGAACATATGTTTCGAACCGGGTGGAGAGGAAAGGCGGTACCAGGAGATATTGGAGCAGTTCTTTATCAAAGATATCTTCCGCAAGAACAACTTTGACGACACCCAGGTGCTTTCCTACCGCGGGGCGCCCCTGTCATCGGGGGAGAGCCAGATCGTCTCCATGGCGGGGATCCTGTACCGCCCAAGGGACGCGGTTCTTCTGGACGAAGTGTTTTCCGCGGTGGATCCGGCAAAGGAACAGGTGTTTTTCAGGGAATTGGCATCTCTGGCCCAGGCGGGGAAGACAGTCATCCTGGTCTCCCACAGGCTCAGCAACCTGGAAGCGGCGGATGAGATTTTGTTCCTGGAGGAGGGCCGGATATGCGAGACAGGGAATCTGGAGGAGCTGCTGTCGGCAAAGGGCAGGTTCTATGAATGGTACCGGTTCAGCGAGGAAGGAGGAAGAGTATGATTGGACAGATTCGCAGAGTATGTTTTCCTATCCTGACGAGACGGGGTACCAGGCGGTATTTCGCGGCCGATTTCCTGATGAGGATACTGATCACGGTTCAGCCGGCCCTGTCGCTGCCGGTGTTCCTGAACCTGGTGCTGACCGCGTATGAGGAAGGGCAGTTCGGGGCCATGGCGTGGTATGCGGCCCTTTGGCTCCTGTTCGGAGCGCTTTTTCTGGCGGGGCGGTACCGGTTCGATATCCTGGTAAACAGCAGGTTCTTCTATAAGGAAGTAGAAGAGGTGCGGGATGTGTGTCTGGGGGGAATATATGACAGGAATCAGGAAATCGGTTCCGGGTATGACGCGAACCCCTACTATGCTTTTCTTCGGGAAGGGACAGAAGAATTTGCAGTCCTGGTATTCCGCGTGGACAGACTGGCGGCTGTATTCCTGGTGACCCTTGTCTTCTTCCTGTGGTGCATCCGGATATCCCCGGGGATGGCGGCGCTGGCGTTGGCTGGAGGAGCGCTTAACGTGGCTGCCGGAAATTTCGCCAGCAAGCGGCTGAACAAAGCCAATGAAACAATGTTCCGGCGCAAGGGGGAGCTGAACCATATGCTTCGATGCCTGTTCTTCGGGACGGAGACCTATCTGGTCAAAGCGAGATACCAGCGGCTGAAAGAGAAATATGGGGCGGAAATGGCGGAATACAGCGGGCAAAACTGCCGGAATGCCCGGGAAGCAGGCAGACGTGAAAACGGGCTTCGGATTATGGACTGCGCTGTCTATGTGGTCATGATTCTGTGGTGCCATTTCTTTCTCCGGGAAAAATCCGCCGCCGTCATCCTGACCATGGTTTCGGCCTATCAGACCATAAAAGGATATGTGAATGAGCTGAATTCCAGCTGGATGATGCTGGTGGAGAATCAGTATCTCCTGGACCGTTATGAGAGCCTGACCTCCCCTCAGGAGACCTGGGAGCGGAAAAAGGCGGTGTCCAAGGACGGAAAGGCGGTGTCCAAGGACGGAAAGGCGGTGTCCAAGGACGGAAAGGCGGTGTCC
>OFFK01000863.1_pt1 | contig 24260 bp, 27 predicted proteins | sample 1521361 | NCBI WGS metagenome assembly OFFK01 (sample SAMEA3504096, study PRJEB24116) | mouse gut metagenome | biome: mouse gut; feature: mouse-associated habitat; material: faeces | place: Denmark | collected 2011 | reverse complement strand
ATTATATTTTCCCTTCACTAATCAACAATTCTTAATCTTTATACCACATTCCTTCTGTGAAATAATTTTATGAGTAAATTTCAAAATTATATATTTTAAATAATAAAACAGCTTAGTCTACCAAACGTCTCGCTTTCCTGAATCAAATATTAATGTAAACTTTTTATACAGACCATCAATTACAATATAAACAAGTTATAAATTAGGCTACACTGCTGTGCAATAAACCGAACCAGGCTTTCAGGTTTATGTATGTTCAGACCATCGCACACAAACGTCCATGATACCTCCAAATCTGTCCCTACCAATGCACGTATGGCGTCCGCGAAATCCTCCTCTGTACATGTAGGGTTCAAGTATGAGGGCATACGCCCCGTGGCAACGTTAAAGAAACCGATCAGGCTTGTTGTCCCATGACAGATGTATTCAAATTCCATACGTGCCACTTTCACGGAAATTACTGGCTTGTCCGGGTATTACTCCAATGCCTGAATCCCGGCCATCTCATCTACAGATTTAGCAGAAATGGTATCCACGATCCCTACCTTTATGGCAGTATCCACCAGCAGGTTCAGGCTACAGTGGTGGCTCCATACCCCAGCTCTTCCGGATTACGGCAGGCAGTCTCCAGGATCTTGATAATCTGTTCGTCGGTGTAATGCACGGGCTGTCCGGGACGCGGACTGTCATTGAGGAAGACGGAGACAGCTTTTTCCAGGCCTGATGGGTCTTTTTCGGCAACCTCCTGCAAAAGAGGGAGCTTTTTAAGGAAGCGGCTCCGCCATTTACTGACAGAATCTTGCCCAAGGCCTACCTGGTTCGAAATCTGCATGTTATCAAAGCCATCCGCAGCCAAAAGGATTATCTTCGCACGCTGTACCTGACGGGCTGGAAAGGTCCTGCTTTTGGCAAATTTAGAAAGGATGGGGCGAATGGCTTCCGGTATTATAACAGGGGCTGCAACAAATGGCATATGAATGGTCTCCTTGTGTTTTCTTTCTATTATGCCATATGTTGGAAATTTTTTCTACAGAAACATTACTTATAAATTAATGCATTATTGTACTAGTAAGGGGCTTCTAGGGCAGACACTAAAAAATTCCTATCACAGCTTCCTCTAACAATATGGTTTTTCATTTATAACAATATCAATTAAATTGAGTTTCGCAAATATGCTAAATAATTTATCTAAATAACATTCTTTCTCCAGTTCCGTCTCAAATCCACAAATCACTTGTATAGAATTCCTTTCCAATGAAATTCGTTTAACATTGAACAAATAGCTATTTTCCAATATCTTTCCTTGTATTTCTTCCAAACTATATTTTTCAAAAAGTTTTTTATGGTTACATGTAAAAATATATATCATTCTTTCAGTACCACTATTCGCCCCTGCAACTCGCATCCTTAGCATTTGCTTTTGTTCTGCAACTTCTTTCCACTTTTTGAGCAAGCTGACTGTATACCTATCGCTTTCGACATCAATTAATCTAGCACAACTTTGGCATAACCAAATACCATTGTTTACACTTCGCCTCTCCATTGGTGTCATAATTGCATCATAGCGGGGGCCATTAGGAGCAGCAGCACATATATGTGCTGCAACACCAATTGATATTATACCCCCCTCCATTTCGTTGAGGACCTACCGTTGCACATCCGCACAGGGGATTAGAGCACAAATAACCTACACGTTTAGCCAACATACTTTTGGTTTTGTATGAAAAGTCATCTCTATTCATAGTATGCTTTCCTTTCCCAAATTCCATCGTCTACAGTAGCGGTTCAGCAGAAGTTTAATATAATCACCTCTGCTAAACAGCCGCCTGCTTGTGCTGTCCCCTAGGCAGCTCCTGCTTTCGGCATAATTTTCAAGCACTGTCCGAGCCCCGTCTTGTTTCAGATTGCTTAGGCGCCAGTGAGGGGCAGGGGTGGAAATATTCGGAATTTCATTGTTACCTCCTCTGTTGCTGCTTTCCGGACATCGAATGGCAATATTCCTCGAAAGCAGCCTTCCTATAAAGGTGATTAGCAGTCCCTAAAAACTCCCGTGCTCCCCGGCACTCCCTTAACCCTGCCCCAGATAAGTGGTATATTATGCAATCCCGGGAAATTGCAGCCCCTCACTCCTGAAAATCAATATCATACCTTGTCCCATGATGAAACAGCACTCCGTCTGTGAGCCGGATGCGCAGAAGACAGGTGTTCGGGTCATCTTCATTAGTGTGCCCGTTGCCGTACCACTCCGCAAAGGCCACTCTCACTTTGGACATGATTTCCTCGTTGCATTCCGCTTTCACATACCCCAGATTTTCTCCGATGCCATGGGCCGTAAACCAATCGCCACAGAGGGCAACCGCAGGCTCCTTTCCAATCTGTCTCATTTTATTGGAAAGGGCGTAAGTCACGATATAAAATGCCCCATCCTCATAATAGCCATTTACAGTGCGCACATGGGGCTTCCCTTCCTCCACTGTGGCCAGGGCCAGCAGATTGTCGCAGCCGAACCTTTCCTCCATAATCTGTGCCGTCTCTTTCGTAAGCTTCTCTGCCATTTTTCTCTCTTCCTTCCTCTCCTGAAAATTACTTGAAGATTCATCTGCCAAAAGCCGCTCCCTATCCTTACCGGCTTCCGCCTTCCCTATGCGCCCACATTGCCATGCCGTACTACATAAAGTACCGACATTTGTCCAGATAAAACGCCTGCTCCTTTTGCAACAGCCCAACCAGCTTATCCAGGTCCTCCCGCTCTCTGTAATCCTTCAACGCCTCCAGATATTCATTCCTGTTCGCATCCTCAATCACTGCCGGCACGATTCCGCCTTTCAGGCATTCCCGGAAAAGAATCAGCCTGCCTGTCCTGCCGTTGCCGTCCTGAAACGGGTGGATGCTCTCATATCTGGCGTGGAACTCAGCAAACACGGCAATGTCCGGCGCCTTGCCATGATACCATTCCATCAGTCGATCCATCTCGGCCTCCACATTTTCAGGCCTGACCGTCTGATAGATGCCAATCATATTCGGCCTCTTTTTGTAGTCTCCGATGGCATATCCGTTGGCCCGGTCTTCGAACACGCCCGACTTCAGCTCATAGTGGAACTGCTTTATCAGCCCGGAGGACAGGGGCTGGCGGATGGTATCCAGCATTTTGTTGAACATCAGGAAATGTCCGTTCATTTCCTCCACGTCCTTCGCCCTGTAATAGTCCTCCGATCTGGGCAGCGTTCCATTGTCGAACAGCGAGGCCGTCTGCTCCTCTGTCAGCGTGCTCCCCTCAATCTTATTTGAGTTGTAGGCAAGCAGGCGCTGTGTGTACGCATATACTCCCGAGCGGTCGAACCTCTCCCGCTCGATTCTGAATCTCTCTGACAGAAAACCGGTAAAATCCTGATTTCCGCCCCCTTCCATCACGCCACCCCCCCTCGCTAAATCGTCCGAATCTATACGTTTACCCGCCTTTTACGGGAAGCAGGGCACCAGCTCCAGCCCCTGGCTCTCCTCCAATCCGAACAGCAGGTTCATGTTCTGCACCGCCTGTCCCGCCGCGCCCTTCACCAGGTTATCCAGGGCCCCCATCAGGATGACCCGGCCTGTCCTTTCGTCTATGACGAAATTAATGTCCACATAATTGCTGCCCTCCACCCATTTTGTCTCCGGGCAGACGCCTTTATCCAACACCCGCACAAATTTCTCCCGCGCATAATATTTATCGTAGGCGGCCCGGATCTCCTCATACGTGGGCAGCGCGCCGTCCGCGGCCCTTTTCAGCTTCGCGTACTCCGTCACCAGGATGCCCCTGTTCATGGGAACCAGATGGGGCGTGAAATTGATCGTGACCTCACGGTCCGCCGCATACCCCAGTTGCTCCTCGATCTCCGGCGTATGGCGATGGCCGGCCACCCCGTAGGCCTTGATGTTCTCGTTCACCTCGCAGAACAGATTGGGCACCTTGGCCCCCCGCCCCGCCCCGGAAGTCCCGGACTTCGCGTCCACGATCAATGTGTCCACGTCGATCAGCCCCTCCTTCACCAGCGGGTAGGCGGTGAGGATGGAGCATGTGGTGTAGCAGCCCGGATTGGCCACCAGCCTGGTGGAGGCCGTGATCTGGTTCCGGTTCAGCTCGCACAGCCCGTAGACGGCTTCCGGGATGAACTGCGGGGACTTATGCTCTATCCCGTACCATTTCTCGTACACCGCCACGTCCTTGATGCGGTAATCCGCAGATAAATCTACGATTTTTACCCTTTTCAATATCTCCTCCGTCAAAAGCCCCGCCAGATATCCCTGGGGCGTAGCCGTGAAGATCACGTCCGTCTGCTCCGCCAGCTCCTCCAGGTCGTCGTCCCTGCACACGTCATCCACGATCCGGAACATGTTCTGATATACCTCATGATACCTTTTGTCTATATAGCTGCGGGAGCCGTACCATACGATTTCCGCCTCCCTGTGGCCCATAAGTATCCGCACCAGCTCGCTGCCCGCATACCCTGTGGCCCCTATTATCCCTGCTTTGATCATCTTCCAGCACCTCCATGGTAAGTATAGCACATTTTGTATAAATGTCCACTTCTTTTTTGTTTTTATGCAAACACTTATGCAATAATGCATATTTATGCATCCAACATGCTCCCGCCGTCCCTTCGGGCGTTCTATCCAAAAAATGGCGAATTCATGTTGACGATATGCTTTATTATAAGGTATAATCAATGCTGTTATCAAGATATTTATAAAATATATATATTTATGAAAGGAAGGCTGCTGCATGAGGCAATTTTTCGGAATGAGCAATCGCGGGGATCTGTCGGAAGCGGTCCGCAATCTGGACAGCCCGCAGTTCATCATGCTTCTTTCAAACAATGCCCAGTTCGAGGAGCATGTGAAAGCCCTTGAGAAGCTTTACCCTGGCATCCCCAGCATCGGATGCATCGGAATGAGCTATGACACCAAAGTGGTGGAAAACGGTGTGGGCATCATCGCTTTTTCAGGAGGGGTCAGCGCTACGGCCAATGTGCTGGAGCAGGTATCCGTCATGCCGGTGAAGTATATAGACCGGCTGGAGGCGGACATCAGGAAGATAAACGGATCCAAGCAGGACACCGTATGCATCGATTTCTGCAGCGGAAACGATGCCTGCGTCCTGACTACGCTCTATACGTCATTGCGGAGCCGGGGCATCCAGCTTGTGGGAGGCACGGGGGACGGCGGAAAAGTGTCCGCCAACGGCAAAGTCTACGAGGATTCCGTGGCCTACGCCCTGGTGCGCAACCAGAACGGCCGGGTCAAGACCTATAAGGAGAACATCTACCACCAGATGGGCAATTACCGCTTCATCGCCTCCAATACGGACCGGGCCAATTACATCATCGGCTCCCTGAACGGGAACCCGGCCAAGCAGGTATACCAGAGCATCCTGCATGTGACGGATCAGGAGATCCTGACCCAGACCTTCAAGAACCCCTTCGGCAAGCTCAACGGGGACGACACCTGTATCGTCTCCATCAAGGAAGTCAACGGGAATTCCCTGGCCTGCTTCCGGCAGGTGAACGACTCCGATGTGCTGGTCCTCCTGGAGCTGGGAGATTATCGGGCCATCGTGGACAAGACCATAGCGGACATCTGCCGGGACTTCCCCAAGCGCTCCGCCGTCTTCTCCGTGAACTGCCTGTTCCGCTACAAGCTGTTCACCGAGCAGCGCTACATGGCCACCTACCTGCAGGAGATGGCAAAGCTCGGCAGCCACGCGGGCCTGGTGGGCTATGGAGAGCATTACAACAGTCAGTTCGTGAACCAGTCCATGACCTGTGTGGTATTTGAATGACCGTGAAAAGCCATCGGACACTTGACGGAATTGAAATCAGGAGGATACATAATGTTGTTTTCAAAGAAAGGACCTTCAAAGAACGGGCAGGTGCGCCACGATGAAAAAAGCCTTTATCCCGTGCTGCATGTGACGGAATGCCTGAAAGGCTATCAGAAGGATCTGGCCAAAAAGGAAGTGGAATCCCTGTTCGAGCTGAGCATGATCGGCAACTCCTTCAGCAGCGTATTGGCTGAGGCCGACCATTTCCAGGAACAGCTCCAGGACTTCGGACAGTCCTTCGCCAGCATCAATCAGGCCGCGGGGCAGTTCGACCAGGTGCGGACGGACATCACCCAGACCGTGTCGGAAGCCCAGGGCATGGTGGAGGAGCTGAAAGCCACTTCCGCGAAGGTGCAGCAGACCTACGCCGATATGGAGAATACCTTCGCCTATCTGCAGACAGCGGTGAAGAGCATCCAGCAGTGCATGGGCAAGATCGTGTCCATCGCGGACGAGACCAATATCCTGGCCATAAACGCCTCCATCGAGGCGGCCAGGGCCGGAGAACAGGGCAAGGGCTTCGCCGTGGTGGCGGAAAAGGTCCGGGAGCTGGCCAGGGAGATCAAGGAGCTCACCGACGACGTGGACACCGGCATCCACGATGTGGAATCGGGGGCGAACCAGCTCAACTCCAGCATCCTTGCATCCCAGTCGGCTCTGGATCAGGGCTTCGGCATCGTCAACGGCACCTCCGAATCCTTCCAGCAGATCAGCACCGTGGCGGAGGGCACCTCCTCCGTGCAGGCAGAGATCTCCGGCGTCATAGGCGACTCCCAGAACGCGCTGCAGGTGCTCTGCCAGTTTTTCGACAGGATAAAGCTCCAGCACCAGGAGGTCATAAAGCATATCAGCCGGGCCAGCAATCTGGGCACCACCAAGAGCGCCATGTTCGAGGACATCGACAATATGCTCTCCCAGATCCCGCCCATCATCAGGGATAGGAATCCCAGAAGAGACTAGTACTCCGATGCGTGAATCCTTGAGCAATCAGTACTCGCTGTCCACCCCAGTACTGCGTTGTCGTCAGTTCTGATGCGGACATCAAGCACTGATTACTCGGGAATTCATGCCACGGCGCACCAGAACGCCCGTTCGTACCGGGGCTGTGGGGAACTGACAGGATTCCCACAGCCCTGTATTCATCTGCGGAATCCGAAAGGAGGCGGCGCATGCATATCCTGATTATAGAAGACGACGAGGATTTTCGCCTGGAGCTGGCGGGCCTCCTGCGGAGTTCCCTCTACCGCGTCACGGCGCTGACCCGGTTCGACCATATCGCCGGACAGATTTCCGCCGTCTCGCCGGACCTGATCCTGCTGGATCTGAACCTCCCGGGGCAGTCCGGCTTCGATGTGTGCGCCGAGATCCGCAGATCCTCGGATGTGCCCGTCATCTTCGTCACAGGGCGGGCGGATGCCTCGGACGAGGTCACTGCCCTGTTGCAGGGCGGGGACGACTACATCACCAAGCCCTTCCCGCCCGCCCTCCTGCTGGCCCATATCACCGCCGTGCTGAAGCGGACGGGCAGAGGGGAGGAGGAGCCGGTTCTGGAGCATCGGGGCGCGGCGCTGGATCTGGCCAGAGGCTGCATCCGCTACCGGGATGCCAGCGCGGATCTGACCAAAAACGAGCTGAAGATATTGGCCTGCCTGTTCCGGCACAAGGGGCGCATCGTGTCCCGCACAGAGCTGGTGGAATATCTGTGGGACAATGCCGTCTTCCTGGACGACAATGCCCTGAGCATCCATGTCACCCGCATCCGGGGGAAGCTGGAGGGGCTGGGGCTGTCTGATTTCATCCGGACGAAACGGGGAATGGGGTACATGATATGAAATTCGCGGATTACTGCAAGGACAGGCTTTTGCTGCTGATGCTCCATATCGCCTGCATGATGCTGCTCACGGCTTTCCTGATCGCCACGGCCTATCCCCCGGGCTGCTGCTGCCTCATCCTCCTCACCTGGCTGATCCTCCTCACCGCCTGGTTCCTCACGGAATATTTTCGCAGGAAGCGCTACTTTGAGCAGATGGAGGCAATCCTGGAGCAGGCTGACCGGAAATACCTGCTGGGCGAGCTGATGCCCGCTTCCTTCCGGCTGGAGGACAGGCTGTACCGGGAAATGATCCGGAGATCCAACAAGTCCGTCATAGAGCGGATCCGCTCTGTGGAGGACGCCGGGCAGGAGTACCGGGAGTACATCGAAAGCTGGGTGCATGAGATAAAGGCTCCCATAGCGGACATCTATCTGCTCTGCGAGAGGCGCAGGGACGATACCGCCCGCCGCATCCTGGCCCAGAACCGGCGGACGGAGAACTATGTGGACATGGCCCTCTTCTATGCCCGCTCGGACCAGGTGTACCAGGATTATCTCATCAGGGAGGCCACCCTGCAGCAGACCGCGGAGGAGGTGCTGCAGAAAAACAAATACGCTCTCATGGAAAACCATATACGGGCCAGCGTCCATTGCCCGGATACGGTCTATACCGATACAAAATGGATCGCTTTCATCCTGGAGCAGCTCGTGCTGAATGCCGTGAAATACAGGCGGGACACGGAGCCTGTGCTGCGGATCTCCACCGGCCGGGCAGGGCGCAATGTCCTCCTGACGGTGGAGGACAATGGCTGCGGCATCCCCGAAGAGGAGCTGCCCAGGATCTTCGACAAGGGCTTCACCGGCACCAACGGCAGAGGCGGCGCCAAGGCCACAGGCATGGGGCTGTATCTGTGCCGGAAGCTCTGCGTGAAATTGGGGATACAGATTTTGGCAGAATCGGTTGCGGGCCGCGGCACGCGCATCTCTCTGGAATTCCCGGTCAGCGATTATCTCTCCGGCCTCTCTCTGCCGGTCAAATCGCCCAACGCATGATTCCTCCAAGTCTTTCGATATCGAAAGATTCCCGCAAAGAAAACCCATACCACATCCTTCCCATATCTGCTATACTCAAGACTGCCGGCATCCATAAATCTGTCCGCGGCGGGCAGATATGGCTGGCGGTCTTTCAATCCACCAAAGGGAGGTTCAGACAATGGAGCGATCCTATATCCAGGTATGCGATGTGGAAAAATATTACGGCAGCGGCACGGCTGCGGCCAAGGCCGTCGACCGGGTCAGTTTCCGTGTGGACAGGGGCGAGTTCGTGGGCGTCATGGGGGCCTCCGGCTCCGGCAAGACCACGCTGCTGAACATGCTGTCCACCATCGACAGCGTCACCGCCGGACATATCTATTACGAAAACGTGGACATCACGGAGCTTTCCGAAAATAAACTATCGGAATTCCGAAAGGAGAACCTGGGCTTCGTGTTCCAGGAGTACAATCTGCTGGATACCCTCACCATCGAGGAGAATATCCTGCTGGCATTAAGCCTGCACCAAAGGGAAAAACGGGAGGTCCTGTCCCGCTGCCAGGAGATGCTGGACCTCCTGGGCATAGCCGACATCCGGGACAAATTCCCCTACCAGGTCTCCGGCGGCCAGAAGCAGCGCTGCGCCTGCGCCAGGGCCCTGGTGAACCGCCCCAAGCTGCTGCTGGCGGACGAGCCCACGGGTGCGCTGGACTCCCGCTCCGCCCAGACCCTGCTGGAGACCTTCACGGACATGAACGGGAGGTTGAAGGCCACGATCTTCATGGTGACACACGATGCCTTCTCCGCCAGCTACTGCGGGAGGATTCTGTTCTTAAAGGACGGGCAGATCTTCCACGAGCTGCGCCGGGGGAGGAAAAGCCGCCGTGAATTTTTGAACGAAATACTGGACGTTCTGTCCCTGACAGGAGGTGAACTGTCCGATGCTCAGTAAGCTTGCCCTGCGCAACGTGATGCGCTCCGCCAGGGATTATCTGGTGTATTTCCTGACCATGACGGTGGTGTCGGCCATCATGTTCGCCTTCCATTCCCTGCTCTTCTCCAAGGAGATACAGCAACTGTTCGAGATGGCCGTCATCTTCGCGGTCCTGGTGGGCCTGGCCACCTTCTTCGTGGTCCTGATCGTGGCGTGGCTGATCAACTACATGGTCCGTTTCATCCTGGAGAAAAGGAGCCGGGAGTTCGGCATCTATCTGCTGATCGGCATGAAGAAGAAGGAGATTTCCCGCCTGTACATGCGGGAGAGCCTGCTGCTGGGAGCCGCCGCCTTTGCCGGAGGCCTGGCTCTGGGCATGCTGCTGCAGCAGATCCTGCTGGCAATCCTGTACAGCATGATCATGATGGAATACCGTCCCAGGCTGGAATGGAGCGCTGGATGCCTTATCACCACGGCCGCCTGCTATGGCGGATGCTACCTGCTGGCCCTTCTCCGGTGCAGAGGCAAATTCCGGAAGATGAACATCCATGCCCTGATGGGCAGCCAGAAACAGAATGAGGAGATCCGGGAGTCCCATGAACAGGCGAAGCGCTGGCTGCTGCCCCTCTCCGGCGCATTTCTCCTGGCCTTTGCGCTGTTCCTGTTCTTCTTCAAGGCGTGGAACGTCCCTGTGATCCTGGGCTTCCTCCTTGGGCTGGTGGTGACGATCTATGTCTTTTACACCGGCGTTGCGGCCTGGGTCATCTGCTACATCCGCCGGAAGGGATCCGGGATATTCAAAGGCCAGAACCTGTTCCTGCTGCGGCAGTTCTCCTCCAAGCTGAAGACCCTGCGGTTTACCTTGGGCACCCTGACCTCCCTGTTCGTCCTGGCCCTGCTGGGCTGCGCCATCGCTTTGATGTTCAATGACTACCAGAACCAGACCCTGCTGGACAAATGGCCCTTCGACGTGATGGTCTTCAGCAGCGACACCTCGGATACCTTCCGGGATGAGCTGGACTTGCTGAACCGGGAATGCAGCGTGGAGGAAGCCCTGATCTACGATATCCGCCAGAACGGAACCGACACGGTGAACGCATGGCTGTACACCCATCTGAAGACCTTCGGGGGAGCGTACACCGATGGAGACGGCGGCCTGGACCGGGAGGCGCTTGGCAGGGACGATATCTGGGCCTACTATGAGCATGACACTTATCTGGCCCTGTCCGACTACAACCGCCTCCGGGAGATGGCGGGGCTGCTGCCTGTGGAATTAGAGGAAGGGGAATACCTGCTGCACCTGAAGGAGCGGGTCTGGGACGAGACCGGGGATTTCACCGGGGAGCTGGAGATTATGGCGGATCCGGATTCTGGAGAGGCGGAAGTCTCGGCGGATCCGGTTTCCGGAAAGGCGGAAGTTACAGCGGAGTCGCATTCCGGGGAACAGAGGACTATGGCAGAGCCGCATTCCGAAGAGACGGAAGTCATGGCGAATCCCGTTTCTGGAACTACTGAGCACCCGACATATCTCCGTCCCGCAGGCATTTATACGGAGCCCCTTTCCCAGGACGGCCACAACGGCGCGGATTATCTGCTCATCGTCACTGACCGGACGGCGGAGCGTATGGAGCCATACTATCGATTGCTGACCGTCAACCTGGACGGCCCCGCCCCCGACGACCTGCTGCGGAAGCTGGACGCCCTCCCCTCCGGGGACAGCACCATAGACTTTGGCGGCCATCGCGAAAACACGGACATGGCCTGCGGAACGGACAATATCGTGGTATATGTGGTCACGAACATCGTCAGGGACAACCTGATCCCGGAGGTGAAGTTCATGCTGTCCTCCATCATCTTCGCCCTGGTCTACATCGGCCTGGTGTTCGTCTGCGTGGCGCTGACAGTGCTCTCCGTGCAGCAGCTCTCGGACTCCGCCAAGTACAGATTCCGGTATCAGGTGCTGCACCAGATCGGGCTGGGCCAGCGGGAGATCTCGAAGGTCATCTTAAAGCAATTGGCCGGCTTCTACCTCTGCCCCATCCTGTTCGCGGCGCTGATCAGCGGGACGATATCCATATATCTGGGCTGGAAGTTCAATGTCCACACCGGCACCCACACGGCGGCGGCAGGGTATTTCGGGCTGGCCTTCCTGCTGTTCCTGTGCGTGTACGCCGTGTATTTCGTGGTGACTTATGTGGGCTTTTTGCGGAATGTCCTGGCGAAGGACTGCAGGTAAGGGCCGCAAGCGAAAAAGGGCATGCTTTCCCAGGGCATGCCCCTTGCGGCAGATTGCCAATCCTATCTTACAGAATCTTCCCCTCACGGTAGCACTCCCGGATATAATCCCGTGGCTGATAATAAAAATCCGAATTATAATCGGAAATGGAGCCGTCGATCCAGGAGGCATATACCTCCTGCAATGTCCCGATTGTGTCATCCCCGCATACATCCTCAATCAGGCGTTCGTACACTTCACCGATCGTCCAATAATCCGGAACCAGATATTTACAGGCATTCTCATTGTCGAAATCCCCATTAGGCAAGCCGCATCTTGTGATGAATTCATCCGCTGTCTTCTCTATGGGCTCACAGTGGAAGACATCTGCATACTCATAGATGCGGCGCAGATTCTTTTCCCCCAGCCCCGCCGCCACCTCAGACCTCTTCAGCTTCTGCCTTCTTCCAATGAATTCTATCAGGCTGCAGGTAAAAAAAAGATTGCTGTCATTCTTCATGGCCCACCTCATATCCTTTCACGAAAGTAAGCGTGGACAAAGCGTTCACCGTATGGAAGCTAATCTGATGCGTCGGTCTCTTGAATCTTGCCAATGCCCAGAATGCCTCCCGTGAAATCTTGCCATCCGCAAAGTTCTGGACATAGTTGAAAATCGTATCATTTGCCATGGGGCCTTCCACGATATCATAAGAATGGGCTTTCCCCAGACGGCAGGCTACGATGAAATCCAGCCATTCCTCTGTCATGTCCGGAAACGAGAGCACCTTTAGATTTCTGTTTGGTACATAGATATATTCGTTTACCACTCCTTTGCCAAACCGCCCTGCCCATCGCTTCGCCTGTTCCGGAAAAAGCGTGCAGTAAAAGCCAAAATAAAAATCCTTGTTGAACCGCGCCATACGGATTTCCGGAAATTCTACAATCTGCTGGCTCCCGTGATATAAAACACTCTCCTGCTCCATCTCTCCCCCACCTTCCATGAAATACTCCTTTCGCCTGCCCTCAGAGCAGCATCAGCATGGTTCCCCCCACGATCAGCCCAAGCCCCAGGCCGGACCTGAGCGACAGCCTCTCCCGGAACACGATCCAGGAAAAGGCCACCGTCACCAGGATGCTGAGCTTGTCGATGGGCACCACCACGCTGGCGGGGCCCTCCTGGAGCGCTTTGTAGTAGCAGAGCCAGGAACCGCCTGTGGCAAGCCCGGACAGGCAGATAAAGCCAAGCTCCTTCGGCGGGATCTCCCTTACGGTCTTCTGCTTTCCCGTGGCGAAGACCATGACCCAGGCCATGACCAGCACCACACCTGTGCGGATGGCAGTGCCCAGGTTGGACTCCACGCCGGTGATGCCGATCTTCCCCAGGATGGACGTGAGGCTGGCGAACACTGCCGAGCCGCACGCATAGAGGAACCAGCTTTTTCCATGGAAGATCGGCGTTTTGTTCCTTCTGCCGGATTCTGACACAGCTTCCCCGGCGGGCTTCTTTTCCCCTTCCTTTTTCTCGATCATCAGGAATGTACCCACTGCAATCAGCGCCACTCCCGCCGCCTTCACCGGGCTTATGGTCTCATGGAGAAAGAGGAATGCCAGGAGGATGGTCAGCACGGTGCTGGATTTGTCGATGGGCACCACCTTGTTGATGTCCCCGATTGCAAGGGCCCTGAAATAGCACAGCCAGGAAGCCCCTGTGGCAAGCCCCGACAGGATCAGGAACAGGAGGGTGCGCCCCTCTATCTGCCCTATCTGGGAGCCGGAGCCCACCACCAGCACCATGATCCAGGCAAACAGGAGCACCACGATCGTCCGCACCGCCGTGGCCACATTGGAGTCCGTCCTGCGGATGCCGCATTTGGCCAGGATAGACGTAATCCCGGCGAACAGGGCCGAGCCGCACGCATATAAAATCCACATATCCGTCTTCTATACCCTTTCTGATTTTCCGAATAGTTCCGTCCCGTCAGAGGCCGCTCCTATCCGTCAAACCCTCACAGCAGCGGCGCCGCCGCCTTCAGCAGCACCCCCGCCAGCTTCATAGTCCATTTTTCTTTCCGCACCGTCTCGGGTGTCACCTGGCGGCACTTGGGGAACATGGCCTGGAAATCCGCCTCGATATCCGCTATGCAATCCGTGCCGTACAGATAAGTGGCGCACTCAAAGTGATGGTAGAGGCTGCGGTAGTCCAGGTTGATGGTCCCCACCACCGCTTCCTTCCCGTCGCAGCAGAAGACCTTGGCATGGACGAACCCGGGGGTGTATTCGTAAATCTTCACCCCGGACTCCAGCAGGGCTCTGTAGTGGGTCTTGGCCAGGGCATAGGGCATCTTCTTGTCCGGGATGCCCGGCAGGACCAACGCCACCTCCACGCCCCGCTCCGCCGCGAATTTCAGGGCCGTCTCCATCTCCCCGTCCAGTATCAGGTAGGGCGTCATGATGTGCACATACCGCCTGGCCCGGTTCAGGATGTCCATGTAGACCCGCTCCCCCAGCTTGTCGTCATCCAGGGGCCAGTCCCCGTAGGGCACCACATACCCTTTCGCATTCCCCTTGGGCTGCTCCACGGGCTGAACTTCGGACTGCTCCCCGGCCTGAACTTCGGGCTGAGCTTCAGGTTGAATTTCGGACTGCCCAGGGAGCTGCCCTCCGGGCATGGCAGGATAAGCAAGGCTCTTCCCGAACTCCAGCTCTCTTTCGTCCATGTTCCACATCTGCAGGAACATCAGGGTAAAGCTCTTCACCGCCTCCCCCTTCAGCATGACGGCAGTGTCCTTCCAATGACCGAAGCGCTGCACCTGGTTGATATATTCATCGGCCAGGTTGACGCCGCCGTTGAAGGCGGTATGGCCGTCTATCACCAGGATCTTGCGGTGGTCCCTGTAGTTGTAATGGGTGGAGATGAAGGGGGACACCGGCGCGAACACCTTGCACCGGATGCCCAGCTTCCGCAGGAGCTTCAGGTACTTGTGGGGCAGCAGCGCGAACTCGCAGGTGCCGTCGTACATCACCCGCACGTCCACGCCCTCCTTTGCTTTGCGGGCCAGGATTTCCAGCACCTCACCCCACATCATCCCCTCCGCGATGATAAAATATTCCAGATAGATGAAACGCCTTGCCCCCTCCAGCTGCCGCAGCAGCTCCGCGAACTTGTCCTCCCCCAGAGGGAAGTAAGTGACTAAAGTCCTGTTGTACACCGGATGGCAGCCGCTGCGCTGTATGTAGCGCACCAGGGCCGCGGCTCCCGGATCCTCTTCCTCCAGGCTGTGGTACGCCTCCTCCGACTGCGGGATGCTGTCCTTCGTCACGGCAATGATATGGCTGAAACGGGCTTTCAGCGCCCGGTGCCCGATGTCCATCCTCGTATAGAAATACAGCAGCGCCCCGAACACCGGGGTCAGCATCACCACCACCAGCCAGGTAATCTTGGCCGTGGGGTCCAGGCGGCAGTTCAGGAGATACAGCACCATGACCACGGTGAACACGGCCAGGCCGCTGATGATATGCGGCCGGAACTCCCGGAACCACAGATAGGTACTGACCAGGAACAGCGCCTGCGCCGCCAATAGGACTACAAAGAGGCCCATGCGGCTGAATATCGCGTGGAGGATGCCGTTCTGCCCTTTCTTCAGCAGACGGATTCCCATGTTCTGGCTGTCATCATTTCGTATCTCCATTTTCTCCTCCTGTAAGGCATGCCGCCTGCCTCCGCTTCGATTGCGCTCGTCGGCCCGGCCTGCGCTTCGCACCGTATACTTCCCGCCCCGCGGTTCCCTTTCAGTATAGCCCCGGGCTGCCCGCTTTGCAACCCTTTTCAAACACGCTCTAGCGGGTAAAATCTTTGGCGGGGCACAGCTCCAGCGCTTTCACCTCCTCTCCCGTCCCCCGGACATACACATCCGTCAGATAGCGTTCCTCCAAAAAGGAATAATTTTCCCGCCCTTGGGGCCGCATGCGGTTCCGGTCCATCCTGTGCAGATCGTCCTGCGTCCCGCTGTGCCTGTACAGGCCGGAAAAGGCCTCCCCGTCCCAGTCATAGACCGCCACCAGCACATTCAGGCTGTCCCAGTCCTCAAAGGCAGCCAGAACCAGCCTCTCCCCATCGAACAGGCATGCCCTTTCTCCGGGGAACATGTGATTCGCCGTCCATCCCCGGCCTGTGCCCATGTATTCCTCTTCCGATTGCTCCGGAAACTGTCCGCTGCACCACAGCGCACATGCCCCGTCCTCCTCCGTCACAAAGGAGAATCCATTGTCGCTCCAGGTCATCAGCAGCCCGCCTTCCTCCCTGGTCATGGAACTGAATTCGGCCGCCAGAAGCTCCAGCTCTATGTCCAAATCCGCCAGATACCGGCTCCCCTCCGCTCCCTCTGCCCCAAAGAGCCTTTCCTGGCCCAGCGCCGCTACCTGGAGCAGCTCCGGCACCCCATCCGACAGCTTGTAGACTACGAGATTATAATCTTCCTTCCCTTTCACAGTCAGGTACAGCCGTTCCCTATCCTCCTCCAGGAGCATTCCCACAGGAACCACATCCTCCGGCAGGCTGCCTATCCTCCGCATCCGGGTCCGATCCACCTGAATCCACCCGTCCTCCCCGGTAAAGGGCAGATAGAACAGGCCGCAGTTCTCGCCCCGGTGGGCCCGCTCCCCTGTCTGCGGGTCTTCCAGGCAGAAAGCATAATAGCATCCCGTCTCCCCAAAGGCCGATGCGTCCGCCAGTACCGCGCTTCCGGAATCCAGGACTTTCTCCCAGGCGCAGGAGATGAAATCCCCCGCCTGGTCCCTCTCCAGCGTGACTTCTATCCTGTCCTCAGCCGTGGGGATACGGAACAGTTCCGACAGATAGTCCCCGCTCTGCCCGCATTCGATGCTGTAGTCAACGGAGGTTCCCTGAATCCCAAACTCTATGGCGGGATAATATTCGTAATAATCGCCGATCCTGACTGTCTCCCGGAGCGCTTCTCCGTCCCGGGTCCGCCCTGCCACTGCCCGGGCGATTTCAGGGTAGAGAACGCTCTCCGGATTCGGGAGGGAGCCCTCCACACTCATGGCTGTCCCGTAGCCTGCCCCGTAGAGGAAATCCGCACTTGCAGACCTCCTCTGCCCATATCCCCATTCCACGCCTCCAGCCGAAAAGGTGAACCCGCTGCGCGCCGCCTGGCCGCTGCCCACGGTATATTCCGTATCCCACAGGAGGTTCCCGCTCCAATGGGACGCCACCCGCAACGTGACGCCGGACGCCTCCTCCGGATCTCCCCCCAGGACTTCCTCCGTAATCAGGATCCTCTCCTTCCCACTGTCCACCAGCGCCCAGGCAAGGGGAATGCCCACAAGCGCCAGGCCCATCCAAAAAAACGCCACCCACAGGCTCTTCCTCATATCTCCCTCCCGCCAGTCAGCTCTCCCAGGGCCCTGTTCACCCGGTCGGAGCGGTATCCGTAAGTTTCCTTCACATATTCCAGCAGAGAGCTGCCCCGCTCCTCCAGCTCCAGGACGGACATGTCCCCCGCCACCCTGCCGTCCTTGAGCAGCACCGCCCTGCCCACGAACCGCTCCACCTCTTCTATGAGATGGGTGGACAGGAGGATGGTCTCCTCCGGCTCCAGGATCCCCAGCAGCACCTTGTAGAAGTCCTCCCTGTTGAACACGTCATTCCCTGTAAAGGGTTCGTCCATCAGGATGTACTCCGCCCCCTGGCACAGCGCCAGAATCACCTCGAACTGGTTCTTCTGCCCTGTGGAATAATGCTTTATGGCAGTCCTCTCCGGAAGCTGGAAAAAATCCATCAGCGCCGCGAAACGCCTCCCGCTGCCAGGAGGGCCACTGCCGCCAGTATCTTATAAAAGCTGCTCCTCGCCAGCAGCGCCCACAGGGACAGGCTGGCCCCTGCCGTATCCTTCTTTCTCTTTGATTTCGGTCTCTCTGTTCCCATCTTTCCTCCTCCCCCCGCTTCCATCCTCCGGCAACAACCGCATCCGCCTCCCTGCGGGAATCACGCGTCCCGATCCGGCCTGCCCTCCAGCGTCCACAGCTCCTCCGCCAGGGCCTCCGCTTCCTCCCAGGAGACTCCCATCTGCTTCATGGCCTTCACCCAGGCGGAGGTTTCGCTGCGAAGCTGCTCCCGGCGGATCCGTTCTATGGTGTCCCGGTCCACATTAGTGTAGCTCTTCGCGCCGGAGCGGGACTGGATGATGCCCTCTTCCTCCAGCATGTGGTAGGCCTTCTGTATCGTGTTGGGGTTCACGCCCAGCAGAGCGGACAGCGCCCTCCTGGAGGGCACCTCCTCCCTGTCGCCTATGGCCCCCGCGGCAATCCCCTGCCGGATGTAGCGCATGATCTGCAGGTAGACGGGGCCGCTGTCCTCTAAGACGAATCCTTCAAATGATATCATTTCCCACGCTCCAAACCGTATCAGTCATATAATACAGTTCCCATAACCGTATTATATGACTGATACGGTTTTCTGTCAAGCATCATTTTCCACAGACAGCCGTCCATGGCATTCAGAGGAATAAAAATGCCCCTGCAAAGACAAATAAATCCTTTACACCATAAACGCCAATTGCTATAATAAAAGTGTCACAATGCCAACTGCATTTTCAGAAAGTAGGTGATCATATGCCTGGTGAAAAAGAACTGAACTGCAATTTGTTCGACCAACTTAGCATATTGGAAAGAATCGAAGCCGTGACAGATGATGAAAAGGCGTTAAAACAGATTGCCATGGAGCGCAGACAGATTGAGCGTAAGCTTTACCAGCAGCCCCCTCTGACACAGCCGTTGCCTCCGCAACAGCAATAACGGAGAACTTACAGCGGGAAATATTGCATTTCCCGCTATAATGTTGTATAGTGTGTAAAGGCAAAAAACAACCTGACAATACATAGCAAAACGGAGGATTCCCATTCATGAAAGAAAAAGTAGTATTGGCCTATTCCGGCGGCCTTGACACCACCGCCATCATTCCCTGGCTGAAGGAGAATTTCGACTATGAAGTCGTCTGCGTCTGCGTGGACTGCGGGCAGGCGGAGGAGCTGGACGGACTGGAGGAGAGGGCTTTGGCCTGCGGCGCTTCCAAGCTCTACATCGAGAATGTCATCGATGAGTTCTGCGATGAGTATGTGGTGCCCTGCGTACAGGCAGGCGCCGTCTATGAGAACAAGTACCTCCTGGGCACTTCCATGGCCAGGCCCCTGATTGCCAAGAAGTTGGTGGAGGTGGCCAGGAAAGAGGGCGCAACAGCCATCTGCCACGGTGCCACCGGCAAGGGCAACGACCAGATCCGCTTCGAATTGGGGATAAAGGCCCTGGCCCCGGACATCAAGATCATCGCCGCATGGAGGAACGATAAGTGGACTATGGATTCCCGTGAATCCGAGATCGAATACTGCAAGGCCCACGGCATCCATCTGCCCTTCTCCGTGGATTCCTCCTACAGCCGCGACCGCAATATCTGGCACATCAGCCATGAGGGACTGGAGCTGGAGGATCCCGCCAATGAGCCCAACTTCCAGCATCTGCTGGTGCTGGGCGTGACCCCCGAGAAGGCTCCCGAGGAGGGCGAGTATGTGACCATGACCTTCGAGAAGGGCGTCCCCACTTCCCTGAACGGGGAGAAGATGAAAGTCTCCGACATCATCGACAGGCTCAATGAGCTGGGCGGCAGGCATGGCATCGGCATCATCGACATCGTGGAGAACCGCGTGGTGGGCATGAAGTCCCGTGGCGTGTACGAGACCCCCGGCGGCACCATCCTCATGGAGGCCCACCAGCAGCTGGAGGAGCTGATCCTGGATCGGGACACCTACGCCATGAAGAAGGAGATGGGCGGCCGCTTCGCCAGCCTGGTCTATGAAGGGAAATGGTTCACCCCCCTGCGCCTGGCCGAGCAGGCCTTCATCGAGGAGACCCAGAAGTACGTCACCGGTGAGGTGAAGTTCAAGCTCTACAAGGGCAACATCATCAAGGCCGGGACCACCTCCCCCTACAGCCTGTACAATGAGAGCATCGCCTCCTTCACCACCGGCGACCTGTACGACCATCATGACGCGGAGGGCTTCATCAACCTCTTCGGGCTGTCCTGCAAGGTAAGGGCCATGAAGATGGCCGAGCAAAACGTGGAGATGTTCTAAGGCACGAAAGATTTCCTGCCTTGATCGCGACCATACCGTTTCCCCTGCCCTGTGCCCCACCGGCACCCGGCAGGGGAATTTTTTTGGAAAAAATATTTTTTCACGAAACTTTTCTCATACCTGCCCCATCTAATCTTTCAGACAGCCAAGGAACCATTCGGAAACGCCTAGCGAAGGTTCCTATGAGAAAGGAGGGAATCGCCATGAGCTTTTTCTCACAGAAAAGGGAGAAGGCGAACAGAGCGCTGGTCGAGCAGATCCTTCTGGAACGGTACGACCAATACTACCGTCTGGCCTACCGGTACGCCCACCATGAAGCCGACGCCTTCGACATCGTCCAGAACGGCGCTTACAAGGCCATCCGCGGCAGCCATGCCCTGAAAGAGCCCCAGTACGCCCAGACCTGGGTCTACCGCATCATGCTGAATGAATGCTTCCAGTACCTGAAGCGCCCCAGTGCCGCTTCCTATGAGGAGCTCCAGGACAGGTACGGACTGGAGGGGGAGGCCGCCGAGGACCAGTACGCGGACATAGACCTGCAGAAGGCCCTGGAGACCCTGGGCGAAAAAGACCGCTCCGTGGTCATCCTGAAATATTTCGAGGACATGAAGCTCTCGGAGATCGCGGACATTCTGGAGGAGAATGTGAACACTGTCAAAAGCAGACTATACCGGAGCCTCAGAAAGCTCCAGGGTCTTCTTCTGGAGGAAGCAGAAAAAGGAGGGACAGCATATGGAGCATAATTTCCCGAACACGGAAACCCAGAACATGGAACAGAGCAGATTGGATGAAAAAATGAAATCATATCGGAAAGAATATGAAAGGCCACACATGTCTCAAAGCCAGGTGGCACAGCTGCGGCGCACGATCAGGGAGGCAGAACAGATGGAACAGAAAAGACACACAAAAACAGGCATCATCAAATTCGCCGCAGCCGCGGCCGCCACAGTCGGCATCTTCGTCACGCTGCCGAACCTCTCCTACCCCATCGCCCACGCCATGGAACAGATTCCCCTCATCGGGCCCCTGGCCAGCGCGGTGACCTTCCGCAACTACGCATACGAATCCGACAGGCACATGGCCGACATCTCCGTCCCGGAGCTCCATCTGCCGGAGGTTTCGCTGGAGATACCGGAGGACAGCGATGTCCAGGAGAACCTGGCGCGCTCCACGGAGGAAATCAACGCGGAGATCCAGGAGATTACCGACCAGCTGATCGCCGAATTCGAGGCCAACATGCAGGATCAGGAGGGCTATCAGGACGTGATGGTAAAGAGCGAGGTCCTGGCCACACAGGCGGACTACTTCACCCTGAAGCTCATCTGCTACCAGGGCGCGGGCAGCGGATATCAGTGGAATTATTATTATACCATTGACTTGAACACCGGAGAGAGGTTACAATTAAAAGACCTCTTCCAGGACGGCGCAGACTATATCACCCCCATCAGCGAGAACATCAAGGAGCAGATGCAGGCCCGGATGGACGCGGATGAAAATGTGTACTACTGGCTGAACGACGAGATAGAGGAATGGAATTTCAAGGCCATCACGGATGAAACCTCTTTCTATCTGAACGAAAAGGACAATGTGGTGATCGGCTTCAACGAGGGGGATGTGGCTCCCATGTACATGGGCACGGTGGAATTTGAAATCCCCGCAGAGGTGGTGGCCCATATCCGAAGATAAACGACAGGGCGATAATCCGGAAACGGCAGAAAGCGAGGAGCAGAGGAACATATGAAAGAAGCATTCCTGATCATCCTGACCGGCTACCTTTTTATCATCAACATCATCGGTTTCGCCCTCATGGGCATAGACAAAAAAAGAGCCGTCCGAGGTGCCTGGCGCATCTCGGAGGCTTCTTTGTTCCTCACCGCGTTCCTGGGCGGCGCTTTGGGCTGTACCCTGGGCATGCGGCGTTTCCGCCATAAGACAAAGCACTGGTACTTCAAATACGGCATGCCCGCCATTTTCGCGGCACAGGCCTTCCTGGCCCTGTTCCTCTGTCGCAGCCTGAACTAATCCCGCCGGACGCCGCCCTCTGTGCGGACCGGCCCAGACGGCAGCCTCATGCAAAATGGCGCCGGAAGCCTCCGGCCTCTCAGGTGGTCACGATGACCCCGCCGTCATTGGCGTACATGCTGCTGACGCCCCTGGTGTCCATGATGATGCAGTCCTTGAAGCCCGCCTTTTCCAGGATCATCCGCTTCACCTGCTCCGCGCGCTGTGCCGCGTTGCAGTGGGTGATGATAAGCCGCCGCCCCGCCGCGTTGCCCACCTCCGAGGCCGCGAACTCCGCCATTTTGCTCAGGGCCTTTTTGATGCCGATGGTCTGGCTCTTCTGGATGATCTCCCCTTTGTCCGCGCCCATGACGGGCTTGATGTTCAGGGTGGAGGCCACCAGGGCCTTCACGCCGGAGAGCCTGCCGTTCTTCCGCAGGGTCTCCAGATTGTCCAGCACGAAGTAGGTGTGGACGCTGTCCCGGAAAGCCTCTATTTTTTCTACGATCTTCTCAAAGGAAAGGCCGCTCTCCTCCAGCTCCATGATCTTCAGCGCGATCTGGGCCTCTCCGCCGCTGGCCGACTCCGAATCCACAACGTGGATCTGCTTCCCGCCGTATTTCTCATGGTACAGGTCCTTCCCCAGCCGGGCGCTGTTGTAGCTGCCGCTTAAATGGGAGGAAAGGGTCACCGCGTACACATGATCCACATCCTCGCGGTAGCTTTCCATGAAGCGCTCCGGCGACGGACAGGAGGATTTCGGGCATTTAGGGTATTCCGCCACCTTCCGCAGAAACTCCGCCTGGTTGAAATTCTCGTCATCCAATATGTTATAGTCCCCTACCTCCAGCCCAAGGGGAACCCTCTCAAAACGCCTGTCCCAGAGGAAATCCGCAGGCAGCTCGCAGCAGCTGTCCACCACAATCTTATAGCTCATCCTGACTCCTATCAGCCGGATCCGCTTCACAGATATGAAAACTATTTTATCGGTCCCGGCTCTTCATTTTATTCAGTTTCATCTTCTCTCACATATAGTTTTCATTACTATATATAATAGCACATATTTCCGATATCTGTAAAGCATATTATCCAACTTTTTGCCATGCGATTGACCACATGCCGGATTTCTGCTATAATCCTTTTCAATACGGACTTCATTCAGGGTTCCATTGCGATTAGACCGAACGGTCGGGAGGACTTCCATGAAACAACTGCAGATCACTTCCATGAAACAATTCATGAACCATCTCCTGGTGGCGGACACCTTCGAGCCTTTCCTGCTGGAGGAGGCCGTCATCGGCACTGCCTGCACCTACCGCATAGACGGGCATGTGAACCAGGAATTCTACAGCGGGGACGAGGACGACAAGGAGAAGGATATCTACGAATTCCGCCCCTGGGGCCAGCTCAAGGGTCTGTGCTTCGACCTGATTAAGGGCAGGCGCACGCCCCTGTTCTTCCGCTTCGTGCTGCATCTGATGCCCCACAAGGCGGCTGCCCTGCTGGAAAAGGAGAACTGCGATGTGCCGCCCGACCAGGTGAAGGCCCTGGTGCTGAACATCCGCTATGACGGCGCGAAGGCCACCCTCACCACAGGCACTGCCCTGCGCACCTTCCATCTGTCCAAGATGCCGGATGCCATCTGGGACAAGGCGCTGGGCAGATACCTGGACGGCAAGGGCATCGCCTATGAGGAGCTCGACTGACAAAAGCCATGCGGGCATTCAATGCTTCATCTTCGACTTGAATACCAGACTGGCCAGATAGCCGAATATCAGCGCAGCAGAAGTCCCCACCGCCCCGGCCTTGAAGCCTCCTGCGAACACGCCCAGCAGCCCCTGTTCGTCCACCGCCTCCTTCACGCCCTTCATCAGCACGTTCCCAAAGCCCAGCAGGGGGACGCTGGCCCCGGCCCCGGCGAATTCCTGAAAGGGCTCATACCATCCCAGGAACCCGATCACGGCTCCCGCCACCACCAGCAGCACCATGATGCGCCCGGGCATCAGCTTGGTCTTCTCCATCAGGATCTGCACCAGCGCGCATATCAGGCCCCCCACCCAAAAGGCATTCACATAATCCATCATAAATCCACTCCTGTTCCGCAGACAGTCCCCCCGGGGCGGCTGCCCGCTTGTTTTGTTTCCTGTAAACAAGTATCTGTCATTTCGATGGAAATTATGTATGTTTACGGGGCACGCATGTCCTCAAATCAAATACCCCGCTGCAAGCAACGGGGTATCAAGCTTGCAACGCTGCAGAGC
>OFFK01000862.1_pt1 | contig 24285 bp, 15 predicted proteins | sample 1521361 | NCBI WGS metagenome assembly OFFK01 (sample SAMEA3504096, study PRJEB24116) | mouse gut metagenome | biome: mouse gut; feature: mouse-associated habitat; material: faeces | place: Denmark | collected 2011 | reverse complement strand
TGGTACAGGCATTTGATATGTCTGACTTAGTGAAAGTGCCGAATTATATACAGGAGTTACAGGCATTGCATCCAGTGCAGAGGGACACAGGGACAACGGCTGCTTTTGGGGATGTACATTATACATTTGAACTTCCAAATGTTGTGGATGAGAAAAGTTTCTTACAAACAATACAAAGCAGCGAAAAAGTAAGAAGGTGCATCAAAAGCTTTACGATTGACCGATTGGCAGGTGCAGGAAGGCTTGCATATAAGAATATAAGATAAGTAATTAAATAGTATCTCCGTTATTGGATAATGAATAGTAACGGAGATACCTCATAGAAAGGACGGTAGAATATGAAAAGCATTACAAGTGAAATAATTGATGAAACTATTAATAGGTCGTATGAAAATATTAGAGAGGATTTCTTTAATGATTTTTGGAATAATTATAAATATTGCGAAGAAATTATAGAAGAATCACATGGACACACAGATGATGTCAATAAACAATTTTTAGCTTCAGATTTTGCAGCATTTAAAACAGCAAGGGATCATTGCATTGAGATATTCAGAAGTGTTTTAAAAGAATTGCTGTGCAATTAAAAAGGAATATTAAATAAAAATAGATAGGAAAAACCAAATGGGCGGCAAACAACCGCCCTATTTTAATGCAATTTTATGGAGGGAATACAATGTTTAACAGAGATGCAGAAAAAGAAACCATAAATATATTGTTACGTGAAAATAAGAAGTTAAAGCGGGATAACCAGAGACTTAGGGAATCACTTGGGGAGTTGGAGCGGTATAAAGCGGAATACCGGAAATTGATTGAAGAATTAAACGAGGTAAAAGAGGTATATATTGAACGTATGGAAGAATTTAACCAGGTTGAAAAAGAGTGCCGGAAAGCATTGAATCAGATTATGGATAGAAAAGAAATCGTATCCGGTAAATAGAATAAGTGAAAATGATTAGACAGGATGCCAGTATATAATGCGTGTGCAGGATTCGGTAAAATATCCGTGTCCTGCTGCACATTTGAATCATAGAATATAGATGAATTGAAAAACAGAATATTGATTGTTGATTACGGCACTGTGGGATTAGTTCTTGCGGTGCCTTTATTATATATAATATAGCGATATTGGAGGATGATTTATTATAAGCGAAAAAGTTTTAGTAGATAAAAGATTATTGAATATTAGTGAATTTTGCAATTATTTAGGCATAGGACAGACAAAGGCAAGAGAGTTATTAAGAGGACGTAATGGCTTTGGAGTACAGATTGGAAACCGTTGGTATGCTAATAAAGTGAAATTAGATGCATGGATTGACAGGCAGACCATGTGAAATATATCCAAATTTGAAAATTGTAAATATAATATATAAAGCAGATTGAAAAAGATAAGTTGATAGGTTATACTGAATAATCATGTTTACATTTATCTTTTTTGATTTGCCCATATGACGGAAAGGAGAAGATTGAATGGGTAAGTCATTAAGTGGAAAAGAACTTGGAAATGGAATTTCTCAACGTAAAGATGGAACATATTGTGCGAGGTTTATGGATCGGTTTGGCAAAAGAAAATCCATTTATGCGAAAACATGCAGTGAAATCAGAAAAAAGTTGAGAGAAAAACAGTATGAAGATGAAAAACAGATTAATGTAGTTGAAACTAATATGACGCTTGATGAATGGTTTGACGAGTGGCTTAATACATGCAAAAAAAATTGCAGGGACACTACAAAAAGAACATATGCGATTCAATATAACCGTCTCCGTGGAGAACTGGGATGGAGAAAAATAACGAATCTGAATCTGGTTATTGTCCAGAGGGCTTTTAATAATTTGAAAAGTGATGCTTCTAGAGCAGACTGTAAAGCAATACTTGTTGATATGCTAAATCGCGCCGTGGAATCGGATTTGATTATCAAAAATGTTGCATTATCCGTTAATACTGTGATTGATCACGATTCAAGAAAAGAAAAAAGGGTTTTAAAGCCTGAAGAAATTGAATTGCTGTATAAAGCGTCCAAAGATGGAAGGTTATACCCTATTTTCGTGATTGCTTTAAATACAGGGATGCGGATCGGCGAAATAATAGGTTTGACATGGGATTGCGTTGATTTTCAGAATAGTATGATATATGTTACTCAAACATTATGCTACATGCCAAACAACGGAAATGCTATATATGAATTACATCCTCCTAAAAGTACGGCTGGGAAACGTAATATTCCAATGACAAAATTAGTCAAAGAAACATTAATGGAGCAAAAAACTTGGAAGGATAATGTCAATGACCGATTTGAACCACAGCCCGGATTTGAAGACTTGGTATTTACAAGTAAAACGAATCATCCATTACATACCGCTAATATTAAGGATTCTATTAATTACCTTTTGAAAAAGATTAATGCTGAAAACCCAGAAATAAACTTTGAGCATTTTACGCCACACTGCCTTAGACATACATTTGCTACAAATTGCATAGCAAACGGCATGAAACCTAAGACATTGCAGAAATTGTTGGGGCATAATTCATTGCAGATGACGATGGATTTATATTGTCATGTATTGGACGATACATTGAAAGAAGAATTAGGTGCATTTAATGAAATGGCGTAAAAAAGGTGTAAAAATCAGTTTTAAACGGCTAAAACCCTTGAAAATAAAGGAATTCAGAGGTTATTACCTGAAGTTTTATATGTTCCAGGTTTGTGAGGAGAAATAGGGCGGGAATCCTTGCAGAGACTATGTGGATAAAACTACGGAAATTCAAGAGATGAATTTATCGACGAAGTCCCTTTTTTGTGGTATGATAGTGTTTAATGATCAGGACAGAAAGGGGTATGTTCTATGTCCCATGCATCGAACGCCAAGCCGGAAACGGCGCAAAAGCATATTTGTATCGGCATGCTGGCTCATGTTGACGCGGGCAAGACTACGCTTTCAGAGCAGCTTTTATATGAAAGCGGCATGATCCGCACACCCGGCAGGGTGGACAAGCAGAGCGCTTATTTAGATACGGACGCTATGGAGCGCGAACGGGGTATTACGATTTTTTCCAAACAGGCGGTTTTAAGGCTGCCGGGGCTGACGGTTACGCTGCTTGATACGCCGGGGCATGTGGATTTTTCCGCCGAGATGGAGCGCACTCTGCAGGCGCTTGATTATGCTGTTCTGGTTATCAGCGCGGCGGACGGCGTGCAGGGGCATACCCGGACGCTTTGGCGGCTGCTGGGTGAATACCGGATTCCCGTTTTTTTGTTTGTCAACAAGATGGATCTGGTTGAATCGAAAGAACCGTTTTTGATGGAGGAATTAAAACAGCAGCTTTCCGACTGCTGCGTTGATTTTAGCGATCTTTGGTCCGAAGCGTTTCTGGAGGAGGCCGCTATGTGCAGCGAGGAAGCGCTGAATGTTTTTTTGGAAACCGGGAGCATCGGTACGCAGCGGATTTGCGATATGATTGCCGCCCGGCAGATTTTTCCCTGTTATTTCGGCGCGGCGTTAAAAGAAACCGGCGTTAAGGAATTTTTGCAGGGGCTGCGCACGTTTATGCAGCCCCGGACATACCCGGCGGAGTTTGGGGCAAAGGTGTTTAAAATTATGCGGGACGGCGCGGGGAGCCGCCTGACGTGCCTGAAAATGACCGGGGGAAGCCTGAAGGTAAAAGATCTGCTTTCCAATGCCGACGGGACATGGGAAGAAAAAGTAAATCAGATCCGGATTTATTCCGGTGAGAAATACGAATCCGTAAACGAGGTGAAGGCGGGGGAGATCTGCGCGGTGACCGGGCTTTCGCATACGTATCCGGGGCAGGGGCTCGGCAGGGAGGCGGCTTCTTTTGCGCCGTTGCTGGAACCGATTTTAACGTACCGCGTCCGCCTGCCGGACAATACGGACGCGGTGCAGATGCTGCCGAAGCTGAAAGAACTGGAGGAAGAGGATCCGATGCTCCATGTCCTGTGGAATGAGGCGCACCAGGAAATTTTAGTACAGGTGATGGGCGAGGTGCAGACGGACGTGTTAAAAAGGCAGGTGGCGGATCGGTTTCATGTAGAAATCGGATTCGGCGCCGGGCGGATTGTTTATAAAGAAACGATTGCGGATACGGTGGAAGGGGTAGGGCATTTTGAACCGCTGCGCCATTATGCGGAGGTGCATCTTCTGCTTTCGCCGGGAGAGCGCGGCAGCGGCGTGGTGACCGCGTCGGAATGCAGCGAAGATATCCTGGACAGAAACTGGCAGCGCCTGATACTGAAGCATCTGCGGGAACGGGAACATGCCGGCGTGCTGACCGGTTCGGCCGTTACCGATATCCGGATTACGCTTGCGGCGGGACGGGCGCATCAGAAGCATACGGAAGGCGGGGATTTCAGGCAGGCGACTTACCGGGCCGTCCGGCAGGGGCTGATGCAGGCAGAGTGCGTGCTGCTGGAGCCTTATTACGAATACCGCCTGGAGGTTCCGGAGGCGTTTACCGGGCGGGCTATGACGGATATGAAAATGCGCCGCGGCAGTATGGAAGGGCCGGACATAAAAGACGGGCTTGCCGTATTAACCGGGAAGGCCCCAGTTGCTTTGCTGCAGGAATACGCCAAAGAGGTGGCGGCTTATACGAAAGGGAACGGCAGGCTGTTTTTAAGCTACGGCGGGTACGGCGCATGCCATAATCCGGAGGAAGTGATCGGGCAGACGGGGTACGATCCCGATGCGGATCTTTTGAATCCGTCAGGCTCTGTATTTTGCTCCCACGGCGCGGGGCAGCTGGTGGAATGGGACCGGGTAAAGGAATTTATGCATGTGGAGAGTGTTCTTGCCGCAAAAAAAAACGAGTTTGAGGCGCCCCCGGCCGTAACGGCGCAGAGCCTTTCTCATGAGGAGGAATGGCTGGCCGCAGAAGAAGTGGACGCGATACTGGAACGGACGCTTTTTGCCAACAAAAAGGGAAAATCTTCCGCAAAGAAAGGTTATCGGGCCGCAAGGCGCATTTCTGCGGAGGACGGCGCACGGGCAGGATACCGGGCGCAAAAAAAAGAGGAGCCAAAAGAAGCATACCTTTTGGTGGACGGATATAATATAATATATGCGTGGGAACCGTTGAGGACGCTTTCTGAGACCAATATGGACGGCGCGCGGGGCATGCTTCTTGATATGCTCTGCAACTATCAGGGCATGAAAGGCTGCCGGGTGATTGCCGTATTTGACGCGTACCGCGTAGCGGGCCATAGAACGGAAGTATACGATTACCACAACATCCATGTGGTATACACAAAAGAAGCGGAAACAGCCGATGCTTACATTGAAAAATTTGCCCACGAAAACAGCAAAAGGTATCATGTTACCGTGGCGACCTCGGACGGGCTTGAACAGATCATTATCCGGGGCGCGGGCTGTCTTCTTTTGTCCGCAAAGGAATTTGCCGAAGAAATCGTCCGGATGAAGGAACAGCTAAAGGAAGAACATCTGGCGCCGCAGAGGGGCGGCCGCAGCTACCTGCTGGACGGGGTAACAGAAGATATCAAAGAGCAGTTAAAGGCGATTGAGGAAGAAAGCGAGGGAACGGAATGAAACATGCAGCGAAAAAAATCATAATTATTGTATTACTGGCGCTCTTTTTAGGCGTTTATTATTATATTACACTCCCGGCGGTGAATATACACTCAGCCGGATTCTGGCAGTGCCTGCTGTTTTTGACGGCGTTTGTTACCGTAATGTATCTTTTGGTAAAATCGGGGCGCAGCTTCCGCAGCCAGGGAATCCGGATGGGCGCAAAAGAAATGTTCCGTGAGTTTAAGCTTGCAAAAATCGGCCTGGCGGTATTTGTCCTGATTGGCGCAGTCTATGCGGCAGGGGCAATCCTTTCGTCTCCGATTGTAAACGCGGCGAAATACCAGAAGCTTCTGACCGTGCAGGAAAGCGACTTTTCTAAGGATATCAAAGAGGTCGGCTATCAAACGATCCCTTTGCTGGATAAAAATTCCGCCGAACTGCTCGGCAACCGCAAGATGGGGAGCATGGTGGATATGGTGTCCCAGTTTGAGGTCAGTTCCGAGTATACGCAGATTAATTATAAGAATACCCCGGTGCGCGTCGCGCCGCTTGTGTACGCCAGCTCGATTAAATGGCTTACGAACCAGAAGCAGGGCATTCCGGCGTATATCCGGATTGATATGGCGACGCAGAATACCGAATGCGTCAAATTGAGCGCGGGCATCCGCTATTCCGAGTCGGAGCTGTTTAACCGCAACATATACCGGCATCTGCGGTTTCGCTATCCGACGTATATTTTCAGCGAGCAGATTTTCTTTGAGATTGACGACGAAGGCACCCCGTACTGGGTCTGCCCGGTCAAAAAGTTTAACATCGGCTTATTCGGCGGGCAGACCATCGGAAAAGCCGTACTCTGCAACGCGATTACCGGGGTGTGCGAGGAGTACGACGTGGAGGACGTGCCGACCTGGGTGGATAAGGTGTATTCCGCGGAATTGCTGACGGGATTATATAATTATCACGGTATTTTAAAGCACGGTTATTTTAACAGTATTTTAGGGCAGAAGGATTGCCTGCAGACGACAAACGGCTATAATTACATTGCGCTAAACGACGACGTCTGGGTGTATACGGGCGTTACGAGCGTCAGCGGCGATCAGTCCAACGTGGGTTTTGTGCTGATGAACCAGCGGACCATGGAAACGAAATTTTACCGGATTGAGGGCGCGATTGAAGATTCCGCCATGTCGAGCGCCGAAGGCCAGGTACAGAATCTGGGCTACCGGGCGACGTTTCCGCTGTTGTTAAATATTACCGACGAGCCGACGTATTTTATGGCGTTAAAGGACGGTGCCGGTCTGGTGAAAAAATATGCGATGGTAAACGTCCAGAAATACCAGTGGGTAGCCATCGGCGATACCGTACAGGAATGTGAAAAAGCGTATTTGAAGCTGCTTACGACAAACGGTATTACCAAGAGCGAAACGTCCGGAGTTTATGAAAAGGCGAAGGGCAGGATTGCGTCTGTTGCCCCGGTTGTGGTAGAGGGCAATACGCATTATTATATCTGCCTGGAACAGTCGGAGGAGATATTCGATGTAAACGTGGCGGATACGACGCTTGTGGAGATTGTAAAATACAAGGCCGGGGATATGATTTCGTTTGAATATGAGATGGCGGAAAGCGGGATCTGTACGGTTGTGTCTCTGGAATAGGCTTTGGCAAAAGAAGAAGGGGTGGTATCATGGCGGATCACAACAGTATTATGGATGCGTTAAAAAAAGAGAAAACGGTAGCTTATTTTGATCTGGAGTTCTGCAACGAGCGGACGACCCACCACAATGTCCCGGTGGCAGCCGGGGTAAGCTATCGCAGGGGCGGCAGGGAACTCGAAAGCTATGATACCCTGATCTGGTGCGGGGATGAGTATGAGCTCTGGGACGAGCACCTTTTGCGCATCGGGTATGAAGAGCAGACGCTGCGGAAATTCGGCAGGCCGATGGAAGAGGTGACCGGGGATTTGTTTGCGGCGCATGAAAAATACAGGCCCGAATATTATATTTCGCTGGGCAGGCAGGACGAGGAGCTTTTGAAACGGTTTATTACAAGAGAACCCGAAGGCTGGGAGTTTTACGACGCCGTGCGGTTTCTGCCGGGCAGGCTTTCCCTAAAATACGATATCAGCCTGGAACGGTATGCCTATATCTGCGGGATTCCGTTTGTACACAAATTTCAGCCGCTTGACGACGCAAGGTGTTTGGCGGAGATTTTTGCCTGCGTGTGCAGGGGCGGCGCGGATATGGCGCGCAGGCGGGAGGTAGAGGAAGAGTATGACAAAAAGATGTTTGTGGCGCAGTATAAAAATAAGCGGCAGGCGTATGAATATCTGCTGGGGCTTGAAAGTTTAACGCCGGCGCAGAAGGAAAAGATGCGGGGGTATGAGGAGTATCTGAACGGGAACCGGAAGAAGTTTCTGGAATGCGCGGGAGATTTGCAGGCATAAAAATTCGCTTTTAGATTCAATTTGTTATTTGGCGTTTCATATTGTATAGTTTTTCTGATTTCGCAACATAATAAAAACATGTCTGGACGCACGGTTTGCAGCGGATAACAAAAGCTGCCTGCGCTGCGGTTTTAGGACATGTTTTTATTATGGAAAGGAAAAGGGTCGAAATATGAAAGCGTATTTGGAAATTCTGGAAGTACATGGAAGGGAAATTATGGATTCAAGGGGAAACCCGACGGTGGAAGCCGAGGTGTATGTAAAAAATCACCAGACAAAACGGGTTTCCGCCGGAAGGGCGGCCGTTCCTTCCGGCGCGTCTACCGGACAGTTTGAAGCAGTGGAACTGCGGGACGGCGATAAACGTTACGGCGGGGCGGGCGTAGAAAAAGCGGTTTCGCATATTAATGAAAAAATAGCGAAAAAACTAGTTGGAAAAAACGCTTTGGATCAAAAGAACGTGGACGCTCTTTTAATCGAACTGGACGGGACGGAAAACAAAAAACGCCTGGGGGCGAACGCTACGCTTGGAGTATCCATGGCGGTTGCGAAAGCGGCGGCAAACGCGCTTTGTATGCCTTTGTACCGCTATCTGGGAGGCAGTTTTGCACACAGGCTGCCAGTGCCGATGATGAATATTTTAAACGGCGGAAAGCATGCGAAAAATACGGTGGATTTTCAGGAATTTATGATTATGCCGGTCGGGGCAAAATCGTTTAAAGAAGCGCTGCGTATGGGGGCGGAAGTTTACCATTCCTTAAAAAAGATTCTGGCAAAAGATCAAAAATCAACGGCAGTCGGGGATGAAGGCGGGTTTGCGCCGGATTTAAAGGATGCGTTCGAAGTCTTTGATTATCTGGTAAAAGCCGTAACGGAAGCCGGATACGATTGCGGCAATGACGTTGTGTTTGCAATGGACGCGGCGGCTTCGGAATTGTATGACGAAGAACAGGGCTGTTATTGTTTTGAAGGCGAGGGCGAAATCTGCGGCGTGCCTGTGACGCGTACAGCGGATGAAATGATTGAACTCTATGAAGAACTTTGCGGCAAATATCCTATATTTTCTATTGAAGACGGGCTGAACGAGGAAGATTGGGAAGGCTTTGAAAAACTGACCGGACGCCTGGGCAAAAAAGTGCAGCTGGTCGGCGACGATTTGTTTGTCACGAATACAAAGCGGCTTAAAAAAGGAATAAAAAAAGGCTGCGGCAATTCCATTTTGATTAAGTTAAACCAGATTGGGACAATTTCGGAAACAATGGAAGCGATCGATACGGCTCACCGGGCGGGGTATACGGCAGTTGTTTCGCACCGTTCCGGCGAAACCGAGGATACCACAATTGCAGATTTGGCGGTGGCGTTAAACTGCGGGCAAATAAAAACCGGGGCGCCCTGCAGAACCGATCGGGTGGCGAAATATAACCAGCTTCTTCGGATTGAAGAAGAACTTGGCGGATCGGCTTTATATGAAACGGTTTGTAAGCCAAAACGCGTTTAAAATCACATGGTATGTTTGAAACGGCGCAGTTTTTGCATCCTGAAAAAACTTAAGAATAAAGCCGCCAGGATAACGCCAAGCGTATTGGAAAGATTGCTGTCTGCGGCCGTTTTTATTACACAGCATAAGACGGCCGCTCCTGCATAACAGAAACATGCAAGCAGTTCCGGAAAAATAAACCCGCCCTCTAAAAAGTTAAACAAGCCGCCGGCTGCCATCATACCGAAATAGATTTGATACAGGCCGGGTTCTTTTGGCTGCGCTATGCCGCGTAACGTAAAAAATCCCAAAAGTCCCGCAATGCACATAAATGCGCCAACCCATTTTGTAACGCGAAACCCGGCTGAACGCGGTATATCGCTGCCTTCCCATAAGATTACGTCTGTTTTTTGGGCAAGGCTTTGCGCCGAAGCGGTAAACGTACTGTTGGTTAAGACGGCAGCCCTGTCGCAGCCGTAAAATTTTGCTCCGGCAAAAGCCTCCTGTACGGCTTTGTTGCCAACCGGATGTGAATAGTATTTACACTGGATGCCGTATTTTTGGCCTTCTTTGTATGCTGTAATATCAATTCCCTGATCGCCGCTAAAGGGGGTAACCTGTACTTTGGAAAAACCTTTCCGTTTCAGCATTTTGGCGCATTGGATCTCGTATTCGTAACCGTCCATACGGTGTCGCATTTGTATTCTCCTTTTTTATCTGTCTGTTTGCGGATTTGAATGTACCTTACACTATGAGCGCTTTTTTCTGAAGGTATTATATCATAATATGGAAAAAAGAAACAGACGGCTTGTAAACTATTTTTAATATCACCCGACAATTCCTGAAAACATATTTTTATTTTATGCATATATTTTATTATATCTTGCAGGTTTTCCAATAAAATGCCGTATTGGAGAGGATGCAATAGGTATGGTTTGTGCGCCGTTTAATCCCAAACAGGAATGAGGTTGTATTAATTGAATCGTTTTAACGCTAATTGGATGTTTAATCCGCCCAATTTATTTGGCATGGGAAGAAATTACAACAGAAATTATAATCGAAATACCGTTCAGCCTGTATCCGATTGTGAATCCAATGCAGATACTTCTGTACCAGATTCTTCTTCGTATACAAGCGCCCCAGAATCAGGGAAGTGTGATTGTCCAATGAATCCCGGGAAATGTGAGAAGCATGAGCCGGGAGAAAAGCCGGAACGTCCGTGCTGTCCGGAGCGATACGCAGAGCCGTGCGTACATAAGCCGGAAGGAAAGCCGGAGCGTCCGTGCTGTCCGGAACGGTGCGCAGAGCCGTGTACGCATGATCCAGGGGAAAGATGGGAGGCGCCGTGCTACCCTGAAAAATGCCCGGAACCATGTTCGTATGAGTCAGAATGGGAAATATGTTCGCCGGGCTGTTGCTGTGAATGCGGGGAGCCCGGCTTACATGAGTCAGGAGGAAAGCCGGAGCCTCCATGCTGTCCGGGTCAATGTGCAGAGCCATGTTCACATGGATACGAATGGGAAATATGTTCGCCGTGCTGTCCCGGTGAACGCGGGGAGCCAGGGCCGCAGGGGCCAAGAGGAGAACCAGGCCCGCCGGGGTGTCCTGGTGAACGCGGGGAGCCGGGCCCGCAGGGAGTTACAGGAATGCAAGGCCCACCGGGCGCAACCGGCCCGCAGGGGCCAAGGGGAGATTGTGGCGCGCGTGGTCCGGCCGGCCCTCCCGGGTATCCGCAGAGCAGCGTGTTCGCTTCTTTTTTGGGGCAGGATCTTATCCTGCCGGAAAATGCAGTCCTTTCGCTTAAAGCAGATATATCGGATACTACCCAAAATATTACACTCTGTGATGATTGCTGTCTACAGCTTACTCCCGGATACTATTCCGTATGTTATTACATATCCGCAGAGGTGAAAAAACGCGGTTATATTAAGCTGACGCCAGTTTTAAATGATTGTGCGCAGACAGTCTATGCAGCGTGTGCACAGACGGTTAAACGCAAAGAAACGATTGTGATGTCAAGGTATTTTATAATTGAAATTCCCAGTGTGTCCAAATTGTTTTTGGAATGGGAATCTTTGGCGGGCGTTGTTTGCGCCAACGTGAATCTGAGTATCGAAAAGCTTTACAGGCAATAAATCAAAGAAAGGGGAGGAACCAATATGCCTACGGTTAGCCTTTGCATGATTGTCAAAAATGAGGAGATACATATTGCACGCTGTCTTGACAGTATAGCGGGACTTGTAGAGGAAATTATTGTTGTAGATACCGGTTCGTCCGATCGAACTGTTGAAATTGTATCTGAGTATACATCGAAGGTCTATTTCTATCCATGGAACGATAATTTTGCTGATGCAAGAAATTATTCATTTTCAAAAGCTTCCATGGATTATTGTATGTGGATGGATGCCGATGATATTCTCGAAGAAACAGAAAAAAGTAAATTTCTGCAGTTAAAGCAGGATCTTTTGCCAGATACGGATATTGTAATGATGAAGTACAATACTTCTTTTGATGAAGCAGGTAATCCCTCTTTTTCTTATTATAGGGAAAGGTGGATTAGGAATAGCCCGCGGTACCGCTGGGTTGGCGCGGTCCATGAAGTAATTCCACCGGAAGGCAGAATCTTTTATTCCGATATTTCGGTTTGCCACAAAAAAATGAGCGCCGGGAATCCGGATCGGAATCTGAACATATACAGGAAACTGATCGCAGCAGGAACGATTTTGGAGCCGCGGCAGCAATACTATTACGGGCGGGAATTATATTATCACAAACAATATAAAGAGGCGGTTTTAGTATTGGAACAATTTCTGCTTTCCCAGGAAGGATGGATTGAGAATAAAATTGAAGCATGCTCTGTTTGCGCCGATTGTTATATGCGGCTTGGGCAGGAGCAGTCCGCATTAAATTCCCTTTTGCGCAGCTTGAGTTTCGATTTGCCGAGAGCGGAATTGTGCTGTGAAATCGGGAAATATTTTTTGGAACGCGGGAATTACCTTAATGCTGCCTATTGGTATGAAACGGCGTTAGGCAGGCCCAGAAATGAAGCTTTGGGTGGATTTGTCCTTCCGGACTGTTATAATTATGTTCCGCTTTTGCAGTTATGTGTATGTTTTGACAAAATGGGAGACAGGAAAAAAGCAGAGGAATACAATGAAAGGGCGGGCGTATATAAGCCGTATTCCAAAGCATATCTTTATAATAAACAGTATTTTGACAGTCTTAAGGTTTCCAAGAGCGTGTTTTAGACACGCTCTTATTTTTTTCGGAAAAAAGGAACAAAAAATTCGGATATACATAAAGTATTTGTAGAAAAAGATACTTTTTCAGTGTCTTTTTAAAAATTATCAGAAAGGATGTGTTTTTATGAGTCAAAAGAATCCATGCTGCAGCTGCCAGGATCCATGCCATCCTCCCTGCTGCGAACGGGGACCTGCCGGGCCTAAGGGAGATCAGGGTCCTATGGGGCCGCAGGGAATCAAAGGAGATACCGGTTGTCCCGGCCCAAAGGGTGACAGAGGCGAGCCGGGTCCTATGGGGGCGCAGGGAATCCCCGGAGCTCCGGGAGCCAGAGGACCAAGAGGAAATACAGGTCCGGTCGGGCCTACCGGGAATACGGGACCGAGAGGTTACGCAGGTCCGAGAGGCTACGCGGGACCGCAGGGTATTCAGGGTATTCAGGGTGTCCGCGGCGATATTGGCCCGAAGGGTGATCCGGGGTGTGAAGGTCCTAAAGGGGAAATGGGGCCGCAGGGGCCTGCTGGCCCAACCGGGCCTGTTGGACCTGCCGGACCACAGGGAGAAATTGGACTTCAGGGACCTAGGGGTATTCCGGGGCCAACCGGTTCAACCGGCTCAACCGGCCCTATGGGTCCGCAAGGCGTAACCGGGCCTCAGGGTATTCAGGGTGTGACCGGTCCGATTGGGGAACAGGGACCAAAAGGATGCCCGGGAGATGAAGGCCCAACTGGCCCAACCGGCCCAACCGGAGCGACCGGAGCAACTGGGGCGACCGGAGCAACTGGGGCAACGGGAGCAACTGGAGCAGATGGGGCAACTGGAGCGACTGGGGCGACCGGAGCAACTGGAGCAGCGGGAGCGACTGGGGCGACCGGGGCAACCGGAGCAACTGGAGCAGATGGAGCAACTGGAGCGACTGGGGCAACTGGAGCAGATGGAGCAGCGGGAACAACCGGAGCAACTGGGGCGACTGGGGCAACTGGAGCGACTGGTGTTGCTGGTACGGGTGCAATTATACCATTTGCATCTGGACTTCCGGTTTCTCTGACGACAATCGCCGGAGGGCTTGCAGGACTTCCTGCTTTTGTTGGATTTGGAAGCAGTGCGCAGGGTCTTACGCTTTTGGGCTCCACAATCAATATTACAAATGCCAGCGGAACGCTGTCTAATTTTGCATTTCAGGTTCCGCGTGCCGGTATTATTACATCGTTTAGTGCATTTTTCAGCACAACAGTAGCTCTTTCTTTAATAGGTTCCACTGTGACTGTAAATGCGCAGCTCTATCAATCTGCAACGCCAAACAATGTGTTTTCTCCGGTTGCCGGAACGCTGATTAGCCTGTCTCCATCCCTTTCCGGGGTTATATCCGTTGGCACATTGTTAAATGGAGCGCTTACAGGACTCAACATTCCTGTAACGGCTCAAACCCGTCTGATGCTAGTATTTTCGGCAACAGCAAGTGGATTGACTTTAATCAATACGGTTGCAGGGTATGCAAGCGCCGGGTTAAGCATTAATTAAACGATTAAATGATAAGAAAGAATCTCTGAAATCTAAAATTTCGGAGGTTCTTTTTTATGTGCGCCCAGTATGGGCGCAATCTAATCGGTGAAAGTCCGTAACACGCCCTAATAGTGGGAAGTGTATAGCCAAGAGTAAGGGTGTCCATTGTGAGGTGGAATCTGAAGAAAGCTGGAGGCAAAGCTCTGGTCTGACGAACAGAAATCACATCAGGCTACAGTCAGGGATAAGGCTGCGTAACAAGTCGAAGTCCAATAACTACCCGGAACTAACTGTGGTAAATGTGGCGGATGGATGGAGTGAAAGATTGCGTTCTTACCTGGGGAGGTCTCGTCAGCGGATGGAATTACATCAACAAATGCATAAGAAATCCGTAGTAACAACGAATGACGAGAAGTCAGCAGAGGTCATAGTACCATTGTGGTTGCAAACATGATGGGAAGGACTGAACTTTAGGAGATGTGAGTAAATGAATGTAACCAATGACAGATTTAAGGACAGACAACTTCATAATGAGGACTATCTGCAAATGGTATCTGCGGAACAGAAAGAGTATGCGGAAGTATCCGCCTGTCAGAGGATTGCTGAAAACAACCGCATCATCACAGACTTTCAGACGGACGGGCTGTTGGAGAAGATTTTACAGCCAGCAAATCTAAACAATGCGTACAAGAAAGTAAAATCAAACAAAGGAGCAGGCGGTGTTGATGGGATGAGCGTGGATGAACTTCTGCCGTTCCTCAGAGATAACCAAGTGCAGCTAATCCAACAGTTAAAGGATGGGAAATACAAACCCAATCCAGTTCGCAGGGTAGAAATACCCAAAGAAACAAAAGGAGAATTTCGGAAACTGGGAGTACCGACAGTAGTTGACAGGGTATTTCAACAGGCAATTACACAGGTACTGTCCCCGATTTATGAGGAACAGTTTTCGGAGAACAGTTTTGGCTTCCGACCAAAAAGAGGTGCGCATGACGCACTGAAACAATGTCAGCAGAATGTCAATGATGGATATGTGTATGTCGTGGATATGGATTTAGAGAAATTCTTTGATACGGTATGCCAGAGCAAACTGATAGAAGTATTATCAAGAACCATTAAAGACGGGCGGGTAATATCGCTGATACACAAATATCTCAATGCAGGAGTTATTAGTGGAGGGATATTTGAAAAGACAGAAACAGGAATGCCACAAGGCGGACCGCTAAGTCCATTACTTGGTAATGTCATGCTGAATGAACTGGACAGGGAACTGACACGCAGAGGGCATAGATTTGTGCGGTATGCGGATGACTGCATGATATTCTGCAAAAGCAGAAAGAGCGCAGAGAGAACCTTGAAGAACATCATTCCGTTTATTGAGGGGAAACTTTTTCTGAAAGTGAATCGAAAGAAAACAAGCGTGGCACATATCAGCAAGGTAAAATACCTTGGATACGCATTTTATCGTTATAAAGGGAAATGTAGATTTCGGGTGCATCCAAAGTCAGTGACAAAAATGAAAGACAAAATCAGGGAACTGGCAAAAAGAAGTAACGGATGGGGAAATGAGTACAGAGCCATGAAACTGACGCAGTTTGTCAGAGGATGGGTAAATTATTTCTCACTTGCAGATATGAAGGGACTGTTAAGGGAAACCGACGAATGGCTAAGACATAAGATAAGAACCATCTACTGGAAACAATGGAAGAAAGTCAGAACGAAATTCAAGGAATTAAAGAAGTTAGGTGTGGAAGAAGAAAAGGCATGGATATGTGCCAACATGCGGAACGGAAACTGGTATTGTGGTGGATATTTCGTATTGCAGACTGCATTTAACAACAAGAAACTGCGTGAACTTGGATACCCAACATTCACAGAATTATATCAGAAAGTATGTGAAAACTAAGGAACCGCCGTATACGGAACCGTACGTACGGTGGTGTGGGAGGTCGGTAGATAAAATAATTATCTACCTCCTACCCGATTATATTTTTTTTGTAACAAACTCCTACAAGAAATTAAAAAATTCTGTAAAGGAGTGAAAGCATTATGAATACAATTAAAATTTCGTATGATGTCCAGGGTTATCTGTCTAAGCCTTCCGGTAATGAAATAGGAAGGATTAATAACAAAATAGCCAGATCGGCAAAGAATCTAAACAGGAATGAATTGAAGAGAGTAATTACCAGAATCGGGTGTGAGGGGTGTACGTTCAGTCCGGCTACGTTTAAAAATGGAAAGCGCAGTAAGGAAAACTTTGAACAGCAGCAGTTATTTGCCTTGGATTTTGATAATAAAGATCCAAAGAAGAAGCTTACATTTAAGGATATGAAAGAACGTGCAGACCTGTATGAGTTCCCGATCCTGTTTGCTTATGATACGATGTCGAGTACGGATCATGATAAATTCAGGGTTGTATTTCTTAATGATGCATCTGTTACGGACAGGAGAGTGGCTGAGGCCATGCAGCTTGTAATGGGTGAGATGTTCCCGGAGGCTGATTCGTCATGTTATAAGGATGTATCCAAACTATACTTTGGCGGTAAAGAACTGATTTATTATGATGATAAGTTACCAGAGATCAATATAGAGTCAATATTTAGGAACTATACATACTGCATGAGAGTTAGGTACAAGGATAACCATTATAAGGAACATATTAAAAGATTATCTCAAGAAACAGGAATAGCATTAAATAAGAGAGGCTTGTTAGATGTTACAGTAACGGATCATCTGCCTGAAACAGATGATCCGACAGAAGATCATGGTGCTTTTCAATATAATATAAATGGGAAAAATTCGCCAATAGCTATTATATATGATAAAAATAATTCTAATATAAAAGCAGATGGCGAAATTTTCCCGTATAAGTATTATCTTATTAATTTCGATAGCACCAGAAATTCTTCTGTCAAAACTCTGGGTGAAAAATCCAAGAACCATAAAAAGTACAGGTCCGGAGTTTTGCAGGATATGAATAAGTGTAAATTATTTCATGAGTTTTCTAATGGAAGCAGAAAATTATCACATGATGAATTATTTGGTATTGCAACCAACCTGATCCGTGTAGAAACAGGTACAGGATATTTTATGGAAAAAAGATTGGAGCATCCAGAATTGTATACGGATGATACCAGGAATGAAAAGTGGGGAGCAAATCTTTCTTATATGGAACAGAATGACTACAAGCCAAAAGCCTGTGACAAATATTGCCCATACCATGAAGAGTGCATACATTGTAAGAATATCCTCTCGACAGTACATACAAAACGTGGAAGTATGGAGAAGATTGCCGGATGCCATGAAGAGTTTGTCTCAATGGAAGATATGCAGGACGATGTTTATGATGCAATCAGCGACGCTTTTAATGCCAGTGGTAAAAAATTTTATATCATCAAAGCGCAGGTTGGATCAGGAAAGTCGCATAGCTACCTAAAACTCATGCAGGAGAATTCGGATACAAGATTTATTATTGCTGTGCCGACAAACCTTCTTAAACAAGAAATATTTGAGAAGGCCAAAAATCAGAGTATAGATGTCAAGAGAACACCATCGCTTGAAGAAATAAAGGATGATATACCCAGTGAAATATGGGAACACATTCAGAAGCTGTATAAAAGGGGGCGGCACCGATTAGTCCATCCATACATTAAAAAGCAATTGGAAAAAGAAGAGATTCCCTGTCTGGAGAAATATATGAAGAAACGTGAAAAATTAAAAACATGGAATGGCTGTGTCATTACTACCCACCGGTATCTGTTAAGTATGGACAAAGAGAGACTGGATGCATTTGATTCTATTATTGTAGACGAAGATATTCTTTTCAAGAGTATCATATCAAATCAGGGGGAAATAAGCATTTCAAGGCTGGAAAAGTTAAAGAAAGAAACGACAAGCAGCCAGCTCAGAGAAAAGATAAAAAGAATATTAAAAGATGCCAAAACGCAGTCCTGTATTGAATCAGAGGGATTGGAATGGGATGAGGTTAAAGAAGATAAGGGAACAATGTCATTTGACCTGCCAGCCTTTTGCGGTGCAGAACAGTTTTACCTGAGAAGAAAAGAATCTGAAGAGAACCTGAAAAAAGATACGGTTGTTTTCCTAAAGCCTGCAGATTTCCCGGGAGAAAAATACATTATGGTTTCAGCTACGGCAGATAAAGAAATATGCGAGTGGTACTTTGGGAAAGAAGATGTGGACTTTTATGAGTGTAAAAGGGCCAGGTATATGGGGGAATTGAAGCAATATTATGAGAAATCCATGAGCAGAACCTGTTTAGCAAATAATTCTGGGATGGTAAAATCATTGATGAATCGGTTTGGCATGGACAGTGATAATGTGATTACTTTTATGAATCAGGGAATAGGCGAACTGCACTTTGGGAATACGGAAGGCAGCAATAAGCTGGAAGGGCAGGACATCCTTGTGATAGGCACACCGTACCATGCAGAATTTATATATAAACTTGCGGCACTCTCCATGGGACTGGATTTTGATGAAGATGAAAAAATGGAAATGCAGACAATAAACTACAACGGATACCGGTTTCAGTTTACAACATTCCAGGATGAGGGTTTAAGAAAGGTCCATTTATGGATGATCGAAAGCGAATTGGAGCAAGCCGTGGGTCGGGCACGGCTGCTCCGGAACAGATGTACGGCACACTTATTCTCTAATTTTCCTTTAAGTCAGTCAAAAATGATTCATAACTTTGATTATGAAGGGAAATAGAACAGATGTGTCATTTATTTTAACGGCGTGGCTGAAATGGCTGCGCCGATCATCTTCTGGCTTTTAAAAGAATGTTAATAGATAATCCGATTTTAATATCAGTAAAGTTAAGTGTACTGCTGGGCAGGCACTGGGAATCAAAATATATGTTATTATGTTGTTTTGATCCGTATAGAATATGAAATTGCAATGACTAATATGTAAAAAATATTTGCATATTGGAGGAAAAGCATATGTACATAAATGAGATTTTTGAGTTGTCTATGATACTGGATCACGAAAGATTCCATAAAGTTTTTAAGCATATTCACAGTAAGAATGGTTATATGGAGAAGAAAGAAGATGAATATATAGACCTATCTTTAGAAGAAAAGGGGATAACGGTCATATACCGTAATAGCCCATATAAGAAGAAAATAAAGCTGATTGCTAATATAGGGCGGTTGTTGAATGGATGTGAATCTGATTCTAACAGGATAGTCCGAAAACTAAATAAACGCATTGGGGAGTATTTTGACTTTATGTACAAACTGGATGATTTCATTTTATCGGGGATGAGGCTTGTAACGGATATAAATGTAGGCAGCCATGAAAATATACAGGCATATTTAAAAGTTTTTCGGAGAATTGGCAGAGTGAAAGGATTTTCGCCAGTCAGCTATGAGTGTTTTGAAGATGTTGACAGTTTTTGTCTGGATGGGAACAGCAATGGCGTTGAGTTCATGATCTATGATCTGGCGGGATCATATAGAAAACAGCTCAATGAAGGAGATATAGGGCGGAAGAGGTTTAAGGAGCTGATCAAAGAATCGGAGGGGATTCTTCGTACAGAGGTGCGGCTTGCAAAAACAAAAGCAGTGAGAGTATATGCCGGTGAAGAAGATATATTTGGTCAGATAATAAATCTATCTGAAAAGCGTAAGGATATATTTTTAGAGATATTCGTCAGGATAATACCTTTTGGGGATTTTTATAAAAAAGGTAAGGCAGAAGAGATTATTTGGCGTGAGATTAAAGATGCCAGATTAAGGAGAAGGATGCTGCGGTTGGTGGAGCTGATACCGGAGAAGAAATCATTGTATCTGGCACAGAAAGCAATGGAATGCAGGAATATGGAAAAAGTGGTGGAGGCGTTTGCTAAGATTAACTTATCACCTGTTACTATCAGCAAGCGGCAAGATGTTAAGTGGCTGAAAAATATTTATGAGGGTTTATTAGAAATATGACTTTACAAAAATTTGTATTTGGGATAGCTGTATATTTTGAGTAGTTGATTATTTTATAACGCTCTCTTTTAGTCCAATATGCTTATCTTATCTTATTATCTTATCTTAAAATAAATATATAAGTATAGAAAATTATATGATATAATTAGTATAATATATACTTAGAATAAGAGAAGAAGATAAGTAAGATTGGAGGAATGCATAATGGAGCAAGGAGATTTTTATACTTTAAAAGACGATTGCGAAAGAGCCTTAAGTAGTTTTTTGAAATATATTAATAAGGAAAAAGATGAAACCCTCTTATATGGTCTAAAAGCATATATTGATGAGACCAAAGAAAGGAAAGGTAATTGGGATATAGAGAAAGTACAAGTAATTTTTAAGGTTTTGCAGTCAAAGAATCCAAGCGAAATACAGGAAATTATATCGTACTTTGATCATACAGGTTATGGTTGGCAGGGCGATGAATATAAGTTCTATAGTAGATGTAGTTGGAAATGCAGGGAAAATCTTCGTATAGATAATACACCAGAAATGACAGAGCAAGCATTTTCAAACATGGATGAGATTTTTTTGCATAAGGAGTATGGATCTATAACCACTTATCTTTTTGGGTACTGTATTGCATCCCTGTTTAGTAGTAAATTGAAGGAAAAATGTTGTGGTATTCCTTATTTTCTACAAATCGCCTGTAAGCGAAATTCAAATGTATATAAGCTGGTGCATAAAATAGTCCAAATATGTGATGTGAATGCCGGATTGTCTGCCAGTTGTAAAATGCATGAATATAGAGAATGCGAACATGATCATTTAACAATATATCCATCAGAAACAGGAGATAAGTTATTAGAAACATTACTTTATTACAGAGATATTCCAATCATTATAGATGGGTATGAAAATGAAAAGCTGTATGAAATACTGATTAGGGAAGTTGCGAATATTCCAAGTAAAATAAAAAGACTTGACATTAAGGAGAGGTTTAACATATTGCCAATTTTTATATCTCCAGTGATTCAATCTCAATTTCAGAATGTTTTTAGCATTGATCTTACGGAGATGGATATTGCATATGAATATCTGGAACTTATTATCGAAAACGAACAACGTTTAGGTTCATGGGCATTAGAACTTGTGGCAGAGGCGAAAAATTATTTTGATTCAGGAAACTCGACTGCGTATTCCCAACAAAAAGCAGTGGCTAAAATAATAGAGTCACGCAGACCTGAAAAGCAAACGCCATTGTTTTATGATCTTGCTAGAGATATAAACCGACTGCGAATTGAACATAATCGAGAAACAAAGCTGACATCAAAGGATATAGAAAATATAGGGCATCTTTCATACTTCCTTTCATATTATATGAAAGTATTCAAAAGCTCCATACGGCTAACGCAAGAAACGTCTTTTACATATAGGGGGATAAATGATAAACATATTCCTGAAAAGCTGGTAGAACAAATTGTAAAGCAGACAACAGATTCCCTGTTTAAACTTCATAGTGATTATTCGCCAGCGGTACCAGAGACCATAAATATAGAGATTGGCTTAGATGATGAGAAAAAAGCCAAAAGGATTAAAAGGAAGGGAGCTGTTTACGCAAAAGATATTGTAAAGTATTACCAAAGTTACAAAGTCAATATAAGGATACCAGCTATTCAATATCAGAATGAGAGGTATATTTTTAAGGTAAAGCTGCGCCCAGGAACAAATGTAAATTTGCTTAACAGATATGCAGAAGAAGTTAGACGTCTGCTGGAATTAGAAGTTTTTATAGTTGAAAAAACATCTGAAGAAATAAAGATTGTTGCATCTGAAAAAACTCTGGTTGAGGGTAGTTTGATTAGCATATTACAAAGTGATCAGTTTCAAGAAAGCAAAATGGAGATTCCATATGCTGTGGGTTATGACATATTGGGGGAGGCAGTTATTGCTGACATAGCAGAGTTCCCACACTTGTTAGTTGGTGGTACTAGTGGTTCGGGTAAGTCAAGCGCGTTACACAGTTTACTGATGAGTATTGTTTATAAACAACCGGCAGATAAAGTTAAGCTTTTGTTAATGGACTTTGGCGCTTCAAGGTTAAGAATGTTTAAAGATGTGCCTCATATGTTGACGCCGGGTAAAATAATTAGTGACTTCAGAGAAGGATGTCAGTTCATATTAAACTTACAGAAGTGTGTGGAACAGAGACAGAAGATTTTAGAGGCTCTTGATACAAGAGATTATGATAAGCAACTTGAAACAATGCCTTCAATTGTTTGTGCGATAGATGAATTCCCAACATTTATTAAGCAAGAAACAGAAGGGAGGGGGAATAGGAATTTAAAAGCAGTTATTGAGGATGTGTTAGCTCGTGCTAGAAAGGTTAAAGTTCATCTGATACTGACGGCTCAGGATACGACCAAAGGTGGCATAGACATAACGAATACTAATTTAGCAGCGGGTATTGCTTTTCAATGTAAAAACTGGCATACATCCAAAGCGATAATTGGTGATGTTGATGCAGTAAATTTATCAGGGAAAGGTTCTATGTATTTCAAATGCGAACAGGGACTCAGGAGGTTACAGGGGGCATATATGCCTCCGGAAAAAATAATGGATAAACTGGATGAAATGAGTTTTGAAAATGACTGTAGCAAAATAAAGTATGATGAAGTGAAATTCCAATTTAATACATTACAGCAATCGGAAGATTCTAAAACTGATTATGAGTGTTTATCTATTGAAGATGAAGATGAGGATGAGAGAATATTATTGAAAATAGTGGAGGGTATACAGGATAAAGAAAAATATTCAAATCATCAATTAATGAAAAGTTTCAAGATGGGGTATGATAGGGCAAAAAGACTGATAGATCGCCTTGAAGAGATGGGAATTGTTGGGAAGTTAGAAGAAAAAAAGGAAAGAGACGTTTACCCAGATAAAGCAAAGGCGTTCCTGAGGGATCATGGCTATGTAGAGAGTGTAAATGAAGGAAAGGGGATCAAATCAGTAAAAACATCCAGTATACAGAGCGATGTAGAAGTAAAACAGGAGCAGGCAATAAAGGTGGATGATGAAGAAATGGATACCGAAGCGTATGTTGAAGATTCATTTCATGAGGTTCCTGAAACAAAGAAGCGGAAGTTAAGGGTTGGTCCAGAGATAAAAAAGAATAATTCAACTCGCTACCGGAAGAAAGGTCCAACCCATTAAGGCGAGTATCCTATCCTTTTTACTCATTGTGCTATTTGTAGGATAATATTAAAGCAGAAATTATAATAACCATCCTTGCAGTATAGGTGGTTGTCGGTTATAATAATAATGCAAGGTCAAGGATACCATGTCGTAGGGCACGTAAATTTATTCTAAAAAGAGGCAAACTAAATTGGCTACGACATAGAAAAATAAGACCTTGCATCGGAAGATGCGGGGTCTTATTTTTGTCTAACGACTATCCTTTCCCTTGCATAAATACTGGATTTGTAGGAACGTTCTGCACAGGATCACCATGGAGTAGGGGCATGCTTTCACTTGTTAAAGTGGATAAACGAAAGTGCCTTTTTATGCCCTTTATAGAAAAAATTTCCGTGCCCTACGACATTGGTACTAACAGGCAAAAGTATTGAAGAATGGCTTAAAATCAAGGGATTTTGAGGTTTGGTGGGGTTCATCACGGTGGGTGGTGGACCCCTATTTTTGTGTTTTTTAACGCTGCTGAAAAGGTGGCGATTGGGGAGAAAATCGTACTATCAGGCAAAAGTATACTATCACGCAAAAGTCAGGGGTCTCCGTGATAGTATAAAGCGGAAAGGTAAAAGGGGGTAGGATATTGTTGGTTTTTGTGGAAAAGGGTATCAGTTTGGCTGAAAATGCTGTTGAAAGACGGGGGATATGATACAAACACGGAAATGGCTCGGAGTTTTCGTGTTTGTATATGAGTTTACGTGATAATATGGTAGTTTTGCGCGATAGTATACAGAAAAAATAGCAAAAATAGAATGAAATATCGATAGCAGGAGAAAAGGGTTGCTTGCGTAGTTCTTTTCTTATAATCTGGCATTTCAGAATATGCTTTTCTACAGTAACCGCCAAATAATGATGCGGTCAGATATAAAATTACCCCAGCCCTTTGCGAG
>OFFK01000861.1_pt1 | contig 24296 bp, 22 predicted proteins | sample 1521361 | NCBI WGS metagenome assembly OFFK01 (sample SAMEA3504096, study PRJEB24116) | mouse gut metagenome | biome: mouse gut; feature: mouse-associated habitat; material: faeces | place: Denmark | collected 2011 | reverse complement strand
CTCTGGGGCGGACGTGTACCTGCTCCACGTCACCACCACGCCCTCCGTGTCCTACGCCGTCCGGGCGGACGGCTTCGACTGCGGCGTGATGATTTCCGCCAGCCACAATTCCTATGGGGACAACGGCATCAAGCTGCTGAACCGGGAGGGCGAGAAGATGGACGAGGGCACCATCGCCCTGGTGGAGGCGTATTTGGACGGCTGTCTGGAGATGGACGGGCAAAGGTGGAAGGAGCTGCCCACGGCGGAGGGCGAGGCCGTGGGCTCGGTGATCGACCACAGCGCCGGACGGAACCGTTACACGGGCTATCTCATTTCCCTGGCGCTCCACTCCTTCAAGGGCAAGAAGGTGGCGCTTGACTGTGCGAACGGCAGCGCCTGGGCCATCGCGCCCAGCGTGTTCCGGGCCCTTGGCGCGGAAGTCTATCCCATCAACGACCGCCCCGACGGGCTGAACATCAACCGGGACGCCGGGTCCACCCATATCGAGGGCCTGCGGCGGTTTGTGAAGGAAAACCGGATGGACGTGGGCTTTGCCTATGACGGGGACGCGGACCGCTGCCTTGCCGTGGATGAGAACGGCGAGCTGGTGGACGGCGATCAGATCATGTATATTTACGCCGGCTACATGGCGGAGCGGGGCAAGCTGCTGACCAACACAGTGGTCACCACGGTGATGAGCAACTTTGGGCTGTACAAGGCCCTGGACGCGAAGGGCATTGGCTACGCCAAGACCGCCGTGGGCGATAAGTATGTCTATGAGTATATGGTGGAGCACGGCTGCCGGATCGGCGGCGAGCAGTCCGGCCATATCATTTTCTCCAAGTATGCCCGCACTGGGGACGGCATCCTGACCTCTTTGAAGCTGATGGAGGTCATGATGGCAAAGAAACTGCCCCTGAGCCGGCTGAAGGAAGGCATGACCATTTATCCGCAGGTCCTGATTAACGTCCGGGTCAGGGATAAGCAGGCCGCTCAGGCGGACCCGGCGGTCCAGGCGGCGGTGAAGGCTGTGGAGGAACGGCTGGGCGATACGGGCCGCATTCTGGTTCGGGAATCCGGCACGGAGCCGCTGGTCCGGGTCATGGTGGAGGCGGAAACGGAAGCCGTCTGCCAGGAGCTTGCGGAGAGCGTCGCCGCCGTGCTGAGGGAGAACTGGGCGGAATAACCGTTCAGGCGGATACGGAAATATGGCCCCGGCCTCATGTGAGATTTGTCCACGGGGCCGGAGCTATCAACTCCCCTAAATTAAACAAAACTTTGATTTTGTTTAATTATTTGAAAAACTTTTCACCTCCCCAAGCGGTCTTATAAAGTCTCTGCATAAACTTCAAAAACAATGGGTGTTGACAGCAATCCGTCAACACCCATTTCTCCCAGTAATAGGGTCTTCATTAAGCAAATAAAGTGAAATACTCAGCCGTGCTGCCGGAACGCAGGGCATGGTAACAACAGATTAACGGCCTGATGCGCGCTTTTGCTGTTTGAAAGGCAGAACCTTTGTGCCCTGCTGTTTTGGAATGTGGACCTCCTTGCCCTGTCCCTGGTTCAGTTCCTCAGGCTCGTGAAAGGTAGGCACTACCTGATGCAGAGCCTCCCGGATAACGCCGGGTTCGTTTTTCTCAAGAGCTGCATAGAGAATTGCCAGCTTACCTTCCAGCTCCGATGATGTGACGGCAGGCTGACGCTCAATAAAAATCTGGTTATTATCCGTTTTTTCAATGCATCGGCTGGCCACCAGCAGTTCTTCATAGAGCTTTTCACCTGGCCGCAAGCCGGTTTCCACAATGTCAATATCCTGATATGGCACATAACCAGACAGACGAACCAGCGTTTCCGCCAGTTCCAGAATTTTCACCGGGCGCCCCATATCCAGGACATACAGCTCGTTCTGATGTGCCATGGCCCCAGCTTGCAGCACCAGCTGGGCGGCCTCCGGAATGGTCATAAAATAGCGGATAATGCGCTTGTCTGTGATGGTAATAGGACCTCCAGCAGCAATTTGCCGCTTGAACAAGGGAATTACAGAACCGTTGGAGCCTAAGACGTTGCCAAAACGAACTGCCGCGAAGTCCGTTTTGCTGCGTCCCTTCATGGACTGCAGAATCATTTCACAAAGACGTTTGGTAGCGCCCATCACAGAAGTGGGATTTACGGCCTTGTCTGTGGAAATTTGAATAAATTTGGAAACGCCGAATTCGTCTGCCGTCCGTACAAGATTCAGCGTGCCGAAAACGTTGTTCCGCACAGCCTCCTGGGGACTGTGCTCCATTAGAGGGACATGTTTGTGGGCGGCGGCGTGAAACACTACGTCTGGACGGTATTGGGCAAAGAGCTGGCGCAGCCGTTCTAGGTCCCGGACGGAGGCAATTTCTACCGAAAGATCCAGCCGGCCTCCGTATTTGTAGAGAAGCTCCTGCTGAATGTCGTAGGCGTTGTTTTCATAGATGTCCACAATTACCAGCTTTTTGGGTTCATGGCGAACCACCTGACGACAGAGCTCCGAACCAATGGACCCTCCTCCCCCGGTAATCAACACGATTTTTCCGCCAAGGAACGCGTCCACCGGGGTGGGGTCCAAATGAATAGGGTCCCGGCCAAGCAGATCCTCAATTTGAATTTCCCGCAGTTGGGAACGAATGGGCTTTTTCTGAATAAGCTCCATTGTGCCGGGCAAAACCGTGATTTTGACTCGCCGGAGGCCGGACAGCTGCTGGAGAATTTCTTGACGGCGGTCCTCGCTGGTGGAGGGAATGGCGACAAGAATTTCCCGGAGTTTCAGACTCTTGACATACTTTGGAACGTCATGGATAGTCCCCCGCACAGGTACGCCGTGAATACGGCGGCCCCGTTTGTAGGGGTCGTCATCGAAGAAGCATTGCACGGAGTAGCGGCTGTCGGGATTGCTCCGTAGCTCGTCTAAAAGCTGTATGCCGGCAGAGCCGGCCCCTACAATGGCGATGGGGATTTGGTGTGAACCGCGGCGGTATTGCATCTGGCTGCGGAAAACCCGGTATATAAACCGAATGGCCAGCATTCCCAGTACCCAGAGGCTGGCAATGGCAGTCAGCAACAGAAAGGAAATAACGTCGATGAGCAAAACATACCGGGTGACGATTTCATATGTGCAGAAACCAGCCAGTGCGGCCATCAGCAAGGATAGGTATTCCTGGCTTTCGGCATAGCGCCATAGACTGTCATAAGTTCGCAAAAGCAGCTGAAACACCAGTGTACAACTGTAGAGCAACAGCATATGGGGAAGAAAGCGGCCGCTTGCCACCGCATCTGGGATACCATAGCGCAGAGAGAATAGTGCCAGGGCTGTGGCGACACAAATCAAAATCAAGCCGTCGCAAAGAAGGAGAATCAGCTTTCGTATATAGTTCATGGAAGAGTGCCCCCGTCTTTCGTAATGGAGTGTCTTTTCTCAAAAACGCCGTTTTCCGTCGAAGAGGAGTGCTTTCCTTTCTTTTTGGCAAAGCTAATCATATCACAGTGTTTCTTTTTTGAAAAGTCTTTTCTGACAAATTTCGTTCTTTTTTTCTGGAAATGAGGGAAAACACTGAAAACTTTAGAGCTTATCCGTTTTATATCTGGTCCGGTGAGGCACCCACGATATAGGAAAGGCTGGTATGATCAGAAATTTTTTTGGCAGGAATGCCGCCAATGGAACAGTTCCCCTCTGGAAAGGAGGAATTGACAACGGCGTTGGCCCCAATTGCGGTGTTGCTTCCGATGCGGATGGCTCCAAACAGCTTTGCTCCGGGACCAATATAAACATTGTCCCCCAGTATGGGCGCTCCGCTTCCCTCTTTACTGGGAGCGCGGCCGATATTGGTGCAGACATGAATGCGGCAGTTCTTCCCAATTCGGGCAGAACCGCTGACTACAATTGTTCCGACGTGGACCAGAGCCAGTCCTTCATCAAACACGTTAATTGGAATCATCCAATTGTATTTATCGCACAGGCGGATATGGCGAAAGCGCAGCAGTTTACCGATGATACGACCCAAAGGGTCGTGTCGGCAGTTGGTGTAATACTCGGTTTTTCGCAGGCTTTTATAAAACTTAAATCTCCGGTCTCGCAGGCAAACAATCATTCTCGTTTTGTCAAGGCCGCTGGCGCGGAGATCCGCCCGATAAACCTGCTTCCAATTTTTTCCTGTCATGAATGCCGCCCCCCTTCTGAAGTGGCATTAAAGGGAAAAGGACAGGTGTTTAAAAAAGATGTATCAAATCCAGATGTCCGCGGGGGGGGCATTTGTGCGTCAAATGAGCGCGCACCGTGGGAGCAGGGTGTCTTCTCATAAATTTTATGTAGACTCATGGTATATTCCTCCTTATTACTGAGTATAAAATCTCATTGCTGGGACGGTAAGACGTCTTTGAGCACCGGGACCAAGTAGGACAGCCAGAGGCGGTAGCCCTCCGGCGATAAGTGGACAGTATCCAAGGCATATTGTGGCTTAAGACAGCCGTCTTCTCCGGCAAATACCCCATATAGATCCAGAAAGCGGATATTTCGTTTCTGGCAGATATCCGCAATAAACTGATTCAGTGTCCGTATGTTTTGATTATCAATGGAATGGGCTTCTGTTACTGGCAGGACCCCAGTAACGATAACGGTGGTCTTAGGCAGTTCCTGGGCAAGCGCATCCAGAAGGGCAGCATAGGATGCGGCACTGTCCTCCGGAGTTTGAGACATTAAATCATTAACACCCGCCATCAGAGAGATGGTGACAGGATTCATCACTTTTATGGAGTCCAGCCGGGCACACATCCCACCTGTGGTGTCCGATCCGATGCCCCGGTTTGCCACCCGCCAAGCGGGAAGAGCGTCCTGCCATTCAAATTTTTGCGTAATGCTGTCTCCAAGACAGACTAAATCCACATTTCCAGGCTGGTAGGCCATAAACAGGGCTTCCCGTTCCTGATACAGGCTGTTACTTAAAAAAGCCTCTTTCCGCGAAGACCAGAGCGGAGGCGAGATCTCATCCAAATATGCGGGAATGTCTGCGGGGGGGGGGCATTTATCTTGATTTTGACTGTGATACATAGACAGAACAATAGAAATATCCCTTCTGCTATGCACAGGATTTTTAAAGTACGGTTATTGAGTTTCATGAGGAATCTCCTTAATTTTTTTTGCGGGAGTACCCCCGATGACGCACCAACCCTCCGGAAAGCTTTTGGTAACAACGGAACCGGCGCCGACAACCGTATGAGGTCCCAGACAAACGCCGGGTAAAATGATGGCGTTCATCGCAATCCAGCACTCCTCCCCCAAAATAATCGGTCGGCCGGGTTGACTTGTATGAATGTCTATGAGATCGTGGTTTGCGGTGATGAAGCCTGTGTTGGGAGCAATCGTGCAGCCTTTGCCAATAGTTACTGTTGCCCCAATACCCTGAAAATAGTTCCCTGTTGTGTGAAAGATCTGCATATCGTCGGGATTAAACAGAATATTTTCGGGAACGCCAATGCAGACATAGGGGGGCACGGGCCAAGGAACATGCCGGTTTTTTCCCAAAACCTTTTGCCCAAACCAATATTTTAGGATCCAAGTCCAGCCGCGGGTGAAGTGCCAGCGGCTAAAATGTTGTCCTGTCAAATATTTTTTATCGTAGCAGAGACAGCCCAGCCCATAAATCGACGTGATTAGCAGCCAGACAAAAGGACGGCGTATCCTGCGCAGAAAGGTTTTCATACGGTTGCCTCCCGGAGATAATAGCACATGTAGCCGAAACAGAGTATTGAGCTGATGATGTGGACCAGCGTAGTGGCCCAAGCGGCGCCGAGGGAGCCAAAATAGAAGATCAGCGCCACATCCAGAACACAGTTCACAATGCCGGCAAAAAAAGTGATAATAATATTGATTCGGACCTTCCGCTGAGTGTAAATAATATTTTGGGATGGAACCTGGAATGTGGCACTGAAGAAATAACCAATCATCAGAATGATAAAGCATGGAACGGCGTCTTGATACTGCCGGCCAAAGAGTAGTGGAATGATCCAGGGAGCAACTAAAATACCGCCTAAAGCGATGATTGAATTTCCGGCTGCGCAACCTAGGGTCAGCTTAAAGTAATTCCGGCGTACCCAGCTCTGGTTTTGATTGTTTCGGGCGAAGTAAGGAAGCAGATAGACCATAATAGAAGCGGGGATAAATGCCAAGGCGGCCGGAATGGTTGTAGCGACTTTATAGGAGGAGATTACTTCATCCTCTGCAATAATCAGCCCAATCAGAAAAACATCCAACAGCATCAGGGCGTGAGAGGTCCCGTTGTTCAGTTGAGAGGCCAAAGCGAGCTTTAAAAAATTTCTGCGTTCTCGTTTTTCCAAAAGAACGGGTTGACGGGAATAGGCCAGCAGCTTCCGGGATATTGCCAAATTGAAAAACAGCACCAGAAGGCCGATAACATAATTGCTGAGCACCGCTCCGGCAACACCAAACCGATAGGATAAGGGAAGAATTATCAGGTAATGGACAAAAGATTGAAAAATATTTGAGAGCGAATACCGCGTGTTTTCCAGCCGGACGCGAAGGTTGATGGATAGGAAGGCATTGACAGAAGTAAGGATGGGCATTAGAAATAGCAGTCTGGTCAGTCCGGCTGCTTCTGCTGACTTGAAGGGATAAAACAGAGGCGAGAGAAGAAAGAGCAAAGAGGTAATGGCACTGAATAATATACCCTTTTGGAAGCCATATACAAACCACGCATCAAACTTGTGTGGTTCACCAAAGTACTCGCTGCAAAATTGCATGACAGCGACGCTGCAGCCCAGGTCACCCAGCAGCATTAGCATGGCATAGCAGTTGTTGATATAGGTGTAGGCTCCGTAATCGGTTTTGGAGAGAATGCGGACAATCACCATACCGCCAATGAAGGTCAGTACTTTGCAGAGTACATTGGAAAGAAAGACAGAGAAAAAACCTGTGCGGAACAATTTGCCCGCAAGACTTTGGAGGCGGGGCCAGAAGTCGTGCATAAAACTCCTTTCCATAAGGGGAAGCCCCCTGCCGCCTTCCCGGCAGGCGGCAAGCCGATTTAAAAATATCGCTTATATACAGCGAGAAGACCAATAGCTTGGAGTTTGTCTCGCGCGGTGCCCTGTTCGAAAGTTTTGCGCGTGTCTGCCTGGAGCTGGGGATCGGAAATGCGGCCAATGTTTTCCTGGTAATAGGCATTTATAAACTCCCGAAGGCTACGATTAGTGCAAAACCACAGGTCAAAAGGATTCATATCGCTTTTGAATGTAATTTGTATGGGAAAATGGAGGATACGCGCAGTTTTGTTGATACAGCGGACTGCCAGAGTCCGCCCGTCATCCAGAAGCTTTGGAAAATAAAACTGATGGCGGAACGCCTTGTCTACCGGCATTCGTTTGGTTTGCCAGACATATTGTGCGGCCTTGGGATATCGGCTGGTCATCCAAGACATTGTCAGAAAGTAATCCTTCCGCCATTTCAAAGGAATACGGTATGCAAATTCCAGAAAATCCGTATCAACAAAGGGTGAGGTTACTTCATATTCCTGCTGCCGGACGAGAGCAGAAGACATAAAAAGCAAAGCACTGAACTCATACAGGTTCATCTGCTCGTAATTGTCATAATTTGTGCTGTATTCCTTTGGAACTTCCAATGGGACCACGGAAGAATAGCGGATTTTTATATAATTTGGTGGAGTATGGACAGCACCTTCCGTCCAGTAGGCGTTATGAAGCTCTCCAAGAAGGCCCGTGCAGCAGATGCCGATAGTATGTCCGGCAATTTGCTTCATAGCCTGGTTTGCGCCTGTGCAAACTGTGTGTGATACTTGACCACCAAATTTTCCGGTGGTTTCGTCAAGGTCTTTTAGAAAGTTTCCGCCGTCCATGGGCAGAAAAATGTATTCATTTCCCAAGTCATGGGCAATTTTTTTGGAGGTGGTATGGTCAATATTGCCGCTCTGGCAGTAGCAGATATTGAGAATATTATGGTAACCCAGATCATGGGCTACCCAGGTGGCCAAACGGCTGTCTAGCCCTCCGGAAAGGTCGCATTCCCCCTGGTAGCCGTATTCTTCGTTTTTTGAGAAAATACGGTCTACAGCTTTGCGAAACCGTTTGTCCAGTTCTTCTATACATTCCTCCAGGGACAGCTCATGTTCTGGAATATTGCGGAACATGTGATACCGGAGCTCCTCACAATTCCCCTCCCGAACCAGCAGATATTTTCCGGCGTTCAGGCGTCGGATGCCCAAAAATGGAGTTTTGCCATGAAGAATACTGGCACAGCACATCAACTCCCGGCAGGCTTGAATGTCCGGCTGAATGGAAAGACCTTGGCTCTTCAGTACGGCGGTTAAAATATCGTTATGGCTGGCGGCAGCAAACAGGTCAGCCTGCCGAGAGTAAAAAACGGTTTTTTCCCCAGAATGATTGGTAAATATTAGCATTTCGCCGGAGCCCTTCTGAAGAAGGGCTCCGCAGAAGGAGCCTCTCAGCTCCTTCTGATAAGTCTCTGGATCCTCACGGATCATCTGTTCAATAGTTTCGCGCCAGCCCGCACAGCCATGAGCCGCCATCAGTTCACGGCTGTTGAAGATCACGCCGTCCAGAAGAATAATCTTCTCTTCGTCTTCATAGAAGAGGTGGTCTTTCTCGAATTTGGGAAGCGGGCTGTAATAAAAGCGGATATCTTCATAGGATAGGGTTTTGGGATTTTCCAGAGGTGTTTCCTGGGATGGAGCGCCTTGAGTGATTAAAAAACCGTACATGATAAGATAGTCCTTTATAAGCAGTTTTATATGGAACTTTTTTCCAGTAAGGCGGATACAGCTTGGAATTCTGTGTCCATCCGCTGCTCCCAAGTCTGGAAATGCTCCTGGGCGTAGGCGGCGGCTCCAGCGCCTAATTTCTGGCGAAGAGTGCTGTCTTTTACAAGGAGTGACAAAACACTGCCTAATGTAGGTAATGTTTCCAAAGTGAGCAGAAACGCATTTTCCCCATTTTGAATGACAGAGCGGGTATCGCCTAGGTCCAAGGTTATGATGCATTTCCCAAGTGCCATGGCTTCAAACAAGGGATTGCCCAGGTTTGTGAGGTCATAAAGAGACAGAAAGATGTCGCAAGCCATCATATACTGATATACGTTATCATGGGGGACTGAGCCCGTGAAAATCACGCGGGATTTAATGCCGAGGGATGTTGCGTACCTCTCCAAGTTGGCCTGTTGATCTCCACTACCAACAATGACTAATTTGCCGGCCGAATGTGTTTTGCAATAGTCTGCAAATCCGTCTATGGAACGGTCCAATCGTTTCCAATTAACAAGACGGCTGACAGTGAGGAACATGGGCTCTTCCATATCCACTCCCAAAGAGGTCCGGAATGCCTGACGGTCAAAGGCGGCCTTCATAGAGGAAATATCCATACTCATCAAATCCAGTCCGTTTCGAAGAAACAGCGTCGGACTGGTGTTCCCCAGGTTTCTTAGGGTACGTGCGCCAAAAGATCCGTCGTCTGTCATAATCACGCAGTTTGCCGGAGTACTCAGGGCCTGAAAATGCATGAAACGGCGGAAACGATTTATAAAGGTGTTAGGAACCCATGCTAAGATAGTTCCCTGAAAGCGCGTCACAAATGGGATTTTCTTTTTTTGAGATAGCCTTCGACAGGCTTCTACACCAAATATTTCATAGGCATATAAAATTGTATTTTCACAATTGCCGTCAATTACTGCACAGGCAACCCGACAAAACCGCCTAGTCATGATGCGGTGATCCAGCCAGCGAAAGAATAAACCTATTTTCCGCAATAGGTTGAATCGCTTAAATATTGTGGGTCGCAGAAAGATGTTGTGTGTCGCGTCTAAGGAGGGGAAGTCTTGATTGGAAGGCTCATCTGAAATCAAATAAACCTCCCAACCCTCATCAATATATTTTTGAACGGTTTTGGTAAAAGCGGGACCTCCATGCCCTTTGCCCATAGACCAAAGGGTCAGTGTGGTAATGAAAATAACTCGATTAGGGTTCATAATGAGAACACTCCCTTCGCATTAGAGGAACTTGTACAAGATAATAGTAAAATACGATAATATAGTTAAACGGCGAGATTAAAGAAGAAAATAGAGACAAGGCCCCGAAGGTGACGCTGACGGCAAATGGAGTCAGCGCATAACGGTCTTTCGGCCGCTTCAAGGCATATCGAATACTTTTTACTCCTGCAGTCAGGTTGAAAGTCAGATACGCGACACCCGCAAGGATGCCATAGCTATAGGCGTATTGCAGGATTGTCATGTGAGCGGTAGAATTCTCGCTTTTGCGTTCTTCAATGTAAAAGCGTTCCTCTACTGTGTGTCCCCAAAAAGAGAGGTGTTCAACAAACGCTGTCCAAATAGCGATTCTGCCAGTAAAGAAATTGTTGACATTTTTACCGCCTGTAGAAAGTTTCAAATCATGGGTTTCCTGTACCTTTTCCAAGACGTCAGAAACGGTAGGAGGAGCCGGTTGAGGTGTTTGTCCAGGCTGGGGCTCCTGGGAGGGTTGAAGCTCCTGATCTGGCTGGGGCTGCTGATTAGGCTGTGTAACTGCTTGTGAAATCGTAGAAGGAATTTGAAAAATGTATATGGTAGAAGGAATAAAAACTGCGATGCTCAAGATAACCGGAAGAAAAAACTGAAAAAATGTTTTAAAGAAACCTTTTTTATCAATAAACATTACCAGGAATATGGTAAAAAGGAACATAACAAAGACCGCCAGCAGCCCCGATCTGGAGTTGGTGTAGTACACCAGGGCCGCGCTGATTCCGGCAGAGGCAAGGTTTGAGAAAAAAAGTACACATCTTTTTTTCAGTGCCAGAAGCTCAATCAGAGTGCAGCAGAATACCAGAGACAGATAAAAGGAAAGTTCATTTACATTGGTAAAAAAGCTGGAATACTTTTGTTCCGTAATAGGAAAAAATAGAAAACTAATCAGCAGAAATATATAGAAAGAGATTCGGACAGTACGGAAAAGCAGGTGGAGAATTCGGTGAAAATCTTCGGCTATAATATAGAAAACCGGAAAAGCTACCAACATTAATATAGCATTTGTTAAATAGTCCACACTTTTTGTAATTCCTGCTATCAGCATGAACAGCGTGACTATCGCCCAGGGAATAATCAGGAGCTTATCAAACCGGACAGGTTGAATTTCGGAGGGCATCACTGCAAGAATCATCAGACCGAACATCAAACAGCCGATAGTAAAGATTACCAGATACCGAACGGATGAGAGATGACCGGCGCAATGGAGGAAGTTTTGAAAGAAAAGCACCAAACCAGCGGCAACAAATAGTATATTCCGTTTTTTCTCAGAAAAACGGCCCATTAAGGAAGCCAAAGGCTGAAGAATCCATTGAATCAATTTTTTTTGTATATTAAGTTCCATGTTGCAGCTCCTTGAATAGTTTAATATATTCCGCAGCATTTTTTTCCCAGGTCAAAGCTAACGCATCTTTACGTCCGTTTTCTGCAATTCCGTCCGCTTCCTCCGGATGCTCTAGACACCATTCAACGACTTTCACAATGGCTTCCGGATTATCTGGCGGAACAAGAAAACCGTTTTCCCCAGAGACAATCAAATCTGCGATACCCTCCCCCTCCGTGCCAATGGTGATGCAGCCGGAAGCCATTGCTTCCAGATAGACAATACCAAATCCCTCATTGATGCTGGGCATAACGAAAAACCTGGCTTTTGCCATTTGGGCTAGCGTTTCGGGATTGGGAAGAAATCCGTGGAAGCGGACGGAATCCGATACATTCAATTCGCCGCATAAAGTTTGAAAGCGATGTAGCTCGCTTCCGGAACCCACGATGTCCAAGGCGGCATCCGGATGCCGCTTCCGCAGCAGTGCAAGCGCCTGTATGGTGACATCTGCTTTTTTTCTTGCTACAAGATACCCTGCCTGAATCATGGAAACCGGATTCCTGTCTGTAGGGGAACAGGCACTTTTAATCTGGAAGCCATTTAAGATTACGGACATGGGAACCACTGCTTGGCAGGATTCTATCCGCCGTTTTAAAAGCGAACTGACACAAATAAGATGGTCCGCCTGGTTGGCGCGCTGTCTCAATGAAGAACAATTCCCAAGATTGTAAGGGACAAACGTATCACTGCCATGGGTAGTTATTACCAGGGGAACATTTAAACGTTCTTTAAGAAACGCACCAAGGACTGCGGTTGTTGTCAGTGCGTGAGCATGAATAATGTCGGGAGGAAATCCATCGGTAATTTGTTGGATTATTCGGGAAGCCGCTGAGATCGCACGTTTCTGATTCCATCCATTTTCACCATATTTTGAAAGTGAGAAATACCGCATATATAGTAAATCAATGCCGTCTTTCCTTTTTAGCGTTACTGTTTGGCAGGACAAAGAACCAAATCCGTCCCGCTTTCCGTAAGGAAGCCGTATAAGGACCCTAACCCGGTGGCCTAACTTGGTGTAAGCGATGGCTTGGCTATGTACAAAAGAGGCAGAGAAATCATAATAGAGGCCGTTGCCGGCAATAATTAAGATATTCATATTGTTGGAAACCCTCCTAAGGCTGCCTATTTAAATATTGTCAGCGAGAGAAAAAATGAGATACATAGTATTTTGCAAAAGTAGCCAGATAAAATGGGAGCCAATGCTTCTTTAGGAGAGCTGTAATCTTATCTTCCGGATTAAAAGGATATTCTAATAAACGGGAATCTTTTTTTCTTAATAATTCTCGGGGAATATATTTCTTGATGCGGAGCTTTCTAGGGATTCTGGTCCATTGAAGAATGACTTCCCTACAATTAAAGATATTGAGGAAGTTTATGCCGCAAATAGAGTAAAGGGATGCTACTTGCCCCACACGCCGCCCCAGCTTTTGCTCCATGGCAAAAAGATCTGCGGTGTGTTCCTGATCTCCTGCGTCAGCAATGCCTTGAAGATAGTTTTTTAACTCCTGCTTTGTACTGGAACTATAGTTATGAAGTTTGCACATAAAGAAGGGAATATTCAAAAATCGGTTGGGAACGGCGTTTTCCTGTGTGCTTTTCCCTACTTCATCGATAATGGAGCCGTCCGCCTGGGCCTTACCAGCAAAGCTCTTGAGAAACATGTACGCATTATTGACTGAGCTTGTATCCGCATATTCACCAAAGAATTTTCGGACTGTCTCGAAAAGGCACTTAGGCGCGTCTATATCGTCAATTAATTTGTGGGAATGCCGAAAATCGCCGCATATTTGCTGGGAAACTGCAGTCTCTGCGGATTGGGGGGCAAAAGATATGTGATTAAACGTAAAGCATTCTAAATTGGGATTGTTTTCTTTAAAAAAGGAGAAAATGACACGGCTGTCAGTGCCTGCGGTCAATGGACAAGCGAAAGAGTAATCCTGCTGGTATGTTTCCACAATTGTATTGACCAATGTTGTGGTTCTATCGATAATTTCCGTAATCTCTTGGGGAGAGGATGTTTCTTGTGTTCCCAATTTTAATCGGACAGGTCTGCAAGCGGAACAGTCAAGATAGTGATTGGGCAAGAGAGATTTAATCTCAGCGTACATGGTCAGATCGTTTGGAAGAGGCTGGGAGTATGCGGAAGACGCTTCCCGAATAACTTTTGAATATTCGGATATCTTGAAGCCACAAAAATCTGCCAGTAGCTTATCGGCAGACGCCGCACAAAATCCGGATTGCGGAAAACTGTAGCAGATTCCCAAAGAAGCAGAAGCGTCTCCCCATATATATGACAATCCGTCAGATTGAAAGAAAACAGCATATTTGCCTGCAAAGCGGTCAAAGAAATGATAGGCTTCCGAAATATCATTCCATTCATAAGATAAAAAACGGCTAGGTATTTCCAAACGTGGAATTTCACCGTGTGAGTCAATGCAATATCCAATAATCGCAATGTCACTTCTGCTTTGCTTTGCCGTAACTACCTGGGTTTTGGATGTATGACTGATAATCAGCCCTTCTCCAACTCCTGTGTGCTGAGAAAAGCGTAAATCGGCCTTAGTAGAAATTACATAAGTGAATACGGCGTCATCAAGTTCAAAGCCTCTACCCATAAATAAAGCTCCTTAATTGTTCCTCTCAAATCGTCCAGCAAAGTCTATGCTGGACACATCCTTCAGAGGCAACTTTACCGGTTTTCCAGAGGCGGCGGACTGATAAATTGCCAGAATCATTTCCAAAGCGTTCCGGCCTGCCTCTGCATCCACATAGGGACTGCGGTTCTGTTCAATCGCCTCAATCATATCAGCAAAAAGACTGGTATGTCCGTTGCCGTAAACGTTGCTGGTGACCTCTTGAAGGCCTTTGTTTTTCCCATCCGTTTCGCTTTCATCGGCAAAGTCCCATACGTCGATATTGTTAGTGGAGGTTCCTCCCAGCTTCACCGTGCCGTCTTCGCCGAAGAGATAGAGAGTTTCTTCCAGATTTTTTGGATAGACATTCGTCGTACCTTCAATGGTGCCTACAGCTCCATTTTTGAATTTCACCACTGCCATGCCGATATCCTCGCATTCCAGGTAGTTATGGAACTGCTGCTTTGTGACGCCGTAGACCTCCTCTACCTCATCCCCCATCATCCAACGCAGTAAATCAATACCGTGGATGCACTGGTTCATAAGGCATCCGCCGTCCTGAGCCCAAGTACCTCGCCAGGGAGCCTGGTCGTAATAGGTCCGGTCCCGGTTCCAGCGGATATGAATGCTGCCATGAGAGATGCGTCCGAATCGTCCTGCCTCCAGAGCTTTCCGGGTTTCCTGAACCGCAGCATTAAATCGGTTTTGATGGCAGGCGGAGACCTTGACGCCTCGCTCCTTAGCCTGGCGGACAATTTCCTCCGCATCGGCCATAGACATAGCCATGGGCTTTTCAATGATGACATTGACCCCTGAGTCAATACAGGCCAAGGCAATTTCAGCGTGAATTCCACTTTCTGTAGCGATGCTTACGAGAGCGGGTTTTTCCACCGACAAAAGTTCATGGTAATCCACATACCGGCGAATGCGTGTCTCCTTTTCCAGGCCGTATTTGACAAGCAAAGTCTCCATAGCTTCTGGCTTCGTGTCGCATACTGCGCAAATTTCCAGGTGGTTGTTCAAGGCGGCTTTGATGTGATTCACTGCGATACGACCGCAGCCGATGAGGGCGTATTTCATGAAGGGCCTCCTTCTGTCAAATGTATTTGCTCGTAAAGTGTTTGGTATTGTGCCGCAATACAATGCCACTCAAATTTTTTAACAAGTTTAAGGCAATTTTTAGAGAGTATTTCATAATGGATCAAAATTTTTTGAACAGCTTCTGCCAGCTCCGCAGGGTCTTTGTCGGAGACTGCATATCCAGCTGTGCCTTCAGGAAACTGACCGTCAAAGCCTTGCCCCCGAGTGTAAATTACGGGCAGACCTTGACTCATAGCCTCAGCGTAGACCAAGCCAAAGGTTTCTATGTGAGAAGGCATGACAAAAATATCGGCACGGCGCAAGAATTTGATAACTTCTGTTTGGGGACAGCGGTCGTGGTACTCAAGAAAATCTGTTTTTTCTATAATGGAAAAGTATTTTTTATCCAGAATTGCTCCCACTACAATCAGATGAACATCTAAACCTGCCGCTCGGAGTAACTTTGTCGCCTGAACAGTGGTCTCTAAGTTTTTGTTGGAGGTGATTTCGCCTACATAAATCAGTCGAAGAGAGCTTTTTGGCGCAGCTCTTTGTGAAGGATGTGCTTCAAAAAAAAGAGGGGCGATTCCGTTTGGAATAATAAGACTTTTTTTTTCTAATTTTGACCAAAGAGAGGATGGGATATAATGGGAAAAGACTTGCTCCTGATAAGCCGGCGAAAGAAAAATGATTCGCTCTGCGCTCTCCAGTATACGGAGGCCAGTCTGCCGCAGATGCGGCAGCTTCTTAAAGAAAAGATTAATATCCGTGTTTCGTACTGCGACAATATAGGGTATATTGTGTTGTTTGTAGAGTTGAAGGGCGGTGTAGCCTCCGGAAAAGACAGTATGGGCATGAACCAAAGAAATCTCTTGGAAAAGGTGTTTCTCCGTTATATCCTGAAGAATCTTTTTCTGCTTGGAGAAAAAGAGAAGACGGTCCAGGTCTGTAAAGCATGGGGAAAAGAATATGCCCACTTCCGCTAGGGGCAGAGAAGCGTTTTTGTTTAGCGGAACATACACTATGTTTTCTACACCCCGGCTTTTAAGGGAGGCGAATAAAAGTTCGTAAAGTTTACTTCCGAGGTATCCATTAGCGAGCTGAAGTACTTTCACAGTAAGACGGTCCTCCTTTGATTTATCCCCAAATTCTAAAATATACAGAAATTTTTCTTTAGAACAGTTACCGCCGAAAAGACGATGCACTGAGGTAAAGGCAGAAGAAAAACCCAAATACCGTGTGTTCCAGCAGCAGGCAAAGATTTATAAACTTATTTTGCATAGAGAATCCGTCGGCTTTTTAAGAGGCTTTTGGGTAGCGTCTCTTTGCTTGTGATTTGAATACCATAGAAGACCGGGTGAACTTTGTATCCGTTCTATGCAAAAGAAACATGATTTTAAAGAAAGTGCGGTTTTTCTCTATCCTGTATGCGCTGGTTATTTAATGTCCTTTCATCAATTCTGCATACTCCTCATACTTTGTAGTGCAAGAGACGCTTGATCCGCGGTTTGGCTGCAAGCATTACCTCGCTGAGAAAAGTCCCTTTGCGAATGGTATAGTAAGGTGTGCAGATGCCGCCAAACTGACGGAAAAAGTTTTCAATTCCTTCCACCATAGAACCCTCAAAGTCAAAGACTTGGGAGTGTTTGGCGGCAAACTGAATGCCTTCCCATAAAACAAGACTCTGCGCCCCGCTGCTACGGAAGCGTATGTCACTGGCTCCCAGCAAATAATAGCAGACCTGTTCATCGTAGACAAAATAAGCACAGGAATGAGTATTTCCATCTGGATCCTGGGCTTCTATATATTGTCCATGTCCTGTGGCATCACAGGTCGCAACTATTTTTCGGACTACATCCCCGGAGAGAGGGTTTTTCCGGTTCTGTGCGTGGAAAGTTTTGTCTAACATATTTATAAGGGTATCTATCTGCGTTTCAAAGCAAAGAGAGGTTTTGTTTTTGGCATATTTAATGTTTTTTTTCGCCGTTTTGTTAAAGCCTTGATAGAGCTTGGTGCAATCACTTAAATCGGTCAATCGGTAAGTGAATTTTGGTTCTATATGACAACCCAGCCAGCGGAACGGCAGCACATATTTGTTTTGGGGACTGAGTGTCTGCTCAAGCACCTGACAAGACGGAAGCTGAGAAAAAAGATCGTTAATAGCAGATTTCTGTTTTGAATAATCCTGTTCTATTTCCGGGGCAAACCAAATGCCAAGGGTTTGTGTCAACGGCGGCATATGGATGTGGTTCCCTGTCACTATATAGGGCATACGGGCGGTGATTTTCCCTTCCTCGTCTCGGATGACAGCTTCCCGCCACTGCCCGGGGGCTGTGATGTCCAACCACCACGGTTGTTCAAAGAGGCTATTCGCATAGGGAACTGTATTCATGTTACATTTTCCTCCAGTTCCCGTATTGCGTCTCGGTAGGAAATAAATTCATATCCACTCTCCTGGCAGAAAAGTATGGTCGACTCATACCACTGTTTCAGACTTGGATCGTATCGGCTGTCAAAACCAGTATCATGGAACAGAATTGTGCAATAGGGCATTCCTTCTGCTTCTGCTCTACGGATGGCGGTCTGGGTGGCTTCCAAGCCTTCTTTCAGTCTGCCGGGAAAGCAGATATAACCATCCATAATGTGCAGAGGAAATTCCCACATCTTCCCTACTTTATACGGGGATCGAAACTCTAACTTCTTCTTGTTAAACCATGTAGAATCAAAAAGGTAGCCGGCCTGCTCCATCTTTTGAAAGGTTGTTTCGTCAAAGCGGACATAATGGTTTCGAAGGCCGAAAGACGCCATACCAGATATTTTTTGAAAGGCATCATGCTCTGTTTGAATTTTTTCGGCGTTCTGATAGTCTACACCGTGAACGCCCACATCAAACCCTGCTTCCAGGACTCTCTGGATAACAGGTGTGGCCTTTTCGCGGGAGTAACTCATACCAAGTACATTGTCCATTCCAAAAAAGAATACAGAAGGTATGCGGTGGGCTTTATCGAAAGCCATGAGTTCATCAATATGATGCATTCGCTTGTGAAACAGAAGCGTTAATCGAAATAAAAACGTTTTTAGGTTAATTTTTCCAGAACACAGGTGCAGAAAGCTCCGAACCCAAAGCTTTTCCAGAATCAAGTCCTTTTTCAGATGTTCCAGGGGATAAAGATGATCCACGTCATGGGATACTATGATCTTCATTCTGGGTGCAGCAGGTCCTGTGAAGAGGACATCCCCCACCGCCTCCGTCATGTCGCTGCCTCCGAGGGAACACACGGCGCACAAGAAAAAAGAAAAATTACGCAGAGTGTCTGCGAAGGAAGGGACGTTTGTTTACTAAACAAGGACAAGTGGGAGCCTTTTGCAGCAACTGTACTCGAAAGCTTTTTATCTTCCATATTCCAATTAAATCCTGTTTTCACAGTTCCGCGTCTGATTTCTTTTATTTGGCGGGCCGCCTCCAGATACCCCAGCAGGTTGAAAGCGGCGGCAATTTCGCCTGTATTGTCTGGGTCCGTATAGATATCAAATTTGTAGTGTCCCATTATATTTTTATTAAAGGGGGATTGAGTCATCACCACAGGCGAATTCATGGACATGTATTGGCAGATCTTTCTCATACGAAAAACTCCTTGATTTTCTCCACAATCTTTTCCGCGCTGTGCCCGTCACCAAAGGGCTGGTATAGCGGGTCAAAAGATACCTCTGCCCCCAACTTTTGAAGAATATCTTTCTTGTCGGGCTTTGCAAGCTGATTGCATTGGTTCACCATTGTCTCCGGCCAGGCTACGTAATCAAAAACCGTGACGCAGGGCTTCCCAGCGAAAAATGCCTCCCGCTGCAGGCCGCCAGAGTCCGTGATAATCTTTTCCGCCCGATTTACCAGGGAGATGGAGCATTGATATCCCACTGGCCGGGACAGCAGAATGTTACGGTATCCCTTTTCCAGGGTCAGATGCTTTGCCCGGTTGTGATTCCGGGGGTGGACAGGATAGACTGCCGGGGCATCCAGGACTTCCATGGCCTGAAAAATCTGATCCAGCTTTTCACTCGTATCCGTGTTTTCCTGACGGTGGCAGGTCATGTAATAAAATCGCTCGGGCAGAGATATGGGCTTTCCGGAAAAATCCACCAATTTTGAAAGCTCCGAACCGTCCAGCCGCTCTGTATAATAATGGAACGCATCGTACATGGGGTCCCCTACCAGATAAGAAGAGGCACTGAGTCCTTCCTGTTCCAGAAATTCCATACTGGATGCAGTGCAGACAAACCGCAGAGATGACACGTGATCCGTCAAGACGCGGTTGACCTCCTCAGGGTTATCTAGCGCACCTAACCGCAGACCTGCCTCCACATGGCAGACTGGGATATGAAGCTTTACCGCCGCTAGGGCTGCCGCCAGTGTGGAATTGGTGTCTCCAAAGACCAAAAGCATGTCCGGTTTTTCTTTCAGTAAAACCTCCTCAATGTTCATCAGCATTTGTCCGGTCATTTGCCCGTGGGTCCCACCAGAGATTCCCAGATTGTAATCCGGTTTCGGGATGTTCATCTCCTGGAAAAATACATCGGACATGTTAGGGTCATAATGCTGCCCGGTGTGGATCAGAACCTCGTGAAAATTCTCCCGCAGTATCCGGGAAACTACCGCCAGCTTGATGAACTGGGGACGGGCCCCGACAACCGTACAGATTTTTCTCATTTACAATACCTCAATATTTTCCCGGTTTTCAATGTTTTTACACGCATTTTTGCAATCGAATACTGGGACACCGCAAGTAGTGACCATCTCATAATCCACCTTCGTGTGGGCGGTGGTGATACAAACCAGGTCGTAGCCCGTTACCGCTTTCTCCGTCAAGGCAGTGATTCCTTGATACCACACACCTCCGTCCCGGTATTTGGGAACATAGGGGTCATAATAATCAACATTTGCTCCGGTTTTGCGAAACTCCTCCATCACTCTGAGGGCAGGACTCTCGCGGTAATCGTCAATGTCCTGCTTATAGGCCGCGCCCAGTACCAGCACCCGGGATCCATTCAAAGATTTCTTGGAGCGGTTTAAAATCTTCCCTGCCCGCTCCACGGTGTACTCCGGCATGCGGTCGTTGACCATCATGGATGCCTCAATCATGCTGGTATGGAACCCGTACTCCCGCGCCTTCCAGCTGAGATAGTAGGGGTCCAGAGGGATGCAGTGGCCTCCCAGTCCAGGACCGGGATAGAACGCCTGGAAGCCGTAAGGTTTCGTTTTTGCCGCGTCAATGACCTCCCAGATATTGATGCCCATCCGGTTACAGAGGATGGCCAGTTCATTCACCAGGCCGATGTTGATGTTCCGGTATGTATTTTCCAGAATCTTTTCCATCTCCGCCACAGCGGGACTGGAAACCGTGGTGACATCCCCGTCCAGAATGGCCCGGTACACCATGGCGATGACCTCTACCGCATCCGAGCCAATGGCCCCAACGACCTTAGGAGTATTGCTGGTTTTGTAAATCAGATTGCCTGGATCGATGCGCTCCGGAGAGAAGCCCAGGTAGAAATCCTCTCCGCATTTGAGACCGCTTCCCTCTTCCAGAATGGGCTTTAGAAGTTCCTCTGTGGTGCCGGGATAGGTAGTGGATTCCAAAACTATGATGGACCCTTTTGTCAGGTGCTTGGAAATGGTGATAGTGGAATTCCGCACAAAGCTGATATCCGGCTGCTGATGCTTGTCCAGCGGTGTAGGAACGCAAATAGCGATAAAATCCACGTCCTTGACGAAGCTGAAATCAGAGGTTGCGTTCAGTGTCCCGGCGTTCACCAGGGTCTCCAAGTCCGCATTTACCACATCGCCGATATAGTTCTTTCCAGCGTTTACCAGATCAACTTTTTCCTGCTGTACATCGAAGCCAATGGTCCGAAAGCCATGTTTGGCCTTGTCCACCGCCAAAGGCAGGCCCACATAGCCCAGGCCACAGACGCCCATGACCAAGGTTTTGTTTTGAATTTTCGCAATGAGTTCTTCTTTGATGCCCATATTAATTAATCTCCTTAATGGTTAGGTCGAGTTCGTTCATTTGATACTGCTTCCCGCAGCTTGGACAGACGGCCCTGCTGTCGGAGAATTTAATCTGTGCTCCGCATTGACAGACCCATCCCCGAACCTCTGCCGGACAGCCGTAGACCATAGCGTAGTCAGGAACATCCTTTGTCACCACGGACCCGGCACCAACAAACGCATAGCATCCAATGTTGTGGCCGCAGACAATGGTGGCGTTGGCTCCTACGCTGGCTCCCTTCTTGAGAGTGGTTTTCCGATACTCGCTTTTGCGCTCAATAAAGGCCCGGGGATTGACGACATTGGTGAATACACAGGAGGGACCTAAAAACACTCCATCCTCACAGATAACCCCGGTATATATAGAGACATTGTTCTGCACTTTGCACTCGTCCCCTAGAACTACATCAGGGGAGACCACCACATTTTGACCAATGTTGCAGCGACTCCCAATTCTGCAACCCCTCATAATGTGGGAGAAATGCCAAATTTTTGTACCATCCCCAATGTCGCAACCCTCGTCAATATAGCTGGACTCGTGGGCGAAGTAGTTTGCCATCACGACGCCTCCTTTCGAAGATCACGCAGCATGTTCTTTCGGATCAAGGATTTTCGGAATGCTTGCGGGGAGTGGGACGTTTGTCCTTCGATTGTGCTTCTTCTTGAAGACAATAGTTGCTGTTTATACAACTTGAATCGCCCGGAAAGGTCCTGCTTCTGTTCCGCTTTCATGCGGCGGCGGCTCCGCCCGTGAGGAATGTTCTGAAGGGGATTTTGTGGATGCCGCAGATAAAACTCAAAATTTGAAAGCACATGCATCTTGTTTTCGTAATGCCGCCGGGAGAGGGTTTCCAGTGTGTCAGAGAGAAAAATTGGCGTTAGATGGTGCGTATCATAGGTGATAACTCCCAGTGCTTTCATTACGACGCCTCCAAAACTGTCTGTATGACCTTGTCCTGCTCCGCCTCTGAAAGGTAGGGGTGCATGGGCAGGGAGAAAGTCCGGGCACAGTAGTCATTTGCGTTTTTAAATTCTTCGCCGTACCGGGGCTCGTTCCGGAACACCGGAAGAATGTGTTGAGGCTTGGGATAGTAAATCATATTGGGAATGCCCTTCTCTGTCAGATGGGATACAATCCTGTCCCGCTGGAGGGAGTCCTCTGCCAGCAGTGCATATTGGGCGTAAACGGATATACAGCCTTCCGCAATAAACGGTGTAACAAATTTTCCGGCGAAAGCAGTGTTGTACCGCCCGGCTATGGATTGACGCCGATCCAGCTCATAGTCCCTCAGGGCCTTGAGCTTAGGCAGGAGGACGGCGGCCTGGAGGTTGTCCAGCCGGGAGTTCATGCCGACCCGAATGTTGTCGTACTTCCCGCCGGGGCCCTTACCGTGGACGCAGAGGGACCGGAACAGCTTGTCCAGGTCATCGTCGTCGGTGAAGATGGCGCCGCCGTCGCCGTAGCAGCCCAGGGGCTTGGCGGGGAAAAAGCTGGTGGTGGCGATATGGCCGAAGGCGCAGGCCCGCTTTCCCTTGTACACCGCTCCGAAGCTCTGGGCGGCGTCCTCGATGAGGGTGAGACCGTATTTCTCGCAGATGGGGGCGATGGCGTCATAGTCGCAGGGATTGCCCAGGATGTCCACGGCGACCACGGCTTTCGGGGTCAGCCGTCCCTCCGCCAGCACGGCCTGAATCTGCCGCTCCAGGCTCCTGGGGTCCAGGCAGTAGGTGTCCGGCAGAATCTCGCAGAACACGGAGGCCGCGCCGAACATCTTCGCCGGCTCCGTGGAGGAGATGAAGGTCATGTCGGGGCAGAACACCGCGTCCCCCTCCCCTACTCCGGCGGCCATAAACGCGAGCTGGAGCGCGTCCGTGCCGTTGGCGCAGGTGATGCAGTGCTTCCGGCCTGTGAAGGCGGCGAGTTGGGCCTCCAGCTCCTTGACGTATACGCCGCCGATGAACTGGGCGGAATCCAGGACGCTTTGAATGTTGGCGTTGATCTCGGTTTTCAGGGCCCGGTATTGGGCCTTCAGGTCGATGAATTGCATAGGTTATTCCTTCTTTCCAATAAAAGGCTTGGCAGGATTTCCCACCACGGTTTCGCCAGAGGGCACGTCTTTGACCACTACCGCGCCCATCCCAATAAAGGCGTTTTCGCCAATAACGCATTGATTTCGGATAATAGTTCCTGCCAGATATCCGTTTCGCCCTATATGGACGCTGCCGCTGACGCTGCACGGAACCGCCATGGCGGCGTCTTCTTCAAACCAGCAGTTGTGAGCAATATGACCCAAAGCGTCGATTTTTACACCGCTTTCCAAAATCGTATCATCAATTGTTCCCCGGCTGATGCAGACGTTTTCCCCAATCAGCACCCGGTCGCCAATAGACACGCCGCCGAAGTGCTTTATCATCGTCTTTTTGTGAAGTGCATCCTCTGTGTAGGCATAACCGTCATGGCCTATGACCGCGCCGGAATGGATATCACAGTCTCTGCCGATGGTGACCCGGTTTACAATAACTACATTGTTCCAGATCACCGTCCCGTCCCCGATGGTAATATCCCCGTCCAGGGTGCAGTTGTGGCCGATGCGGACGTTTTTCCCCAGCTTGACTTTGGGAGAAAGATAGGTGAACTGCCCCACGGCGGGCTGCTCCTCCGCCTGCCCGTAAAAGTGTTCGATGGAGGAGAAGAAGGCCCGCTTGCCCTCCGGCGTGCAGATGACGTTGAGAGCGGCTCCGGCGACCACCTCCTCAGAGACAATTGCCAGGGCAATGTTATCAAGGCCGAAGTTCTCCGGGATGTTCTTCTCCGCCTTAATCCAAGTAAAGGAGCCGGGCTTGTAGTGGGCCAGAGAGGAGAAGCCCTCCACGGCGGCCTCTTCATCTCCGGTGAAGGCAAAGGGGATGCCTTCATCAGTCAGGAAATCAAGAATCTTAGAAATTTTCATAGCGCGCCCTCCTTCAAGAAAGAGACAGCGCTTATGCCGCATTCCGCGCGGTTTTCGGATGAGATGCGAAACGTACAGGAAGAAGCGTTTCCGCAGGAGCTTAGCAAGCTAAAATTTTCCGATGGGGCTACCCCATCGG
>OFFK01000857.1_pt1 | contig 24317 bp, 26 predicted proteins | sample 1521361 | NCBI WGS metagenome assembly OFFK01 (sample SAMEA3504096, study PRJEB24116) | mouse gut metagenome | biome: mouse gut; feature: mouse-associated habitat; material: faeces | place: Denmark | collected 2011 | reverse complement strand
CGTGAAAGCACCTGGCTGGCGGTCTGCAGTCCAGTTGTACTGCATATTTAACCGGCGTGCAGTATAATTTACAGAGAATGCAACGTGAAAGTTGAAGTGTCCGGAAAATTCTGGTATACTTAAAGGCGTGTTCAGGAGGAAAAGTCATCGGATATTTTTCGATAAACCGGGAAAGAGGGTAGATTAAGATGGGATTTACACTGGAACAGGCACAGGAAAAGCTGAAAAAGTACGGTCAGGAGCATTTGCTGAGATATTATGAGGAGTTGTCGGGGGAGGAACAGGAATCTCTTCTGGCCCAGATCCAGGGGGCGGACATGGACATGCTGGAGGCATGCAGCCACCCGGAGGTACTGGGGGAGAGGGGCGTTATCACACCTCTGGCCTCCATGCAGCTGTCCCAGATTGAGGCAGAGCGGGAGGCGTTTACCAAAGAGGGCATACAGGCCATACGCCAGGGAAAAGTGGGAGCAGTGCTTCTGGCAGGAGGCATGGGGACCCGCCTGGGATCGGACGATCCCAAGGGCGTGTACAATATAGGGCTTACCAGGGATCTGTACATTTTTGAATGTCTGGTGAACAATCTGATGGATGTGGTGAGACAGACAGACAGCTGGCTGCATCTGTTTATCATGACCAGCGACAAGAACCATGAGAAGACGGTGAGCTTTCTGGAGGAGCACGGCTTTTTTGGCTACAAGCCGGAGTATGTGCATTTTTTCAAACAGAAGACGGCGGTGGCCACAGATTACAAGGGAAAGATCTACCTGGAAGAAAAGGGAAAACTGGCCTGCTCTCCCAACGGCAACGGCGGCTGGTTCATCTCCCTCAAGGACGCAGGGCTGCTTGATCTGGTCCACAGCAGCAGGATAGAATGGCTCAATGTCTTTGCGGTGGACAATGTGCTCCAGAGGATCGCAGACCCCTGCTTTGTGGGAGCCACCATCCTGAAGAAAAGCGTGGCCGGGGCAAAGGTAGTGCGCAAAAATGCCCCTGACGAGAAGGTGGGGGCGGTCTGCCTGGAGGATGGACGCCCGTCCATTGTGGAATACTATGACATGACCCCGGAGCTGATGGAGGCCAGGGACGGGAACGGAGAGCCGGCCTACAATTTCGGCGTTATCCTGAATTACCTGTTCAGCGTGGCGGAGCTGGAGCGGATTCTGGAGCAGAACCTGCCCCTGCATCTGGTGGAAAAGAAGATTCCCTATCTGGACGAGACAGGAAAGCTTGTAAAGCCGGAGGAGCCAAACGGCTATAAATTTGAAAATCTTGTTCTGGATATGATTCATCAAATGTCCAGCTGTCTGCCCTTTGAGGTGGTGAGAGAGAAGGAATTTGCCCCCATCAAGAATAAGACGGGCATTGATTCTGTGGAGAGTGCCAGGGCGCTGCTGGAAGGAAACGGAGTAGTGCTGTAGAATAAAGCAGGCGGTTTATACCGGCACAGGAACAAATAAACTGACAGTCAGTGCGGCGAGGGCCGCGCAGAAAAGAGGGTGTTATGAAGATTTTAGTCACGGGCGGAGCGGGCTATATTGGCAGCCATACGGTGGTGGAGCTGCAGCAGGCAGGCTATGATGTTGTGGTGCTTGACAACCTGTGCAATTCCAGTGAAAAATCTCTCAAGAGGGTGGAGGCCATCACCGGCAGGACGGTTCCTTTTTACAAGGCGGATATCCTGGACAGGGGTGCCCTGGAGGAAGTGTTTTCCAAAGAGCAGATTGACGCGGTGATTCATTTTGCCGGACTGAAGGCTGTGGGCGAATCCGTTCAGAAGCCCTGGGAATACTATGAGAACAATATTGCCGGAACCCTCACCCTGGTGGACGTGATGAGAAAGCACGGGGTGAAGAATATTATCTTTTCCTCCAGCGCCACTGTGTACGGAAGCCCGGCTGTGGTACCCATCACGGAGGACTGCGCCAAGGGAGAGTGCACCAACCCTTACGGCTGGACAAAATCCATGCTGGAGCAGATTCTTGCCGACATACAGAAGGCGGATACGGAGTGGAATGTGATTCTGCTGCGCTATTTCAATCCCATCGGCGCTCACAAAAGCGGCACCATGGGCGAGAATCCCAACGGCATTCCTAACAACCTTATGCCCTATATCACCCAGGTGGCAGTGGGAAAGCTGCCCCAGCTGGGAGTGTTCGGGGATGACTATGACACCCCTGACGGTACGGGCGTAAGAGATTATATCCATGTGGTGGATTTGGCGATGGGCCATGTGAAGGCGCTGAAGAAGATTCAGGAGAAGGCGGGCCTGAAGATATACAACCTGGGCACAGGGGTAGGGTACAGCGTCCTGGATCTGGTAAAGGCCTTTGAGGAGGCCACAGGGGTAAAAGTGCCCTATGCCATTAAGCCCAGGAGGGCAGGCGACATTGCGACCTGCTATTCCGACGCTTCCCTGGCCAGGAAAGAGCTGGGATGGGAGGCCCAAAACGGCATTCGGGAGATGTGCGAGGACTCCTGGAGATGGCAGAAGAACAACCCCAATGGGTACGAGGACTGAAATGGCAAGAAAAAAGGGCTGCGCCGCAGTCCTTTTTTCTGGTATGTCCCCTGTGTTCCGCAACATGCGTTTCATTGGCGGGGGCTGGATGTGATCAGGCCACATAGGTATACATAAAGATAAAGTGGCATATGCTCCCTGCCATCACAAACAGGTGGAACACTTCGTGGGAGCCGAAATCCTTGTGCCTGGAGTTGAACAGGGGCAGCTTCAGCGCGTAGATGACGCCGCCCAGGGTGTAGATGATGCCTCCGGCCAGGAGCCACAGGAAGCCTCCGGTGGAAAGGGTGTCAAAAAGTCTGCCGAACACCAGCACGCACACCCAGCCCATGGCGATGTAGATGAGGGAGGAAAACCACTTGGGACAGGTGATCCAGCAGGCTTTCACCGCCATGCCCGCCAGCGCGATGCCCCATACCAGGGCCAGCAGGGAATAACCGATCTCCCCTCCCAGTACAATCAGGCATACAGGGGTATAGGAGCCTGCTATCAGCACAAAGATCATCATATGGTCCAGCTTGCGGAACATGCGCAGGTATTTTTCGTTCAGGTTTACGGAGTGATAGGCGGCGCTGGCGCCATAGAGCAGGATCATGCTTGTCATAAAAACTGCCATGGCCACAAGACTGACTGTGCCCGATGTGGCGCCTGCCTTCAGCAGCAGCGGCACAGCCGCAAATACGGCCATCATCATGCCTATGAAATGTGTAATGGCGCTCCCGGGTTCTCTTATTGTGATCTGCATTATCATACCTCCTGTCTCGGCGCCGCCATATCCTGTGGGGAGGGATGGCAGCGTTTTCAAAACTGCCGGTAAACAACCGGCCCGCGTGTGACGTAGTTATAAAAACCACATCTGGTGACAAGATGATATTATACCCAGATTCCACAAAAGTCAATACTTAATCTTCCTCAATTACTTGAATTTCCAAATAATCAAATTCAATCTCCTCGATAAAGCTGTCCTGAGTAAAGCGTGCTTTTTTGTGCCGCTTAAAATCACAGACTGCCGGATCCAGCCAGATGGGCACGCCCAGGTCCAGCTGGCGGCAGGCCTCTTCCAGCGCGTGGAAGACCTTGTGGGTTCGGGTATCCGCGCTGCTGTCACTGATGCAGGCATCGCCCATGACATGATTATCTTTAAAAGTTCTGGCCCATAATCGAAACATTTTCTGTCCTTTCCGCCCGGGCTTTTCCCGCCGGGCTGATTTTGTGCGGCAGTTTCTGCGCCTGGTTTCCCCGGGTTTTACCGCCGATCTGTTATTGCCAAAAGAGGAGCCTTCTGTTTCAGCTTCCATGGTAATAGATTTCGGCGGCAGATGCAAGAGTGGAATATTTATTCTGCCCGGTGCATATATATAAAAGGTATGGCATCCGGAGGAGGAGGGACAGTAACAGGAATAACATGGAAAAAAAGGGTAAAAAGGATTAATTTTTTGTGAATAATGTACATTTATGCTGGTATTTATGGTATACTGATTTTATACAGGGCGGAAGGCGGCCGGACAGTGCCCTTAAGGGCGCAATGGATCCTGGCAGAAGAAAGACAGGCCCGGCAGAAGGAGTCGATATGGGACCAAGGGGAGACAATGGAGAGGGGATTGACAGCTGGAAAGAAGTAACCCTCACATACAACGCAGCGCTTAAGATGATAGAGACAAGGATGGAGATACTCAACGATGAGTTCCAGCATGTACACTGCTATAATCCCATCGAGCATATCAAGGCGCGCATTAAGACACCGGAAAGTATTGTGAAGAAGCTGAAACGCGACGGCCGTGAGTCAACAATTGACAACATGGTAAAGTACATAAACGATATCGCGGGAATACGCATTATCTGCTCCTTTACTTCCGATATCTACCGGATCGCGGACATGATCTGTGAACAGAAGGACATCCAGGTGGTGGCCGTGAAAGATTATATTACCTTTCCTAAGGCCAGCGGCTATAAGAGCTACCACATGATTGTGACTGTGCCGGTGTACCTGTCGGACCGGACTGTGGATACGAAAGTGGAGATTCAGATCAGGACTGTGGCCATGGATTTCTGGGCCAGCCTGGAGCACAAGATTCACTATAAATTCGAGGGGGATGTGCCGGGACATATCCGCACGGAACTGGTGGAATGTGCCAAGATGGTGTCTGACCTGGATGTCAGGATGCTGAAGCTGAATGAAGAACTCCTGGCCATCAGCCTGGAGCACAGCGGATAGGGGGGTTCTCCTGTCCGCTGTGCGTTTCCTGTCTTTTTTTCTGTCTTATGGTTTGCTTTAGAGGTAAGGGGTCGAAATGCCTGAAATGAGGAGTGCCCAGGCGCCTTTCGGCACCCGGGCTATTATGAAAAAACCATCTAGTCTGAACCTGCAGTCTTCTCCGAAGAGCCAGCGTCCTGCGTTCATCTAAAAAAGAGTATATCAGCAAATTATGAATAAGATATGAATACAATGTAAAAACTTGGTGAATTGTGCTAAAAAGTTTCCTGGCTGAGTGCCATGCTATGCAATCTGCACAAAAACAGTGGGGGAGAGTTGTTGTTGTAATACATTGAGAAAAGTGGTAAAATGTCTGTGCAGGTACAAACAGGCCCAGAACCCCGGGAGGAAGACAAATGGATATGTTTATGGACAAGCTGGCACAGAAGCTGACAGCGCAGGAAATCATCAAGGCCAATACGGCCGCGGATATAGAAGAGCTGAACAAGCTGAAGAACCAGATTGCAGAATATAATGAATGCCTGGCAAGGCTGCAGAAACTGATAGACGATGCCGCCGGACGTCTGGCGGGCACACAGGAGCGCAGCGATGAGATTGACCGTCTGATGACAGAGAACATCAACGGGATTCAGGCCCTGAAGCAGGAGATATCCCAGGTTCAGGCGAAGCTGGCCTGGAAGGTGGAGACGGCAGGCCGTTCCCTGGAGGAGCGCCTGGATGCCCTGGACAAAGCTCTGGGGGGCCGCATGGACGTGGTGGGGGGAACCCTCACAGACCGGATGGACCGTCTGGAGGTCTTTCTGGTACAGCAGGCCAATGAGTCGGGCCGGTCCACGGCGGGAAGAGCGGAGGCTCTGGATCAGGCTCTGGGGAATATGAACCAGGCTCTGGGAAATGTCAACCAGTCCCTGGGGAATCTGGATCAGTCCCTTGGGGACCGTGTGGATTCGCTGGAAGAAAGTGTGGAGTCCTTTGGGGACCAGATGGAATCTATGGAAGAGGCTCTGGGAAAACGTCTGGATTCTCTGGGGACATCCCTGGCGGAGCAGGCCGGAGAGGCAGGCCGTACCATGAAGGACCAGATGGAAGGACAGTTCAACGTGTGGGGGCACTCTGTGGTGAGCCGCATGGAGGCTGTGGGAAAGACCCTTGGGGGACGCATGGACGAGGCCGGCAAGTCTGCGGCGGAACAGATGCAGGCCATGAATCAGTCTCTGGGAAGCCGCATGGAGGAGGCAGGCCGGGTTCTGACGGATCAGATCAGTATTCTGGGGCAGGCTATGGGGGACCGTGTGGAGGAGGCAGGCCGTTCCACAGGGGAGCGGATGACGGCGCTGGACAAGTCCCTGACGGAGCGCCTGTCACAGCAGCAGGAGCAGTTTTCCCGGACGGTGGAGGAGAAGCTTGACAGGCTGGGGGAACAGAATTCTGCTCTTATGGAAGAAAAACTCAGCGCCCTGGAGGAGGCGGTGCACAAGGAGTGCGTGAAAGTCTACCGCAATGTCCAGGCAGTTATCACAGAGGAGGGCGGCAGGCAGTCGGCGGCCCTGGATGAGGCAGGGACGGGCACCGTGACCCTGAAGGGCAGGCTTCGGACTGTGCTGGGGATCTCCGTGCTGTCCGCAATCTTCTCCCTGGCGGCTCTGGTGATGCAGATCCTTGGGCGGCTGAACCCTTAGGAATTGTACAGAAATTTATTTTTTGGCACTTCCTTAGGGCGCTGTAGATAAGGTGACGGATGCCGCTTGCGGAGGAAAAGGCAGGAGGTGTCAGTTGCGGACAGGAGAGTTATGGGAAAGGAAATCTGGAAACCGGGTAACATGCTTTATCCTCTGCCGGTGGTTATGGTGAGCCTGGCAGAGAGGGAGGCAAAATACAATATTATCACCGTTGCATGGGCGGGTACCGTCTGCACAAACCCGCCCATGGTCAGCATCTCTGTGCGCCCGGAGAGATTTTCCCACCGGATCCTGCGTGATACAGGGGAGTTCGTGATCAATCTAACCACGAAGGAGCTGGCATATGCGGCCGATTACTGTGGTGTAAAAAGCGGCAGAGATGTGGATAAATTCACTGCGCTGGGCCTTACTCCCCTGAAGGCGGATAAGGTCAGCGCTCCTCTGATAGGAGAGAGCCCCGTGAACATTGAGTGCGGGGTGCGCCAGGTGCTGTCCCTGGGATCCCATGATATGTTTCTGGCGGAAGTTCTTGGGGTTCATGCGGATGAAAAGTATATGGACCACAGGCATAAGTTCCATCTGGAAAAGGCAGAACCCATTGTCTACTCCCATGGAGGTTATTTTGCGTGCGGGGAGCAGGTGGGGACATTTGGTTTCAGTGTGAGAAAAAAATCCTGACGGAGTGCATAGTTTGACACAAAAAGGTAAAAATGCATTTATGGGCTGACATAGCCTGTAAATGCTTTTTTTGTTGCAGTCAAAGGTGCCTGGAGGGATCGGTCATGGGAATTGATAAACTTATAAAATATAGGAAATGGAATCATAAAAAAAGCAAAGCTACATATATTAAGATTACGGCGTCCGCACTGCTGCTTTGCCTGCTGGCAGTGGGTGCCGCCGCCTTTGTGACAGAGGGGGAAAAACAGCCAGTGTTTTACCGCATATGGGTAAACGGCAGAGAAGTGGGGGCGCTGTGGGACAAGGCCCGTGGAGAGGAGCTGCTCTGGGAGGCCCGCCGGAATGTGGCCCTGGAGAGGGAAGGGCTGGTGTTCATGGAGCCGAGCGTGGAGATCCTGGAGGAGCGGCGGTGGGAGAAGCCGGACCGGGAACAGGATGTGCTGCGCAGGATGGAGGATGCTCTGCGGGCGGAGATCCTTGAGGAGCGAAGCCCCGTGTGGGTCCTGAAGGTCAGAGACCGTCTGGTATATCTTTCCAGTCAGGAGGAGGTCAGGGATCTGCTTCAGGCCGCTGTGGACAAGTATGGAGGCGGTGGAGATTTTGTGGTGGAACTGGTACAGGATCCCTGCCGGGGGCCTATGGTTCTGGGGGCGGAAGTGGTGGATGGTACGAGTCAGGACACGGAGGAGATGCTGCCCTGTATGGGAGCGGGAATCCAGGGCTTTTTTGCCGGGCTCCGGAGGGATTTGCTGGAGACATCCGGAAAGCTGACAGGAATCCGCCAGATGGAATTTTCTCAGGAGATAAAGGTGGCTCAGGCCTGGCTTCCCCAGGAGCAGGTGATGGATTTCTCCCAGGCCCTCAGCCTTCTCCTTCAGGAGGAAGAGACGGAGGGGATCTATGTGGTTCAGGAGGGGGATGTGCTCTCGGAGATTGCCCTTCGTCTGGACATTCCCATGGAGAGAATCGTGGCCCTCAACGACAGCCTGGAGAACGAGAATACCACGCTTCATATTGGGGACAGGCTTGTGGTTTCCCTGCCGGAGCCGGAACTGTCTGTGACATGGGTGGAAGTAGAATGTTATGAGGAAACCTATGAGGCGGAGGTGGTCTATGTGGATAATGACAGCTGGTATACCAACAAAAGCCAGGTGGCACGTCAGCCTTCTGCGGGGGTTCGGAAAGTGGTGGCGGAAGTGCGGTACCAAAATGACCGGGAGGTGTCCCGGGAGATTCTGCAGGAGGAGGTGGTGGTGGAAGCAGTGGCAAAGGTTGTGGAGAGGGGCACCAGGGTTCCCCCGTCCTATGTGCGTCCTGTCGCAGGAGGCCGGCTCAGCTCAGGATTTGGCAGCAGGAACGCCCCTGTGAAAGGCGCAAGCACCAACCACAAGGGGGTGGACTGGGCAGTGCCTTCCGGGACCGGAGTCTACGCCTCCTGCGGGGGAAGAGTTTCAAAGGCAGGCTGGGGCAGCGGGTATGGCTATGTGATCTATATTGAGCATGAGGATGGCAGACAGACCCGCTACGGACACCTGAGCAAGGTCTTGGTGAAGACCGGGCAGGAAGTACGGCAGGGGGACAGGATTGCTCTCAGCGGCAGCACGGGCAATGTCTCAGGGCCCCATCTGCATTTTGAGATTCTGGTCAACGGCTCCCAGGTGAATCCGCTGAAGTATCTGGAATAGTGGGAGCCCAGAGAGTGGAAACATTCGTTCTGTTTACAAACGGGGAAATATGTGGTAAGATTACTATCATTCCTGGCAGAGAACAGGAGAAGAGGATACGTTCGGCGTAAATGCGGGCCGAATCGGGAATGATCTGTGGATTATGATTGATAGAGATGCCGCATTGCGGCAGAGGAAAATAAATGGAACAATACGCAATTAAGGGCGGGAACCCTCTGGTGGGAGATGTGGAGATAGCAGGGGCTAAGAATGCGGCGCTGCCCATTCTGGCCGCCGCCACCATGACGGATGAGACTGTATATATAGAGAATATTCCTGATGTAAGCGATATTAAGATGATTTTGGACACCATGCGGGGCATAGGCGTGGCGGTGCGGCACACAGAGCGGCACAGGGTAATGTTAAATGCCGGAAATATCAACAATCTTGTAGTGGAAGATGAGGCGATGAAGAAGATCAGGGGCTCCTATTACCTTCTGGGAGCGTTCCTGGGAAAGTATAAACATGCGGAAGTAGTTCTTCCGGGAGGGTGCGACATAGGATGCCGCGCCATTGATCAGCACCTGAAGGGCTTCCGGGCCCTGGGAGCGGAGGTGTATATTGAGCACGGACTGGTGAAAGCCAGAGCGGAGCGCCTGCAGGGAAGCCATATCTATATGGACAAGGTCAGCGTGGGCGCCACCATCAATGTGATGATAGCGGCAACCCTGGCGGAGGGAACCACCATCATCGAGAACTCGGCCAAGGAGCCCCATGTGGTGGACGTGGCCAATTTCCTCAACAGCTGCGGCGCCAATATCAAGGGGGCGGGCACGGATGTGATCCGGATCAAGGGTGTCCAGAAGCTCCATGGCACGGAGTACGCCATCATTCCGGATCAGATTGAGGCGGGCACTTTTATGTTCGCGGCGGCGGTGACAAAGGGCGATGTGACAGTAAAAAATGTGATTCCCAAGCATATGGAATCCATCACGGCCAAGCTTCTGGAGATTGGCTGCGAGGTGGAGGAGGCGGACGACTGCCTGCGGGTGGTAGCCTCCAAGCCCCCTATGCGCACCCAGGTGAAAACCCTTCCTTACCCTGGTTTTCCCACGGACATGCAGCCCCTGATCACGGTGGCCCTGGCCCTGGCAAAAGGAACCAGCATTGTGACAGAGAGCATTTACGAGAACCGTTTCAGGTATGTGGATCAGCTTACCCGGATGGGGGCGGACATCAAGGTGGAAGGCGGCGACACCGCCATCATTGACGGGGTGGGCCAGTACACGGGGGCAAGCATTTCCGTTCCGGATCTACGGGCCGGTGCGGCGCTTGTGATTGCCGCGCTGTCCGCAGAAGGGTTTTCCACCATAGAGAACATCAATTATATAGAGCGGGGCTATGAGGATTTTCATCTGAAACTCAGGAATCTGGGGGCCCAGATTGAACTGGTGGAGACGGAAAAGGATTACCAGAAGTTCCGGCTGAAGACCGGCTGAAGAGCAGGGTCCAGGCGGGTTTTATATTTGTGTGCAAAAATTTGGAATGGCGCAAGCCCCAGGTTCTCCGGCAGCAGTGAGAGGGCCGGCGCCTGGCAGCAAGACTAGGGTGTGTTCGTTTTTGACAATCGGACATGCCCTTGGGGTTTCACCTTATAATACCTGACAGGGGTTCTGAAAAAGTGATAGAGTAAAGGAGGATGCTTATGAAAGGCAAGAGATTGGCTGCGGCTTTGGCGGTTTCCGTGATGACATTTTCCAGTGCTGTGAGCGTATCGGCGGCGGTGCCGGAAGGGCTCTTTGATCCGGAGTATTATGCGGCTACATATGCGGATGTAAAGGCAGCGTTTGGAAACGATGCGGAGGTTCTGTACAGGCATTATCTGGAATATGGGATCCAGGAGGGAAGGGCCGGCAGCAGTGTCTTTGATGTGAGGGCATACAGGGCGCGCTACCAGGATCTGGAGGCTGCATATGGAGATGACTGGGAGGCTTATTTCCAGCACTATTTGACCTGTGGAATCCAGGAGGGCAGGAACGGTTCTCCCACAGGGGCGGCCCCTGCACAGAATGGTTCCGGTGCAGGAACGGCGGGCAGTGGAACCACGTCCGGCGGCGCAGGAGCGGCAGGCAGTACGGCCAAGCCTGGCAGCGAAGGGACGGCGGGCGGTACAACACAGCCTGGCCCGGCAGAGCAGGATCAGTTTATGGAGACTATGGCCAGGGAGGCTTTTGAGGCTGTGAACCGGTACAGGGCAGAAAACGGGAAGGAAGCTCTTACCTGGAGTGATTCCATCTATGAGGCTGCCAAGGTTCGGGCCCAGGAGTGCGCGGAAGAGTTCAGCCATACCAGACCGGACGGCTCCCGCTGCTTTTCCGTCTTTGGCAGTATGGGGATTTCCTACGGCGCTGCGGCGGAGAACATTGCAGCCGGATATGCTACAGGAGAGGCTGCCGCTGAGGGATGGTATAACAGCGACGGACACAGGAAGAACATGTTGGGAGACAGCTATAAAAAAGCAGCCATCGCATGTTATTATGTGGTGGATGGAACTGAGTTTAAGTATTACTGGGTGAACCTGTTCACGGACTGAAATCTGGAAATAAATGCTGTTGACAAAGGCCGCTGCAGGTAGTAGAATGTGTATGTACAAGTTAATAGGATTTCTCTTATTCAGAGTTGGTGGAGATACATAGGATCGATGAAGCCACGGCAACCCCAATGAGGAAGGTGCCCACCTGAGCGAGTTTTTCGAACAATAAGAGGATTAAACATGTGATTTGGTCCGCTTATTTTTCATAAGCGGACTTTTTTTACATGGGGGGCATGACGTTAGGGTCTGAAGTATGCGGACCCGTCCCCTGCATCCTGGATGGGCGAGGGAATCCAGTACAAAAAAGATACATAAGGAGAGGAAGGAACAGATGGAAAAACATTTATTTACTTCAGAGTCCGTAACAGAAGGACATCCCGACAAGCTCTGCGACGCCGTGTCGGACGCAATCCTGGATGCCTGCATGGAGCAGGATCCCATGAGCCGTGTGGCCTGTGAGACCGCAAGCTGCACCGGTTTTATCCTGGTGACAGGGGAGATTACTACCACTGCCAGCCTTGACATTCCGGCCATTGTGCGCAGGACGGTGAATGAGATTGGCTACAATGACGCAAAGACCGGTTTTGACGGCAATATCTGCGCGGTGATGGTGGCCCTGGACAGACAGTCCCCCGACATTGCCATGGGTGTGGACAAGGCCCTGGAGGCCAGGGAGTCCGGTCTCAGCGACGAACAGATCGAAGCCATAGGCGCCGGAGATCAGGGAATGATGTTTGGCTACGCCACCAACGAGACGCCGGAACTGATGCCCTACCCTATTGCCCTGGCTCACAAGCTGGCAAGGCAGCTGACAAAGGTGCGCAAGGACGGCACCCTTTCCTATCTGCGTCCGGACGGCAAGAGTCAGGTGTCTGTGGAGTATGATGAGAACGGCAGACCCATGCGCCTGGAGGCTGTGGTACTTTCCACCCAGCATGACGAGGATGTGACGCAGGAGCAGATCCATGAGGACATCAAGAAGTATGTGTTTGATCCGGTGCTGCCTGGGGAACTGGTGGATGAGGATACAAAATTCTTCATCAATCCCACCGGACGTTTTGTGATTGGCGGCCCTCAGGGGGATGCGGGCCTCACAGGGCGCAAGATTATCGTGGATACTTACGGCGGATATGCCCGTCACGGCGGCGGCGCTTTCTCCGGCAAGGACTGCACCAAGGTGGACAGGAGCGCGGCCTATGCGGCCCGCTATGTGGCCAAGAACATTGTTGCCGCAGGTCTGGCGGAAAGGTGTGAGATCCAGCTTTCCTATGCCATTGGCGTGGCACAGCCCACCTCTGTTATGGTGGATACTTTCGGCACGGGAAGGCTTGGCAATGAGCGCCTGGTGGAGATTATCCGGGAGAATTTTGACCTGCGCCCTGCAGGGATCATCAAAATGCTTGACCTGCGCAGACCCATTTACAGGGCGACGGCAGCTTACGGACATTTTGGACGGGACGATGTGGCTCTTCCCTGGGAGGCTGTGGACAAGGTGGAGACGCTGAAAAAGTATCTGTAAAAGATCTTAAAACAAAATAGACAAGATCAGAGAGACTAAGAACACTGCCGTGTCCCATTTGGGGCCGGCAGTGTTTTTTCTAAGGCACAATCCTTTTTACTGTGCGGAAAGGGCTGGATATCGCTTAACTTTTCCCGAATCTTTGGAGATGAAATGCTGTAAATAGATAATGTACTTCTGCCTGCATTGACTGTTCCCAGGTGTCATAAGATAGAAGGAGAGATTTCTATGCCCGGTGAAGCGGGCGGACAGGATGGGATATGCTGAATGTAATCTGGGCAGTGATGATACTGTTGGCGGTGGTCTATGGGGCTGTCACCGGGCGTATGGCCGAGGTGACGAATGGGGCGCTGGACAGCGCGGGAGAAGCGGTGTCCCTGTGCCTCACCATGGCAGGGGTGGTGGCGCTGTGGATGGGGCTTATGGAGATAGCCCAGAGGGCGGGGCTCATTGAAAAACTTACCAGAGGAATCTCGCCCTTTCTGCGCCTTCTGTTTCCCAGAATTCCCCAGGGACATCCTGCGGAGGAGTACATAGCCGCCAATGTGATTGCAAATGTGCTGGGACTGGGCTGGGCCTGCACTCCGGCGGGACTGAAGGCTATGGAGGAGCTGGCGAAGCTGGAGGCGGAGCGTGGGAACCCGGAGTATCTGGATACGGAATCCGGAGAAAGGGATACCCGGGACCGGAAGTATGCACAGACCACAGCGGCAGGTAAAGACTTCCAGCTGCAGGGGACTGCAGGCCGGGGCAGGCGGGCCAGCAATGAGATGTGTATCTTCCTGATCCTTAATATCTCCTCCCTGCAGCTGATTCCTGTGAATATGATTGCCTACCGCAGCCAGTACGGCAGCGCCAATCCTACGGCGGTTATCGCACCAGCCATTGCGGCTACGCTGGTGAGCACCTTGGTGGCCATTGTGTACTGTAAGGTGAAAGACAGGGGAGGGAAGGCAATATGAACGCATTGGCGCATCTTTCGGACATCATCATTCCCATTCTGATTTTTTTCATCGTAGGCTATGGCTTTGTCTCCAAGGTAAAGGTGTACGAGTCTTTTCTGAAAGGAGCAAAGGATGGCCTGAAGATTGTGGTGGACATCGTGCCTACCCTCATCGGGCTGCTGGTGGCGGTGGGGATGCTTAGGGCCTCAGGCTTCTTCGAGATGCTGGGGACGGTGCTGGGCCCGGCCGCTGCGGCGGTGGGCCTGCCCGCCCAGCTGATGCCCCTGCTGGTGGTGAAGTTGTTCTCCTCCTCTGCGGCAACGGGGCTGGTTCTGGACATCTTCCGCACCTCTGGGCCGGACTCTTATGCGGGGATGCTGACCTCTATCCTCATGAGCTGCACGGAGACGGTCTTCTATACCATGAGCGTGTACTTTCTTGCGGCTAAGGTGACCAAGACCCGCTTCACCCTGACAGGGGCGCTGCTGGCCACCCTGGCGGGGACGGTGATGAGCGTGGTGCTGGCCGGGTGGATGATGTAAATTAGACTGTAAATCGAAGACTGGACTGTAAAAACTGTGGTGTTTTGTAAGGTGAAGGGCAGAAGGCGGAGAGCGTAAGGCTCTCCGTTTTTTATATCTGCAAATGCCATTGACAATATATAATAAACAAACTAGAATGAAATTGATGGTTCAACTCTTTTTTCGCTATAATATTTTGTCGGGAGGAACAAAAATGGATGTATATGGAAAAATTCAAAAATGAATTTTTTGAAGAAAACGCGCCTGCCAAAATCAATATAAATATAGTTGAGGAATGTATCAGATATTATCATGATGAAGGCGAACTCAATTCCAGATCGACCATGGAGTCGCATCTTGAGTCGGTTAAAAGCTTTACTGTTATGTATAGAATGCATTTTAAGCAGCAGGGAGTGTATAAGTATGGGAATATATTTAAATCCAGGAAATGAACAGTTTGCGGTTTCTGTTAATTCTGAACTATATGTGGATAAGACGGAATTGATTCAATATACGAATAGCCGTATCGGAAAAGACAGACCGTTGATCTGTTCCAGCAGGCCAAGAAGGTTTGGGAAAACAATGGCGGTAACCATGTTGGCAGCGTATTACAGTAAAGGGTGTCATTCTGAAAAGCTGTTTGCAGGATTTAAAATAAGTCAGAATGAATTTTTCAAAGTGCATTTAAATAAGTATAATGTAATCTTTTTGGATATCCAGTGGATGTATGGTAATGCGCTTGAGGAAATGAAGAGAGATTCGGCGCTTAAAGTGGTGAGTTATATTCAGGAACAGGTGATAGCCGAGTTAAGAGAGGAATATTCCGAATATGTCCAAGACGACGACATTTCATTACCTTCGGTATTGGCAAAAATCAATGTTATGACAAAAGAACAGTTTATCATTATTATTGATGAATGGGACTGTCTGTTCCGGGAGGACAAAAATAACGAAAATCTTCAGAAAGAATATATCAATCTTTTAAGAGGGCTGTTTAAAGGAGCGCCGTCGGGAGCTTTTTTAAAGCTTGCTTACATTACAGGAATTTTACCAATTAAGAAATACGGTACACAGTCAGCTTTAAATAATTTTCGAGAGCATACAATGGTCAGTCCAAGACAGATGGCGGAGTATGTCGGATTTACAGAGACAGAGGTAAGGACGATTTGCAAAGAACATGACATGCCATTTAAAGAGATGCAAAGATGGTATGACGGATATTATTTTGAAAAGATAGGACATATTTATAGCCCTAATTCTGTAATTGAAGCTGTAGATAGCGGGGAATTCGGGAATTATTGGTCTGGAACAGAGACGTATGAGTCTTTGATGACGTATATTGCAATGGATTTTGATGGTTTAAGGCAATTGATTGTAGACATGCTGGGAGATCAGGGATGTAGTATTGACGTGGAATCATTTCAAAACGATATTACTTCATTTAAGTCTGCAGATGATGTTATTACCTTGCTGATTCATATGGGATATCTGGCTTATGACAGTAAAATTAAAAAAGTTTTTATTCCAAATGATGAGGTGAGGAGTGTTTTTCTGCGAGCAATTAGAAATGATGGGTGGGAAGAGGTAATAAAGGCGGTTGACGCATCGGAAGCTTTACTTAAGGCAACTTTGGAGATGAACGAAAAAGCTGTGGCACAAATGATACAAGAAGTCCATATGCAAAGTTCTTCCAGTCTGATATATAACAATGAAATTTCTTTGAGCAGTGTGATTGCGTTGGCATATTATAGTGCATGCAGAGATTATACTCTTGTAAGAGAATTGCCGACAGGAAATGGATTTGCCGATATGGTTTTCCTTCCTAAACGTACATCTTTAAATCCGGCATTGGTTGTGGAACTTAAATGGGATAAAACTGCAGAAGGAGCAATCAGTCAAATTAAAAGGAAAGGATATGCGTCAGCCCTTAAAGCGTATAAAGGAAACATTTTGCTTGTCGGAATTAATTATGAGAAGAAAAGCAGAAAACATCAATGTAGAATAGAAAAATTTGAAATGTAATTTTAGCAGTATCAAAATTTATTAATAAGTTCGTGTCATTAACTTGACACAAGGGGGCTGAAAGCCATGGAGGAGCTGGCGAAGCTGGAAGCGGAGCGGGGAAACCCGGAGTATCTGGAGAGAGAACGCGGCGGATGGACGGATTACAGTTCACTCACTGTCCCTAAACCGTCCATCTCCTGAAGGGCGTGCAGATAGGCATCCTTATGGACGCCCCTGGGTATCCGGAAGGTGGTCACAATCTGGAAATACTGCCCTTTGGCCTTGGGTTTGTCCACCACAAAGGTGTCAATGAAGCACTGGTCTTCCTTCAGCTTTCGGGAGAGCAGTGTAATCTCCTTGCCGCTTGCCGCTTCGACATAGAGCGTCATGTAGCGGGAGTGCTTATAGGCTATGCTTTCGATATAGGGAACCAGATGCACTCCGATCAGCCAGAGGGCAGTCAGTATCACTGCCCCGTCCACGAAACCGATTCCGATGGCCAGGCCGATGCAGGCGCAGGTCCAGATGCTGGCGGCGGAAGTGAGCCCCTTGATCTGATGCCCGGACACCAGGATGGAGCCCGCGCCCAGGAATCCCACGCCGCTGATGACCTGGGCGGCAATCCTGGAGATGTCGAGCCGCCCCGGGTAAAGGGCTTCCAGATATTGCTCCAGGAGCATGACCATGGTAGCGCCCAGGCATACGGTGATGGTGGTTCTGGCCCCACCGCCCCGCCGCTTCGCGCCCCTGTCGATTCCGATGACCATTCCGGCCACAAGGGATATGACGATGCGGATCAGAATATTGCTCCATTTCCAGTCTGAAAAGGATAGTGTGAACATATCAGTCTCTCCGTAAATTCTTACAGTTTTCTTCCCTACAATTATAGGGAATTTTCTCCCTGTTGTAAATAAGACATTGAAAAAACTGTGAATATCCCGCGGATTCCCTTCAGGGATGCTTCGTCAGCGCCGGAAAATCTGCCATCCAGATGTCATTCGGATACAAAAGCATATAGATTATCTGCGGAATTTATGATAAGATGAGAGCAATCGAAGCCCGCTGGTTCTGCCGCCGGAGGAGGTCAGGCTTGGCAGCAGTCTCTCCGATAACAAAAGCTCCTCCGGTATAAATGCAAGGCGTAAAAAAGAGCGCGCCAGGATTCCGTTTGAGAGGATGGATACAGCCGGGGGCGCGGGTACCCAAGGATGCAGATGCCAGATGCGGATACTATAAGGAACTGTCGGAAAATAACTGATGCAACTTGTTTAGGAGAAAGCCCGGAAATACAAGGAAAACGGCTATAAACTTGCATCAGTTATTTGTAGACAATTCCTAAGAAAAGGAAGGTATGAAATCATGAAATTTGTGACGTTTAACATTCGCTGCGATTACAGTCAGGACGGGGACAATAATTTCTGTTTCCGGAAAGCTCTGATTCTGGAAAAAATCGGTCGGGAGAGACCGGACATCATCTGCTTCCAGGAGGTGCTGCCCCATGTGGCGGTCTGGCTGAAGGAAGAGCTGAAGGAGTACTATGTGATAGGCTGCGGGCGCAGCGAGACCTTGGAGAACGAGCAGGTGACGATTGCCTATCGAAAGGACAGCATCAACCTGATACAGATGGAGACCTATTGGCTGTCGGAGACCCCTTATGTGCCGGCTTCCCGCTATCCGGATCAGAGCATCTGTCCCCGGGTAAGCACGGAGGCCCTCTTCGAGGACTATGCCGCAAAGAAAGTGTTCCGGGTGGTGAACACGCATCTGGATCACGAGGGCAAGGGGGCCAGAGAACAGGGGCTGCGCCAGATTATGGAAAAGCTGGAGAAGGCATCGCTCTTCGCCCAGGCCCCCGCAATCGTCACCGGAGACATGAACGCGGAGCCGGACAGCCCGGAGATGGCAGTGATACAGGAGTATCCCGACTATAAAAACATGACGGAGGGCATTGGCATCACCTACCACGGCTATCTGCGGACAGAATCTCCCTGTAGCATCGACTACATTTTTGCCAAGGGATTCGCCTGTACAAAGGTGGAAAAGTGGGAGGACAGGAAAGATGGAGTGTTCCTCTCCGACCACTACCCGGTGTGTGCCGAATTGTCCTTTGAATGATGATGGTTCCGGGCTTTTCGGGCACTGGCCATTATTCGGTAAACAGAAGCAGCATTATAAGGGGGGGACATTGAAAAGCTGATGCCGGCATTCTATCCTGGAGCGTAAGGAATTGTCTACAAATAACTGATGCAAGTTTATAGCCGTTTTCGTTGTATTTCTGGGCTTTCTCCTAAACAAGTTGCATCAGTTATTTTCCGACAATTCCTAATCAAGTCCACCAAGACAACATCCAGCACCCGAGAAGTCGTCATACCCATGGAGATTGCGGACAAGATAAGGGACAGGGGATACATCTACAAAGGATACCCGAACTGCATCACGAATTATCTGAAGAGGACAGAGCGGGCATTGGGGATTCCGCAGTTCTCCATCCATAAGCTGCGACATTACTTCGCATCGAAAATGAGCGCCATGAACGTGCCGGAGGCGGACATCATGCGGATGGGCGGATGGGAGACGGATTACGTCATGAAGAGCGTATACCGGCATTCCATGAAGGACAAGAACAAAAACAGGCAGAGGGAGATTTCTGAACAGTTTAAAGGCATCCTCCTCTCATAAGAGAAAATTTGTCATGAAATTTGTCACGGAATTTGAGAAACGGCTTAAACAGTGGCTTTATCGGACATCCGGCCCCGGCTCCCCATCTGCAGCACTGTCCGAGCCGGATGACGATGGCCCCTTCTCCAATGACTGTCACGGCTTCTGTTCCGATCAGGATCCCTTCACATCTGTCAATGCTTTCTTCCATACCTGTCCACCTCCCTCATCGATATCGGCTGTCCGTCTTCATCGAACCTGCATGTAAGGCTGCTGCCCCCGCCTATCCCATGGCCCTCGAACCTGTCATGGCAGTCCTTGCAGACATATTCCAGGTTCCTATGGTTCAGGGATATCTCAGGATTCGTTATGGTCTCCTGGGTGAGCGGCTCCCTGTGATGCACGATGTATCCGGGCCTGTCGTGGCATTCCTCGCACAGCCCGCCGTCTGCCAGCATCCTGTCTTTTCTGTATGCGTCCCTGCACTTCAGCCACCGCTTCGACCTGTAGAACGCTTTCGCCCATCCCTGTGCCGCTTGGTTCCCTCCAGCCCTGCTGCCATGGGCAGCTCCCCACGCAAAAGGACACGGCTGCTGCCGTGCCCCTGCAATGTGAAAGAAAAAAATTCTCAATCCCTTGACTTTTATACGCATTATGCGCATAATCAAATCATGAGGAGGTATACACGAAATTCCGGGAAATAGAAAAGATAATCATAGCTGATGGATAGCAATTCAAAAAACAAAAGGTTCACACTATCAATACATCCATCCCACTAAACCAGGCAAAGTCACGATTCCGAATCATCCCGGAGACATTGCCCCGCAAATAGTCAAGCAGATTCTTAAGCAGGCCGGGCTATAGAGCCCGGTGACGCACACAATAAAGGAGGTTCTCTTATGAGATTGACTTATCCGGCCTGTTTCTATCCCGATGAGGAAAGGAAAGGCGCCTATGCTGTTGTAGTTCCCGATCTCCCTGGCTGCGTAAGCGGCGGCGATACTTTGGCAGAAGCAATGGTCATGGGCATGGATGCCGCCTCCGGCTGGGTCCTGGATGAACTGGAGGACGGAAAGCCTGCCCCTCCGGCCAGCCCGCTGGAAAGCATAACCCCGGAGCCTGGCGGCTTTGTCAGCATGCTCGTCCTGGACATGGATTCCTATGCGGAAAAATATGGCGAAAAGGCTGTCAGGAAAAACCTCACCATCCCTGCATGGCTCAATACTTTCGCAGAAAAGAACCACATCAATTTTTCACAGGTTCTCCAGGATTCGCTTACGGCAATCTATCAGCAGAAGCAGCACGCCTGATATGCCCATCCAGCCCATTGCTATACAGAATTCAGGAATGACAGCGACAGGGTCAAAATGAAGCCCTGTCGCCATGCCAGAATAAAGGAGCATCCAAAGCTGCCTTCGCGGAATCATTGCCGTTCCTTTTCCATTGCAAGGCCAAATCCCTTCTGTTCAATCCTGCCGCGGAAAAATTGAATCAGCGGCCCGCTGCAGCAGGCGTTGAGGATGGTGCCCAGCCCTACAATCGTCCAGATATTGCCCCTCCCCAGGAGGCAGAAAACAATCCCAATCACGATGGCCGTCACGTCAGCCATCACCCTGGCCGCCCGGAAAGAGATCTTCTCCCCCGCGTACTTGGTGATGATAAGCGGCGTACTGTCATAAGGCGCTATCCCCATGTCCGCCGCCATATAGAACGCGCACCCCAGCGCGGCGAACAGCGTCCCTGTCAGCAGGCATAGAATCCGAAGCGGCATGGTCACCTGCACGCCCGCCTGCTCCACACAGAGCCACAGCAAAAAATCTGCCGTATATCCCACGCCCACCATATTGACGATCGTCCCGGGACCGATACAGTCCCTTTTGGTAAACCATACAACAATCAACATCATTGTGTTTACCATCAGCTGCCAGTTTCCAAAAGACATCCCCAGAAAACCGCTGATGCCCAGATTCATACAGGAAAAGGCATCCACCCCAAAGCCGCTCATGCGGTAGAATGCCACCCCCGTGCCAATCAGCAGGTTCCCCATCATCATCATCCCAAACCGTTTCGGGCTGTACTTTTTCATCCGGTCCAAAGCCTGTTTACCTCCGCTTCCTCTCCCAGCCAATAAAACCCACCAAAAAAACTGCCGCTTTCAGGCCTGCCGATCCTCTCCCTCCTTTTGCTGTTCCGAAAGAACCGGCCCGCCTGACGCGGCAGCCTCTATCCCACTAACCTGCCATGGAGCCGCTATCTCTTCAGCTGCACCCCATCCTCATACTTCTTCACTTCGCCGTAGAAATCCTTGTCCGATACCACGCCGCAGCGCTCGCAGTACTCGTTCCACACGTCGCCGAAGGGCAAGGTCTTCACTGCTTCCTGCATTACCATCAGTTCCGTCATCCGGTTCTCGTCCTGGAGTTTCTTCAATTCCCCATGGGGCGTGCACATGGCGGAAAGCAGAGCCTTCTGCCAGCTGCGGAAACCCATGGCCCAGGCGGAGACGCGGTTGATGCTGGCATCAAAGTAATCCAGAGCCATGTACACCCTGTCCAGTGCGCCGCATCTGACGATTTCCTTCGCCATCTCTTTCGTCTCATCGTCAAAGAGCACCACATGGTCGCTGTCCCAACGGATCGGCCTTGTGATGTGCAGGGCAATCTCCGGATAGAAGCACAGCAGGGCGGGAATCTTGTCGGACACCACCTCTGTGGGATGGTAATGTCCGTTATCCATCAGCGGCAGGCAGCCCTCATGGGTGGCGGCAAAGCTCAGGGTGAACTCCGCGCTTCCCACCGTGTAGGCCTCCACGCCGATGCCGAACACCTTGGATTCCACACAGGGCTTCACCTTGTTCTTGTCAAAAGGCTCGGCCAGAATCTGCTCGATGGCGTCCCTGTACCTGGCCCTGGGCCCCATGCGGTCCGCCGGGATGTCCTTGTAGCCATCGCCTGTCCAGATGTTCATGACACAGGGAACGCCTGTCTCCTCCGCAAAATACTGGGAGATGCGGATGCATGCCCTGCCATGGTCAATCCAGAACTTCCTGGTCTCCTCGTCCGGGCTGGACAGGGTCAGGCCGTCCTTGACCTTGTCATGGGAGAAGAAAGTGGGGTTGAAGTCAATGCCCATGCCCCTCTCCCTGGCGAACTCCACCCACTTCGCAAAGTGCTTCGGCTCAATCTTGTCCCGGTCCACGAACTCGCCGGGCTCAAAGATCGCGTAACTGGCATGGAGGTTCAGCTTCTTCTTGCCGGGCATCAGGCTCAGGGCCTTGTCCATGTCCTGCATCAGCTGTTCCGGCGTCCTGGCCTTCCCCGGATAGTCGCCGGTGGTCTGGATGCCTCCGGTCAGGGGGCCGTCATGGTCGAAACCGGTGACGTCATCGCCCTGCCAGCAGTGGAGCGCCACGGGAGCCTCCATGCACTTCCCCATCGCCTCCTCTACGTCCACGCCGTAGGATGCGTATATCTCTTTTGCGGATTCAAATCTTTCCTTTGTTGTCATTTCTCCATCCTTTCCTGGGTCTCCATGGATTTCAGCCCATGAAACGTCTGTCCTCAAGCTTTCTGCCCCGGTCCCCGTCCGTCCCAAGGGCAGCATTCTGTTTTTCATCTATTATTATGTTGTTTACCGTCCATGTTTCCGTCTATGTTCTCCCACGGCATTCCAGGACCTTCCCTATGGCTGGTACTGCGTGATGGGGAAAGAGTCGAACACACAGGCCCTGGCTGCCTTCAGCCCGGCCAATTCCCCTGCCGTCATCATCTGGGCCGCCACATTTCCGATGGCGGTGGCCTCCGTAGGCCCTGCGTACACAGGGATGCCCGTAGCCTTCGCGGTGAGCCGGTTCAGATACTCCGCGTTGGAGCCGCCGCCCACGATATGGATGCGGTCGTACTTCTTCCCGGTCATGCTCTCCAGCTGCTTTATGGTCTGGGCATAGCACTGGGCCAGGCTGTTGTAGATGACGGACGCCACCTCCGCAAGCCCCTCCGGCACCTGCTGCCCGGATTCCCGGCAGGCGCTCCGCACTTCCTCCGTCATGTTGGCCGGCGCCAGGAAACGGTCGTCATTGCAGTCCACGATGGAAGGAATGGCACATCCGGAAGCCATCTCACAGATTTCGCCATACCCCAGGTCCCCGCCGATTTCTTTCTTCACGGACTGAATCATCCACAGGCCCATGATGTTCTTCAGATAGCGGAAACGATAGTCATATCCGCCCTCGTTGGTCAGGTTGTTGGCCATGCTCTCCGGGGAACAGTCCGCCTTGAGAATCTCGGTCCCCATCAGCGACCATGTGCCTGAGCTGATGTACAGCGCGTCATCGCTGTCCGTGGGCACCGCAATGACCGCGGAGCCGGTGTCATGGGTGGCCGGTTCCACTACCTTGCAGTTAAACCCCACTTCCTTCTGCACTTCGGCAGTCAGCTCGCCCAGCACTGTGCCCGGAGTGACCATTTTCTGAAAAATCCGCTTCGGATATCCCAGCTTCTCAATCAGCTCCATATCCCAGTCTTTCGTCTCTGGGCTCACCATCTGTCCGGTAGTGGCTTCGGTGTACTCCGTGACCGCCACGCCGGAAAGCATGTAATGGAAATAATCCGGCATCAGCAGCATAACCTCCGCCTTTGCAAGCTGCTCCGGCTTCCTCACCTTCAGGGCCATCAGCTGATAAATCGTGTTGAAGATTGCTTTCTGGATGCCGGTGCGGGCATACAGATCCCTCTCGGAGATGATCTTGTATACCTCTTCGTCCATCCCCTTCGTGCGTCCGTCCCTGTAAGCCACCGCATTGCCGATGCGCTCACCGTTCCCGTCCAACAGCACGAAGTCCACGCCCCAGGTGTCCACGCCTACGCTGACGGGAATCTTGCCCAGCTGCGCGCATTTCTTCATGCCCAGCTTAATCTGTGCAAACAGCTCGTCCACATCCCAGCTGTTCTCGCCGTCCTTCTCCACCATCCCGTTGGGAAAACGGTGCACCTCTTCCAGCACCATCTTACCGTCCTCCAGATGAGCCAGGATGTGGCGTCCGCTGGATGCTCCGATGTCAATCGCAAGATAATACGGGTTCATTTGCCATCCCCCTCCTTCATTTCATGATAAATGGATTGTATCATACTTTCCGGTACAAAAAAAGAAGTTTTTCGATAACCAACCCAAACTGTTTCCGAAACGCTGCTGCGGCAGATCAACTCTTCCGACGGAGCGCACCGCAGAGTTCAAAAGGTGTATGGGCGGAAGTACGGACAGGTTTCAGCGTAAGGAATTGTCTACAAATAACTGATGCGAGTTTATAGCCGTTTTCGTTGTAT